>UMAB01023944.1_pt1 | contig 12283 bp, 9 predicted proteins | sample 1963601 | NCBI WGS metagenome assembly UMAB01 (sample SAMEA4835905, study PRJEB28245) | human gut metagenome | biome: gut microbiome; material: fecal sample | place: Denmark | collected 2008 | reverse complement strand
TGCATTTCTTCTGCAGAACCTCTGCCACATCCCGGCTTAGCGCATCCAAGGGGGCGCCGTTCAGGGAGCGAATCTCCAGCCTGTAGGCCTGTTTTCCCGTGCAGAGGCCGGTTATCAGGTCTATAAAAGCCTCCGCTACGCGCACCATGGGTACGCATGCTGGCGTCTGCGCAGGCAGGATAGGCTGCAAATAGGCCAGGTCCGAGAGTTGGCGCTGTGTCAGATGGTCGCTCCAGGTGATCTGATTACTTTGGCAAAGCGCCTTCAGCACCTGGGACATCCAGCCGCCGGGGAGGGACGGAATGGTGCAGACCTCCAAATGCAGCACATTTTCCTCCATATCCCTGGTTTTCTGCAAACGGAACTGCTTGCTCAGCTCCTGCAGCTCCGGAGAGGGCTCGGCCCCCACATCCCGCAGCAGCCGGCTATAGAACATCTGATAGTACTGCACGGCATCCCGCCAGGCGCTCCGCCGGATCAGTATCTCCAAACGGATTTTTGCAATATCCTCGTTATAGGGGTCGATCTCCTCGCAGGCGGACATAAACTGCAGGCAATCGTCATCCAGCGCGTTTTCATAGGTCAGCCGGATCAAGCGGTGATAGACCACCAGCTTTCGGTTTTCCAAATAGTACCGGCGCTGGATGATATACTCCAAAAAGTTCTCGCAATTGTGCAGGCTGCAGTTTTCAAAAAAGTCACCCCGGAACAGGGATAGCAGATGCTTCAGCTCTGCGATGGAGTTGATATCCTCGAGAGCGGCCTGCTCGATCTCAGATATATCGCACAGGAAGCTAAAGTTGGGATTGACTTTGATATCATCCTTGGACACCAGCAGAAGCGACTCGCCGTCCGCCTGCACGAGGGCCTTTTTGATCTGCCAAAGGTTGAAGCGTAGGTTGTATTTGGCGGCATCATCGCTGCTTTCGCTCCAAAGATAGCTGATGATGTCGCTGCGGCGCATTTGCCGGGTCTCTTTCATCAGGACCAGGGCGATGATAGCGGCAGCCTTGCTGCTGATCTGATCGCTGACATCCGCACCGTCCAGCAAAAATCGGGGCCCGCCCATAAACGTAATATACAACATACTCATACATTCCGGTCAAATACGACCCGCCCGTCTTTGATGGTCATATCCACTTGAACGTCCTTCAGCTGCCGCAGATCCATCTGCGTTATATCCCGGTCCAGGATCACAATATCGGCATCCTTCCCCTCCCGGAGGCTCCCCTTTTTCTTTTCCAAAAAGAGGGCATAGGCCCCATGGCTTGTATACATCTCCAGTGCCTCCTGCAGCGTTACGCTATTGGCGGCAACGGGATGGTTGACGGCGTAGTGGATGCCATGGAAGGGATTGGGGTTGGTGATGGGTGGATCCGAACCGCCGCAGATGGTAATGCCGCTGTCGATAATCCGGCGAAATTGGTTGGTAGTGCCGTAACGATCGCCCAGACGCTGCTGATACATACCGCCAGGATAGCCCCACAGCCCTTCATAGGCGGGCTGCATGCACAAAATGACGCCCAGACGGGCAGCCCGCTGCATCTGGGAGGGTGTTATAAGCTCCGCATGCTCGATGCGGTGGCGCATGGAGCGCACGTCATAGTGTTTCGCGGCGGCCTCCAGCGCCTGGAGCACGGTCTCGATGGCGGCGTCGCCAATGGCGTCAAAGCCAATCTGCAGATTGTTCTGGCAGCACTCCATGGTAAAATGTGTCAGCGCATCCTGGGTCATATAGATCCACCCCTTCCGGTGGGGCTCATCGGCATAGTCAAAGGAAAGGGCCGCTGTCCGGCCGCCCATGGTGCCGTCGATATACAGGGCGCCGCCGATATGCTTGAGGCCGTGCTGCAGGGCACGCTTATACTCGGTGGTCTGATAGAAAATCTCTATACTCAGAGGATAGCGGTCCTTATAGCGCACCAAGAACTCACTGGTGCGCAGAGGGCTCTGCTCTGCCTTGGCGCCCCGGCACTCCATGGCGGCCACGGTGGTAAGGCCATGGGAAAAGGCCATGCCCACAGTGCGGGCGGCAGCGGTATCAAAGTCATCATAGGAATAGGCGTCCAGCACGTTGCCCTCCAGCCGGTTTTCCGCCTGATTGGTGAAGACACCTGTGGGAATGCCGCTGTCATCCATATGGATGCCCGGCAGGGTAAAGGGAACCTTATTATACAGGATGGCCACGGTATTGAGGATAATGGTGTGATAGTCTAAGGAGAAGATCAGAACCGGCTTATCGGCGCAGTAATGATCCAGGACCTTGCGATCCGGAAGGGCCTTTTCCTCCAGGCGGCTGCTGTCCAGCCGATAGGCAGTGACAACGCTGCGGCTGGCCGCCTCACGCCGGATAATCTGACCGATCTCATCATAATTGCGCACATGGGACAGATCTACATACCCGCACTCCAAGCCGATACGCACCACCTGAAAGTGGTTATCAATAAACCCCGGCAATACCGTCCGGCCCCCGGCATCAATGATCTGCACGGTGCTGGAGATATACTCCGGGTCGCACTTTCCCACGCCCAGGCGGGCAATCTTGCCGCCCTGGGTCAAAAGCCAATCGGCGCGCACATCTCCATCCATACAGAGAATCTTCCCGTTTTTGATGAGCAGGTCTCGTTGATCCATGGCATTTGCTCCCATCCTACAGTGTTCTTTACAGAAAGAAGTATAGCAGACTCCGCCCGAAAAGGGAAGCCTCTATTCCGCTGTTTCTATGAAGGCGGCCATAGCTGCCAGGAAATCTGCGTCCGTCAGCTCTGCCGCCAGGTCATAGCACAGGGAGAGACCATTGTCGCTGTTGGTGGTGACCACAAGGCCGTCCCCCGTCTGCTGATCCCACAGGGCCAGAGACTTGAAGCCATCGTTATCGCCCCAGTGCCACCGAACAGAGGGTTCCTTTCGTATGAGGCCCACACCCAGGCCCCAGGCAATGTCATCATCGGCGATGCTCTGCACGGAGCCCATCTGGTGATAAGTGTCCTCCCGCAGCCCACCCCGGCTGCAGAGCAGGCCGGAAATAAACCGGGCGTAATCCGCAGCGTTGGAATACAGGGACCAGGCAGCATTGGGCTCCGGGGCGTTGCCGGTTAGATCCATACAATCCCGCACGCGGCAGGGATTGCCCTCCGCATCAAAGCCCGGAGAAATGGCGCTGCCCACCCCCGGCGTCCAAAGCACGGCGGAGCGGTGCATTTGAAAGGGCGTGAAAACATGGCCCGCAAACAGCTCCGGGAGAGATTGTCCCGTAATTTTTTCCGCCAAGTGCTGCAGCAGATAATAGCCCTGGCCGGAATAGCTATAGGCCGTACCCGGGGCAAAGAGCATGGGCATAGGGCGGCTATGCCAATCCGGCAAACCGGAGCTGTGGCTGAGGATGTGGCGGGGGGTGATCTTTGCAAAATCCGGGTCCTGGGACCAGGGCTCACCCCCCAGCCGGGCAGGCACCGACTCATCCAGGGCCAGCAGCCCCTCATCAGCTAATTGCAGGGCCAGCACGGCAAACAGGGGCTTTGTCAGGGACGCACACTCAAAGAGGGTACCCTCCGTCACCGGAGCGGCGCCGGCAGCGCCGCTGACAGCGGAATGGGTCACCTGTCCCCCCTGCAGCAGGGCCACGCTGCACCCCGGTACACCCCGGCAGGTCATCCGGCGGGCCAAAAGCTCCGGATCCCCGCAGAAATGCTTCGCTTTTTCCGTTACAATATGCATAGAGTCCCCCTTACATTTTTTTCACGGGATAGCCTGCGAAGGAAACAGCAGCCTCGGCCAGGATCTGCGTGGGATCCGCCACGGGATAGGGCAGCTCGCATTGGGCAAACACAATGGGAAGCTCCGTGCAGCCCAGGACAAAGCACTCCGCCCCCTGGGCTATCATGGCATCCATGGTACAGCGCAGGGCTGCCACGTCAATGGCGCCTAAGTTTCCGGCCTTGACGCCATCGTAGATGGCGGACATGACCCGGCGCTGACCGGGAGCATCGGGCTTGATGACCCGTATGCCACGACCGGAGAGGAGGTTTTCATAAATGCCGGTTTGAATGGTTCCGTCGGTGGCCAAAAGGCCCACAGCGTTCACGCCCGTCCGCTCCAGATGGTCCGCCGTCAGGCGCAGCATGTGCAGCACTGGCAAGTGGGTCCGGAGGCAGAGGTCATCGTAGAACCAGTGGGCAGTGTTGCAGGGCATGATCAGGACGTCGGCCCCGGCAGCCGCCAGGGTGTTAGCCGAGCGCACCAGCTGGGGTACCGGATCCTCGCCGCCCATGAGAATGGCCGCGGTGCGGTCGGGAATATCCGTGTTGCAGTCCACGATCACATGGGGAAAGTCCTGGTCCCGGGCGGCGTCGGTAGCGCGGATGATTTTTTCAAACAGGTCCGCAGTGGCCAGAGGGCCCATGCCGCCGATAATGCCGATAATCTTTTTCACAGCCGGTCTCCTTCTTACTTTTCGGGTTTTTTCTCGGGCATATAGAGGTCTGCCAGGCTCTTATAATGGTTGCCCGCCCGGCCTGTTACGGCTTTGGCGTGGAGCATGGAGCTGATGATAGCCTCGTCCACGCTCTCGATAGCCGCCCGGAACACCTCGTCAATATCCTCCTCGTACACCAGGCGGATGGATTCCAGCCGGTCGCTGCTGTAATGGGCCAGCTTGTTGCCCGTGGTGAAGGCCAGGGCAATTTCGCCGCTGCCGTTGCCGGAGATGCCGCCGGTGCGGGCAATGCCGGACTGGGCGCGCTTTGCCACACGCTCCAGCTGGCGGGAGGACAGGGGAACATCCGTGGCGATGATGACGATAATGCTGCCCTTATCCTTCAGCTCCGACTGCTCCTGCCAGAACAGCCGCTCACCTACCGGGTCCCCTGCCACACGCAGGTCACGCAGGGTGCCGAAGTTGGTCATCACCAAGGCGCCCACGGTATAGGTCTCGCCATAGAGATGGCAAAGCCGGGAGGCGGAACCGATGCCGCCCTTGAGGGAGTAGCACACCATGCCGGCGCCGGCGCCCACATCGCCCTCGGCAAAGGTCTCCGATGCTGCCGCCAGAGCCGCACGGGCGTGCTCCTTGGTGACATGCAGGCCGCGGATGTCGCTGAGACGGGCATCGTTGCACTCCATGACCAGGGAATTGACCGTGCCTGCATCCAGGCCGATGTCATCGTTTCGCTCCAGCATATACTCCACCAGCGCCGTGGACACGGTGCCCACGGACAGGGTATTGGTCAGCAGGATGGGGGTTTCCAGGGTGCCCAGCTCCTGCACCTGGACCAGGCCGATGCTCTTGCCGAAGCCGTTGATCACATGGGCTCCGGCCAGGCACTTTTCGTGAAATACATCACCCGTGTGGGGGATGATGGCGGTGACGCCGGTGTGTACCTCGCCGTCGTGGAGGGTCACATGGCCCACACGTACACCCGGTACATCCGTAATCAGGTTGCGGGGACCATGATCCATGTAACCAAACTTCAGACCGTATCTGCTCTCTACACCCATAATTAAATTCCTCCCTATTCGTCCGGAGCAGCTGCACTCCGGGCGGTATTTGTGTGAAAAAAGGCCGCCCGCTCAGCTCGCCTAATCAGACGTGCTGAAACGAGCAGCCTCTATGTTATGTTTCGCGCTTTAACGCTGATAGACTACCTTGCCGCCCACAACGGTCATTACCGGCAGGATATCCTTGATCTCCATGGGATCCACGGTGAAGATATCCCGATCCAGCAGGATCATATCTGCATAATAGCCGGGCTTCAGGCGGCCCTTGACGTCCTCCTGGAACTCCGCATAAGCGCTCTCCATGGTGTAGGCGTCAATAGCCGTTTCCACATCCACGCACTCGCCGGGATAGAAGCCGCCGGCGGGACGGCCCTGTCTATCCTTGCGGGTAACAGCCATGTAGATATTGGGGAAGGGATTGCAATCCTCCACAGGGCAATCGGTGCCGTAGGACAGATGCACGCCCATGCGCAGAAGGGTGCCGAAGGCGTAGGAGGTGGAGGCCAGCTCCTTGCCGCACAGCTTTTCCACGATATTCATATCGTAATCCAGGAAAATGGGCTGGGCAAACACCAGAATATCGTCCTTGGCGATGCGCTCCAGCAGGGCACGGTCGGTAATCTGGCAGTGAACAACGGCGTGGCGGAGCTTGTTCTTGCCATCCACGAAGGCCCGCTCATAGCACTCCACAGTGCGGCGCACGGCCTCGTCACCGATGCAGTGGGTAATCACCTGCAGATTATGCTCCTTTGCCAGCTGGCAGTAGCGGTCCATATCCTCCACGGTGATCCACTCCAGGCCGTGGTTTTCCGGATCGCCCACGTAGCCGTGGGACATAAGACCCGTGCGGGCGCCCAGGCTGCCGTCCTTAAACAGCTTCAGGGGGCCCAGGGTAAGCCAGGAGCCCTTCTTATACTCGCCCACGGCGTACTCGCCCCGGGTCAGGTACTCCTCGAAATCCTTCAGGTCATTGAAGCAGACCTGGTGGCGATAGCGAACCTTGCCCTCTCCATTGTCGTACATCTCGTGCAGCAGGCGGAAGGCAGCGGGGGTATCCAGGAAGGTGGTGCCCACATCGTTGCTCTGGACGCTGGTGAGACCGTGGGAAACCGCATAGTCCATGGCATCCTTCATGAACTCATGGCGCTCCTCCAGAGTAAACTCCGGGATGAGACGCTTGGCGATGTTGCAGCCGTTGCCGGTGAAGATGCCGTTGGGCACGCCATTTTCATCGGTGAGGCAATCCTCGCCCTTGCACTTGTCTATCTCGCCGGTGCTTTGCAGGATCTCCAGGAGCTTGCTGTTGACGGAGACGATGTGTCCGCAGACGCGCTCCAGCACGATAGGATAGTCGGTGCTGATCTTGTCCAGGTCATGCCGGTCGGGCAGGCGGCTGCCGTCGGTGAAATAGTCCTGGTTCCAGCCGATGGCATGGAGACCGTTTTTCACCCGCTGGGGGTGCTCCTGGGCGAACTTGCGGCACACCTCGATCAGCTCCGCAATGGACTTTACATCGGCGATATGGGCCTGGTTCAGCGTCTCGCTGAACTGGGCAAAGTGCATATGAGAATCATTGAGACCGGGGATCAGGGTCCGGCCGCCGCAATCCACCCGGGTGGCGTCAGCCGGGGCATCGGCCAGCAGGGCATCGCTGCTGCCTATGCGGCGGATGATGCCGTCCTCAACCAAAACTGCCTGCTCATAATGCCCCTTTTCCACATAGACCTTGGCATTAAAATACAGCTCAGCCATCATTAGCCTCCTTATTCTCCCCCGCTTCCTTCTTCAGCTTGCGGTCAAAGATCCAATAAACAATGGCACCGAGGGCGGGCACGGTGAAGCCGATGGAGCCCAGGATGGGATTCTCAATGGCGGAGTTGACGAACAGGGCCAGGAACACGATGGCAGTGAAGATGATGGACACGGGATAGAGCCACACCTTGTAGGGACGCTCGATATTGGGGAACTTCTTGCGCAGGATGGGCACAGCCAGAACGATCAAGACATTGAAGAGCATGTTGCTCAGCACCACCATGTCGGTCAGCTCGCTCAGGTTACGCAGCAGCACCAGGGCGCTGGAGATGACAGCCTGGACAATGACGGGCACATAGGGGATCTTCTGCTTATTCAGCTTGGTGAAGCTCTTGAAGAAGTGGCCCTCCTTGGCCATGGCATAATACATTCTGGGCTGGGCCAGGATGAGGCCGTTCATGCTGCCGAACATGGCCAGAACCATGCCCACGGTAACCACCACGGCACCTGCGCTGCCCAGCAGCTTCTTGGCAGCCGCCGTACCCAGATACAGGTCGCCGGCGTCGATCATGGAGGCGATCTCTTCGTGGGGCAGAACCTTCATGATGGCGAAGTTGAAGAGGGCGTAGAGAATCGTAACGCCGCCGATGCCGATGATAAGGGCCAGGGGCAGATTCTTGCGGGGGTTCTTCATTTCCTCGGCCACGGTGTTCAGGTTGGTCCAGCCCTCATAGGCCCAGAGGGAGGCCACCACAGCCAGAGCGATCATGCTGAAAACGCTGGTGTTGTTCTCGGCAGCATAGACGCTGGCAGAGCCAAAGGACAGGTCGGGGGTAACATGGCCGACAAACAGGGCTGCCAGCAGAATGATGGCAACGGGCACCATCTTGGCAATCATGGAGACATTCTGCACCACGGAGGCCAGCTTAACGCCCACCATGTTATAGGCGGTGATACCGAAGATGAGTACAACGGCGGCAATCTTGCAGCCGAAGTCGCTGAGGTGGAAAATGGGCTGGAACACGCCCATCATAGCCAGGGCCAGAGCAGCCACGGAGCCGGGGCCGCCGATGAGCCAATCCACAAAGCCGTTCATGAAGCCCACGATGGGATGATAGGCCTCATTCAGGTAGACCACACGGCCACCGGACTGGGGCATAGCCGCGCCCATTTCCGCATAGGCCAGACCGCCAAACAGGGAAATGACACCGCCGATGATCCAGCACAGCAGAGCCAGACCGCTGTTCATACCTACACGCTGCAGCACATAGGCGCCCAGGTAGAAGATACCGGAGCCGATCATGATACCAGCAATAATGCTAACACCACCAAAGGCACCTATTTCTCGCTTAAGTTCTGTTTTTTCTGTTGTCAAATCGTTGATAGTTTCTTTTTTCATGGGATGCGCCTCCTTTTTCAGCTATAAAAATAGCCTGAATGTAAATTTATTGTAAAGTATTCCCGTTCCCAAAGGTGTTTATAAAAAAACTTTTCTTCATTTTTGATCTAAACGGTTTATTAAACCCAAATAAAGCATATCGGATTCTTTATATGCCCCCAAGCAAAAAGCTTGCCCGAAGGCGGAGGGGTCTATCTCGCCCGCTCGGAACATATCGGTGTATTTCCTGGTGTTGGCGGCGTACCCCGTCTCTGAGAACGGTGAGATAGCAGCCGCCCCCCCCCATGGTGCAGGAGGATACCAGCCACGCGCAATCCTGTATGATAACAGATCTGTACGCCCATAGCAACAACGAGGAACGCCGCTGATTGAGCAGAGACGGTGGAGACGGATTTCTTCCAGAAATGGGCTGATGTGACGCAGAAAAAGCCACTGAACAACTTCGGGAAACAATCATGCCGTCTATAGTGGGAATATTTCGGCATTGCCAAATGAATTATTGCGGCGCTGCAGAAAAACGCAGCAACACACTGTCCGGCAATGATGTCGGCTTTGGCAGACTCCTTGAATAACTTTCAGGTCAATCGCCAGACCTTTCTGGCAAGGGAAACAAGCAGATATCATCCAGCGGAACAAAGAAGTCTGCAGTGCAATGGATAAAAGTGTTTTAAATTATAAGGAATGCAGGAATAGATGCCATCTATCCGGGGCTTTTGGCAGCAATGGGTTTTCACAGATTTACCTTTATTTTTTTATATTAACAAAATATCATCGTTCTTTCAATGCTCGACGTCAAACAACCCTGTGTATGCTCTGCACCGCAGAAGTTAATATGGCTTTTCCCAAAGCGCATTCTGTTGGAAACGACTTATTACATCAGAATGGACATGACAGTCAAAAGAATCGCCAGAACTGCAAAGCTGATCCCGGAAAACAGGAGAAGAAAACTCTTTCCGCCATTGGGAACACGGCGCGTATATTCCCGAAACGTAATGAGGCTTGCAAGAGAAGCCACCAGTGTCCCTGCACCGCCCACATTGACGCCAACCAGAAGAGCGCGGGCATCCTGCGTGAAGCGACTGAGCAGAATGGCGGCAGGGACATTGCTGATGATCTGACAGGTGAGCGCGGAGATCAGCATCGTTCCGTGGGACAAAAGGCGGGCGAACAGCACCCGGACCGATTCCATCCGGGCAAGATTGCCGGAAAAGGTGAAGAAAGCGGCGAAGGTAGCCAGCAGTCCCCAGTCTACGGTCTTCAATGCGTGCCGATCTAGAAACCAGAGTACCAGAACAATGATAGTCAGGCCAAGAACACATCTGTGGCCGCCGGCCAACGCAGATTGCACAATGAAGTTCTATTAATCCGGCAAACACCAAGCGGCAACGCAAATTGGCACATATTTTGCGCTGCTGGAAACAATAAAAAGATCATTTCAAAAACGGTAGCTTTCCGCGCAAAGTTGTGGTATTTGTGTTTGCCGCCAAGAAAGGAGCTGATTTAATGGCCAAGAAACGAGCCGTAAAAGAGCGCCTGATCCTTCGCAACCCCACCGAGGACTGCATCGCGCCGAAGGTGCAGAAATTCGAGATGCAGATCCTCCAGCCGGAGCATATCAAGACCTACCTCGACACCGCGGATAAGAGGGGACTGCTGCCCATGTTTTATCTGGAACTGGTCAGCGGGCTGCGCAAGGGCGAGTTGACCGCCCTCCTGTGGAGCGACCTCGACATTACAAACAGAACCATCTCCGTCAGCAAGCAGTACGTCAAGAACCCCAATGGGGAGTTGACACTCTCGCGCCCCAAAACGGAGACATCGGTCAGAAAGGTCAGTATTCCACAGGAGGCTGTTGACCTGCTGGTTGCCGAACACAAGAAGCATCCCGACAACCCATATATGTTCCCATCGCCCGTCACAGGGGAGATGTATTACCCCGATTCCATTGTGAACCTGCATAAGAAAATTCTGAAGGATGCAGGACTGCCGCACATCAGATTTCATGATCTCCGACACACATTTGCCACGCTGGCCTTACAAAACGGTGTGGACGTGAAAACCGTCAGCAGTATGCTGGGGCACTACGATGCGGGGTTCACTCTCCGCACCTACACCCACGCAACAAGGCAGAAGCAAGACGAGGCCGCACAAACCATGGGTAACTTCATGGCACAGGTGATGTGAGCTGATCAAACTGCACCACAATAACAAACTAGAGCTCCTGCCCATGGGGCAGGAGCTCTAGTTTACTCATTTCACCGCATCCAGAGTGTCATGGCTACCAACAGGACGCCTAGAAAACCGAAGCTGATGGCGGAGAACAGCACCATGAACCGCCCCGTCTGCCCCTTGACGTGCTTTGTGTATTCCCGGAAAGTGATCAGGCTGGCCAGTGACGCCACCAGCATCCCCGCGCCGCCGATATTCACGCCCACCAGCAGTCCTCGATAGTCGTCGGTGAACCGGCTCAGCAGGATGGCTGCCGGTACGTTGCTGATGACCTGACTGGTCAGTGCCGCCACCGGCATGGCCCCGTGGGTGAGCAGCTTCCGGAACAGCTCACGCACCGGCTCAATCCGCGCCATGTTGCCCGAAAAGGTGAAAAACGCCGCAAACGTCACCAGCAGTCCCCAGTCCACGCCCAGCAGCGCACGGCGATCCAGCACCAGCAGAGCCATCACGATAACGAGCAGTCCCAGCCAGTAGGGGATTCCCCGCAGCACCATAGCCACCGCCACGCAGAACAGTACGCCGTATACCGCAGTACGGCGCTCGTCCGGCAGTGTCTCCTGCCGGGGGACAGTCAGCCCTTCACGGGGCAGAAACAGACAGCACAGCAGGATCAGCGCCGTGGACAGCAGGAACGGCGGCTGCATAATGGACAGGAATTCCCCGTTAGGGATGTTATAGTGGTTGAACAGATACAGGTTCTGGGGATTGCCGAAGGGCGTCAGCATACCGCCCAGGTTGGCGGCGCAGTTCTGCAGAATGAATGTCAGCGCCGTCCATTTCGTCTGGCCGGTGCGCTCCAGCACAAACCAGCTGAGGGGCAGGAACGTCAGCAGTGCTGTGTCGTTGGTCAGCAGCATGGAGCCCACCAGCGTGATACCTACCAGCGCCGTCACCGCGCCGCGGGTGGTGTGGAACACCTGCACCAGCCTCTGCGCCAGCCTCTGCGCCAGCAGAGGAAACAGTCCCACGCGGCGCAGCGCACCCACCACCGCCAGCACGCACAGCAGGCAGGATAGCGTTTTCACATCGTAGTAGCCAAGATAGGCCGCGTCAGGCGGCACGAACACCGCCGTCACCGCCGCGGCCAGCACCGCAATCACCGGCATGGCGTTGGCCTTACACCATCGTAACAGCTTCATAAATACCTCGCACAGCCTCGTAAGAGGCAGAAAGAATCAACGGCAGGTACTGTAGCATATCCTGCCGCAAAATACAAGAACGCGGCGAAACAAAGAAAAGGCCTTTCAGAATAACGGCTTTTCCGTCCGCTCATCTTTTGCCCTTTCCGAGCATTTCCCCGTGTGGGTCACGGTGTGGGTCAGGCGGTTGACCCACATTTTGACCCACACTTCTTTCAACGTTTTTACAACAAAAAAGCACCGAAAACCGAAGTTTTCGATGCTA
>UMAB01027731.1_pt1 | contig 12367 bp, 11 predicted proteins | sample 1963601 | NCBI WGS metagenome assembly UMAB01 (sample SAMEA4835905, study PRJEB28245) | human gut metagenome | biome: gut microbiome; material: fecal sample | place: Denmark | collected 2008 | reverse complement strand
ACGGTGAAGGCTACCGGTGCTGTCGTGAATGGTCCTATACCCCTTCCTACAGACAAGAAGATATTCACCGTCAACCGTTCGACTTTCGTCAACAAGAAGTCGCGCGAGCAGTTCGAGCTTAACTCCTACCGTCGTCTCCTCGACATTTACAGCTCGACACCCAGCACCGTTGACGCTCTGATGAAACTCGAGCTTCCCAGTGGAGTCGAAGTTGAAATCAAAGTTTGACGATAAGAAAAAAACACTATCTTTGCAACTCTGATTCAAAGATAGTGATTAGGACCCGTAGCTCAGTCGGTTAGTAGCACCTGACTCATAATCAGGGGGTCGCTGGTTCAAGCCCAGCCGGGTCCACTGCCTTTTCGGAGGCAAAAGGGGCTAAAATAAAGCACTTGCGGCAGGTCTGCGGGTGCTTTTTTCTTAATCGTGTGTGTAGGTATGGAGCGTTTCTGAGAGTAATGTCCGTGGAAATCAATGGTTTACCCTGTTATACTGCTCCCGTCATGGGGTTTTGATGTCGTCCCTGGAGCGGGATTTTTTGCTATGTGCTTGTTAATCAAGGGTTGTGTGCTTTTAGGGACTCCCGTAAAAGTCTGCAGGCATTAGGATAGGGAAGGCATTGCGGCCGGGTGTTGGGATTTCATACTGCGCGGCTGCAGAGAATGGGGAAAACGGCCAGTGCCGGGAATGCTGATAAAAATTTGGCAGATATTTGAAAAAATTTGAAAAATCTGTATATTCGTGGGCGATTGACAAAACAACTAACAAAACACCTATAGAGTATGAAAAATGCAGTTTTCAATTTCCCTCTGCCGGCCAATGAACCGGTGAAATCCTATCTGAAAGGCTCTCCCGAGCGGGTAGCCCTCGAAGCCGAGCTCAAGAGACAGGGCAGCATCGAACTGGATATTCCCCTGATTATCGGCGGCAAGGAAGTGCGTACAGGCAACACCGGTAAGGTGGTTATGCCTCACGACCATGCCCATGTGCTGGCAACATATCATAAGGCCGGTCCCGAGGAGGTCAGGATGGCCATCAAGGCGGCTCTCGACGCTCACGAGGAGTGGGCCGAGCTGGACTGGACGGTCCGCGCCTCCATCATGCTCAAGATAGCCGACCTGCTCGCAGGCAAGTACCGCGCCGTGATCAACGCAGCCTGCATGCTCGGACAGAGCAAGAACTTCTATCAGGCAGAGATCGACTCCGCATGCGAGACGATCGACTTCCTGCGCTACAACGCTGCTTTCGCCTCCAAGATCTACGGCATCCAGCCCAAGAGCGGCCCCAACCAGATCAACAGCGTGGAATACCGTCCCCTCGAGGGCTTCATCTTCGCGCTGACCCCGTTCAACTTCACTTCCATCGCATCGAACCTCTCGATGTCCCCCGCCCTGATGGGCAACACCGTGGTATGGAAGCCTTCAACCACAGCCATCCTCTCCAACTACTATCTGATGAAGATATACGAGGAGGCCGGCGTACCCGCAGGCGTAGTGAACTTCATCCCCGGCAGCGGTGCCGTCATCGGCAGGGAAATCTTCGCTTCGAAGGACCTGGCCGGCGTGCATTTCACCGGTTCCAGCGCTACATTCAACACCCTGTGGCGTCAGGTGGGCGACAATATCGCCAACTACCGTTCCTATCCCCGTTTAGTGGGCGAGACCGGCGGCAAGGACTTCATCTTCGTGCATCCTTCGGCAGTGGCCGAGGAGGTCGGCAATGCGGCTTACTGCGGTGCCTTCGAGTTTCAGGGCCAGAAATGTTCCGCCGCTTCCCGTATGTACGTGCCCAAGTCCCTGTGGCCTGCTGTCCTCGAGAAGATTAAGGATACAGCCGCAAAGGTGAAAATGGGTGATGTCTGCGATCCGATGAACTTCATCAACGCCGTTATCGACGAGGCTTCCTTCGACAACATCGCTTCCTACATCGACTACGCCAAGGCATCCAAGGATGCTGAGATCGTGCTCGGCGGCGGATACGACAAGTCCAAGGGCTACTTCGTAGAGCCTACCGTCATCGTCACCACCGACCCTCATTTCAAGAGCATGGAAGAGGAGATCTTCGGACCCGTCCTCACAGTCTACGTCTACGATGACGCCGATGTGGACAAGGCCGTCGAGCTTTGCGACACCACCTCGCCTTACGGCCTGACCGGAGCCATCTGGGGCCGCGACCGTCTGGCTCTCGAGAAGATTTCCCGCAAGCTGAAATACGCTGCCGGCAACTTCTACATCAACGACAAGCCCACCGGAGCCGTAGTCGGCATGCAGCCTTTCGGCGGAGCCCGCGCTTCCGGAACCAATGACAAGGCCGGCGGCGAGTTCAACCTCATCCGCTGGGTGCTGCCGCGTGCGGTGAAGGAGACGCTGGTGCCTCCCACCGACCATCGCTACACCTACATGAAAGAGGAGTAACGGCGCGTCATAGCGGGCAGACTGCTGCCTTAGGATGAAATGAGAATCCCCGTCACGAAAAGCAAATGTGGCGGGGATTTTTGTTTATCTGAACCGCTGCCGCACATCCATCCGTTCGTGCAGGATGCGGATTATCGTTACGTCTCCGCTTTCGGAAATAGTGTGGAATATGATGTGACGTCCTGTTTTAAGTCCGAGCAGACCGGGCATGATGTCATCGTAGTGCCGGCATATATCCGGGCTCGGTTCAGTGAGGCTGCCGCATGCGTTCATGAGCATGTTGTAGTATCTTTCAGCCTGCTGCACTGACCATGTCCGTACAGTATAGTTCCAGATGGACGTGAGGTCGCCGACTGCCTTGTTGGTGAAGTGGAGCTTACTCATCGGGCAGTCCTGTTTTCAGTTTGGCGAGGTGTGCGGCAGGGTCGAAATTGGTGGCGATGCCGCTGTTCAGACCATCATCGATGGCACGTCTGAGTGCATTGACGCGCAGTTCCTCCTCCTCGAGAAGGCGCAGCCCGGCGCGGACCATCTCACTGGCGCTGCCGTAGCGTCCCTCTTCTATGGAGACCTGAATGAAATTGTCAAAATGAGGGCCGAGGGCCACTGATGTATTTTTCATCCTTTTCTAAATTTTCTGCAAGTTACCAAATTTTGGTAATATGCCAAAATTTATTTTACACGGGCGCTGATATCATGGTGGGAACTGCGGCGGTCGTGCAGGAGGCCGGCGAGGGCGAGGAGGAAGACGGCGAGGACAATGCCGGTGACGGGGCCGGCGGGGGTGGTCAGGACCGAATGAAGGAGGCCGGAGAGCCTCGAGAGGAAGTCGGAGGCGGGACCAATCAGCAAACTCAGGTCAATGCCGTAGCGGCGGAGGATGATGACGGCGGCGGCGATGAGGAAGGCTCCGCCGAGGATGCCGCCGGCGACGGCTGCGGCGCGTGTCCTGCGGGCTGCGGCCCTCTCCCGCACCTCGATTCTCTGCATCACCCTGTCGGTGAAGTCTTCCGGTAATCTGATATTGTCCATGGTGTCCTCCTATTTTTCCAGGTCCTTATCTGTTTTCAGCATCCGTGCCAGCCGGTTGCGGCAGCGGAAGAGCCGTACCTTGACATTGGCCTGAGTCATGCCTGTGATCTGTTCAAGATCGGCGATGCTGCGGCCCTCCTCGTAGAACGCGCTGATCAGGAACCGGTCCTGTGGTTCGAGCGCTGCCACCGCCCTTTCGAGGGCCTCGTACTGCCTCTCGCGCAGCTCTTTCATCTCCCGGTCCTCCCCGCTTTCGAGCCATGCGCTGCTCTCCTGCAGCTCCCGTTCCGTGAACCTTTCCCGGCTTACCGTCCATTTCCTTTTCCTCAGCGACGAGACCGCGAGGTGCCAGGCGATGCTGTAGAGCCATGTGGAGATGGTGCTCTCGCCCCTGTACCTGCCTAAGGAGAAATATGCCTTGACAAATGTCTCCTGCGCCAGGTCCTCCGCATCCTCCCGACTGCCCGTCACACGGTAGAGCACTGAGAAAATCATGCCGCTGTGAGCGTCCACTATCTGACGGAAGAGGTCCTTGTCCCCTTCCATTATCTTAAGGATCAGTGCGCTCTCTTCGGCTCTTGTCATAGGTGCGGTATTCTGTCTGTAGGTAAGACGAATGTAAATGTAAAAGGTTACATGTAACCTTTTCCCGCTTATGCGTCAAAGATGCAAACGGAACATTAAAAAAACCTTAAAATCTAAAGTTATGGATGGAGCAATTATTTGTGCGATAATTTTCTACTTCGTTTATCGCGTACTCGAGAACCTGATTCACCGCAAGGAGAGGCTTATCATCGCCCAGAAGATAGAGACCCTCGACCCTCAGAAGAGCGGCCAGATAGACCTGAACAAGTGGCTCGGGGCTGCGGCTCCCAACAAGTATGCGCCTCTGCGGTGGGGCCTGCTGCTGACAGGCGCGTCGTTAGGCATACTTATAGCGTTCTTCATTCATCAGGGAATGTTCCCGGAGCTGAAATGGATCGGAGTAGTGACCGAGATGCTGTACTTCGGCCTGACATTCCTCTTCGCCGGTATCGGCCTGCTGATATCGTTCATGCTTGAAAGGAAGTTCTCCGCAGAGGATGCGGAGAAATCCTCCAGTCAGTAGAATATTCATGTAGATTATTTACGTACGATGCGGCCGACGGCCTCGAGGAGCGGATCCACGCTGACCTCGGAGCCGACGGCCTGCTGCATCCATATCTGAGGGGTCAGGCGGCCGAGGGTGTAGATACGGCGGATCTCCGAGGCGAACTCAGACTTGTTGCGGCACTGGGCCAGATGGCTCTCAAGCTGGTACTCGATGATGTGGCCGAAGGGGTAGTTGGGCAGGTACATCGGGGAGTTGATCATGTGCGAGTAGACGGCCAGCAGGGGGCAGTCGGGGGTGCCGAGCACGGGGGCGTAGTACTTGTTCCAGACGTCCTTGGCGATGCTGTTGACTGCATCGCGCAGCTCGGCGGCCGTGGCTTCGGGATGGCTGTAGAGCCACTGCCAGGTGTACATGTCGGTCAGGGCCACTCCCATGATCTCGTAGGCGCCCCAGAAGATGTCGAGGGTGGTGTTGTCGTCCATCGCGTAGTCGAAGCCGAGGAGCTGGAGGTCGCGCTTCTGGAAGATGAAGGCGAGGGCCTCGGTGTAGGCGGTGTTGGGTACGCCGTTGAGCATGTAGTAATCGATGTCGTAGAGGTCCAGGGTCTGCTCGACGTTGTGGCCGAACTCATGGACGGCGATGTTGTAGCCCTTGTAGTCCATGCCCTGCTCACCCACGCGGGTACGCAGACGGGCGGGTTCCCAGCGTCCGGAGGCTCCCCAGGCGTGTCCGGAGCCGCGGGCGGGCTCGACTACGATGCGGTCAGCCAGATAGCGGGCGTCTTTGGCGGAGAAGCCGAGAGCCCTCAGCATACGCGGCATGTCGTCGGCAAATGCCTGTGCGTCGGGGTATTTGGCCCGGGTCATCCGGGTCAGTTCGTCCTCGGGCATGGTCGAGCGGCTCTTGAATCCGTCGTACCAGATGTCGTAGGGCCTCAGGTCGCGGCCTAAGCGCTCGCGGATGACGGCGGCCACCTCCTTTATTTCGGACGAGGAGATCAGATGGATGAACAGCTCCTCGATGTCCTTTGCGGACACTTCCATGCCTTCCTCGAAGTTGCGGGCGATGCCGGTGGGCAGCTCAGGGCTGTAGAGGTCGATCTGCTCTTCCACATGGAAGGTGTTGAGGATATGCGAGTAGCGCACGTCGGTCTCGGGCTGGAGCTGCACTTCCTTGCCGTCCTTCCAGGTCTTGTTGGAATAGGGTGCCCAGTCGTAAGCCGGGTTGTTCACCACGTCCTTCGGGATGGTCTGGTCCACGATGCGGAGCATCACCTGGAAGATCATCTCCTGTTTCTCGTTGGCATCGGGAATGTCGGCGTAGTTGCTCTTGAGCTCGTCGCGCAGGTTCCAGTGCGAGAGCAGCACCATGTCCTCGGGGAAGAGTCGGCGGCCGTCATCGGTGAGGAGGTGCCCCATCATGATGTTGTAGGAGGCAATGTAGTTCTCGGCGGCGCTGCTCACCTTCGAGTATCCGGCGTTGACGGAGGCCGGTACGCGGGTGGTGAAGGCGTCTCCCATGCGGGCGTAGGCCCATTCGAGGCGGCTCCACTCTTTTCCGAGGGTATTCTTCTCCTCAAGGGTGTAGAAGGGGAAATTGAGGATGGTGACAAATGCCGTCTTGTTGGCGAAGAGGTCATCCGACAGGTGCGAATAGGGGCTGAACGCTCCGAGGATGTAGTCGATCTCCGTGGGCTCGGGGCCGGCCAGCTGCAGGGGCGCCTGGAGCCTTACGGCCACCTGGTTCGAGGTGCCGTAGAGGGTCTCGAATGCCGCGGACAGCTTGTCGAAGAGCACCTTGCGGTCCTCCGGCGTAGCCGCGTAGCTTCCTGCGGCGAACTGCTCGAACTCCGCTTCAGTGCCGTCCTCTGCTCTCCACAGCGCTGCCGCCTGGGTCACGCCCTTCTGCACCAGCGCCCTGTCCGCCTGAGGACATTTTTCTACGATAGCCTGCACCGTCCTGCCGACGGTCTCTTCCGAAATATTGCTCATAGTCTGTGCTGATTGATTGTTGTTTCCGTTACAGCCGCTCATAATCATCGTTGCCGCGGCCAGCATGAGTGCCGGTAGCTTTTTCATATTGCGTAGTGTTTAGAGTGTTGTTCTTGTCTGAGTGCCGGAGGCTGAACTCGCAGCCGCAGTACTGCTGGTTGTAGAACTGGCGGGCGAGGATGTTGCGGCGTTCGTAGAGGCCGCCCTTGCGCCAGTTGCGGTCCCAGAAGCGGGTCAGGCCCCGGCCGCAGTGCTCCTCGGCGTAGAAGCCGGCCTCGTTGATCTGCCGGATGTCCTTCCAGCGGGAGGAGGCGAGGGTGGTGGTGAACAGGGGAAATTCGTGCGAGGCCGCGTAGTCCGCCGCGACGCAGAGACGGTGTTTGAAGCAGGCCAGGCATCGCCTCCCGCGCTCCGGCTCGCCCTCCAGCCCTTCGGCGCATTTCAGCCATTGTTCATGCTGTCTTTCCCAGAAATCTCCGAGACCTCCCTGCCGCCCCTCTGCTCCCTCATGCGCTGCGGAGACTTCTGCATTGTCCTTTTCCCCCGTATTTTCCTTGTCCAGATCTACTATCGCCACCCCGATTTCCCTCGCATACCTCACTATCTCATTTTTCCTCTTGAGATACTCCTCCTCCGGGAAAATGTTGGGGTTGTAGAAAAGGATGGTCGGTTCATAGCCGTTCTGCCCCATCCATTCGAGGATGGCGGCGGAGCAGGGGGCGCAGCAGGAGTGCAGAAGTACTTTTTCCATTGGATTGGCGCTGGGATTTTATATTTTTGTAAAAATATTGAAAATTATGGAAAGTAAAAAGGAACTTCGCAAATTGATATCGATGCGCAAGAAGCAGGTGCCCCTCGAGGAGCGCCGCCGCCGCTCTGTGCCGGTGATGGAGCGTCTGATGGCGCTGCCGCGTTTCCGGAAAGCGCAGAATATTCTGTTCTACTGGGCAATGCAGGATGAGGTGGCGACTCAGGACGCTGTGCTCGCCTGTGCTGCGGCCGGGAAGAATGTGTTTCTGCCGGTGGTGGACGGAGATTTCTTGAGAATCAGAAGGTTCTCCGGCCGGGCCGCGCTGACTCCGGGCGAATCGTACGCTATTCCGGAGCCTGTGGAGGGGTCGGAGGAAGTGCGTATCTCCGATATCGACCTGGTCGTGGTGCCGGGAGTGGCCTTCGATATGGACGGCGGCCGGATGGGACGCGGCAAGGGTTTCTACGACAGGCTGCTGGCAGGGGCTTCGGACTGCTCTCAGGGCGGGCCGTACAAGGTCGGGGTCTGCTTCGATTTTCAGGTGGTGGATGCGGTGCCTAAGGAGGCTCACGATATGCTGATGGACGCGGTGGTGTGCGAGTCGCGTACTGAAATCATCCGCAATGACAACCGGGTGTGCTCGGTGTTCGGCATCCGCTATCCGATAGTCTCCGGCGGAATGGTCTGGTGCAGCGGGTGGAGGCTGGCTTCGGCGGTGAGTGCCGCGGGCGGTTTAGGTCTGCTCGGTGCCGGGTCGATGAAGCCGGAACTGCTTCGGGAGCATATCGCTGCATGCCGCGCTGCTACTGACAAGCCGTTCGGGGTTAATGTGCCGCTGATGTCTCCGTATGCCGCAGAGCTGATGGAGGTGGTGCTGTCGGAGAAGGTGCCGGTGGTGTTTACCTCGGCCGGTAATCCCAAGACCTGGACACCGAGGCTCAAGGAAGCCGGGGTGAAGGTCGCGCATGTGGTGTCGAGCTCGAAGTTTGCGGTCAAATGCGCTGAGACCGGGGTCGATGCGGTGGTGGCCGAGGGTTTCGAGGCCGGCGGGCACAATGGCCGGGAGGAGACGGCGACGATGGTACTGGTGCCTCAGGTCAGGGCGGCTGTGTCGCTGCCTTTGCTGGCGGCGGGCGGTATCGTCTCTGGTGCGGGCATGGCTGCGGCCTTCGCTCTCGGAGCCGAGGGCGTGCAGGTCGGTACCCGTTTCGCCCTGTGCCGCGAGAGCAGTGCCAGCGAGGAGTTCAAGCAGCTCTGTCTCGGGCTCAAGGAGGGCGATACGATGCTGGCCCTCAAGAAGGTGAGCCCGACCCGTCTGATCAAGAACGATTTCTATGCACAGGTGCAGGAGGCAGAGGACCGCGGGGCTTCGAAGGAAGAGCTCGTGGAGCTGCTGGGACGTGGCCGGGCCCGCCAGGGTATCTTCGAGGGCGACCTGTCAGCCGGAGAGTTAGAGATAGGCCAGGGTGTCTCCCTCATCTCCGACCTGCCCTCGGCTGCCGATATCGTCCGCTCGATGGTGGACGGCTACCGTCGGGCTGTGGCCGGGATGGAGGTGCTGTAATATCGTTTCCCGCAATTCGCTGCCGTTGCTGCAGGAAAGGATGTCCCCCACCTTCGGAAGGTGGTTGAGGCCGGGAGATGGAGGGTGTAATGGTAAGTGCAGGAGCGGGGTCTTTTGATAAGTTCTGGATTTAGATACAGTTGGAAATATAACGAGAGTCTTTCGGATGTTTAGATATGGCCGAAAGATTCTCGTTGTATTGTAATATAGCTGATGGTCAATGTTTTGCAAATAATAACCGCTGCAGTATTTACCGTTAGTTGTGAATTGCTTACAAATAGTCGTGCCGCAACGGCAGCGAATCGCGGGAAACGGTGCCGTTGTGGAAGTGGGAGAAGGGTGGAAAGTGCGCTGTGTGGCCTGTGGACGTTGTGGCTTCGGATGCGCCATGCCGCAACGGCAGCGAATCGCGGGAAACGGTGCCGTTGTGGAAGTGGGAGAAGGGTGGAAAGTGCCCTGTGCGGCCTGTGGACGTTGTGGCATCGGATGCGCCGTGCCGCAACGGCAGCAAATCCGGGGAAATGCTGCCGTTGTGGATAGGAAGGCGGGCGGGAGCGTCAGGCACCGTCAGTTGTGAACCGTGGAAGGAGCCGGTGGTGCAGGAACTGTTCGGTCTACCGGCCGACGATGAGGGCCTGCTGGGGTCCGACGGTGAGGACGGGGCCGGAGAGAGTGCCGAGGCCGTCGACGGAGATGCGGCCGTCCCGGCAGTAAACGGTATAGCTGTGAGTATCGGTCGTGGAGACAGTGTTTCCGGAGGACGGGCTGCCGGTGTCGGAATTACCGGAAGCGCTGTCCGAAGAGTCCTGCCCCGGAACAGTAACCGACACAGCCTCCTTCCGCGAGTTGATCACCACGACGATCTCCTCGCAGGGGTCTCCGCCGGCATGTCCGGTCAGGCGCCAGGCCACGACTCCGTCAGGTGCATCTATGAACGCCAGGTGCTCCCGTACTAAGTCGGCGTCCCCGAGGCGGAAGGCGGGATGGGCCTTGCGCAGGGCGATGAGCCCGCGGTAGTAGTCGTACAGGTCGGAGTAGCGGGTCTTGAAGGACCAGTCGATGGCGTTGATGGCGTCGGGGCTGTTGTAGCTGTTGTGTACGCCCTGCTTGGTGCGGAAGAGTTCCTCGCCGGCGTAGATGAAGGGTATGCCCTGGGAGGTGAAGACCACGGTCTGGCCCAGTTTGTCTAAGCGCAGCAGCTCAGCCTCGGAGGCGCCGGGCAGGGTCGCGGTAAGGCGGTCGCGCAGGCACATGTCGTCGTGGCAGGAGATGTAGGATATCATCTGTGTAGGCTCAGAAGCCCAGCAGGTGTCGGAATAGTTGACCGCTGAGTAGTCCACGCCCGGATGCTGTACCGCTCCTACTACACCGAACTTGACGCTCTCCTCGAGGTCGGGCACACCGCCGAGGAATCCGGCCTTGGAGTTGTCGCTGAACGGTCCGCGGAGGGCATCGCGCATCTCGTCGGAGAAGGCCGCGATACCGGGCATCTCCCAGGTATTGGCCTTCATGGCCAGCAGCGGGCCGTCGTAGAGGGGCGCCGAGGCTGCCCAGCCCTCACCGTAGATCAGCACAGTAGAATCTATTGCTGATACGGCCGAGCGTATCGCATTCATCGTCTCTATATCGTGTATGCCCATCAGATCGAAGCGGAAGCCGTCGATGTGGTACTCCTCGACCCACCAGCATACGGACTCGACCATGAAGCGGCGCATCATCTCGCGGTCGGAGGCGGTCTCATTGCCGCAGGCTGAACCATCAGCGAAGGAGCCATCCTCCCTCATGCGGAAGAAGTAGCCGGGTACGGTCCGCTCGAAAGCCTGGGAGGCAGCGTCGGAGACATGGTTGTACACTACGTCGAGCACCACCCTGATGCCGGCCTTGTGCAGGGCCTGGACCATTTCCTTGAATTCCCTGATGCGGCAGGCAGGGTCGTAGGGGTCGGTGGAGTAGGATCCGTCGGGGACGTTGTAGTTCACCGGGTCATAGCCCCAGTTGTAGACATTGTCCTCCAGACGGGTCTCGTCCACGGAGGCGTAGTCGAATGAGGGGAGGATGTGCACATGGGTCACGCCCAGTTCCACGAGGTGGTCCACTCCTGTACGCACGCCGCGGGGTCCGCGTGTTCCGCTCTCGGTCAGAGCCAGGAACTTGCCGCGGTGCTCAGGGGATATGCCGGAATTGCCGGAGATGGAGAAGTCCCTGTGGTGCATCTCATATACCACTGCATCGGCAAATGAGCGGAGCTCCGGGCGACGGTCCTCCGCCCAGCCCTCGGGGTCGGTGCTTCCGAAATCCACGACGGCGGCGCGCTGCCCGTTGACTCCCACCGCAGTAGCGAAGATGCCGGGAGTCTCCTCGAGCCACCGGCCTGAGACATTGACCCTGAAGGTGTAGAACCGGCCTTCGAGGTCTCCCTCGGCGACAGCGCTCCAGGAGCCGTCGGCGGCATTTTTATTCATCTCGATGACCTCGTAGGGCTGCCCCCCGAGGCCCTCCTCATAGAGCAGGACGCGGGCGGAATCAGCGGTCGGGGCCCATAGGGAAAAATGGGAACTGGCGGGGGTGTAGCGGAGTTCCTGGAGAGTGCCCTCTTTGGGAGGGAAATGTCCGGAAGAGGCGGTGCAGCCAAGTATCAGAGGGGCTGCGGCAAGGCTAAGGAGCCATGAGCGTAAACAACAGTGTTTCATATCGGTTAAATCATTGTATGTCAAAAAGAGAAATATAGGTGCAAATTTAGGAAATTTCTTGGATTAGGCACAATTATTGCTTGCACGGACTCAGAAAATTTTAAAAAGAGTTATTCAATATGCAGTATCTGAAAGTAGCGGCTGTCGCTCTTCTCGCGGTTCTGAGTTTAGCTTCGTGCAAGCAGAAAGCGGCAAGCCAGAAGGAGGCGGTGACATACCCGCTTCTGAGGGTTTCTCCTGAGGACAGGACTCTGTCCATCAGTTATTCAGCGGTAATAGAGGGTAAGCAGGACGTGGAGGTGAGACCTCAGGTGTCCGGTTTTATCACCGATGTGTTGGTCAAAGAAGGAGCCAAGGTGAAGAAAGGTCAGACGCTGTTCGTCATTGACACGATTCCCTATGCGGCGTCTTACCGTCAGGCAAAGGCGGCAGTAGCCACAGCCGAGGCGCAGCTCGCCACAGCGCAGCTCTCACTCGAGGGCAGCGAGGACCTGTACGCCGACAAGGTCATCTCCGACTTTGAGCTCCAGACCGCCCGCAACTCGTACAACAGTGCGGTGGCGGCTCTCCGTCAGGCGGAGGCAGCCGAGGCCAGCGCGGCCCAGAACCTGTCCTACGCCATCGTCAAGAGCCCCGTCAACGGCTCGGCCGGCATGACTTCGATAAGGGTGGGCGCCTTAGTGAGCTCGGCCATGACAGAGCCTCTGATCAGCGTGTCCGACAACTCCGAGATGTACGTCTACTTCTCCCTGCCCGAGAAGGAGGTGCTGTCGATGACCCGCCAGTACGGCTCGATAGACAACACCATAGCATCCTTCCAGCCCGTCACCCT
>UMAB01010142.1_pt1 | contig 12423 bp, 9 predicted proteins | sample 1963601 | NCBI WGS metagenome assembly UMAB01 (sample SAMEA4835905, study PRJEB28245) | human gut metagenome | biome: gut microbiome; material: fecal sample | place: Denmark | collected 2008 | reverse complement strand
CTGTTTACTGTGAAAAACTGACAAATTTATGATCTGTATATTGTAAATTTGACGAAAATGTGGTTTTATAGGATGTAGGGGAACTAGAGACTATTATAAATAAGAAGGGAAATTTTATTATGCCAGTTTTTGATTTTTCAAGCTCGTCAAGCTCATCGAAGGAGCAGGCGAAGCCTGTCTGTACATATACATCATTTCTTTCCGATGCAAAAGAGAAAACACCGGAAGAACCAATCTTAGTGTTAGATAATACGAAACGGCAGTGGTCACATCATGCGTCCGGTATGTTTGCAAATCAGAGTAAGCGGACGGCGTTTGAGTTTAACGATACGGATGGAACATGGTCGGCAGATATTCTGCGCGTGGATGCGCGGTTTATCAGTCTGATCAAATGGCTCGGCGATAACCGGATTCCAATCCGTCTGTCTGGACAGAACATGGAGGATGGCTATGCCGTCTATAAGATCCGGGAGACTGCATATGGCGGTGCGACAAAGTTGTCCGCAGAGGATGGTTTCCTGCAGTTCATGATCGAGCGCCTGCTTGCAAGTAGTGCGGCAGAGGAAGTCGAGGAGGACGAGGACGCGGACGAAGTCGGCGATGAGATGAAGCTCACAAGTCTGCAGAGCATTTCTGATTTCATGATGTGTGCAGGTAAGACGATGCCGGACAATATCCGTCTGTGGGCACGGCGGAATCTTGCAGTTGCTCGTTCGAGTGAGGTGTCACAGGAGGAACGCAGACATGCACAGCGTGCTCTTTCTATTATGCTGAACGTGCAGTGGAAGAGCAATTATTTCGAGGCGATAGATCCGGTGTGGGCAAGGAAAATCTTAGATGAAGAGCTGTACGGATTAGAGCGTGTAAAACAGAGAATCATGGAGACGATCATCCAGATCAACCGGACACATACATTACCGGCGTATGGACTTCTTCTGGTAGGACCGGCAGGAACCGGAAAATCTCAGATTGCATATGCGGTAGCAAGGATTCTGAAACTGCCTTGGACAACTCTCGATATGAGTTCCATTAAGGATCCGGAGCAGCTTACGGGAAGTTCGCGAATCTATGCAAATGCGAAACCTGGAATTATCATGGAAGCGTTCTCGAATGCAGGCGAATCGAATCTGGTATTTATCATCAACGAGCTGGATAAGGCGGCATCCGGCAAGGGAAACGGAAATCCGGCGGATGTGCTGCTGACACTTCTGGATAACCTTGGATTTACAGATAATTATATGGAATGTATGGTGCCAACGACAGGAGTTTACCCGATTGCAACGGCAAACAACAAGGAAGATATCAGTGCACCGATCATGTCGAGATTCGCGTTGATTGATATTCCGGATTATACATTTGAAGAAAAGAAGATTATATTCACGAAGTTCGCAATGCCGAAGGTACTGAAGCGCATCGGGCTTCGGGAAGAGGAGTGTGTTGTGACAGATGCGGGCTTAGATGCGGTGATCCATCAGTTTGAGAATACGACGGGAATTCGTGATATCGAGCAGGCGGCGGAACATCTGGCAGCAAATGCCTTGTATCAGATCGAGGTAGAGCATGCAGGACATGTGGTATTTGATGCTGCACAGGTAGAGACGTTGTTTGCATAATGGGATAGAGGAAAACAGGGAGTTTAATAAAAAATGTGTGAAAAGTTGGAGTTCAATGAGAAGTACAAAGCATTTACAGAAGTCTTGCACCGGGAGGTTCAGACCTTCGAACAGTGTGAGGAAGATGTGGTGCAGGCACTTGCGATTGTTGCAGACGATCTGAAGCTTGGCAAAGTGAAATATGAGCTGGATGCTCCGGTATCTAAGATCCGTCCGCACGGGGAGCATCGGGTTGGAAAATTATTTGATAATCAGAAGGGGGCATATGGAAAAGCAAAGCATCAGGTATTTGTACTGCCGGATGGCGGAACAATGACGTTTTCCGTTTATCCGTGTGAGGATGTGGACTACTCAAAGGAAGAACAGGATACGCAGCAGATTTTGCTGAAGGAGATATATATTCAGTTTAGCCGTGTTATGATGCAGGGATTACTGCGCGGCGTATTGCTGACGGATATGGCAACCGGTGTTGCGAATCCGGAGGCGTTTATGCAGTTTATTGGCAAACAGTTAGCGACCGGACAGATTCATACATACACGGTATTTTTCTTCAATGTGCATAATTTCAAATATGTGAATAAGATTTTCCCTTATGAAGAGGGGGACGTTATATTACGCAATTACGCCGGAATGGTAGATAAGATGTTGCTGGATGATGAGATTGTCGCGCGTCTGGGTGGCGATAATTTTGTCGCGTTGGTGAAGAATGAACGGAGTGAAATTATTTTATCGAAGCTCCAGAATCTCCGGCTGTATCATCGAACCGAAATCAAGGAAAAAGAGTTTGTATTCGGGGCGACGATCGGTGTCGGTAAGCTGGATGATATCCGGGCACCGCGAGATGTTATGGCACGCGCAAGTATTGCATATCAGGCTGCCAGACAGAAGGGCAGCGGAACGGTTGCATTTTATTCGACAGAGATCCAGAATAAAATAATGGAGGCACAGGGAATCATTGCAAGCTTTCTTCCTGCGCTCGAGGCACATGAATTTGTGGTCTATTATCAGCCGAAGGTCGATGCCAATACGAACAAAATCTGTGGTGCAGAGGCGTTGGTACGTTGGATGCATGAGGGCAGACTGATTCCACCGATGCAATTTATTCCACAGCTTGAACGGGAAGGAAGCGTGTGCAGGCTTGATTATTATGTATTGGAAGAAACATGTCGGTTTATCCGCAAGCGGCTGGATGAAGGAAAGACGGTTCCGTGTATCTCTGTGAATTTCTCCAGAAGACATCTGGAGGAAGATTATCTGGTGAAAAAGATCGTCAATGTGATTGACAAGTACGGTATCGATCATGGTTATATCGAGATTGAGCTGACAGAGAGTGAGGATTTTCAGAACTATGAGATTATGTCGGAGATTGTCGATGGACTTCGCAGCGAAGGTATCGCAACTTCGATTGATGATTTTGGAACCGGTTATTCATCCTTGAACATGATCAAGAAGGTAGATCTGAATGTGATTAAGATTGATAAGTCATTTATTCCAATGGAGACAGAATATCCGGGCAAGGAGACGGACATGGTAATGTTTGTCAGTATCGTTGATCTGGTGCGCAAGCTCGGGAAGAAGACGATTGCAGAAGGGGTAGAGACGAAGGAACAGTTACGGTATTTAAGACAGGTTGGCTGTGATATTGTGCAAGGATATGTATTTGATAAGCCGATGCCGGAAAGCGAATTTGAAGTACGGCTGGAACAGGGATATAAGGATGAGGAGTAACGATGGGTAGTGAAGAAAAACGATATGCATTATTGATTGATTCGGATAATGTATCTGCCAAATATATAGATACAATTTTTGATGAATTGGCGGACCGTGGTATGGTAACGGTGCGAAGAATCTATGGGGACTGGGCGCGAAGTGTCAATGGATGGAATCGAGCAACTTTGCTTCGAAATTCCATCGTTCCGATCCAGCAGTTCGCCTATACCCAGGGTAAGAATGCGACGGATTCGGCGATGATTATTGATGCGATGGATCTGCTCTATACTGGAAATCTGGATGGATTCTGCCTGGTGTCGAGTGACAGTGATTTTACCCGGCTGGCAGAGCGTCTGCGAGAGGCTGGTAAGGAAGTAGTCGGCATGGGTGAGAACAAGACGCCGGAAGCATTTGTCAAGGCGTGTACGAGCTTCAAGATGCTGGATGCGCTCATTCGCGAAGATATCTCACAGGTCACGGATGAGAAAAATGTTGCGAAAGTATCAACCGAGAAAAATGAAAACAGCTCGAATATTACAAGCATTAAGTCTATTCAGAAGGTAATCTATGATATCATTGATGGCAATGCTGATAATAATAAACTGACGCATGTCGGCGAGATTGGAAGCAAATTACAGGCGCGTTTCTCTGATTTCGATGTGCGGAATTATGGGTACTCGAAGCTTACAACATTTATAAATGAGGCATTTGGTAATTTCGAGGTCATTTCCCAGAATCGTCAGAATTATGTGAAGATTATCGATGATGTTGTACCGAAGAGGGAAATTGAGGAGCAGATTATTCAGATTCTGAAGAAGAATCCACAGAAGAACAGCAATATGGGACTCTTAAACAGTACGTTAAAAAATGAGAACCGGAATTTCAGTATCAAGAAATATGGATACAGCAAATTTTCCAGCTTCCTGAAGAGCTTTGGCTGTTTTAAGATTGATGGAGATAAGGTGTCGCTACAGTAGGCGGGTATATATGCTATATATGAGAGCAGAAGTGAACGATACGGATGAAAGCGAAAAATAAGCATAAGGAGACGACATATGGGCAAATCCGGAATGAACGAAATCGAAGAAGATACAGCAAAAGAGACTGGGATGCAAGAACAGGGCAGGAAGAACAAACACAAAAGGAATAAAGATAAAGGACAGAAGCTTTCTGCCCGCGATGTAACAAAGCTTCTGAAGTGGGTGATCATCTTAGCGGTCGTAGTTATTCTGGTTGTGGTTGGCTATAAGCTTGCAAAGCAGCTTGGATGGTTCGGGTTGAAACCGAAGGTAGAGACGACGATCCTTACAAGCAGCCAGCTAGAACAGGTGTTGCAGATAGATGATTTATCAGTCTGTGAGATTACCTACAACGGTGTGGCAGAGGTGCCGCAGAAGAATCATCCGACGAAGGTTGTCTACTATGTCTCTTATGAGGCCGAAGTGAAGGCAAGTATCAACATGGCAGATATTGATGTTCAGATCGATGACAATGTCGGAGAAGGGCAGGCGAAGAAAATCATTGTGACGCTGCCGCAGTTGCAGGTCAAGCAGATTGATGTCGATATGGCTTCGCTTGACTATATGTTTGTCAAGAAGAGTGCGAACACGGCAGATGTATCCGAGGAAGCGTATGCGGCATGTATCGCAGATGCAGGTTCTGAATGCCGGGGAAATGAAGTGTTCTTACAGATGGCGAAAGAAAATTGTGAGAATACAGTCAAGGCACTGCTCATGCCGATCATAGAGAATCAGGATGAGTCGTATGAACTGGTGATTCAGTAGGGGACGAAGGAGGAGAAACAAATGAAGAAATTAAAAAAATTCGTAGTCCTTTGTCTTGCAGTTATTATGCTGTTCACTGCATGTGGAAAAAAAGGTGAAGAAGTAACGAAAGAATTGAGCATTACGCAGATGCAGACAATCTGTGAGCTGGCAACACTCAAATGTTATTATCATAATGTGGCAAAGCTGACGAAGGAAAAGGAAGTTCTGTGGTGGGATACATCGGCAGAGCTTTGGATCGAGTATTCCGGCATCGTAAAGCTCGGTGTGGACATTGCGAATCTGGATATGCAGGTAGATGGCGATCAGGTAACGATCACGATGCCAAAGGCAGAGGTGCTTAGCTGTCAGGTGGATCAGACGTCGTTAAATGAAGACTCCTATTACACAACCCGTGAAGGACTTGGCGCAGAGAAGATCAATGCGGACGATCAGACGGAAGCAATCAAGACTGCACAGGAAAATATGCTGGAGAATGTCCAGTCGGATGAATCCCTGTTGCAGCAGGCGCAGCAGCGGGCACAGGAGCTGTTAGAGCAGTATGTGAAGAACGTCGGTGATGCGATGGGCAAAACGTATGAAGTGAGTTTTGTGATTGCGGACGAAGCCGGAACTAATACAGTAAGTACAGATGAAAGTGATAATTGATAGGAATGAAAAAGAGCCGTTGCGATTGCAACGGCTCAAGTTCTTTGAGGGGAGGGAGTTTCGATTTATGTTAATCCTCGTCCTCGACCTCTCTACGCAGATAAATTAGTTTTCGGAATGCTGGTACGATCTGTGCAGCAACGACTGCTTTCACAAGATCAAGTGCAATAAAAGGAAGAAAACCGGCTACAAAAGCAGCCTTGATACTGCAACCTGATGCGATCATAATCCAGAGAGAACCGACTGCATCAACGAGAACAGCGGATAACATAGCGACAATAGTATAACGGATACGATTGTACTTCTTTCCGCGAAAGATCGGAATCAAAATGGCGATGAAGATAAAGGCGAAGGAAAAACCGCCATATGTGCCAAATAAATATCCCGGACCTGCCTGTCCACCAACGAATACCGGAACACCGACCAGTCCGAGTAACATCCAGATCAGTCCGATGAAGAAGGATTCTGCAAGTGGAAATACAAGTGCAATCAGGGTGATTACAAAATTCAAAAGAGTGATGTGTGTTCCGTTTGGCAGCGGGATGCTGATATAAGCGGATACACACAGGATGGCTGCGAAAAGTGCCATCATGACAATTGAGTAGGTTGAAAATTTGCTTTTTGTTTTTGTGTCCATTTCTTTTTCTCCATAGTTTCTGTTATAATAGCCATGCTATTGTTGAATTCATAGCAGGTACATGATGTAGAATAGCAGATGAAAATAAGAATGTCAACCTAAAATGGATAGAAAAGTTGACATTGTAAACTTTGGGAAATATAATAGGAAACATTGAGTGAGAAAATGAAGAACAAATTTGAAAAAATATTTGAACAACTGGCTGATTTTCATATGCTTGATGGATACGATGGTTGGATGATCGGGGCGTGTGTGTATGCGCAGCGGGGAGCGGCAGGAGAACGCGTATCAGGCACAGAATTTGGCTGTGGGAATGATCTGACAGTAGTTCAAAATCAGAAAATCAAAATTCAAAATTCCTGCAAGTCCGAGATTGTGAAGAAAACTGCAAGCTTTGCGGTTATGCGGAATCAGATGGAAGAGGATGGAATCGTGTATCAACTGGAGTTGCATGTAGTGAAACCGGAGGTGCAGGGGGCAGTTACTAGCAAACAAGCAGGTATGGAAAAAAATATGGCCATGAATGTCGAGAAATCAAAGCTGGAAGAACAGCGGATGAATCTACACCATTCGGTCGGAACGGAAGAAAACGCGGACACAGGCGGGGAAAAAACGTTTTCATTTACGCATTCCGATATCCTTCGATTTGTGGATGCCGTAGGCGATACGAATTCGATTCACCGGACGGCGCATGCGGTTGTGCCGGGGCTTTTGATGGTGGAGAGGATGCTTGATATGTGGATGAAAAAACAGCCGGAAACGGAAACTGATGTAGAGTTGCAGGCGGGAATGAAGAACGAGACGCAGGCAGGAGTGCAGACGGAAACCGAAAATGAGATGCAGACAGACATGAAGAATAGCAGGGAATTTATTTGCAGATTCCGTTTTGAAAAACCCGTATTTGTGGATGAGAAGCTGCAGATCCAGGCAAGAACCGAACGCGGAAAGCAGATCTATGAATGTAAACGAGAGGATAGGGAAATCGTATGGAACATGCGTATATTATAGACGGACGCCGCAGCTATATCGGTGTCGAAAATGGAATGTATAAACATCTGCCAGCCGAGGTGCTTGCGGCGGAGGTACTCTGTGCGCTTGTACCGGAAGATGTACGTCAGACTGTCGATGAGGTGATCGTCGGAAATGGAGTTGGAGCCAGTGGAAATATTGGCAGACTGGCAACGCTTACGGCACATTTCCCACAGGCGGTTCCCGCGTACACAGTGGATATGCAGTGTGGATCGGGATTGGAAGCACTGACGATTGCCGCGGCGAAGATCCGAAGTGGACAGGCAGATCTGATTGTGGCAGGTGGCGTGGATAGTTCGTCAACGGCACCGCGACGTGCGTATAACCGGAATCATCCGGACTATGAACGCTATGGAGGCGAGGAATCCTTTTATTCCGTCGCAAAATTTGCACCGGGCGAGCATGATCCGTATGCGATGATCCGCGGCGCAGAGCGTGTGGCACTGGATGTGCAGATGACCAGACAGGAATTAAATAAATGGGTATTACGTTCACATTCTCTCGCAAAACAGGCAAGAGAAGCTGGCGTGCTAGAACCATATCTGGTCGGCGTGCAGGGGGCAACTGCAGACGCGGGTATCAGGGATCGCATAAGTGAACGATTCTTAGATAAGCTACCACCGCTTTTGCCGGACGGAGAGATACTAACAGCCGGAAATACATGCTTGATGCATGATGGTGCGGCATTTTTGATGGTGGCATCGGAGCGGTATGTAAAGGAGCATAATCTGACACCGCTTGCGGAAATCGTTGATTCCGTAACGGTTGGCGGGAACCCGGACAAAAGCCCGGAGACAGCAATACTTGCCATTCAGAAATTACTTGCCAAGACGAAACATACGGCGGAAGATATCGCAGTATTTGAATGTAATGAGGCATTTGCAGTAATTGATGAGCTTTTTGCGCGTGCCTATCCGGAAGCAGTTGACCATTACAACCGGTATGGTGGGGCGCTCGCATATGGACATCCATATGGCGCCTCAGGAGGCATCATTACGATACATGCATGCCGGGCGCTGCAGGAGACACCGGGCTATGCAGTATGCAGCATTGCGGCAGCCGGCGGCATCGGACATGCGCTGTTGCTGCGGGCGGGAGGAATGTAACATGCAGTATATTGATTATCTGACAAAACAACCATCGGACAAAGACGCAATCATCATCAATGGTGATCGCTATACATACGGAAAGCTCTATGTGCTTGTGCAGGATGCACGCGCGCATCTTCCACAGGTTGCAGAAAAACATCTGTACCCGATCCGGGAGACCGGAATCCTGAAACAGTTGATCTTATTTCTGGCGTGTGCGGGAACGAATCAGGTACCGGTCATTGTGCCGGTGGACAGCAAACTCGAAGTGACAGATCCGCTGTTTGATACGCCCGTGCCGGAACGAGCGGTAATGGCAGTGATGACATCCGGGACAACCGGGATTCCGAAGATTTTATTCCGAAGCTTTGAAAGTTGGGCGGATTTCTTCACGGTTCAGAATGAAGTGTTTGGCGTGGATGCGGACAGCCGCCTGTTCGTGCAGGGAAGCCTTGCATTTACCGGGAATCTGAATCTCTATATGGCACAGCTTGCGGCAGGCGGCACGCTGATTGCGGAGGATGTATTTCTGCCCGGTAAATGGGAGCAGGTGATGGCGCGCGAAAGGGCGAACGGCATTTACCTGATTCCGTCCAAGTTACTTATGCTGCCTCGCGTATTTAAAGGCGTAAATGCGAATATCCGCACGATCATTTCGGGCTCGCAGAGCCTTGGGCGAAAGGATGCGGAAGTGTTGAAGAAGATATTTCCGAATACGGAGATTACATTATATTACGGTGCGAGCGAGCTGAATTATATCACGTACGTGAAGTCCGCGGATATGACGGAAGAGCGGAACCTGATCGGTAAGCCATTTCCGGGAGTGCGGGTGTTCATACAGGATGATGAAATGTACGTGGACAATGCATTTCACGTGGAGAATATTACCGTGCCGTATTCGCTGAAGGATAGCGGGCGGATGGATTTGCAGGGGAATTTCTATTTCCTTGGACGGACGGATGATATCGTTGGCGTGCGTGGACGCAAGGTGTCGATGATGAAGATTGAAAATGCGTTGGAGGAAGTCGCCGGTATCACAGAGGCGGCGGTCGTTCTGCTTCCGAAGGAAAAGGATGCGGACATGCCGGCGGAGATCGTGAGTGCATTTGTGACGGTGGAAGGCACGGACGTGCCAGAGAATCTGCGGCAGCAGTTGAAGGAAAAGTTGGCGGATTTTGAGATTCCGAAGCGTGTGATTGTTCTGGAGGCGTTCCCGAAGAACACAAGTGGGAAAGTGGATAAAGCGCGGTTAAAGAAGATGTGGATAGAGCAAGAGCCACAATAAATTTATTTCACAGTATGGAGGACCGGACGGTGATACGGGCAGAACAAGTAAGATTTCAATATAAAAAGCGCGACGTTGATGGAAACGTGATTGCGACGGAAGAAATCTTAAAGGGTGTAGATCTTACAATTAAAAAGGGCGAATTCATTGCGCTGCTTGGCAGAAATGGTTCCGGCAAGACGACGTTCTCGAAGCAGTTAAATGCAATCCTTCGACCGTCGGAAGGTACGGTGACGGTAGACGAGATGGGAACCAGGGATGCGGAGAAGCTGTACGAGATTCGCCAGCACGTCGGTATGGTGTTCCAGAATCCAGACAATCAGATGGTGGCAGCAAATGTGGAAGAAGAGGTTGCATTCGGCCCGGAGAATCTGGGTATGGAGTCAGATACCATCGTGGCACGTGTGAAGCAGGCACTCGAACAGGTGCGGATGTGGAAGCGGAGAAAGACGGCTCCGAATCATCTGTCGGGCGGACAGAAACAGCGGATTGCGATTGCAGGAATTCTTGCGATGCACCCGGATTATATTGTCTTAGATGAACCGACTGCGATGCTTGATCCGAAAGGACGGAAAGAAGTGATGGAAGCGTTACAGCGGTTGAATCAGGAACAGGAAATGACTGTGATTCTGATTACCCACGATATGGAAGAGGCGGCACTTGCGAGCCGGGTGATTCTGCTTGCGGACGGACAGATGCGATTTGATGGAAGGCCAGAGAAATTCTTCGGAGCGGATGCATTGCTTGCGGAGATGGGGATGGAGGCACCGCTTTCTTATCGTGTGAGGAAATTAATAGATAGTGATGTGTTCGAGAAAAAGATTGGAGATGCGAGAGTAGAGGAGGCTACGATTGACAAAAGGGAAAAAGTAGCAGAATATGATAAAACTGGAAGAGAATGGGAAGCAAGCTCTGAGCTGGTAGATAAGAAAAAAAACAAAAAGGCTGAAGCAGAGACAGATGAAAAAAATCAAGATCTCCTCTCCCTGCAACATGTTAGCTATATTTACAGCCCGGGAACAGCGTACGAGAAGGTTGCCTTAGACGACGTGAATCTGTCGCTTGGCAAGGGGGAGATTGTTGGACTTGCCGGACATACCGGTTCTGGTAAATCCACCATGATCCAGCTTTTGAACGGGCTTTTGAAACCGACTGGCGGAACGGTTACATTTGAGGGAAAGGATATTCATGCAAAGGGATATTCCGGGAATTATCTGCGCAGTAAGGTTGGCATGGTGTTCCAATATCCGGAGCATCAGATGATCTGCGATACCGTGTGGGAGGATGTCGCATTTGGACCAGGTAAGCAGGGCTTGACCGGGGAAGCATGCGAGACGCGTGTGGAGGAAGCACTTCGCTTTGTTGATCTGCCAGAGAAATATTATCAAGCATCGCCGTTACAGTTATCAGGCGGACAGAAGCGTCGCGTGGCGATTGCAGGTGTGCTTGCGATGCAGCCGGAATATATCATATTGGACGAGCCGGCAGCGGGATTAGACGCAGCCGGAAAGCGCGAAATATTCGACCGGATCCGGCGGATGAGCCGGGAGCAGGGAATCGGAGTTTTACTTGTCTCGCATAGTATGGAGGACCTGGCGGAATACGCAGACCGGATTATTGTGTTGGACGATGGAAAGAAGATATTGGATGACCGACCGGTAGAAGTATTTGCCGAGAGGGAAACGCTGGAAACCTGCGGGTTGGATGTGCCGGAAGCAGTGAAATTTGCCGATCGCCTGCGTGCGGAGGGGTATGCGATACCACAGACTGTGATACGGGAAGAGGAATTGCTGGAAACCCTGCGTGCTTGTGTGGGTGACAGTATGCAGGAATCAATGGAAAAGAAGTTACTGGACAGGACGGATATGCAGGAAGTATCGGAAGAAAGAAATTCTTACATGCAACGAGGAGATACGCTATGATTCGAGACATTACAATTGGACAATATTATCCTTCGGATTCTCCGATTCATCATCTGGACCCGCGTGTCAAGTTATTCGCAACGCTTCTCTATATTATCGGGCTGTTTCTTAGCAAAAGCCTAATTGTATTTGCGGTGGCAGGCGTAGTATTGATTGCATGTATCGTGATATCGAAGGTGCCGTTTCGATATATGATCAAGGGGCTAAAGCCGGTGTGGATATTGCTGGTATTTATCTGTATCGTAAATGTGTTCTTCGGAAAAGGGGAAGTGTTGTATTTTCAGTGGAAGTTTATTCACATCTACCGGGAAGGAATTATGCAGGCGGTTGTCCGTGTCGTGCGGTTGATGGAGCTGATTTTAGGTTCGTCGCTTATGACATACACAACAACGCCGACCGAGCTGACGGACGGCCTGGAGAAAGCATTTCATCCACTTACGAAGATTCATGTACCGGTGCATGAGATTGCACTCATGATGTCGATTACGCTCCGCTTCATTCCGATTCTGATCGAAGAGTTAGACAGGATCATGAAGGCACAGACGGCGCGCGGCGTGGATTTTGAAGCAGGAAATGTATTCCAGAAAGTGAAACGTACTGGACGGATTTTAATGCCGCTTTTTGCATCCGCAGTTGGACGGGCAGGCGATCTGGCACTTGCGATGGAAGCACGTTGTTATCAGGCTGGCAGACCGAGAACGAAGATG
>UMAB01015620.1_pt1 | contig 12429 bp, 20 predicted proteins | sample 1963601 | NCBI WGS metagenome assembly UMAB01 (sample SAMEA4835905, study PRJEB28245) | human gut metagenome | biome: gut microbiome; material: fecal sample | place: Denmark | collected 2008 | reverse complement strand
ACATTCAAACAGGCGTTCTTCCGGCTGGTATTCGTAGAGCTTGGCAGCGTATTCCCGAATGATTTCCAGCAAGAAGTCCGGCGCCGTAATGAACCGCTTGGAACGGCGGGTTTTCGGGTCTGAAATGACGTCCTCGCCATTCAGGCGGGCGTAGGAGTGCCGCACAAAAATGCCCTTCCGTTCAAAATCCACATCGGCCAGGGTGAGGGCCAGCAGTTCGCCTTCCCGCATACCGGTCCAAAACAAAATATTGAACGCAGCGTATGCCGTAGGGTCTGACATTCCGGCAATGAACTTCTGAAATTCTTCCAGCGTCCAGAACTGCATTTCTTCGGCGCTACTTTTGCCCATGGACCCGGCCAGGGAAACGGGGTTTTCTTTCAGGCCGTAATATTTCCCGGCGAACCGAAACAGGGCGCTCATTTGGTTATTGATGGTTTTCAGGTAGGTGGCAGAATACGGCTTTCCGTTCTTGTCCCTGGCGTCGATCAGGTGATTTTGCCAAGCGCGAATTGACGAAACCGATACTTCATCCACAAGCTGATCCTTGAAGTAGGGGAGGATCTTCGTTTCAAAGATCCATTGCTTCATTTCGTAGGTGGTGGGCCGGAGCCTGGTCTTTGCATCTGCCATGTACAACTCCACCAGGGAACCGAATTTCATTTTTGTGGTGAGCGAGCTTTTCGCCAGGTATTCGCGCTCGTAAGCCAGAGCATCCGCCCGGCGGGCAAAGCAGCTTTTCTTTATTTGCTTCCGCTTACCGGTCCAGTCCGTAACGCGGAAGATGCAATACCATTCGCCGGTTTTCTGGTTTTTGTATGCAGGCATGAGACCCCTCCATTTGCTGCTTTTCAACAGCTTTCCACAAAGTTTTCAACAAGTAACGCGGGTAACGCGTTGGTAACGCTTACGGTAACGCGTTACCAATAAAAAGTTGAAAACACAGATTTCATGTTGAAAGTGAATTTTCTTCACAGGGATAGAATTTCAAAAACTGACGAATAAACGAAAGAAAGAGATTCAACGAGTTTTCAACATTCGCACCCGGTAACGCGTTGCCAACGCGTTACCACCCAGAAAATGCAGTTTTCAACAGACAAAACAAAACGGGACAACGACAAAAAACGATGCTTTCAACACGGTTTTCAACGGCATAAGCTGCCGCATTCTTCCCTCTAACAACACCTATCTTACATCCATGTATATCTAGAATATCTAACTTAATCTTAGATATTATTATCTTAGATATAGCTTAATAATATAATATATAGCTTATGGGTTAGATTGAGAGGCGAACGTTTGCGCGGCGCCACGAAGACATGGCACAGACCTTTTTCGTGACGTGCCGAAAATGGTCCGACAGCTGCTTACAACTTGACAGCAGCTTGAAAAACGAGTTCAACCCGTGCGATCCGAAAAGTTGAACTTGATACCGGAAAACGCGCGGAAACAGCCTTTTTTGTGATTGAATGCGCGCAAAACGTGCGATTCGTGCCAAAAAACGTGCAATTCGCGTGCAATAGCGCGAGAAAAAACGCGCGGCGCGCGAATAACGCCCAGGGCGGCCGTTTAACTTGCCGGTAACTTGCCAGAGCAACGCCAGAAGCCCCAGGGAAGCCCTGCCGTGGCTTTTTACAAACCGATGCGGAAAACTAGACAAAGAAAAACAAAACGCCCACAAGGCCGCTTTCCGACGGTCTGGTGGGCGTTGCTTTTTACTGCACGACGGAGCTATCAACCCAGAGGTCGGAAACTTCGCCCGCCATTTCTTCGGCACCGATGGAGCCGGAAGCAATTTTGGAAATGAGAGTGGAATCGAGCGAGAAGCTCAAAAACTTGTTGCCGCTGGTTGGATTCACGGCCCAGTAATCAATGGCCCTGCAAGCATCAAAGCCGTGGTTCAAGACTAGATCCTGGACGGATTCAAAGGCCCGGCTTTCCGAATTGCTGACCGGGAAGGCCTGAACCTTCACCACGATCTGGCCGTCGCAGGCGCCGCCAACGGTGAGACTTTCAATTTCGCCATAGGACAGCGAAAGCCCCGGGGCTTCGACCTTTCTACCGGTGCGGCTTGTTGTGAGAGCGCTTGCGTCGAGCATGAAGGGCTCCGTTTCCGATACGGCAGCGGAAAGAGAGGCGGCAATGCTTTCCGAGGATTCGGAAGAAGCGGGGGCGGCGGAACTAGAAACGCTTTCGGAAGCCGCAACGCTTGAAGCGACAGAAACCGAAGATGCGGCCGCCTTGTTGCGATATTTGCCGCTGTACTTGATGATGCTATAAGCACACATGGCGAGAAAGATTAAAAGGCAGATTCCGCAAAATTTCAGAATGCCTTTCAAGATTCGTTTTATCGTGTTCATGTTTTCCTCCCTGGGCAGCTTGCCCTTTCACTTCCGAAACCAAATCAGCCCGCAGCGGAGGAGCTCTCTTCTGAGGCGTTCTTCTCCACAATGGCCGTGTTCTGCGATGCGGCGCCTTCCGGCAGCTCCTTCAACGCCTGAATATACCCCAAGAGCCGGTCGAGCTGCCGATCGGACAGGGAACCGAGTTCCCCGGCGATTGCGGCCTCCGCCGGGCGCTTGGCGGCCGCTGGTGAGCAAGGCGCCTTTTCTGCTGAATTGCGCTCGCTTGACGCCCCGAGAAGGTAATCGACGGAAACGCCGAAGACTGAGGCAATTTTTATTTTGACCTCGTCGCTCGGTACGCGCGCGCCGCTCTCGTACTGGGAGAGCGTTGTGTTCCCGACGTTGATTCGCTGCGCTAGATCGCGCTGCGTCAATCCGGCAGAAAGGCGAAGCTGCCTGATCTGTGCGCCGATTTTCGTAGACGTGATTTTCTCCCCCCTTCTCACTATGAGAACATTATAGCACATACTTTTCCGGCAGAAAGAAAAGTTCACAAAAAGAGAAATTTTCTCTTGACATTCACAAATTGCAAAGTTATAATCGGGTCGTGAAGTTCACAATCTGTGAACCGAAACGAAAAATAGTTGGAGGTGAAAAGATGAACCGAACCATCGAGGAAGTCCGCAAGGAAAAGGGCTTCACGCAGGAACAGGTGGCAAAGGGCGTAGGAATTGGCGCCTCGACGTATTGCCAGTATGAAACCGGGCTGCGGGGAGTTCCCGCAGAGGTAGCAAATAAGATCGCTCGGTTCCTTGATGTGGAGATTGGCGAAATTTTTTTGCCGACAAAGTTCACAACTAGCAAACATTAAGGACGAGCGAGAGGAGGAACACACATGAATTTGTACGAAATTTCCGCAACGCTGGAAAACGGCGCGGTCCACAAGACGAAGGTTTACGAGATCAACCAGGAACGGGCACTCAACCGGGCTTCAAAGTTCGCTTTGCAGTTTGACCCCACCGGCTGCGCAAAGAAAACGGTGCAGATGATCCAGAAGAACGCCGGGGTTCCCAAGGACACGGAACGGGCCTTCTTGAACGAAATCAAGGAGATTCTGGAAGGCCTTGGCCCGGACAGCTATTGCGCGTGGGCCTTTGAGGGTTGCGTGGAGGATGCCGAGGAGAACATCAGCAACGATTTTGCAGTCAGCATGAGGGGCCGTTGGGAAAATGAACGGGAGGCACACGAAAAAACCCGCAAGAGCCTGACCGAAAAGCTGAACGAGCAGGGCCAGCGCATTGCAGAGCTTGAAGCCGAAGTGCAAAAGGCCCGGCAGATGGAGGCCCAGGCCAGGAAAGAGGCCGCAGAGGACAAAATTGCCCTGGAAAAGGCGAAGGAAAAGATCCTCCCGGACAACGTTGCCGCAGAACTTACCATTATGCTGCGGAAGCAGGCCGACGAAGCCGCCAAAGAAGCACTTTACTACGCGGACCGGATGGCGGCAGAGGTTGAAAACTCCGTCCCCGCTGGTGCAGCCAACAGCGCAAAGCGCTTCCGCGAGTACCGCAAGGCCCAGGTTGATGCGCTGCGCCTGCTGGGTGCGCTGGGAAACATTGGAGGCTCGGAAAATGACGATTGACGAGCTCCGCATACTGCGCGGCCTTTCCATGACGAAGCTGTGCGAAGCCGCAGGGCTTTCCATGGGGGCAGTTTTCAAGCTGACCAGGCCGGGCGCAGAACTTGAACGGGCCCAGCTGGGCACCGTTATGAAGCTGGCCGCCGGGCTGGGCGCGGTGATTACCGTTGACCCGGAGGGTGTGACCATAAGACCACAGGAGGAAGCAAAATGAAAATCAAGTCCATTACATTGCAGAAGATCGCGGCCGTGTGTGGCGGCCTGGGCCTTTTCTTTGGCCTGGGCTTTGCCGGGAACTTTGAGACGACCGGCGAAACCGGCACCGGCACGTTTATGGTTTCCCTGGGCTTTCTGCTTTTGGCCGTGCTGCTGGCCCGTGTGAGCTTTGCAGTGCAGGACATGGAGAAGCGGGAGAACAAGATCCATAAGGCCCAGAAGGGCACCGTGAAGCCCCGCATGAAGCGGAAGGCAGGCTGACCATGTTTCACACAACGGTGAAATGCGTGGACTGTGGCGCGCTTATGGTTGACGTGCCGAGCAATACAAAGCGCTGCGCCGTCTGCCGTGTGGGCCACAACAGAGAATCCGTCCGCAGGGCGAACGAGACCAGGAGGGCCGAGGAGGCCGCACGGCCGAAGCCGCGAAGCCTGGACGACGACCTGGAAACCTTGAAGAAATACAACGAGCAGCGCCGGGCCGCAGGCCTTGAGCCTTTGACCTATGGCGTTTGGAGGTCCAGAGGGGCCCCGGAGGAATACGCATGAAAGAATTTGACAGCATCCGCATTGTAGACAAGGGAGACGACAGCCTTTCTTTTGAAATGACCGGCAACGTTGCGGGAAGCCCATACGACACGATCGTGTTTTTGCTTCGGGCAACTTCCGGCCTGATTGCCGCCTCGGCCAAGGACAGCGCAGACCCGCAGAAAGTGGCGGATGTTTTTGCAAAGTTATTCGCCAAGCGTATTGCGCAGGATATCCAGGACGAGCGGGACCGCCGGGCGGAGAGCGCAGAGGCGGTCGTGGAACGGTTTAACTTTCAGGTGCGCGAGATTTCGGAAAGCGTTAAGGCGTCGCTGGTGAATGATGCGGAGCAAGAACAGGAAGAGGCTCAGGGCGCGGCGCACAAGCCTGCAAAGAAAGGAGACTGCGAAGAATGATCCTTTTGTTTATTGGCGGCCTGGTTGTTGGCGCCTTAGCTGGCATCTTTGCACTGGGGCTTATTTCCTCCGGGCATTGCGCGGAGTGCCGCGCATATTACGACCGCCAGATGGAAGCCATGCGGAGAGGCGGGAGAAAATGAACTGTGAGCTTATGTTCAGCAGTAAAACGGACCAGTGGGCGACACCACAAGACACGTTCGACGAGCTGAACAAAGAATTTTCCTTTGACCTGGACCCCTGCGCAGACAAGCAAAACCACAAGTGCGAGAAATATTTTACCGTCGCAGAAGACGGACTAAAGCAAAATTGGGGGGGCACCGCGTGTTTTGTAACCCTCCGTATGGGAGGGATCTAAAGGCTTGGGTGGAGAAAAGCTACCACGAAGGGCACAAGGAGAACACCTTGGTTGTGCTTCTTATACCAGCCAGAACAGACACAAGCTATTTTCACGACTTCATTTTGAACCGTTCCGAAATTCGATTTATTCGGGGACGCTTGAAATTTGGAGGAAGCAAAAATGGAGCGCCTTTTCCCTCCATGATCGTGATTTTCAGAGGGCCTAAAATGTAACGACCCACTACCTAAATTTTACCACGAAAAGAGGTTAGAACACATGAGCAAACCCGCCACGAAAGCGGCAAACAGCCCTTTCTATTTGGCACGAATGGAGGCTGCAAAGGTCAACGACCGATTCAGCAGCCGCGAAGGTGCAGCAGACGAAACGGGAATTGACCGCACCCGGCTGGCCCGCATAGAGCTGGACAGCATCACCCCTTACCCGGAAGAAGTTATGCTTCTGGCCGACGCCTACGACGCCCCGCAGCTTTTGAATTTCTATTGTTCGACGTGCTGCCCGATTGGCCGCCAGAACGTGAAGCCCTGCGCCTTGCAGGAGTTCGACCGCGTTATGATGCAGGCGCTTGCCGCATTGCAGGGCGCAGACAAAGTTAGTGCTGCTATTATTTCTATTGCCCGGGACGGCCGCGTGGACCCCGGCGAGGATATGAAGATGGGCGAGATCCTGGCCTACATGAAGAACGTTGCCAGCACAGCGGAGGCAATGCAGCTTTGGATCAAGAAGAATTTGAAAGGAGAGGTCTACAATGGCAAGAAGTAAGAAAAGCACCCGGGAGCCTTCCAAAATGGTGCGGGTGGACGAGGCAATGGAGATTTTGAGCGTTTCCAAGTCTACCGCCTACCACACCATCCAGAAGTTTAACAACGAGCTCCGCGCCAAGGGCTACGAAGTGCCCCGGGGCCGCGTTCCTCGCAGCTATTTCATGCAGCGGTGCGGCTTATGAGTGAAGAAGAAACCAGAGAGCGCACCAGCGCGATTCTCGGCCGCCCTGTGAGCGATTCCGCATGGACGGAAGCCTGGGAGAAGGCCAAAAGAAAAATCCGCCATATCGCAGAGTTCTGCGGGTATGACGGATGCAGAGAGCAGCCCGGCTATATGGCGCAGCTTGCAGCAGAGTACATCCGCGAAGCGACGCTTTCAGCCTGGACAATAAAGAGAGGGGCCGCCAAAAATTGACGACCCCAGAACACACACCAACAGTTTATCACGATTTTTGCGAAAAATCAAGGAGGACACACAATGGAACTTTTGACGTTGAGCCTTGAAAACTTCCAGGGCTTGAAGCATGAGGAAATCCAGTTGGACGGCCACAGCGCCAGCATTTACGGCCGGAACGCCAGCGGAAAAACTACCATTTTCAACGCCATCACCTGGCTGCTTTTTGGCAAGCCGAGCACCTGGGCGAAGAACTGGGACCCCAAGACAAAGGGACCCAACGGGGATTTGCACAACCTGGAACACAGCGCAACCGGCACCTTTCGGCTGGACGACGGCCAGACCGTGACCTTGAAAAAGGTTTTCCGCGAGGTATGGAAGCGCAAGCGTGGCAGCGCCGCAGAGGAGTACTCCGGGAATACCATTGACTACCAGATAAACGGCGTCCCTTGCAAGGAAAAAGAGTACATGGCGGCCGTCCAGGAGTATTGCAGCGGCGAAGAAACCATGAAGCTGCTGACCATGCCCGATTACTTCCCCTCCGTTATGGACTGGCAGAAGCGCCGGGAAATTCTGCTGGACATTTGCGGCGACGTTTCCGACGCCGACGTGATCGCCAGCACCCCGGAGCTGGCAGGGCTTCCCGAGTTCCTTAAAATGCCCGGCAGCACGACCCGCCTCTATAAGGTGGACGAGTACAGAAAAATCGCTGCCGCCAAGAAAACCGACCTGAACAAGAAGATCGAGGCCATTCCGAACCGCATTGACGAGGCAAGCCGCGCCATTGACAAGGACCTCCCGACGCCCGAAGACCTGGCGGCCAAGCTGGCCGCAGCGGAGGCCGAGGAAACCAAAATTGCAGAGGAAAAGCGGGCAATTCTGGCCGGTGATACTTCGGAACTCCGCAGCTCCCTGGCAAACGCCAAGGCGGACTATGCAGCGGCAAAAGCCGAGTACATCGAGGAGGGCAGCGAGGCCCGGGCCGAGCACCGCAAGGCGCAGGAGAAGGCAGAAAGCGAACTGCTGGAAGCCAAGACGGAGGCTGCCAACGCCACCGCGGATGCCCGGCGCAAGAAAGCAGACCTGGAACACATGAAGGTCCGCCGGGAGGCCATTCTGGCCGAGTACAAGGAAGCAGCGGCAGAAACCTGGGACGAGCACCGCGAGATCTGCCCGACCTGCGGCCAGGCCTTGCCGGAAGAAAAGGTGGAGGAGCTCCGCGCAGACTTCCTCCAGCGCCGGTCCGCCAAGCTGGAAGCCATCAACGCCAAGGGCAAGAAGGAAGCCAGCAAGGAAGCCATTGCCCAGCTTGAACAGGACATTGCGGACCTCGAAGAAAAGGCAACGGCAGCCGAGGCCCGCGCCGATGAAATTTACACCTCTCGCAAAGAGACCATCAAGGCAGAGCCGCCACGCCCGGACTTCTCCGAAACTGACCGCGGCCAGGCCATTGCGAAGACTATCCAGACGATTTCCGGCCAGATCGAGGCGGCCGAGCAGAAGCAGAGCACAGCCCTCCGCGAAGTGAACGAGCGCCAGCAGGCAGCTATGAACAGCTGCCGCCAGATCCGCTATATGCAGAGCCAGGCAGAGGCAGCACAGCGCCAGCGCCAGCGTATTACGGAACTTGAAGCCGAGGAAAAGAGCCTGGCCGCGGAATATGAGAAGACCGAACAGGGCGTTTACCTGTGTGAAGTTTTCGTAAAAACCAAAGTGGCTCTTTTGACCGAGCGGATCAACAGCAAGTTCAAGTCTGTGAGCTTCCAGCTTTTCCGGGAGCAGACAAACGGCGGCGTCGCTGACTGCTGCGAAGTTCTGGTGCCCGGCGAGGGCGGCGCCATGGTGCCGTATTCGACCGCAAACAAGGCGGCCGTGGTAAACGCTGGCCTGGAAATTATCGCCACGCTTTCCCACCACTACGGCGTCCGGCTGCCTATTGTGGTAGACAACGCCGAGAGCGTGACCGAACTTCTCCCTGTTGATTCCCAGGTGATCCGCCTGGTCGTGAGCGCAGAAGACGAGAGCCTGCGCGTGGAGGTAGACAAATGAACGAACCTTTTGTGCTGAAGATTTACGAATCCGGCTCCGATTCTGTCGGAAGCGGTATCCAGGATGGGCTGAACTTCTACGGCCAGCAGTTCAAGAATCTCATTGAATCATTCCCGACCGTGGATGCACCTATTTTCCTTGCGGCCATGAAATCCGTTCACGACGGCATCCGCGGCGTTATTCCCGAAAACGGCGCAGATTTGGAAGATGACATTTTGCAGCACGTCACCACGTTTGTGATTCCGTTTCCGGGAGGGAAGAAATGAGCGCCAAGGACAAAGACCAGGAGCCCGGCACGTTCATGATCCAGGCTTGCCGCTGCCGCCGCTGCGGCGGGCTGCTGACCAGCAAAGAGGGCGTGAGGAACGGCATCGGCCACGTTTGCCGCATGAAGGCCCTTCGGGAGATGCCGGACCCGAACCAGGTAACGGTTTTTGACGTCCTGGGTGACAAAGAGGAGAACACACATGAAAAATAATTTTCCGTTCCGCCCGCACTGGAAGAAGCCGGAGGAACCCAAGGCGGCCCCGGAAACTTCACAGTATCTACCGCGGGCCGTTGAGCTGACCGTGGAGCAACACAAGCCGGAAGAAGGCCTGCGGGTGCTTCTGGAAGGCTTTGCGCATTACTTCAACTGCACGGCGGAGGCCCTAGGGCCGTACCCGCTGGCAGATACCGCAATGTTGATTGTGCTTTATACCCACATTGCGGCGAGCCTTTCTTACCAGGACCCGGCGGCCGCCAAGATGGCAGAGCAAATCGAAAAAGTTGTAAAGCTGCCGCCCGTAGATTTCTACGCGGCCAGCAAGAAATAAAAAAATGGAGGAACACACATGAACGCAGAAAACGCAGCAATGACCCCCGCAGCCGAAAACGAAGTTGTAGAAACCGCCACCGAGAGCATCGGCACCCGCTTTACCAAAAAGGTGCTGGCCCAGTTTGCCAGTAACACCGGCAGCCAGGTTGCAGTAACGGAGTTCCAGCGCCGCCTTATCCAGGGATACTTTATCCAGATCGACCGCGCCCTGGCCGTAGCAGAGGAGGCCCGCGTGGCGAAGAACGCCAAGAACCGGGACCACAAGTGGGACGAAACCCTCCCCGTAACGTGGAAGTTCGTCAACCTCCAGGACCTGGCAATGGACCTGGTACGCTACGCCCGTATGGGCCTGGATATGCAGTGCGAAAATATGTTGTTCCCGATCCCGTACAAGAACAACAAAACGAACCTGTACGACGTGACCCTGATGCCCGGCTATAACGGTATCCGCTACGTTGCCATGAAATATGCGCTGCACAAGCCCAAGGCGGACACGATCGAGCTTGTTTACAGCAATGACAAGTTTGCCCCGCACCCGAAGGACAGCCGCCACCCGGTTGCATCCTACGAGTTCGAGATCACGAACCCCTTCGACCGCGGCGACATTGTGGGCGGCTTTGGCTACCTCGAATACGACGACCCGACACAGAACGAGCTTATTGTTATGCCCATGGCTGCCATTCGCAAGCGTATGCCCAAGTACGCAAGCGCCGAGTTCTGGGGCGGTACGAAGCAGGTCTACAACAAGGAGACCGGCAAGAAGGAAGACACCACCGTGGAAGGCTGGCTGGACGAAATGTGCCGCAAGACCCTGATCCGAGAGGTTTTCAGCGCAAAGCACATTGTACGCGACCCCGAAAAGCTGGACGAAGATTACCGCGTGATGAAGGCCAGAGAGGTTGCCTATGCCGAGATCCAGGCAGAGGCCGAGATCCAGGAACAGGCCAACACGGTTCTGATCGACACGACACCGCAGCCCGCAGCGCCCGCAAGCCTGCCGGAGCCCAAGAAGACGATCCAGGTCGATGCCAGCACCGGCGAAGTTCTGGAACCCCAGGCGGCGCCCGCAGCACAGCCCACCAGCCGGAAGGCAGCTCCGGCACAGTGGGCTGTTGCGGAGCCGGATTTCTAAGTGGACATTCGGCCCATAGCCAGCGGCAGCAGCGGAAACGCCTATTGGATATCCGACGGCAAAACCCCGCTGCTGCTTGATGCTGGCATCCCGATGAAGGCAATCCAGATAGGATGCGGATTCCGTGTGCGGGAGCTGGGAGGCTGCTTTATTACGCACTGCCACGGAGACCACAGCAAAGCCGCAAAAGACCTTCTGCGTTACGGCGTGGACGTTTACACGGGACAGGGCACCGCAGAAGCCTGCCGCCTGGAAGGCCACAGGCTGCACATTACGCGGCCGCTTGAACAGTTGACGGTTGGCACGTTTCTGGTTTTGCCTTTCGATGTGGAACACGATGCGCCGGATTCGCAAGGATTTCTTCTGGAATCTACGGCGACCGGAGAAAAGCTGCTGTATTTCACAGATACCTATTACCTGAAATACAGATTTTCGGGCATTACCCACATACTCGGAGAGTGCAACTACACCCGGGAACGAGTGCAAGAAAACCTTGCGGAAGACACGCTGCCAACAGTTCGGGCCGCTCGGTTGATGCACAGCCACATGAGCCTCCAACACCTGGTTGAATTTTTGGAGGCAAGCGACCTTTCGCGGCTGAAACAAATCTACCTCGTGCACCTTTCGGCTGAAAATTCGGACGAAGCCGAAATGAAACGCCGGATTCAGCGCCTTACCGGCGCGGAAGTGTACGTTTGTTAATTTCTACGATGGAGGACGACATGGCCGGGGTAAAAATTGAACAGGGGACCTTGACGCACCGAAAAACGCTGCGCCTTAAAGGCCTGCTGGGGATAGGCGTCGCCCAGGCGGTCGGCCATCTTACAATGCTCTGGGTGTGGGCCGCAAGCAGCACCAAGGACGGCAGCCTGGCGGGAATGACGCCGACGGAAATCGCAGAGGTTTCCGGGTGGGCAGGCGAACCGGCCGACTTTCTGGCGGCCATGATAGATGCCGGTTACATAGACGAAGCACCCGACGGATTCCGGCTCCATGATTGGGCCGAAAACACAGGACAGATCGAAGCGGAAGCCCGCCGGGAGGCAGCACGAGAACGGCAACGGAGATTCAAAGAGCGAAAGCGGGCAGAGAAAGCCGCAGAGGCCGCGAGGGCGGAGGCAAGCAAAGTCCCTGCGCCGCAACAAAAGCCGCTTGTCGTGGCCCCGCAGCCGCCGCAGAGGACGGAACCGCGCACAGACCCAGAACTGGCCCGGGCTGGACAGTTTTACTTGAACAACATAAACCCGACGCCGCCGCGTTGGGAGCTTGAAGACCTGACCCAGGCTGTCGCTGAGTTTGGCGCCGACGTGGTGATCCACGCAATGGAAATCGCCCAGAGAAACAAAGCGCCGAACTGGAAATATACCCGCGGCGTACTGGCGCGGTATAGGGAGAAGGACGTGAAAGACCTTGCGGCGGCCGTCGATGCGGATAAATGGACAAAGGAGGAAGCACGAAATGGAAAAGCTGGGCGATATGATCGCCAACGGGACGCAGTCCCGGCAACCCAGGACCTCGCAGGATTCCACACCGCGTGAAACCTCCATCCTGGCAGACGAGGCAATCCGCCGCGGCTACAAGATGGACAAACCGGCACCGGAGCCGGAGCATTGCAAGTTCTGCGGCAAAACCCTGCAATACAGGGGCTTCCTCCTTCCGGCCATTGCGCCGCACCGCGTGTTCGGCTGGGATTCGCAGCCGGAGCGCTGCACCTGCCAAAGGGCGCAAGCCTACTGGGAGAGGATGGAGGCCAAGAACAAGGCCGCAGAGGAAGC
>UMAB01031365.1_pt1 | contig 12453 bp, 8 predicted proteins | sample 1963601 | NCBI WGS metagenome assembly UMAB01 (sample SAMEA4835905, study PRJEB28245) | human gut metagenome | biome: gut microbiome; material: fecal sample | place: Denmark | collected 2008 | reverse complement strand
AGCAGCCTGATGATATTTGACCGACACACCAACCTGAAGTATAAGTACGGGAACAGGCACTTTTGGGCAAGAGGGTATTTTGTGGATACGGTAGGCCGAAACAAGAAGGCGATAAAGGCGTACATACAGAACCAGTTGGAGGAGGACAAAATGCCTGACCAAATCAGCATAAAGGAATTTATAGACCCGTTTACGGGTAGTAAGAATCCCAAGGCATAGATAAAAACCCCTTAAGGGGTAGCCCGGGAAAGGAATGCGGTCGGCAGACCTTTCGGGCCCCTTAAGGGGCTTCGTCCGTAATGGGCCCTTAAAGGGCCTGGTCAAACCTCCGGCTTAGCCGGAGGTTTTGATTTTTAAGCTCACATGGACAGATAGGCATCACACTTCTGGTTGGCCTGGAGGGCGACCATCTCCTCGTCGATGGTGGCAAGACGGCCATGCTCTACGGTGACCTTACCGTTTACTACGGTATAGTCCACGGGACCCCGGACGCCCACAGTGCCCAGGACGGACTTGGGATCGTAGCAGGAGCCTACCAGCTCCAAACGGCGGCTGTCGATCATAAACAGGTCAGCGCACTTACCTACAGCGATCTGACCGATATCGTCCCGACCCAGCAATCGGGCGCTGCCCCGGGTGGCCATTTTCAGAATGTCGTAGCCGGTGGGGGCCTCACGGCTGGAGTTTAGCCGATGCAGCAGGAAGGCCACCCGCAGCTCCTCCATGAGGCTGGAGCCATCGTTGGAGGCGCTGCCGTCTACGGCCAGGCCCACGGGCACGCCCAGCTTCAGCATCTCGGGGATGCGGGCGATGCCGGAGGAGAGCTTCATGTTGCTGATGGGGCAGTGGGCAACGCCGGTGCCGGTTTTGGCCAGGATGCGCAGCTCCTCGTCGTTGAAGTGGATGCCGTGGGCAAACCACACATCCTCGCCGATCCAGCCAAGGCGTTCCATGTATTCCAGGGGACGGACGCCCTCACGCTGGAGCATGAAGTTCTCCTCATCCTTGGTCTCACACAGGTGTGTGTGTAGGCGCACGCCATACTGCCGGGCCAGGATGGCGCTTTCACGCAGCAGGTCGGCGGAGACGGAGAAGGGGGAGCAGGGAGCCAGGGCCACCCGGTGCATGGCACCATAGGAGGGATCGTGGTACTGCTCGATGACCCGTGCGGAGTCCTTCATAATCTCGTCCACGGATTGAACCACGCTGTCAGGGGGGAGGCCGCCGTCCTTCACACTCAGGTCCATGCTGCCACGGCTGCAGTACATACGGATGCCCAGCTCGTCAGCAGCGGCAAACTGGGTGCCCAGCAGGTCGCCGGCGTGGGCGGGGAAAACATAATGATGGTCAAAGCAGGTGGTGCAGCCGTGCTTCATCAGCTCGCCCATGCCTGTGAGGGAGGAAAGGCGGATGACTTCACTGTCCAGGTTCTTCCAGATCTCATAGAGGGTTTTCAGCCAATCGAACAGCTCCATATTCTGCACCTTGGCAAGATTGCGGGAAAAGACCTGATAGAGGTGATGATGGGTGTTCACCAGGCCGGGGTAGCAAAGCATATGGGAGCCGTCGATGATGCGATCAGCTGCGGCGTTGAGGCTCGCGCCGATCTTTTCAACGAATCCGTCCTTGCATAGAATGTCCACGTTTTGAAGGACCTGGTCCTTGTCATCGCAGGTGACAAGCTGGGAAATGTTCTTGATCAGCAGGGTAGACATAGTTTATCCTCCTTTATTCAAAGAAAAAAGAGCAGGCCCTGTGCGGGCCTACTCTTTTTATACGGTGTCAGCGTTCCTCGCGGAAGTAGGAGAGACCGAGGGACGCAGGGGGCTGATCCTCCCGCTTCTTACGCAGGGAAACAACAATCAGCACCACCAGGGTGATGGCGTAGGGCAGCATCTTGTACAGCTCCTTAATGGCCATCTGACCGCCGGGTGTGGGCAGATAGATGTTCAGGATGTACAGGCCGCCGAATAGGATGGAGGCCAGGATGCTGACATTGGGACGCCAAATGGTGAAGATGACCAGTGCAATGGCCAGCCAGCCGCGGTCACCGAAAGCGTTGTTGGACCAAACGCCGTTGGCGTAGTCCATAACATAGTACAGGCCGCCCAATCCTGCAATCATGGAGCCGATGCAGGTGGCCAGGTACTTATACTTGGTGACATTGATGCCGGCGGCGTCGGCGGTGGAAGCACTCTCGCCCACGGCGCGTAGATGCAGGCCGGGACGGGTGTGGTTAAGGAAGTAGGAAGTACCCAAAGCCACGATGATAGCCAGATACGCCAGGAAACCGTAGGACAGGAACAGCTCGCCGAACCAGCCGGTGGTGGTGGCGCCGGGGAGTGTAGTCTTAAAGCAGATACTGGTATTGGTCAGGGCGATGGAGGGAACATTGCTGCCCGTGAGCTTGATGAGGGAGCCGCCAAAGAAGTTGCCGACGCCCACGCCGAAGGTGGTCATGGCCAGACCGGTAACATTCTGGTTAGCACGAAGGGTGACTGTCAGGAAGCAGTACAGCAGGCCCATCAGCAGGGAGCCCAGAAGGGAGCTGAGGATGGGGATGAGCACTGCCAGGAAGGGATTCAGCGCGCCGGATGCGGATTGCTCATAGAAGAACGCACCGATAACGCCACTGATGCCGCCCACATACATGATGCCGGGAATACCCAGGTTCAGGTTGCCGGATTTCTCGGTGAGGATTTCGCCGGTGCTGCCGAATAGCAGTGGGATGCCCTGCATGACAGCACGGGGGAAGAAAGAAATAAAGTTAAAAGTCATCCGTTACGCCTCCTTCTTGCTGCTCTTACGCAGGGTGACCTTGTAGGTGATAAAGAACTCGGTAGCAATGATGAAGAAGAGGATGAAACCGGTCAGAATATCAGCAAAGGAATGGTTCAGGCCCAGGGAGCTGGATACCTCGCTGGCGCCGCGATCCATGGTCACCAAAAGCAGAGAGGCAGCGATCATGATAAAGGGATTGAACTTGGACATCCAGGAGACCATGACGGCGGTGAAGCCGCGGCTGTCCACGATGGTGGTGGTGAGGGTATGGTCGATACCGGCGGTCATCAGGAAGCCCATTATGGCGCACAGAGAACCGGAGAGAACCATGGTGCGGATGATGACCCGGTCTACCTTGATGCCGGCATAGCTGGCGGTACGCTGGCTTTCGCCAACCACGGCGATCTCATAGCCGTGCTTGCTGTACGTCAGATAGATGTACATGAGCCCGGTCATCAGGGCTACAATAAGGATGGGCAGCAGAAAATCGTTGCCAATGGAGGGCAGCCAACCAGCCCGGGTATCCTGGTTAATGATGCCGATCTTACCGGCACCCTTGGGAACCTCCCAAATAATGATGAAGTAGGAGGTGAGCTGCATGGCGATGTAGTTCATCATCAGGGTGAACAGGGTCTCATTGGTATTCCACTTGGCCTTGAAGAAGGCGGGCAGGAAGCCCCAAATGGCACCGGCCACGAGAGAAGCAATGAGAGAGATCACGATCAGCAGAGGCGTGGACACCTTGTCACCCAGCAGGATCATGCAGCTGGTGGTGGCCAGGCAGCCGATCATCGTCTGCCCCTCGGCGCCGATGTTCCAGAAGCGCATCTTGAAGGCGGGGGTCACGGCCAAAGAGATACCCAGCAGAACGGCCACATTACGGAAGGTCACGCCGATGCGGCGGGAGGTGCCAAATGCGCCGGATAGAATGGTTGCATACACGCTGAGAGGGTTTTTGCCGGTGAGGATCGTGGTGATCAGACCACAGAAGATCAGCGCCAGCAGCAGGATACCGCCGCGGATCAGAAGCGCCTTGGACAGAGGCAATGTATCACGCTTAGAAATTTGAAATAGGGATTGCTTCTTATGCATCTTCCTTGCCTCCTTCCACGCGGGTCATCAAGGCGCCCACTTCGCGTTTGTCGGTCTTGCGGGCGTCTACTACGCCGGAGACTTGGCCGCCGCAAAGGACCACGATCCGGTCACACAGCTCCAACAGAACATCCAGGTCCTCGCCTACATACACAACGGCGACACCCTTCATCTTCTGCTCGGTGAGCAGGTTATAAATCGTATAAGAGGTATTGATGTCCAGGCCGCGGACAGCGTAAGCGGTCATCAGAACGGAGGGCTGCTGGGCGATCTCACGGCCCACCAGGACCTTCTGCACGTTACCGCCGGACATACGGCGAACGGGGAAGCTGGTGCTGGGAGTGACCACCTCCAGCTCCTGCCAAATGCGCTGGGCCAGTGCCTCGGGATCCTTACGATTCAGGAACACGCCCTTGCCCTTGCGCCAGGAGCGCAGCATCATGTTGCCGGTCATGCCCATGGAACCCACCAGGCCCATGCCCAAACGGTCCTCAGGGACGAAGCTCATGGCGATGCCGCTCTTGCGGATATCCATGGGATCCAGGCCCACCAGGTCTTTTTCCTCGCCGGTTTCCGGGTTATGGAAAAGGACGGAGCCGGACTTGATGGGATACAGGCCCGCAATGGACTCCAGCAGCTCACGCTGACCGGAGCCAGCGATGCCCGCGATGCCCAGCACTTCGCCGGCATTGATGGTGAAGGTGACATTGTCCAGGCGCTTGACGCCCAGCTCGTCGTATACGGTGAGATCCTTTACCTCCAGCCGGGGGGCAACATTCACCGGGTCGGGACGGTTGATATTCAGGGTGACACTGTGGCCCACCATCATATCGGTGAGGGACTGCTGGTTGGCATCCTTGGTCATCACATCGCCGATGTACTCACCCTTGCGCAGCACGGCCACTCGGTCGGACACATCCAGCACCTCGTGGAGCTTGTGGGTGATGATGATAAGGGACTTGCCGTCGTTTTTCATGTTGCGCATGACGGCGAAGAGCTTATCGGTCTCCTGGGGAGTCAGAACGGCGGTGGGCTCATCCAAAATGAGGATGTCGGCGCCGCGGAACAGGACCTTCACGATTTCCACGGTCTGCTTCTGGGAAACAGACATATCGTAGATCTTCATGTCGGGGTCGATCTCGAAGCCGTACTTTTGGCAGATGTCCTTGACCTTCTGGCGGGCACTGTTCAGATCCAGCTTGCCCTCCAGGCCCAGGATGATATTCTCCGTGGCGGTGAAAATATCGACCAGCTTGAAGTGCTGGTGGATCATACCGATGCCAAGGTCGAAAGCATCCTTGGGAGAGGCGATGGTGACGGGCTGGTCGTGGACATAGATCTGTCCCTCATCGGGGAAGTAGATGCCGGAGAGCATATTCATCAAGGTGGTCTTGCCGCTGCCGTTTTCGCCCAGCAGAGACAGGATCTCACCCTCGTACAGCTCAAGGTTCACATCTTTGTTTGCGATGACCTTGCTGCCGAAGCGCTTGGTGATGTTCTCCATTCTAATTGCGCATTTTTTTTCCAAGGCTGTCATCCTTTCTTTCGGCGCAGTTGGCTGCAACACCTCGTAAAACGCCGGGGGTAGATTCAATACGCTTTATTTTACCATATATGTAAATGGTTGTAAATCATATTTTGCAAAAAAATTGTAAGGTATATACAAAAAATGTTAGGTTACACAAGAATAAGAAACGGTCTTTGTGCGATTTGCCGATGGAGTAAAAACAGTGAGGTGAACCGTCGTGGGAGAGATAAAAAAATTACCCCTGGGGGGAGGTTTTGGGGTCAATGGGCGGCGCCCCCTCAGCCAGCTTGGCGGCTCCACTTACGCAGGGGAGCCAGGGGTTACGGATTGCCACGGGCGCAGAGCGCCCTCGCAATGACAATATAAGGAAGGGACAGAAAAAAGATGGGCTGCCGAAGCAGCCCATCTTTTGAATTATGCTGTAAGAAATTACATCTTGGTGTTCAGCAGGGTAATGCCATCGATCTGCAGATCGAAGTAAGGAGCGGAACGGTCGCTGGACTCAGCGAAGTAACCGTCCTTGATGGCCTCGGTGTCGCCGGTGTAGTTGGCATCGGTGTCAACATCGGCCATGTAGGAGGTGATGTGGCCATCGCCGTCAACCTTCAGAGTGTCGACCTTGAAGGCGTTCATCGTGTCGTCGGCACGGGTGGTGAAGGTGGAAGTATCGAAGACATGCAGCTCGCCCTTCTCCAGCTTGGCCTTAGCGGCCTCGATAGCCTCGGCAGTGCCCTTAGCGGCAACGGCGTCATTGATCTCTTCCAAAACCACAGAGCCAGTGGCCAAGGTGCCGGTCCAATCGGTGTCGATGGTCTTGCCTTCCATGACAGCCTTGATGGCATACTCATAGTAAGGAGCCCAGTCGATGCGGGAGGAGATGATGTAGGTGTTGGGGCCGGCGTCCTTGGTGGAGCCGTTGTAGGAAACATTGGGGACCTTGGCGTTCTCGCAAGCGGTGGGAGCGCCGAAAGAGTCAGCGTGCTGGCTGATGAGCTTGCAGCCATTGGCAATCAGCTGCTGAGCGCCTTCCTTCTCCAGAGCCTCATCGTACCAGCTGCCGGTGAAGGTAACTTCCATGGTGGCAGTGGGGCAGACGGACTTGGCACCCAGATAGAAAGAGGTATAGCCGGAGATAACTTCCGCATAGGTGAAGGCGCCGACATAGCCGATCTTAGCGTCCTTCTCAGTGAACTGACCGGCATCGATCATCTCATTGAGCTTCATACCGGCGGCAATACCGGCCAGGTAACGACCCTCATAGATGGAAGCGAAAGCGTTGTGATAGTTCTTCAGACCCTCGGTGTGAGCGCGGGTACCGGTGGAGTGGCAGAACTGGACGTTCTCATACTTCTTGGCGGCGTCGATCATGAAGGGCTCATGGCCGAAGCTGTCGGCGAAGATGATGTTGCAGCCGTTCTCAGCCAGGTCGCAAGCGGTGTCGTAGCACTCCTGGCCCTCGGGGATGTTGGTCTTGAGGATGTAGTCAGCATCGGTCAGACCCAGATTCTTGATGGCCGCCTTAGCAGCGTTGATGAAGTTGAGGTCGTAGGTGGAGTTTTCGTCGTGCAGGGTGATGAAGCCGACCTTGACCTTGGCCTTGTCAGAGTCGTTTTCCTTCTTGCCGCAGGCGAACAGGCTCAGAGCCATGACCAGGGCGAGAAGCAGTGCCAGGAACTTTTTCATTCAATTTTCCTCCTTTTGAATATGTGACAGCCGAATGGAAGAAGAGTAAATTTTTCGACTGCCTGAACAACGGGTATGCGCCCGACATTCACTAAGAACAAAACCATTATAGCGTATGCCCCCCAAAAATTCAACCTGGAATTTCATTTTTACCAAAAAAATTTTTTTTAGAGCCGAAATTATTTGTGACAAGTGATAAAAATTGTGAAAAATGCCATAAATAGCCTGGCGAAATTTGTTTAAATTGGGAATAAAAAAATGACGCCGGGGATAACTCCGGCGCCATTTTTCAAAAAGAAAATTTTCAAATCGCTGCTTGCAAAGCAGCTTACTGGTGGATCCGGGTACCGGTCTTACCGGCGATACCATGGCAGCCATGCAGCCATGGCGCTTTTTGGCAAAAGCGGCCCATGATTTCAAGTTAAGGACGGTAATCGCCTTATGCGAAAAACACTTCTATATCAGGCTGGTACTCGAAGAAAATTACTGGTGGATCCGGGTACCGGTCTTACCGGCGATACCGTCCTTGGCCTTCTCCAGCAACGTGATAAGAGCGGTGCGGCCGGGCTTGGACTCGGCGAACTTCACCGCGGCCTGGACCTTGGGCAGCATGGAGCCCTTGGCAAACTGGTTCTCGTCCATATAGACCCTGGCCTGGGCGGGGGTCAGATCATCCAGACCCTTCTGGTCGGGCTTGTTGAAGTTAATGGCCACCTTTTCCACAGCGGTGAGGATCACAAGAATATCGGCATCCAGCAACTCCGCCAGCAGCTCACTGCCGAAGTCCTTATCGATGACGGCAGGGGTGCCGCACAGCTTGCCGTCCCTGCGCACCACGGGGATGCCGCCGCCGCCCACGGCGATGACCACATGGCCGGCGTTAAAGAGGGCCTTGATGGACTCAGCCTCCACGATGTCAAAGGGCTTGGGGGAGGGAACTACCTGGCGGTAGCCGCGGCCGGCGTCCTCCACCATAGTGTAGCCCTTCTCAGCGGCGATACGGTCGGCAGTGGCCTTATCATAGAAGGCTCCCACGGGCTTGGTGGGGTTTTGGAAGGCGGGGTCATTCTCGGAAACCACGGTCTGGGTAACGATGGTGGCCACAGGCTTGGTCATGCCCCGGGAGGACAGCTCGTTGCCGATGGCCTGCTGCAGATGATAGCCGATGTAGCCCTCGGACATGGCGCCGCACTCGGGGAAGGGCATATCGGCCTTGATGGCGCCGGCCTCGGCGGCGGTGGAAAGACCAAGGTTAATCATGCCCACCTGGGGGCCATTGCCGTGGGCGATGACCACCTCGTTGCCCTCGGCGATGAGGTCCACGATGGCTTTGGCAGTGTTGTTGACCAGGGATAGCTGCTCGGCGGCGGTATTGCCCAGAGCATTGCCGCCCAGGGCGATAACGATACGCTTGCTCATATAAACATACCTCTTTCTTGCGGGCGGTTAGGATGGGCCGCCCTGATGGGTTTTAGGGTTTTATGGGCGGGCCGATGTGGGGAGCGAACTTCGCGCTGCCGGTGGCAGAGGAAGCGAAGTGAGCGAGTGGCCGCGGTCAAAATTTCCAGCGTCCGCCGTAAGGCAGCGCAGAAATTTTGGGCACCGCAACAGGGTCATCGGCCCTTACGGATTTTGCGCGGACAGGGTCGTCCGCCCCTACAAGATGCGGGCGAATTGGCCGCCCGGACAGTAAGGGCGATAGCGGGAGCCTTTGGCAGCACTCCCGCTATCGGATGGTTCAGGTCAATTAGTGCAGCTTGCGATGGCTGTCGGCAGCATCCAGATCCATCAGGACTTTCACGGGATCCTTCACCTGGGACATGAAGATCATAGCGGCAATGATGTAGGGCTTGTAGGAGGCCTGCTTATACAGAGGCACGATGTAGCGGTCAAACACGGAATTATCCACTTCACCCTCTTTGCAGCTCAGGCCGGTGATGTCGGCGGGCAGGCAGTGCATATACAGAGCCTTGCCATCCCTGGTCAGCTTCATCATTTCTTCGGTGCAGGCCCAATCCTTGTGCTGGGCGTTCTGGGCCAGGAGCTTTTTCTCCAAGGCATCGATACCGGCCTGGTCACCGGCGGAGTAGAGCTTGGTGCGCTCCTCCATGGCGGCGAAGGGAGCCCAGGACTTGGGATACACGATGTCAGCATCTTGGAAGGCCTCAGCCATGCTGTTGGTCTTGTGGAACGTGGAGCCATACTTCTCGCAGTTCTTCCGGGCCACTTCCTCCACCTCAGGCATCACGTCATAGCCATCGGGGTGAGCCAGGGTCACGTCCATGCCGAAGCGGGTGAACAGACCGATAACGCCCTGAGGCACGGACAGGGGCTTGCCGTAGGAGGGAGAGTAAGCCCAGGTCATAGCGACCTTCTTACCCTTCAGGTTCTCCACGCCGCCAAAGTAGTGGATGACATGCAGCATATCGGCCATGCACTGGGTGGGATGGTCCACATCGCACTGCAGGTTTACCAGAGTGGGACGCTGCTCCAGAATGCCGTCCCGGTAACCTTCCTCCAGGGCGTCCATAAAGGTCTTCTGATAGGTGTGACCCTGGCCAATGTACATATCATCGCGGATACCGATGACATCAGCCATGAAGGAGACCATGTTGGCGGTTTCCCGGACGGTCTCGCCGTGAGCGATCTGAGACTTTTTCTCGTCCAGGACCTGCTCCTCCAGGCCCAGCAGGTTGCAGGCGGAGGCGAAGGAGAAACGGGTGCGGGTGGAATTGTCACGGAACAGGGAAATGCCCAGGCCGGAGTCGAAGATACGGGTGCTCTTGTTGCGCTCGCGCAGGTCGCGCAGAGCGTCGGCCACGGTGAAGATAGCATCGATTTCGTCATCGGTCTTGTCCCAAGTCCAATAGAAATCATTCTTGTACATATTATTGATGTGCAGGGTGTCCAAATGGCGGGCCAGTTCAACGGTCTTGCTCATGTTGATCATCTCTCCTTATAATATTATCTGAAGTTAAATTGATTATAAACGTCCTTCGCCGGAAGGACAGGACCAAAGATTACTTAATGTCGTTGCCGGTGAGCTCCTGACGGAAGGAGGTGGCGGAGCCATCCTTGTTCTCGGGCTTATACAGACCCGGAACGGCGGCGTACAGAGCGGCGCAGGTCACTAGATCCTGCTTGAAGGTCACCTCATTAGGAGCATGAGCCTGGGACTCGGCACCGGGGCCGAAGCCAACGCAGGGGATGCCATAGCGGCCTTGGATGGACACGCCGTTGGTGGAGAAGGTCCATTTGTCGGTCAGAGGACGGCCACGGCGCTTGGAAGCGGCCAGCTCACAGGGCATCAGGCGCTCGTTACCCCACAGGGCGTGGTGGGCATCGATGAGGGCCTGGACATGGGGCGCGGACTCCTTATTGATCCAGGTGGGGAAGAAGCACTCGGTCTCATATACATGGCCGGTCCAGGCGGGACGGTCGTACATATACATGGAGACCTTCACGTCCTTGGCATACTTCTTACAGGCGGGCAGATCCTCGATCTCCTTCAGGCAGGATTGATAGGTTTCGCCGGCGGTCATGCGGCGGTCGATAGAGATAGCGCAGCTATCTGCCACGGCGCAGCGGGAGGGAGAGGTGTAGAAGATCTGGCTGGTGGTGCAGGTACCCCGGCCCAGGAAGCGGGCGTCCTCATAGTGCTCGGGGTTGAACTTGGGATCAAGCATCTTCGCCAGGCCGTTGATCTCGGTGGAGCCATCGGCGGGGTTCTCGTTGAGGTCGCGGATGTTCAGAATGACCTCAGCCATCTTGTGGATGGCATTGTCGCCGCGCTCGGGCGCGGAGCCATGGCAGGACACACCGTGCATGTCCACGCGGATCTCCATGCGGCCCCGGTGGCCGCGATAGATGCCACCGTCGGTGGGCTCGGTGGAAATGACGAACTCTACCTTGCTGCGGGCATCCTCGGGACCGCCAAAATACTCATTTACGATGGATTGCCAGCACATACCGTCGCAATCCTCCTCCTGGACGGAGCCCACCACCATCAGCTTATAGCCCTCGGGGATCAGGTTCAGATCCTTCATGATCTTGACGCCATAGGTGGCGGAAGCCATGCCGCCCTCCTGATCGCTGCCGCCGCGGCCGTAGATCAGGTCGTCGGTCTCATAGCCCTTGTAAGGATCAGCTTCCCAGTTCTCGATGTTGCCGATGCCCACGGTGTCGATGTGGGAGTCAATGGCGATGATCTTGTCGCCGCTGCCCATCCAGCCGATGACATTGCCCAGCTTATCAAACTCTACCTTGTCGTAGCCCAGGGCCTTCATTTCCTCGGCGATGCGCTTGACAACGCCCTCCTCCTCGCAGGACTCAGAGGGAATGGCGATCATGTCCCGCAGGAACTTGACCATTGCAGGCTTATAGCCCTCTGCGGCCTTTTTAATGGCTTCAAAATCCATAGTGAACCTCCATATTTTTCAAAATAAAAAACATCTTCATGCAAGCGGTTGAGAGGCATTAATTCCACTCACAAATCTATCATATCACAACTTACGCCGATGTCAAACAAAAATTTATTAAACCAAATTATTTTTTTGAATGGGGATTGATTTTTAAAAAAAATATGATATTATTACAATGTTAACGCATAGAGCGCAATTATATAATGTGCGGTGCAGCCCGGCTGTGTCGCTGAGGAAAGGCGGGGCTATGGAGACAAAACGATTGGAAGCACTGAAGCAGATTGCTGACGGCATTGCCGCGCAGTTCGGCAAAAACTGTGAAGTCGTCATTCACGAGGTAAACAGCAGCCGGATGGATCATACCATTGTCTATATTGTAAACGGCCATGTGTCCGGGCGTAAGATAGGCGATGGCGCATCCCAGGTGGTGCTGGAGCAGATGCTTAACCACAATGCGCAGCCGCAGGACCATTTGGGTTACCTGACAAAGACACCGGATGGCAAGATTCTCAAGTCCTCATCACTTTATATCCGCAACAACAAGGGTGTTGTGGTGGCCATCCTGGCCATCAACTATGATGTGTCTGCGCTGACTATGATTAGCCAGACCATAGACGAGATGCTCTCTACCTACGACAAAGCCCAAAAGGAGCCGGAGCGGATCATCAATGTCAACAATGTGCTCGATGAGCTCATCGAGCAATCCGTGGCCCTGGTGGGCAAGCCTGTTGCGCTCATGAACAAGGACGATAAGATCCGCGCCATTCGCTTCCTCAATGAGAGCGGCGCGTTCCTGGTGACCAAGTCCGGCGACAAGGTAGCAAAATACTTCGGTATTTCCAAGTATACACTGTATTCTTATATCGACGCCAACAAGAAGTGAAATTTCAGGAGGAAAACAAACATGGGAAAAATCGATCTGACCATTAACAAGGCCGGCCTGGAGCA
>UMAB01032701.1_pt1 | contig 12461 bp, 9 predicted proteins | sample 1963601 | NCBI WGS metagenome assembly UMAB01 (sample SAMEA4835905, study PRJEB28245) | human gut metagenome | biome: gut microbiome; material: fecal sample | place: Denmark | collected 2008 | reverse complement strand
TCGAAGAGGCCGCTCACGGTGTACGCGCCCTCGCGGTACCAGCGGACGAAGCGCTCCCGCATGTCACGCACGTCGATGCGGCCCGTGGCGCGGATGCTGTCGCAGGTCGCAAGCACCATGGAGGTGTCGTCGCTCCAGGTGCCGGTGGGCTGGTTGTGCGAGCCGTGCCCCACCATGCCCGTGCACTCGAACGTACTGCGGGCGCGGAACTCGTACGGCACGCCGAGCGCGTCGCCCACGGCCTGGCCGTAGACGCAGTCGCGAAGGGTGGGGGAGTGCTGTTGCGAGACGGGCATGGGGACTCCTTTCGGGGGACTGGATTGGGCTGTGACGTGGTTATCCGATAAGTCCGTTCGAGTCCATGAAGTCGACGAACGAATCGATGATGTCGTTGGTGCGGTCTACTATGTCGGCCTCGGTGAAGTCCGTCTTCGACCTCACGATTCCAAGAAGCTCCACGTTCTTGGTGCCCTCTCGGGCCCTCCCATTCCCGTCAACGAAGCCCTCGTAGTACTTCTTCTTGTCGGAGAGACGATAGTCGGCGGCGCGGATGTTCACGCGCTTCTCCAGAAGCGCCTTGTTGCCGAGAGCCTCAAGGTCGGAGCGGTCTCGCAGGGGCTCGACCTCTGCGCGCTTGCGGGCGTAGATGTGCTCCACCTCGAGGACCGTGTCGTTGTCCCACAGCCCCTGCGCCGGGTCGTGGTACGCCCACCAGGCGAGCATCGAGCGAGTGATCGCGCGCTGGTTGGTGAACTGGAAGGCGCGGATGCGGGCTATCACGTCCTCCCTGCCAAACCGGTAGTTCGAGAAGCTCACGTCCGTGCCGTTCACGATGTTGACCATCTCGGGAAACATGGGGGTGCGAAGGGAGTTCACGCCCGGACGCTCGATGGCGTAGTACCAGACGAAGGAGATGGTGAGGTCGAGCAGCCGCACGAGGCCCTCGTCGTCCAGGTTGTCGCCGTCGTCGCGGCGCGCGAGGAACCAAACGCTCAGCAGGTAGTACCACATGCCGTTGGGAGCGAAACGCAGGGTCGCGAAGCGCCTGTTCGCGGCGTCGGAGAAGCCGTCCCCGGCCTCGACGCGCTGCCAGAAGCGGAGGAGCGACTCGAGGTCGTCCAGGGTCCCGTCCTCGCGCAGGATGGAGTACTTGTCCCTGGCGTAGAACCCGCGCAGGGACTCGGTGGTCGTGTCCGTCGTCCCCATGAGCGCCCTGCGGTAGTACATGTAGCGCGTGAAGAGCTCGTCCATGGGAGTGCCACGAAGCGGGTGGAGAAGGTCGTTGGCGCCCTCCTCCATCGCCTTCCAGCGCGTGACAAAGTCGTCCTTCCTGCCCTCGCTGGAGAAGTGCTTGTAGAGCTGGCTCTTGAAGATGTCGGCGTCGGAGAGCGGGAGCCCGCGGTCGTTCAGCGTCGAGAATATGCGCAGCGCCGTGTCCTGGGACCCCGCCTCGATGGGGAGCAGTATCACGTGGCGCATGATGCGGGAGGCGAAGGGGGCCGAATAGCCGTCGTAGTTCTCGGCGAGCTCCGCAATCCTGCCCTGGAAGTACCGGAAGTTCTTCGCGTAGCTGCTCTTCCATGCGGGGTTGGCCTTGCCGTCCCGAAGGATCTGCAGGAACTCGCCCTTGTCGTTGTCGGAGGCGACCTCGGACTTGATCTTGAGGCCCTCCTCGGTCATGTCGAGGTTTCCGTAGTCATCGGACTTCCAGATGCACGCGGCGATGTCGTCGTGGAGGCCGACGGAGTTCCTGTCCCTCATCTTCGCAAAGCGGTCGTAGAGCGCCCTGAGCAGGAGCATGATGGTGGTGAGCCTCTGCTGGCCGTCGATGATCTCCTGCTGTCCCTCGTCGTTCTTGAACGTGACTATAGGCCCAAGGAAATAGTCGTTGCGCTTGTCGAACCGGTCGCTTGCATTGTTGGGGAACGCGAAGGCGAAGAGGTCATCCCACAGGGTGGAGCACTCGTCTTCTCCCCAGGCGTATGGCCGCTGGTAGTCCGGGATGAGAAAGTCGGCGTCCTCGTCCTGGAGGAGCGTTCTGATGTTCTTCTGGTCGACCGTCAGCTGAGACATGGGTCCCTTCAATCTGCAGGAAGTGGCAGTTCGTTGCTATTCAAATATCCAACTATCGGGCATCGTGCCGGGTGCGTCTAGTCCTGGCCTGCAAATGTTGGGTGCGGAAGCCGGATCGCATCATCGCGTCCAATCCAGGTACGCTTAGGATCTCGACAGGCGAGGTGGAGGCGGGCGGCGTGTCCGACCCGCGCAACGGGACGCTTCTCTCCATGTTCAGCCCGCTTAACATTGAGGAGCGGGCAGACAGTGATTACGACACTCTGTGCGAGAGCACGTACAGCGCCGGCAAGCCCGACCCCCTGTTCGAGGAGCTCTGGGAGCCGGACCGGGTGCATCTGACGCTGGAACTTGAGGCGAGCGATCTGGCCGGCTTCCGTCTGCCGGGTATGGGAGGGAGAGTCCTCCCCGCTCGTGACAGAGATTGAGCCACCAAGGGGCGGCCAGGTGACCAAGCCTAGCGACCAAGTCAGCGATCCAGCTAGCGGAACAAATGTCGGTAATGTCGTCAGTAATGTCGGTAATGTCGTTGGGGCAAAGGCGTTGTCGGTGACCGAGAGAGCTGTTTTTCGATGTAATCCAAGCGAATCCAATCGCGACAGAAAAAGAGATAGCGACTGCGATTGGCAAGAGCGAGCGACAAGTGGAGAGGGCTAGAGCGTCTCTGAGAGACGCCGGCCCCATAGAGTGCGTAGCGTAGGCGGCACGCGGAGGCATTAGGAGGCGAAGCGATGACATGGACAGCTTAGACAGGAATCTCAACAACGCTTCCCTCGGCTTCATGGCGTGCAGGATCTCGTGAAGCTCGTTCGCGGCAACTCTGCCGTCCCAAGTTTCGTGTTTTAGGATGTAGAGAAGCGCATACAGCAGCAGATAGAAGATGATGGCCTCCGGACATGTCGCGCCGCCCGCAACTCGATAAGCTTTGAGCTTGTAACTCATTCACATCATGCTTCAGTGAGCGAGAAGTTCATCTTCGCCGAGAACCCTCATTGTCAACTGCTCCCACGTTTCGCGTGTAGTCGCCGAACCCCGTCACAGAGATCTTCGGAATCATGATCTCCTTCGCGTTGCGGCCCGCGCGGGCCATGCGTGCCGGCGAGTTCAGGCACGAGCTCGTGGCCCCCCTCTGGTACACGCGGTCGAGGATGGTCGCGTAGTTCTTGATCGCTGCGATGTTGTTCGGCATGTCCTAGCCCTCCTTGCCCTTCGCCTGCCGCACCCTGCGCCGCCTTGCCATCCAAATCACCGTCCATCGTTGGACCCCCTTCGTCCGAGCGGGCCCGATACATGAGAAATGCCCGCACCATCAGGTACGGGCATTGTCCGGTAGTGTCACGAGCGGGGCTCCTCGGATGCGAGAACCAAGAAAGATGGATTGATTAGGTCATCAGCTTGAAGAGGTTGCGCCGCCTTGAGCAGCATTGACGACACTAACGATGAACTCGGCGACGGTTGTGGCGGCATTCACGACAAGTCGCGCATGATAGCCGCTGATGCCCATGCGCCTTAATCCAACGCCATGCGCATCGCTGTTCTTGTTTCTCATTGTGGCTATCGAACTCACAATTTTGTTGAGTCCAGAGATGAGGTTGTTCACTCGTTTATCGGCGTCGGCCGACTGATGCATGTTGTAAAGGCCCTTGACCTGCTTGAACAGCTTCTCAACATCGCCTGACTCGCTAGGAGTCTCGCCGCGCTCTTCAATGGCAAAGCAGAAGACCTCTTCAAGCAGAGTGCGGGACTGGGTAATGGCGCTGTCCAGCCTGCCGTCGTCGACGTCTGTCATGGCACGCTTGGACATCATCCGGACATACTCTCGGTCGATGATCTTGAGCTCGGGCATGTCGATTTCAGCATGATCACCGACAGGTACGACCCTGTAGTGGCCGCCTATATTCCGAAGTTCGTTGCCCCCAAAGTAAAGCATCTTGTTCATCTGGCCGAGCGCTCCGGCGACGATGGAATCATGCCTCGATTTGAACTCATTGCCGGGGACGTCCCTAAGATGAACGGCAAAGGCCGGACCGTTGAAGAACATCTCAAAGAAGTCGCTGAGTTTATCTCGATCGATAGCGCGCTTAAGCATCTCGTCAACATACTGCCATCGAGAGCGGCTGTCATAGGTTACCGGTATGCCAAACTCTTGCGCCATACCCGCAAGCACCGGACCAGAAAGGTGCGGCATGCTGGCCTTGTCGTCTCCACTTATAGGAAAGACGGCATCGCCGTCGAGAATTGCATAGATGTCCTTCGAAAGAAGGACTCGTTCAGGCTTGTTATCCATTTCATAAGACCTTACTAATAAGCTGGCCAATCATCTACGTCTTCAAAGATGCTGCAAGCGTTCGGGCATCATTAACCCAAGCCCATACAGATGATCGCCAATGATCCCAAAACGGTGCCTACGATGCCCGTAATAATGGGGATGATGATGTTCCATGCAACCTTAGAAGTCCAAGATTCCTTTTCGACAATCTGAACGGGAAGGCCAAGGGTCTCATTGATGGCAACATTGCCTTGCACTGTCTTTGAGGCATCTACCTTAATGCCGAGCTTGTCGAGCTTGCCGTGTTGATCCTCAAGCATCATCAGCGCCTTGATGATGCGGTTGTTTACCTCTGCAAGGACTTTGCCATAGGCGGAAGAGGGAATGAGTTGACGGATACTCACGCATTGTATGCTGCCGGACTTCTTAAGCACCTCGCCGGCAAGAAACGAGAGGTCGCGATATCCGCCGGGTTCTGCCTCGGAGAGCTTCTGGACGGAAAGAATATCCTCTCTGATTGGAACGTCGGCAATCTCGTCGAGCGTGTCGCTGCTTAAACATCCAACAGGAAGTGGGACGTTATTGACTTGAACCATCAGATTGAATCCTGAGTAAGTAATGTTCAGGCTTTTCGTCCTGCGGTAATCTGGAACTTCATCAGTCCCCAGGTATCCCGTCAGCTCATTCTCCGCCCACCTCTCAAGCTCCTCGTTATGCACGTCATGCGCAAGCACTTGAAGCCTGTTGAGGGATTTCTCTATGGGCACGTCACCGTTAACGGCGTCGATGATGATTTGGCTCTTGGGCATCCGTCTCCCTACTCGCTATCGGAATCAGAATTGTCGTCCTCGTCCCAGCTACGATGTGCCCGTCTAATCAGCATCTCGCCGATTGCCTTCATGATAGCCTCGTACTTCTCACGATCCTGGAACATGGAGGAGAAGGCGTCCTGACTGCCCATATAGGCGTCCATGGCCTCGTCGCCGAAGATCTTGGGGAAGGTGCTGTCGGTGAAGACGGTCTCGCCGTCGTGCGTGAGGCTCTCGCGAACACGCTCGTTCTTGGAGAGACGGCGATACAGCGCGTCCACCACCACGCGGTCATCGTCGGTGAAGTCGCCGGCATACTCCTCGTTAATCTTGGCCACGAGCTCGGAAAGCGGGTCCTTGCGCTTGTCGAGACTGCTCTGCGCCCTCTTGTTGTTCTGCTCCAGCTCGCCCTTCTCGTCGGCAAGCTCGATTGCCCCGCGGTAGGTCTCGGTGAGCTTGTAGTAGTCCATCTGCACCTTGTCGTCGATGGCGTCCACGTTGATCTTGTCGGCCGTCAGCAGGTGCGAGAGGTACGAGAGCAGCACGTAATCCTTGTGCATCTCGCGGTCGAACATGCGGACGATCTGCGTCACATAGCCGTACCACTTGATGAAGCTGCGGACCTTGCGCCGAAACTGGTAGCGGTCCTCCTCGGAGAGCTCGTTGTAGCGCTTGGCGCAGGGGGTGAGCAAAGACTTGATCCTGCCCTGCGCGTTTTTGCGGTTCTTGCCGAACTCAAGCGCCGCGACCGCGTCGGCGTCCTCCTCCGTGTACACGTGGTAGCCGTGGATCTCTCGCAAAAGGCCGTAAATCTTGTCGGTGTCGATGGGCTCGGCGAGGTCGGTCTCGGTGTAGTAGGGCTGGAACGCCTTGAGGATGTCGTCGCGCGTGTTGGCAAAGTCGATGACGAGCGTGTCCGTCTTTCCGCGACACGTGCGGTCTATGCGGCAGATGGTCTGCACGGCCTTCACGTCGCGCAGCCGTTTGTCGATGACCAGCGTGTGCAGCAGTGGCTCGTCGAAGCCCGTCTGGTACTTCTCGGCGACCACGAGGATGGTGCCCCAGTTATGGAACTCCTTCTTTGTCTGCGACTCCTTCACGTGCTGGCCGTCGTGACCCACGTTCATGCGGGGCTCGGTGTACTCGGGACCGCCCGCACCATTGGCCGGGTCCTGCAGCGCGCCCGAGAAGGCCACGAGCACCTCAATGCCGCCGTAGCCCTGCGAGTCTATGTAGCTCCTGATGGCGTGCTGGTAGCGCACGGCGGCGAGCCGCGATCCGGTGACTACCATCATCTTCCCGCGCCCGCCGATCTTTCTGCCGGTAATCTCGCGGTAAGCCTCCACGATGACGCGGGCCTTCTGCCCGATGGCGTAGGGGTGGAGCTCGGTGTACTTGCGCAGCAGCTTGAGCGTGGGCGAGCTCGGCACGTCGGGGTCGTCGGGGACGGACTTCGCAAGCCGTACCGCCTCGTCGTAGGTCACGTAGTTGGCGAGCGGATCCAGGATGAAGCCCTCCTCGATGGCCTGCCGCATGCTGTACACGTGGAAGGGCACGTACGAGCCGTCCGGCATCTCCTCCCCGAAGAGCTCGAGCGTCTGCTTCTTTGGCGTGGCCGTGAAGGCGAGGAAGGTTATGTTGTCATGCCTGCCCTGCGCGGCCATCTGGCGCAGCATCCCGTCGCGCTCGTAGTCGCTCGCGTCCTCCCACTGCTCCTCGTAGTCGGCGAACTCCTTGAGCGCCTCCTCGGTGTCCGCCAGGGCCTGTTTGAGATGTATGGCGTGGCTGCCGGTCTGAGAACTGTGGGCCTCGTCCACGATGACGCAGAACCTCTTGCCGGTCGAATGCACCTCCTCGTAGATCATCGAGTACTTCTGCAGGGTGGACACGATGAGCTTGGCGCCGTCGTTGAGCGCATCGCGCAGGTCCTTGGAGGTGCACTTGTCGTCGATGACAGTGACCTGCCCCTGCTGGTGGTCGAGCCCTCCCACAGTCTCCTGGAGCTGTCGGTCGAGGACCGTGCGGTCGGTCACGATGACCACGGAGTCGAACATGGGCTTGTCGTTCTCGTCGAACATGGTGGAGAGCTGGTAGGCACACCACGCGATGGAGTTCGACTTGCCGGAACCCGCGCTGTGCTGCACGAGGTAGCTGTGCCCCGGCCCCTTGGCACGCACGTCACGCGTGATCCTGCGCACCACGTCGAGCTGGTGGTAGCGCGGGAAGATGATGCGCCGAACTGCCTTGACCTGCTCCTGTCCATCCGCGTCGATAAATGTCTCCTGCCTCTCCTCCACATGCTCGTAGCGGTTGAGGATGTCGAGCAGGGAGTCGGCCTGAAGCACATCCTCCCAGAGGTAGCTCGTCTGATAGCCGTCGGGGTTTGGCGGGTTCCCCCTGCCGCCGTCGACACCGGGTCCGTTCGAGCCCTGGTTGAACGGCAGGAAGTAGGTGTCCTCACCCCTAAGCTCGGTCGCCAGCCACGCCTGCGAGAGATCCACGGCGAAGAACGCCACGATGCGCGAGTCGAAGCGGAAAGCCTCCTCGCGCGGGTCGCGGTCGAGTTTCCACTGACGGATGGCGTCCTCGTGGGTCTGTCCCGTGAACTGGTCCTTGAGCTCCAGGGCGACGAGCGGGATGCCGTTCACGTCGAGCACCACGTCCACGGTGTTGCGCGTGTCGGTGGCCGAGTAGTGGAACTGGCGGATGCAGCGCAGGCAGTTCTTCCGGTAGAGTCTCTCGGTTTTGGGGTTGAGCCCCGACTCGGGGCGAAATTCGACGACCTTGAACTTGAGCCCACGGTGCTTGAACCCATGCTTCAGCACGTGAAGGATGCCATCGTGGCTCACCGCGTCCTGGAAGGCCTTGAAGAACATCCGGGTTGGGTCGGCCGTCTTGCAGCGCTTCTCGAATATGCCCCATGTCTTTGGCTGCGTGGTCTGGACGTAGTCCACGAGGGTCATGATGTCCACGCCATGGCCGGGAAGGTCGGAGTAACCGTGGTTGTCCCAGGTTTGATAGGAGCCGTCCTCGATGTAGGTAAAGGATTGCTTGTCGGTGGCCTTGAGCCAACCTCCCTCCTCTGAAGTGAGATATTCTTCGATGTCCTCCTCGAGGTTGCGTTCTTTTGTATCGGTCGCCATGGGGCTACACCTCCTTCTTTCCGGTGACTACTTCGTAGATGAGCGATTGCTTGTAGGCTTTGAGGTCGTCAATGATGGATTGCTTAGCGTGAATCGAATCAGCAATCGCACCGTAGAGGGTGTCAAGTATGTTGACAACCGCTTCTTGTGCTGACCGTTCTGGCAGGTTGATCGTGATGTCGAAAAGATCAGTCGTATAGAGCCGGCGGAACCCCTCGGCGACGCCGGAGGTCCTGATGATGAACTCGTCAATCATTCCTGTCGTGTGGCAGAGGTATTCCAGGTAGCGCAGCGAAACGACATGATCGTCAAAGGCTTGGTAGATGGCATATTCTGAGCTGATGAGGCCATCATAGGGTGATACGTACATTACGCCATGCCGAGCCTTGAGCTTGTTGAACACCAGGTCGCCGGCATGCACGACCTTGGCGCCAACAAGGGTGGAGATCGGGTTCGGCACGTTGAGCTCGGAGGATTTGAGCACACCCCGCGCGATTGTGATGGAGAGGGGCTCACCCTTACCGTCTGCCGAACGGTCCTTGGACTCCTTGAGCAGATATTTGAGCTTTACCGGTCGTGCGTCGTGAGAGGCTGCATCCATCGTCTGGTTGAGCATGGCTGTGCGATAGGTCATGAGTTCATCGATGGATGCCTGGGCGGAATCGACCGCTGCATCAATCTCAGTGCACTTGGCATCGAGATAGTCGGCAATGCGTCGCTGCTCATTAAGTGGCGGCAAAGGAATATAGGTGTTTAAGAAGTCATCTACGTGCAAGTCCCATTGCCCAACACGAAGCCCGGTTGAAAGTCCCCTCCAGAGATCAGAGAGCGAGCTGCAACGAAGAAGATAATGAGCATACCGAGGCCAGAGCCCTTCCGACCTGAACTTAAAAACGTGGTAAGCAGGGCTAACGATGCCGTCGTAACCAGACAAGGCCATAGAGCCTTGCCAGGCCTTCATTTTGTTGATTACAAAGTCACCTCTGTTCACATACTTGTACTTTGATGTGTCAAGTGAGGTGACATTGTGATTGTCGTCACGGCTGTCCTTGGGTATCACGCCATAATCACGATAAAGCGATAAGACCCTGGCATCGGGTTTGTTTGTTATTGCGTATGGGGTGAAAAAAGCCTTAAGCCGGAATAGATTCCATTGGGTAGGAATCACCCCAATATATGGCAAACCGCTATCCTTCATCTCTCGTGCCACGTTTATCGCCCCTCACCGAACAGCGCTTCAAGGCTGGCTTCGAGTGCCTTCTCGTGCTCGATGATGCGCTTGGCGATTTCTTCGGCGGGTTCCAGCTCCTTGTAGTTGTAGAACGCCCGCGTGAACGGGATGGTGTAGCCACGCTGGACCTTCTTCTTGTCGTACCAGGCGCCAGGGTTGTAAGGCTCGACTTCGCGCGCCATGTAAGCGTCGATGTCCTCGCCCAGGGGCACATCCTCGGTGTCGGCGACCTTCTTGCCGGCGTCGTCCGTCTTGGCGATCGGCCTACCCCTCCTGTCTCGTACGACATCGCCGTTCTTGTCGCGCTCGGGCGTGTACACGGTGATGCGGTCGAAGCCAAACTCCGTCGAGTCGAAGAGCTTGGCTTCCACGCTCACAGCGGAGCCGTCCTCGGCCGCGCCCTCGCAGGTACCGTCGGCCCAGTTGCCGAAGGCCTTTACGATGAGGTCGCGGCACGTCCTGGTGATGCCGTTCTTCTTGTTGCCGATGCCCTTGCGGCGCTTGACGAAGGCGTTGCTGGCGTCCACGAGGAGCACCTTACCCCTGTGGCTCTCGGGCTTGTCCTTGTCGAAGAGCCAGATGTAGGTGGCGATGCCCGTGTTCACGAAGGTGTCCGTCGAGAGCTGCACGATGGCGTCGAGCCAGTCGTTCTCCAGGATGTAGCGTCGGTAATCGTCCTCGCCCTTTCCAGGCTTGCCTTTGTAGAGCGGGGAGGCGTCCTGGACGATGGCCATAATGCCCTCGTCCTTGAGCTTGGCGAGGCCGTTCAGGGCGAAGAGCGTCTGCCCGTCGCCCACAGCGGGAAGCTCGCAGGGGAAGCGTCCCTCGCTTCCCTTGGCGTGCTCGGCCTTGATGGCAGCCTGTTGTGCTGCGAACGAGATGCCAAAGGGCGGGTTCTGAATCACGTAGTCGAACTTGTAGCCAGGGAACTGGTCGTTGTCGTAGGTGTTGCCGCGTCGCATGTTGTCGGCGTCCTCGCCGCGAATGAGCGCAGAGGCCTTCGCGATGGCGAAGGTGAACGGATTGAGCTCCTGCCCGAAGGTCTGCACATCCGCCTCAGAGTCGAGTGCGAGCAGCCGCTCGCGCATGCAGCTGAGCATCTGCGAGGTGCCCATGGAGCCGTCGTACACGAGCCGGCGGATGTGGTCGCCCTCGAACACGCGCGGGTCGGCAGCGATGACGAGGTCGGTCATGAGGTAGACGATGTCGCGGCTGGTGAAGTGTTCTCCGGCTTCGTCGGTCTCTGAGAAGCGACTCACGAGGTTTTCGAAGATGCCGCCCATTTCGACCTCGGTTACCTTGTCGGGACCGAAGTCGCCCTTGCTGCCGCCGAAGTCCTTGACGACCTGGTACAGCACGCCACTGTCGGCCATCGTGCGGATCTCGTTGTCGAATTTCATGCCGGATTGGAAGAGAATGTCCTGCACGTTCTCGGAAAAGCCCTGGAGGTAGTCCGTGAAGTTTTCTTCTATGCCTGCTGGGTCGGCAAGCAGGGTCTCCCACGTGAAGGAGGACGTGTTATAGAAGTCGTAACCCGAGGCGCGGCGCAGGAAGCCGTCGCGTACGTCAAGCCCCGCCGTCCTCTTGGCAGTCTCGAGCACTTTCTCATGCGTTGGGAGCAGACAGTCGTGGAAGCGCTTCACGATGGTCATGGGCAGAATCACGCGCCCATACTCGATGGGCTTGTAGAGCCCGCGCAAGGTGTCAGCGATGCTCCACACGAGCGCCGCCTTCTCAGTGGCTTGCTTGGTGGTCGTCGCTTGGAGTTCTCTTTCGTCAGTCAATTCGGTTCAGCCTTTCATCGGTGTCATTGTTGATATTCTAAGACCTCAATAGGTGGCGCTCAGCGTGTCCAGCGCCCGTGCGAAGCTGTTGTTCGTTATCTTCAGCCCGTTGGAGTCCTCAATCCTTATGACGGGCGGGTATGTTTCTGGGTACGCCTCCATCTCTGCGACGGCGCTGGATGCTCCCAGCTTGCCTGGCGTGCTGTGCGGCATCGGTCCTACGAGAACGGCTCGGTAGACGTACGAGTTCCGCAGCTTCGCGAAGTTGAAGTGCTTTAGCTCGTCGTAGTCGAGCGCGCATTCCAGGTCGTCGGAGGCGATGCCGCGCCTCCTCGCGATGCTCCGGAGCTTTCCCTCACTCGTCATGCTGTCGCCGATAACGAGTACCTTGGTGGGGCGGATCTCCGCCCGCCCGTCGTCGCCCAGGAGGTCGGACATCCCCAGGAGGCGCAGCAGTACGTCGAGCTCGCCCGTCCGGTTCGCCATGGTGAGGGCCGGCAGGAGGCCGTCTTCCAGGCGCTCTCCCACAGCCTGCCCCAGGTCGTCGAGCTCGGCGGCGGAGAGGGGCGTCAACGTCCCACCGCCTCGTCGTAGGCGCCGGCCGCAGCCTCGCGGGCCTTGCGGATGCGAATCTTCAGGACGGAGATCTCGTCCAGGCGGGCCCGGTATCCCTCGGCAGCCTTCTTCTGTACGTCGGCCGGCGGCACGGGTATCTGTATCTGCCTGAGGTTCCGAAGCGGCAGGTTGGGGATGGTCGTACCGACCACCATCTGCTCTAGGCTGCGCTTCCCGTCCTCGCTTGCGAGGAACGCCGCCACGAAGTAGGGGTCGACCAGCTCCGTGTCGAGCCTGATGACGTAGAGGTTGCCGTTGGCGAGTATCGTCCTACCCTCGGGCACATCCGCCACTGCCACCTTAAAGGGCGCGCCGTTCTTGGAGATCACGAGGTCGCCGGTGCGAAGCCACTGCCTCTCGGTTTTCTGGTCGAGGCTAGTGAGGTTCGGCAGGTCGTCCGAGATGGTGCCGTCCTTGATGTCCGAGAGCCGAACGTAGAAGAGTCCCGTGTCCGCCTCGGTCGTGAGCGCGTCGAGCTCCCTCGCGCTGAAGCCCGCCCCTCGCTCGATTGCGAGCGACAGGTCGCCGAGTGGCCTG
>UMAB01042750.1_pt1 | contig 12907 bp, 16 predicted proteins | sample 1963601 | NCBI WGS metagenome assembly UMAB01 (sample SAMEA4835905, study PRJEB28245) | human gut metagenome | biome: gut microbiome; material: fecal sample | place: Denmark | collected 2008 | reverse complement strand
AAAGGTAAAAATATCAAGTAATAACATTTCTGGTATTATTTCTAAAATACAAAAAAATAATTATACTACTAAGTATTATATAAATGTAAAAGGTAAAACAATTATTCTAGACGAAGATAAAATTGAAAAAGAAACTTCAAATTTAAATAATACATCATATACCCCAAAACTAGATAAATATACAAATAATATATATAATTATAAAAATACATTTATACCAGAAATCACAATAAGGCATCAAACTTTAGATATAGCAATGTATAATGTAGAAAATTTCATTACTGAAGCTATAAATTTAGACATAAAAAATATAAAAATAATACATGGAAGAAATGGCGGAGTTTTAAGAAAAGCTGTTCATGAGTACTTAAAACATAATAAAAATGTTGAAAGCTATAGACTTGGAAATTACTATGAAGGAAGTTATGGTGTTACAATTATAAAACTAAAATAGTGCTAATAAAATAAAAATTAGCACTATTTTTTTCATATATTATTTTTTTAAATATTCTTCTAAAGCCTTTGCAAGTTGATCAGGACAAGATGTACCTTTCATTCCACATTCAATTCCCTTTAGTTTTTCTATAACATCATCAACTTTCATACCTTTAACTAAGTTACATATTCCTTTTGTATTTCCTGCACATCCACCTATTATTTTAACCCAGTTGATTACTTTTGTTTCATCATTTATGCTTATAATATATTTAGAAGAACATACTCCTTCTGGTTTATAACTAAATTCCATTAAAATCACCTACTATGCTTTATTATTACAACCAAGTACATCAACAATTTTGTGAGAAACCATCTCTTCAACAGCTTTTCTTGCTGCGCCAAGATATGTTCTTGGATCAAACACTTCTGGTGTTTCTACAAAACATTTTCTAATATTTGCAGTCATTGCAAGTCTTATATCACTGTCTATATTAATCTTACATACTGCCATACTTGCTGCTTTTCTTAACATTTCTTCAGGTACCCCTTTAGCTCCAGGAATATTACCACCATACTCATTACACATTTTTACAAACTCTTGTGGTACTGATGATGCTCCATGTAAAACAATAGGAAATCCTGGAAGTCTTTTTGATACTTCTTCTAAGATATCATATCTAAGTCTTGGTTCTCCCTTAAATTTGTATGCACCATGGCTTGTTCCAATAGCAATTGCAAGAGAATCACACCCTGTTCTTTTTACAAACTCCTCTGCTTCATCAGGATTTGTGTACATTGCATCATCTTCTTTTACATTTACATCATCTTCAATCCCAGCAAGTTTACCAATTTCAGCTTCAACCACAACTCCTCTTGGATGAGCGTATTCAACTACTTTTTTTGTAAGTGCTACGTTTGTTTCAAAATCATATTTAGAGCCATCAATCATAACTGATGTAAAGCCACTATCAATACAATCTTTACAAGTTTCAAAATCAGGTCCATGATCCAAATGTAGTACAACTGGAATATTAGTTCCACTTTTTTTATTGCATTCAATTGCAGATTCTACTAATTTTTTTAGATAAACAGGATTAGCATATTTTCTTGCTCCAGCTGATACTTGCAAAATAACTGGTGCATTATTTTTTGTTGCTGCCTCCATTATTCCTTGTACTATTTCCATATTATTTACATTAAAAGCTCCTATTGCATACCCTCCATTGTATGCCTTTTCAAACATTTCCTTTGTTGTTACAAGTCCCATATTTATTACCCCTTTCAAAAATACTATATATTATTTAAAAATATATTCTATTACCATGGTCTTTTATTTCCACCTAACGTGTGCTGCTTAGGTTCATTTTGATTAACCTCTTTTTCATTATCATACATTTCTTTATTTTTAACTCCGTTGTTTTTCATAATTTCTGCGACCTCAGCATCCATTGCATCAAGTTCAGCAGCTCTATCTTCATCATTTATGCTGCTTTTATCGATGCCAAGATTCTCTCTCATCTCATCATCTTTTTCGTTATCTGTATGATAGTCTTTCTTTCCGTCATCAATCAAATCATTAATAGGTTCTTCTAAATTTTCCTTACTGCCACTTAAGCTCCTTAATATTTCAAGTTTTTCACGAGCACCTTCATAATCTCCCTGATTTCTACACTTATAATACTCTTTTATTACCTCTTCTATATTTGCAGAGGTAGTTTCTAAAGAATCTTCTGTTTTTTCTTTTATTATATTGCTATTTTTTCCTTCTTTTTGTTCATTTCCTGTACTAGTTTTTGCAATAGGAGTATTAGAAGTTTCCTTACTTACTCCAAATTCTTTACCATCAATCTCTTCTTGCCTATCATCCCTATTTATATTTTCAATTAAAACATCTGGGCTAGATTTCATACTGGCTAGCTCTTTATCCTTTTCATATAATTCATTTTGAAGCGTTTGAAATGCTTCTTTATCAAAAGTCGCTGGATTAAGGGCCATATGAGCCATTTCTTCTTCTATTTCAGATTTTTCATTATAAAGTAATACAATTCTTGATATATCTTCTTCTCTTTTTTTCTCCTTAGCTTCTTCCTCTTTATTATGTTCATCTTTAATATCTTTTTGTTTAGCCGCAATTTTCTTATCATTTTCTATAGCTTTATGGCTAGGTAAAATAGAAGAATATTGCTTACTTAACTTTTGAAGATATACCTCATACATTCTATTTTCTGCGGCAAGTCTATCCTCCAAAGCAAAATCCCCATCTCTTCTTCTTACAATATCTGCGTGCTTCATAATTTCTTCTCTGTTTTTTTCATATTTTTCTAAAGTAGCTTTATATATTGCTTTTATTGTTGCAGATTTAACTATACTTTTAACATCTTTACTTGTAATATCTTTTTCTTCTTCAGTCATTTCTGCTAGTTCTTGCATAATTCCTTCTTTATCAATTTTATCTGAAGGCATTCTGCTTTTATCTATTTGTTCATTAACTGATTTTTCTAAATCTTCTTTTACAATGTCTTTACCTTCATCTTTTTGTTTATCATCATTTCTATCATGATTTAACTCACTTAATAACGATTCGTATGAAGAGTCAGATAAATTTTGAAGAGTTGTCTTTTGAAAATCTATATTATTTGTCCTGTTATAATAATCAAGTACATCTTTCATATTTAAATACTGATTATCAATTTTAGCATTTCCAGTTTCCACCATATATGTCTTTTTTATTATTTTATTTAAACTCTTTATTATTTCATTTTTTTCATTATCATTAAATTTCATTACATCAACTCCTATGTATATATTACTACATCAACAAACTAATTTCAATACATTTTTTAAAATTCAATATCTAGTTCTACAGGACAATGATCACTTCCAAAAATTTCACTATGAATTTTTGCATCTTTTATTTTATTTTTTATATCTTCCGATGTAATAAAATAATCAATTCTCCAACCAATATTTTTTTCTCTTGCATTTCTCATATATGACCACCAAGAATATGCATCCGTTTTATCTGGATAGACATATCTAAAACTATCAACAAATCCTGAAGATAGTAATTCTGTCATTTTCCCTCTTTCTTCATTAGTAAATCCTGCATTTCCAACATTAGATTTTGCATTTTTTATATCAATCTCATTATGTGCAACATTTAAGTCGCCACACAAAATTACTGGTTTTGTTTTATTTAAATTTAACAGATAATCTCTAAAATCATCTTCCCATTTCATTCTGTATTCAAGCCTTGATAAATCTCTTTTTACATTTGGAGTATAACAATCTACAAAGAAAAAATTATCGTATTCTAACGTAATAACCCTTCCCTCATTATCATGTTCTTCTATTCCAATTCCATACGTCACATTTAAAGGCTTTTCTTTTGAAAATACCGCTGTTCCAGAATACCCTTTTTTTATGGCACTATTAAAGAATATGTTATATCCTTCAAAAATGCTTTTTGTGATTAAATCAAGTTGTTCTTCCTGCATTTTAGTTTCTTGAATACAAAAAATATCAGCGTCACATTTTTTAAAAAAATCAGCAAACCCTTTTGTAACGCAAGCTCTTAATCCATTTACGTTCCACGAAATAAATTTCATAAATCCTCCTTATTACCTTACACAAACTTTTTGCAAAAACTTGGTCTATGTATTGGTGTAAGTCCATATTTTTTTATAGCTTCAATATGAGCCTTAGTTCCATACCCTTTATGCTTTGCAAATCCATATTCTGGATATTTTTTATCATATTCTATAAGTAATCTATCCCTTGTAACTTTGGCAATAATTGACGCTGCCGCAATGGATTCAGATTTAGAATCTCCTTTTACTACAGTTTCAAGTGGAATATCTGTGTCTATTTTTTGATTACCATCAACAAGCACATATTCTGGATTTACTTTTAAATTAGAAATAGCCTGTAGCATTGCCTTTTTAGTTGCATTAAGTATGTTTACTTCTTCTATGATATCTACATCAGATACGCCCACACCAACTGAGACTGCATTTTGCATAATATCATCGTATAATTTTTCACGCTTTTTTTCTGTTAATTTTTTTGAATCATTTACACCTTCAATATGTGCATCTTTTGGAAGAATTACAGCTGCTGCAACCACAGGACCACACAACGGTCCTCTTCCTGCTTCATCCACACCACATACAAGTTCATATCCTTTTTTATTTAATTCATGTTCAATTTTAAGCATATTATCAAGTCTTGTTATTTCTTTTTCATTCATATCTTTTACCTCTTTATATATCCAAACATTCTTTATACACTACATCTTTATTTACACCTTTTAGTTTTGCAACTTTTTTTATAGCATCTTTTTTAGTATCACCATTTTTCATATACTCTTTTACTAGTTCTAATGAGTTTATTTGTTCTATTTCTTTATTTTTTTCTTCATTTATTTTATCCTCACTTGCTCCTGAAATCACTAAAACTATTTCACCTTTTATCCCATTTTCTTCAATATTTATAATTGCATCTTTAAAATTAGTATATCTATATTCTTCATGTATCTTTGTAAGTTCTCTTGCAATACATATATCTCTATTTCCAAAATACTCATACATATCTTTAAGAGTTGAAAGTATCTTATGTGGTGCTTCATAAAAAATCATTGTCCTTGTCTCATTTACAAGAGATTTTAATCTTTCTTTTCTTTGTTTTTTATTTACAGACAAAAAGCCCTCAAAAGTAAATCTTGTTGAATCAAGTCCAGATTTAACAATTGCAGTTATAAGAGCTGTAACACCTGGAACTACTTCAATATCGTAATTATTTTTTACTAAATATTTAACTAAATTTTGACCAGGGTCGGATATTATCGGCATTCCAGCATCTGAGACTAAAGCAAGATTTTTTCCAGAATTTAAAATTTCAACAATTTTTTCTATCTTATCATCTTCATTATGTCTATGATAACTTATCATGTGTTTTGAAATTTCAAAATGATTTAAAAGTTTTAGAGTTTGTCTTGTATCTTCTGCAAGTATAACATCAACATTTCTTAGGGTATTTACCGCTCTTATTGTTATATCATCTAAATTTCCTATAGGTGTTCCAACTATATATAATTTTCCTTTATTTTTATCAATCATATGTACTTCCTTTCAATATTTGTATTATATATCATTTACACCATTTTTTCAATTAAGAAAGAAAAAATTTTAAAATAACCTACATCTATATCTTTTTATGTAATTATTTTATAAGCATATTTTAAAGAAAGTATCTTTCTTACTGCAATATCTATTCTTGTATGAGTATCTAAATTATTACAACATCCTGGAAAGTGTTTCATAAAAGAAAAGAAAAAAGCTATAAATAACAAATATGTCATTTATAGCTTAGAAACTTAGATTTCAACTTTATTTTGAAGCAAAAGAACTGAAACATCACCAAAGCCCTTTGAAACTGTATAACGAAGTACATAATCATTGCATATAGATAAATTTACACCTTCATTAATACATTTTTCAACATTTTCTTTATCATTATTTAAACAAGCTGAAATAAGTTCAATTTGTTTAGGATTATATTTTTCCTTTAATTCTTCAATTTTACTTTTAGAAAGTTTTCCAGCTTCAGCAAGCTTTACAATATTTTTTACTTCTGGCTTAATAACATTAATCATAAATTTTCGCTCCTATAAAAAATTTTACCTGGAAATATTTAAGCTAATATTTTCATCATATATTCCCCGCGATGGTTTGTATTCCATACCAGGAATAAGTTTTAACTTATTCATAGGAATTTTTGAGGTAAGGACAAAATATCCCATTATAGAATATTCCAGATATATATTGCCTGGATTTAATTTTAACATTTCCAAATATCTTTCTTCACTTCCTGTTAAAGAAAACTCACTGCTCTTTTTGAATTTTTTCTTGTTTAATTTAACATTTGGTTTTACCTTAAGACAAAAGCCATTATCTTTATCGTAAAATCCAAATGCAAGTTCTTTGTTAGCTTTAAGAATACCTAACATTTCTTTTCCCGTTAACATTCACATAGCCCTCCTAAAATATTTATTTATAGATTAATTACAGACCAAATTTATTATACCATATTTTCTATTCAAATTCAAGTTTTAATTGACACTTTGTCAACACTTACCATTAATACCATAAATTCTATATATTTCATCAGTGTAACTCATATCATCATTATACTCAATTAGTGGTTCTAAGACTTTAGTTTCATTTCCTCCATCTTTTCTATATGATATAAGTACAATAGATGGCTTTTTATTTATCTTAGGATATACAAATCTTATTTCTTTTGCTTCTAAATTATACTTTCTTCCAAAGTAAATTAAATCACTTAATCTTTCTGGTTTATGTACAAGATATAACTTACCTCCCTTTCCAAGCAATTTTGATGAAGTAATAAATATATCTTCTAAATTACACATTACCTCACATTTTGCAATTGTTTTTACATCATGATTTGTTGTAAGTCCAGTACCAATCTCTTTATATGGTGGATTACAAGTAATTATATCAATTTTGTCTTTTTCCATTATACTTGTTATTTTTTTTCTTATATCTTTTATGTCTTTTACATTTTCATTAATAGAAATTATACTATCTTCTAAATTATTTATTTTTATATTTCTATAAAATAAATCATACATTTCACTTTGAAGTTCAACTCCAAATATCTTTTTATATTTCTTTTTAGCAGATAATATAATAGGAATAACACCACTTCCGCTACAAAGATCTAATATAACATTATTTGAATTTTCTGATTTTACAAAATTAGCAAGCAGGACACTATCAGTCCCAAAGCAAAAATATTCTTTATTTTGAATTATTTTAAGGTCATTTATACCAAGGTCATCTATTCTTTCATTTTTTCTAATTTCCACATTAAAAATCCTTTCTGTTTTACACCATGACTATTATATCATAACTTACTGTTGACTTCAAATGATATAATAATTATACAGGTGAATTTTAAATGAAATTAAGATACGTTATATCAGAGAATGATTCAAATAAAACCTTAAAAGAAGTTTTAAAGAAAAAATTATATATATCGAATATTTTACTCAATAAACTAAAATATACAAATTCTATATTTGTAAATGGTAATTTAGAATTTGTAAATTACAAAGTAAATATAAATGATGAAATTATTGTAGATTTTGAACACATGAACTATGTTATATATAACGATAAAGAAAATATGTATTATGTAGAAAATAAATATTTAGATAGATACAAAAAATATGACTTTGACATTGATATATTATATGAAGATGATTATTTGCTAATTATAAATAAAAAAGCTGGTATGGCAATTCATCCATCATGTGCAAATTATGAAAAAACTCTATCTAATGCTGTTGCTACATATTTAGAAAGTAAAAAAATATATAGTGTACACATAGTTACAAGACTTGATAAAAACACCTCTGGTATTTGCATATTTGCAAAAAATGAATATATTCAAGAACTATTTATAAGGAAAAAAGATAAAATTAATTTAAAGAAAGAATATATAGCCATTGTAAATGGAATTGTAAACGACAAACATGGAATAATTGAAAAACCTATTTCAAGAAAAAATGACTCTATTATACTTCGTGAAGTAAACAAAGATGGTGAATATGCTAAAACCGAGTATTTTCTTTATGAAAATAATTATAGCAAAAACTATTCTGTTTTAAATGTAATATTACATACTGGTAGAACTCATCAAATAAGAGTTCATATGGCAAGTATAGGTCATGTTTTACTTGGAGATACATTATATGCTGAAGAATTTGAGTTAAAAGATATAAATAAACTAATCGAAAGGCAAGCACTACATTCGTATAAAATTTCTTTTTATCATCCAATAAGTAATAAGTATATTTCACTTACTTGTAACGTTCCAGATGATATGAAAAATTTAATGTAATATAATTTTAGTATATAAAAATGAACTTTAATCAAAATGATTAAAGTTCATTATCTTTATTTATAAGTAATTTTACTCAAAATCTTTATCGTACTCGTCAAAAATATTTCCAACAATTTCTTCTAAAGCATCTTCCATAGTAACAATACCCGTTACATTTCCACCTTCATCAATGACAATACTAATTGCTTCCCTTGCCTTTTGCATATTTCTGAAAATATCATCAATTTTATCAGATTCATTTACAAAGTAAGCTTTATGAAGTATTTTATCTAATGTAAACCTTTGGTCTTTAACATATGATAAAATAATATCCTTAGTATTTAAGATACCAATAATGTTATTTATTGTATTATCATATACTGGAATTCTGGTGTATTTATTATCTTTAATAACCCTTCTAAGCTCAGTATTAGAAATATTTTTTTCTATTGCAACAACTTTACCAACAGGAGTCATAACACTTTTTACTTCAGTGTCATTAAAATTGAAGATATTAAAAATATATTCCCCTTCTTGTGGCTCGATTGCACCAGAATCTTTACCTTCAGCAATCATAAGCCTTATTCCCTCTTCAGTTATTTTATTTTCTTCATTTTCACCTTTTATTCCAAGAACTTTTGATACCAAATTAGTAGAATTTGTAAGTATCCATACAAATGGATATGTTATTTTCATGATAACTGATATCATTCCAACCATTCTATATGCTATCTTTTCTGGATATCTCATTGCAAGTCGCTTTGGAACAAGTTCCCCAAAAACTAAGGTAAAATATGAAAGTATGATAGTAACAATAATAAGGAAAATGGTACTTAATACTGATGTTGATACTCCAATATCAGGAATAACCGAAACAATCTCGCTTACAAACGCTTCTGCCGCAGAAGCACTTGCAAGAAATCCTGCAAGAGTAATTCCTATTTGGATCGTTGCAAGAAATCTACTAGGATTATCAATCAGTTTTTGTACCTTTTGTGCTTTCTTATTTCCAGCTTTTATATCCATTTTAAGTTTTGTTTTATTAACAGATAAAAAAGCTATTTCTGACGCTGCAAAGACTCCATTTAAAAAAATAAGCAAAATTAAAAGAATAATTTGAATAAACATTAAATCCTCCTACATAATAAATTATACTGTCTTTGTACCTTTTATATAATATAATGATAAAGAAATTTAAAATCTATCATTACAACACTTTAAATACTTCATACATGTTTTTTATACAAGTTATATTTTTTAAGTGAAGTTTAGATAAAATTCCATTTCCAACATTAATATATTTGGTACATTTAGGACAATTCCTGTAATCATCCCAATAATTATCACCTAGTAAATACTCTGGATTAGCTTCTTTTAAAAACTTGCCCTTATTCTTAGTATAAATTATATCATACATGTTAAGCTCAGCGGCAAATCTATTATTAGTAAGTATCCTAAAAGTATAGCCTTTATTTTCCAATCCCTTAATCATCCATATTTTCCTTTTATACTTTTTGTATACAAGATTTTTGTACATGGATTCATAATTTGTAAAAATTTCAGAGTATGAAATATGATTTCTAAAACCTGATAAAATAGAATATACTATAAACCGAAGTTTAAGTCCTCCCATAGAATTACCTATTATTCCAAGGGAGTTTACATACCATAAAATATTATCGATAAATAGTATAAGCGGATGCTTTTCGAAAATTGTTGCTATTATTTTATTATCCACTTCTTTGAAGTTAAAAAACGTCATGTCAAAATCAGAAATCACAAGATTTTTAACAGCAGTTTTCATTAGTTTCACTCCTTTGAAAAAAATTCTATTCTATTATACCACTTTTCTTTATAAATTTCAAATATTCAAAGATAAAGCCATCAATTTTACCGTCCATAACTGCCTGAACATTTCCAACTTCATAACCAGTTCTATGATCTTTTACAAGAGTATAAGGACAAAATACATATGATCTTATTTGAGATCCCCATGCATTATCAGCGCTTTCTCCTTTTATTTCTTTTAACATTTTATTATGTTCTTCCATTTGTTTGGAGTATAACTTTGACTTTAACATTTTCATTGCATTTTCCCTATTTTGAAGCTGGGACCTTTCCGTTTGACATGTAACTACTATACCACTTGGAATATGTTTAAGTCTTACAGCAGAGGAAGTTTTATTAACATGCTGGCCACCTGCTCCACTTGCTCTATATACATCCATTTGTATATCCTCCGGCCTAATTTCAAGTTGTATATCATCAGATATTTCAGGCATCACTTCTACAGCTGCAAATGAAGTATGTCTTCTACTATTGGCATCAAATGGTGAAATTCTAACAAGTCTATGTACCCCATTTTCACTTTTTAAATACCCATATGCATTTTCTCCCTTTACAAGAAATGAAACACTTTTTATACCAGCTTCTTCACCTTCTTGCATATCCAGTACTTCAATTTGAAATTTAGATTTTGAAGCCCATTTCATATACATTCTATATAACATAAGGGCCCAGTCATGAGATTCAGTTCCACCAGCTCCTGGATGAATTGTTATAATTGCATTATTAAAATCATATTCACCTGAAAGTAATGTTTCAATATTTAATTTTTCTGTACTCTCTTTTAACTTATTAACTAAATTTTGTGATTCCTTAAAACTTAAATTATCATTTAATTCTTCAGCAAGTTCAAAATATCCTTTGGCATCAGAAAGTTCTCTTACAATTTCATCTATTTTTTGGATAATATTTTTTATATTTTTCATTTTTGTTACAACTTTTGTAGAATTTTCTTTATTATCCCAAAATCCAGGAAGTAAAGTTTCTTCTTCTAATTTTTTTATTTCTTTAAGCTTATTTTCATACCCTAAAGCTTCTTTTATTTTTTCAATACTTTTAGAAAGTTCATTTATTTCAATTTTTAAAGTATCAAAATCCATATTTTAACATTCCTCCCATATTTTATCATGATTTTTTAGTTGTGTTGGATAGTATGTAAATTCAAGATACTCATCTTTTGTTGGATGAAAAAAAGATAAATAATATGACCATAAAGCTAAATTTTGTCCAACTTTATTTATTTTATTACCATATTTAATATCTCCATATAATGGATGCAAAATATTTGCAAATTGAACCCTTATTTGATGATGTCTGCCTGTTTTTAAATTTATATCAACTTTAGTATAATCTTTACCTTTAAAATTGAAATTATTTAAAACAGAATATTCAAGTATAGCTTCTTTTGCGCCTTTAGTGTTTTTATCACATACTTTACTCATATTTAATCTTTGATTTTTTACAAGATAATTATGCAATGTTACACTTTTATTTGTTTTTTCAATTTTACCATTTATTATAGCTAAATACCTTTTCTTAAAATTTTTCTCTCTAATGTAATTAGATATCCTAGATGCTGCCTTTGAAGTTTTGGCAAATACCATAACTCCTCCTACCATTCTATCTAATCTATGTACTAATCCTAAATACACTTCACCTGGTTTGTTATATTTTTCCTTTATATATTTTTTTATAATAGTAAGCATATCAATATCTCCTGATTTATCCTGTTGCACAGGAATGCCTACAGGTTTTACTACTACAATAATATGATTATCTTCATATATTATATTCAGATCATTAATATCAAAATTCATAAACTTCTCCTTTATATACAAGAAAAAAACTCCACAAAGTGGAGCTATAATTTTTTAGTTATTTTCTTTTTTCTCTTCTTTAGTTTTTATTTCAACAGCTTGTTTTTTGTTGTAATATCCACAAGAAGGACATGCTTTATGTGAAAGAACAGGTTCTCCACAATTAGAACATACTGATAAATTTTTATTCTCTAATTTCCAATTAGCACGTCTTAAATGAGTTCTTTCTTTAGACCATCTTCTTTTTGGTTGTGCCATTTTATATTCCCTCCTTAAAAAGCAATTCATATATGTAAATATGTTACTTCTCTTTCAATTTGTTACTAATATATTATATACTACCTAAAACTCTTTGTCAAGAAATATATATAAAATTTTAAATGAAATTTGTCTTTTTACTTAAAATTAGTAATAAAATTTGACATTCATGATATAATAGTATTAAAGTTATACATAAAAACTCAACTATAATAAGGAGGTGATGGTGTGAATGAAAATTTATTCAACACATTATTTGATAGAGAAATTCACAACTTTGATTATTTAAGAGGACGGGTTGCATGTTGTATAAAACCTATTTCCGACGAAATTGCAAAGAATCCAAGCAACTGTTATGTAAGATCTTTCTATGAAGCAACAATGTTATATAATCAAAAATTGATAAACTATTTTGGTGCTGAATATTTAAATGAGACTCATAACGATTTAATTAATTTTAAGAAATTCTTATTTAATTTAATTAACTCTGATGATATATATAGAGAGTTATCAAGTAAGTATACAGACTTTCTTTCATCATATTATGAACTTGCAAAATATGTAGGATATGTTAAAAGAAGTAGAATATTACGTAGATACAGAAACTTTAAAAAAATATCGTCAAACTTTTTAAAAGG
>UMAB01044339.1_pt1 | contig 12930 bp, 6 predicted proteins | sample 1963601 | NCBI WGS metagenome assembly UMAB01 (sample SAMEA4835905, study PRJEB28245) | human gut metagenome | biome: gut microbiome; material: fecal sample | place: Denmark | collected 2008 | reverse complement strand
ACCTTCCTGAAACTGTATGGCGACCGTTTCTTTGCCGAGACGACCAAACTGCATCCCAACATGCCGCTCTACGACAACAACGGACACTATACCCGTAACCCGAAACTGATGCAGTTGACGTCGGGTGGTCGTTCCAATACACAGGATGACACTTACTTTACACAAGGTAGCTTGATTTTGACTCCGGTGAAAGGCCTGACCATTCATGGTGACCTGGCTTTGCGCACAGGCAGCTACGAGCACGTCTACAACGTGGCCAAGGTGTATTTGTACAACAGAAACAACCAGCCCGTACCCGAACAGTGGCTGGGCGGTGTTTCCGACCTGGACGTCGGCAAGACTTGGGCTTATAGCGAACAGCAACGCGAAACGATGATTACTTCATCGGCTTACGCTGACTATAGCCTTAACTTTCTGGAAAAACATAATCTGAAGGTAATGGTGGGTATGAATAGCGAAAGTTATCGCTATAATAATGTATGGGCCAAGCGTGCGGATGTGATGAACGACGACAATCCTGACATCAATACTTCAACCGGAACACAGAGCAATGGCGGTTACCGTGGCGAATGGTCGTCATTGGGTTACTTCGGCCGTCTGAACTACGACTATGACGGACGCTATCTGTTCGAGTTCAACATCCGTCGCGACGGTTCGTCCCGTTTCCGTGCCGACCAGCGCTGGGCTACTTTTCCCTCTGTATCGGTAGGTTGGAACATTGCCCGCGAATCCTTCTGGGAGCCTCTTTCTGAATGGGTTAATACGTTGAAGCCCCGTTTCTCTTACGGTAGCCTTGGTAACCAGAATACCAATTCTTATTATCCTACGTATGCCATCCAGAACATTACGGTGGGTACGCCGGACCAGGGCGGCCGCTGGCTGATTACTACTGACGGCAAATCGAATATCGCAAGTGCCCCAGGTTTGGTCAGCTCATTGTTGACATGGGAACGCGTGTACAGCTATAACTATGGTGTTGACTTCGGAGCCTTCAACAACCGGTTGAGCGGTTACTTCAACTACTTCATCCGTGATACCAAGGACATGGTAGGACCGGCACAGGAAATTTCTCCGATTGTTGGTGCATCGGCTCCGGACCGCAACAATACCGCTTTACGTACCAAAGGTTGGGAACTTCAGCTGAACTGGCAGGACCGTATCGGCGAGTTCAACTATAACGTAGCGTTCAATCTTTCCGACTCGCGTACACATGTTACAGAATATCCCAATGCCAGCAAGAGTTTCTCCAGTTTCTATTGGGTCGGCAAGGAACTGGGTGAAATATGGGGATATGTGACAAAAGGCATGGCCAAGACCGATGAAGAAATGGCCGCCCATCTTGCAGAAGTGGATCAAAGTAAGATTGGTGGTGGTAGTGCAGGCTGGAAAGCCGGTGATATCATGTATACCGATTTGGACGGCGACGGTGAAATCCTGTCGGGTACTTCTGTAGACGATCCCAAGGATTTGAAGGTTATCGGTAACAGTACTCCGCGTTTCCGCTTCGGTTTGAACCTGGGTGCCGAATTCAAGGGGTTTGATCTCAGCGTCTTCTTCCAAGGTGTAGCCAAGAGAGATTATTGGTTGGACGGCATGATCTTCTGGGGTATCAACGGTGACGAATGGAATTCTACCGGTTATGTAGAGCATTGGGATTTCTTCCGTCCGGAAGGTGACCCGTTGGGTGCCAATACGAATGCTTACTTCCCGCGTCCTATCCGTGCGAACAACCAAAACCATTATACGCAGACCCGTTATCTGCAGAATGCTGCTTATATCCGTCTGAAGAACCTGCAGATTGGTTATACATTGCCCAAGGCCTGGGTCAACAAGGCTGGATTGGAACGCGTCAGAGTATTCTTCTCGGGTGACAATCTGTGGACAGGTACCTCCATCAACAAGAACTTCGATCCCGAAGCCTTGTATCAGAATGGTATGACTTATCCCTTGAGCCGTACACTTTCTTGTGGCATTAACGTAACATTGTAATTTTAATAAAGTATCTGTGATTATGAAACTGAAATATATATTCTTATTTTCGGCAACCTTATTGATGGGTACTGCCTGTTCAGACTTTTTGGATAAAGCGCCTATTTCGGACAACGTGGACGAGGGCTTCTTTACAGCCGAGAACCATTTGGAACCCTATTGCAACACCATGTACGGACTCTTACCCGACCACGGAGCCGGCACGAACGACTTCGGCTATTTCGATACGGACGTCAACAGCGACGACATGTCGGGCACAGGGCAGAATGACAATTTCCTGCCCCAGCGCATCCAGGTGGGGTCGAGCGGCAGTTATGCCAGCTTTGCCGACATACGCTCGTGCAACCTATTCCTGACGCGCACGGCGGAGAACATAGCGAACGGAACGCTGGATGAGACGGATAACGTCAAGCATTATATCGGCGAGATGTATTTTTTCCGCGCTACCATCTATTTCAACATGATGAAGGCATACGGCGACCTCCCCATCGTGACGGAGGTGCTGACCGACGGCGACTATGCGGCCAATGTGGAGGCCAACCGTAGAAAGCCGCGTAACGAAGTGGCCCGTTTCATTCTGGAGGATCTGGATCGTGCCCTCGAACGGCTGTATCCGAAAAGCAATAGTTTTACGGCCCATCGTCTGAACCGTGAGTCGGCGTTGCTGTTCAAGTCGCGCGTGGCTCTCTACGAAGCTACGTGGGAAAAGTATCATGGCGACACGCCCCGTGTTCCTTTCGGACCGGGATGGCCGGGCGACGCTGCGGCGTTGACATCGGATGCACAGACCGAAATTAATTTCTTCCTGGATCAGGCCATTGCCGCCGCCAAAGAAGTGGGAGATGCTTCTTCGCTGGTAGAGGACTACGCCAGCCTGTTCAGTTCGGATGATCTTTCGGGAGCAAGGAACGAAGTGCTGTTGTGGCGTATGTACAGTGCAGAGGCCAAGGTACAGAATCCGGTAGTGGGAGCCACGCATGGTTATGCTACCGTAGAAAAAGGTGAAAAGGGCACTTATGTGTTTTCGCACGGTGGTACAGTCGGCTTTACCCGTTCTTTGGTGGACAGTTATCTGATGGATAACGGCTTGCCCATTTATGCACAGGGCAGTGGCTACGCAGGCGACAAGAGCATCACAGATGCCATGACCGGTCGTGACAATCGTCTGACTTCGTCTGTGGCCAAGCCCGGTGACAAGATTATGGGTAACGTCTATTTCCAGTATCCGGGTCTGGTGGCTGCCGGCGGCGGTATTTATGTAACCAGTACCGGTTATATCCCCCGCAAGGGCTGGCAGGACAACAACGTTGCTTACAATACGGGTTCTCCGCTGGCATTGCCCATCTTCCGTGCAGCGGAAGCCTATCTGAACTATATCGAGGCTTACTACCTGCGTCATGGCAATCTGGACGACACGTGCGACAAGTATTGGCGGGAATTGCGCCGTCGTGCGGGTGTGAACGAGGATTATACGAAGACCATTGCGGCTACAGATCTGACAAAAGAAATTGATTTGGCTCGTTATTCAGGTACGAACCTAATTGATGCTACACTTTATAATATTCGTCGTGAACGTCGCAGCGAGTTCATTGCTGACGGTATGCGTAAGGACGACCTGTATCGTTGGCGTGCGTTGGACATGATGCAGAACTATTGGATGGAAGGCATGAACTACTGGGATGAGTTCCATACCGAGTTTGAGAATGTTTGTACGATTTGCGACCTGACTTATACGGCTCCCAATGAAGCTTCTGTAAGCAAGTATCTGCGTCCGCAAGGCAAGAATGAACTGGTAAACAAACACAATGGCTACTGTTTTGAAACAGCCAATTATCTTTCTCCGCTGTCATACGATGTATTCCGTATGTCTACTCCCGAAGAAGGTGGCGATGTTTCCACTTCGGTAGTTTACCAGAATCCGGGTTGGCCCATTGAGCCGGGTAGCTTTGCTATTCAGGAATAGTAGAATTTATTTAATTCTATTATGAGTCAAGTGTGCCAAAGGTTAAGTGGGTTTTGTATCTTTGGCACACTTTCTTTATTTTATGATATTAAATTGAACAGAGTATGATGAAAAGAATTTTATTCGGATTGTTGTGTCTGGCAAGTACACTTTCTGTATGTTCACAGGAAAGTCATCCTGTGCCTGCCCCCCATCAGCTGAAGTGGCACGAGGCGGAGATGGGCGTTGTGTTCCATTACGACCTCCATGTCTTCGATGGGCTGGTGTACGGTCAGGGAAATAACCGCATCAATCCGGTGGAGGATTATAATATCTTCAACCCCACGCAGCTCGACACGGACCAGTGGATACAGGCTGCCAAGGCGGCCGGAGCGAAATTTGCCGTGCTTACCGCTACGCATGAAACGGGCTTCGGCTTGTGGCAGAGCGACGTGAATCCCTATTGCCTGAAGGCGGTGAAATGGCGCGACGGCAAGGGCGACATTGTACGCGACTTTGTAAATTCCTGCCGCAAGTATGGCATCCAGCCAGGTATCTATATCGGCATCCGCTGGAACTCTCTGTTGGGCATCCACAACTTCAAGGCCGAGGGCGACGGTGAGTTTGCACGCAACCGCCAGGCCTGGTACAAGCGCCTGTGCGAGAAGATGGTGACGGAACTTTGTACCCGCTACGGCGACCTGTTCATGATTTGGTTTGACGGCGGTGCCGACGACCCGAAGGGACTGGGACCTGATGTGGAACCCATCGTGACCAAATATCAGCCGGAATGTCTGTTCTACCACAACGTGAATCGTGCGGACTTCCGCTGGGGAGGGTCGGAGAGCGGTACGGTAGGCTATCCCTGCTGGTCGAGTTTTCCTTATCCCTACAGTCACAGCAATGCGAACGAAGGGGTGAGGAACCACAACGACTTGCTTGCCCACGGCGATGCTGACGGCCGCTATTGGGTGCCCGCTATGGCCGACACACCCTTGCGCGGATACAACGGCCGCCATGAATGGTTCTGGGAACCAGGCGACGACGACAAGGCCGTCTATCCGCTGGAGAACTTGATGGATATGTACGAGAAGTCGGTGGGACGCAATGCTACGCTGATTGTAGGCCTGACGCCTAACCCGGATGGAGTGATACCCGAGGGAGACGTGAAGCGTCTGAAGGAATGGGGCGAGGAGATAGCCCGCCGTTTCGGTACGCCGCTGGCACTGACTTCCGGAAAGGCGAAGAAACTGTCGCTGGACCTGAAAGGCAAACAGAAGGTCAACTATTACATCCTGCAGGAAGACATCACGTTGGGCGAACGCATCCGCGCCTATCGGGTGGAAGCCCGCACAGGCGGGAAGTGGGTCACTGTGGCCAAGGGAATATCGGTGGGACACAAGCGCATCGAACGCTTCGGTCCTGTAGAGGCAACAGCTTTCCGTGTAGTTGTGGAGCAGTGTACAGACACTCCGCAGATACGAAACTTCAGTGTTTATTATGCGGAATAGCTGCTCTGACTTTAACTTTCATATTCTACTAACCCCTTATCTAAACTCTCTGATTTATGAATAAATATTTGTTTACCGCATTGTCTCTGACGCCGTTGGTACCCATGACTGACGGATGGGGAGCGACGAAGAAGCAACCGTCTGCCGAGGAGCAGAAACGCCCGAACATCATCCTGTTCATGGTGGACGACATGGGATGGCAGGATACCTCGCTGCCTTTTTGGACACAGAAAACTCCTTATAACGAGGCCTACGAGACACCTAATATGGAACGGCTGGCCAAGCAGGGCATGATGTTCACCCAGGCGTATGCCTGCAACATCAGTTCGGCCACCCGGTGCAGCCTCATTACGGGAGCCAACAACGCCCGCCACCGGGTGACCAACTGGACGCTGGAGCGCGACAAGCAGACCGACCGCAAGAGCGAGACGGTGGAGCTGCCCGACTGGAACTATAACGGTGTGAGCCAGGTGGAAGGAATACCGAACACGTATGTGGGGACTTCGTTCGTCGAACTGCTCCGCCAGAGCGGGTATCACACCATCCATTGCGGCAAGGCTCATTGGGGCTCCATCGACACGCCAGGAGAGAATCCCACTCACTGGGGATTTGAGGTGAATATCGCCGGTCATGCGGCCGGCGGACTGGCCACTTATCTGAGCGAACAGAACTATGGCCACACGCGCGACGGCAAGGCTTACTCGCTAATGTCCATTCCCGGACTGGAGAATTATTGGGGGACAGGTGTCTTTGCTACCGAAGCCTTGACGCGCGAGGCTATCAAGGCGCTGGACAAGGCCAAGAAGTACAACCAGCCTTTCTACCTTTATATGGCTCATTATGCCATCCATGTGCCTATCGATAAAGACATGCGCTTTTTCCCAAAGTACGTGCGCAAGGGATTGAGTGATAAGGAGGCTGCCTATGCTTCGCTTATCGAGGGTATGGACAAGAGTCTGGGTGACTTGATGGACTGGCTGGAAAAGAACGGTGAGGCCGACAACACCATCGTCATCTTCATGAGCGACAACGGCGGACTGGCTGCCGAGCCCGAGTGGCGCGACGGCGAAGTGCATACGCAGAATGCGCCTCTGCGCAGCGGCAAGGGTTCGCTCTACGAGGGCGGCATCCGCGAGCCGATGATTGTGAGCTGGCCGGGCGTAGTGAACCCCGACACGCGTTGCGACAAGTATCTGATGATTGAGGATTTCTATCCGACGTTGCTCGAAATGGCTGGCGTGAAAGATTATGAGACGATAGCTCCGCTGGACGGTGTCAGCTTCGTGCCGTTGCTGAAAGGTACGGGCGACCCCTCGAAAGGCCGTGCGCTGGTGTGGAATTTCCCCAACATCTGGGGCAATGACGGACCGGGTATCAATCTGGACTGCGCCATCCGCAAGGACGAGTGGAAGCTGGTATATTACTACGAGACCGGCAAGAAGGAGTTGTTCAACATTCCCGAAGACATCGGCGAGAAGCACGACGTGGCAGCCGAACATCCCGATATCGTGCGCCGCCTGTCCAAGGAACTGGGACAGTATCTGCGCAAGGTCGATGCCCAGCGTCCCAAGTTCAAGAGTACGGGCAAGCCTTGTCCCTGGCCGGATGAAGTATAGTTGGAGCATTATTTTTCTCTGACTGGGAAAAATTTTTTCTCCAGTCAGAGAAAAATCGGGAGTTTATAAGATATCTTCTTGAATATATCTTATAAAAGAAGTCTGCCAATCTGTCTATCTGATAGTCTTTTACTTATCGCGACAGGTTGGCAGACTTTTTTTGTTATTGTTGAAGACTTATTGAGCCTTGCATTCTATTCGTTTTCCATCGGCTTGTACCGCATAGATACCTGCTCCTTCTAACGATATGGATGAAGGTACAGTAAAGTGGAAGGCATTAGAGAAGTAGAGTAGCTTATTGTCTTTCCTTACTTCAAAGGCTACAGCTTCATCTCCGTCGGTGATGTTGATTTGCTGTCCTGAGCGACTGTAGCTGATAGTCTTGGTAATCTTTACGTTGTCCTGGAACTGAGTATAGTAGCCAGCGTCTGGAGCAACGATATCCAGTCCTTCATCTCCCTGTTTGCGATCCTCCAGATATTGGAAAGCGTGTTTGGGAGCTGGGAATTGTGCCATGAAAGCCTTGGCTTCCTGAATCATCTGCTCGGTCACTACGTAGTTCCAAGTGCCATACTGCTCAATTGTTTCATTTACCGGTTCAAAGAATCCCCATAAATCGAAGAATTCGGTCAGGTTTTCGTTAGCCGCTTTGCTGGCCATCATGGCAAACTTCAGCTGTCCTTCGCCCGGGTTATTTTCTACGATACGGTTCTCGCGCAACAGTTTGAACAGAGTTTGCCAGAAATCTGGTTTATAGCCGCAACGGTGGTAGTAGTTCCACAATTGCCAGTTCATACGCATGTGTATTTCGGTATCTTCCCCCTGATGAGTAGCGTCACCCATGTTGTGCCATGCTTGTTTACGCTCGAAGCGTGAGTCGGCCAGGTCGCTCAGTTCGCTACCGCGAGAGCAATATTTACCCAGCTTGTAGAGAATGTAGTTGGAGAACAGGTTGTTGGACGACTCGGTGCTGCCGGGCCAGTTGATGGCAGCTTGGTGGATATGGCCGATTTCATGTGCTGGTCCCCAAGCATTGTCCTTGGCTGCCATGACGTTTTCTTTCAGCAAAATGTTGTTCAGATATGTGTAGACAAAACCGATGCGGTAGTCTGAAGCCCACATATAGCTACCTTCAGGCGAAATAGCAAACAGATGATTGTTGACCTGTGAAGGGCGTACATCCTCGATGCCCATCAGCTCCTGTTGCCAACTGATAATGTCGTCCCATAAATTGATGGCTGACAAAATATCACTCGGCACAGCCTGTTTCATCTGCTCGCGGTGGAAGTAGAACATGATACGTTCGCCACGAACGCAGAAGTATTTGTAATTGGCTTTTCCAATCAGTTCCTGATACCTTTCGTTGGTTTGATGCCTCTTTAGGTCGAAGAAACCACTTACTTTACCACTGCCGGGAGTGATGTGGACGGTGATAGGTTTAGCATTGGGGTCAAGCAGATTAGCTGTATACATCAGGAAAAGCATGCCTTTCTTAGTAAACCCTACCTTGTTTACGCCTTCTTGTAAGAAACGTGTCTCACCGCTGGCAGCTGTTTGTACGTAGGTATTGGTCCCGTCGCTGGCTTGTTCTTCGCCAATATTTTGGATGGACAACGAGTTACCGTATGTGTCGCCAACAAGAATTATTAATGAGTCACCAGGTTCTACATAAATACCGGTTGGATTGTCCAAATTGCTGTAGCGTTTGGTCATCAGTGTCTTAGCCCATTCCTCTACATTGCTATAGGGCTGGTAAGACTGGATGCGGAATTCTTTTTCCCACGGATCATACGTATTGCTGCGCAGCATGGTGGCAAGTTTGATGAAGTATCCAGGTAGAGCATTGATTTGTTCATCTGTTACATCGGACTTCAGTTCAGTACAGGTGATGTCGGTAAATACGGTCAACAGTTGTTTGTCGAGAGTCTTATCTGTGTTCTTCTGGTAGAATTCCATTTCATCACAGCTGACAAATCCTCCCAAACCGGATTTGACACTGAATTTGATTTTAGTTACTTTGGAAAGTGTATTCTTGAAATCAACTCGGCTTGCTGCATTTTGCATTTTGAAGTCATAACTTCCCATCAACTTATATTCGGGTTCGCTTTCGGTAGCCGTATAAATATCAACTTCTCCAAAATTACCGTTTCCGCTTCTTGTGTAATAGATGAGGTAATCAAGGTCTGGCTTTTGGTCAAAGAAATATTCCAGAGTAACGGGAAAGGCTGCCTGTTGGTTCCAAATGGAATGGTAGGGTTCTCCTTGGGGGCTGAACTTCCCGTCGAAACTGTTTTCAATATCTTGTCCCGGCTGATTTTCACTGGCTTTACCGCTGGTAGGTATTATTTTAATGTCGCCTTCTACGACAACGTCATCTACACCGGCACTTTTAGCCTCTTGGGTTATAGTGCAAGTAGTTACTATATCTGTATATTTTATCCCTGTATAGGTGAAAGTGGCGCTGCGTTCTTCATATAAAGAGTTGGCGTCCACTGTGTAATTGTAATCTTTATCTGTTAATGCACGAGTTCCCGGCGCATCATGTATCCAGTCGCATTTTTCGGAAAGGGTTGTTGTATATTCGATGTTGGATGTGACGGTAATAGTTAATGGACCTCCTTCTGCAGATATATTTTTTGCTTCTTGTTTTAATAATATTGCAGGGCCATAACCTAATTGTCGTACTTGAATATTGTAATTTTCGACGCTGGAGTTTACTGTTATGGTAGCTGTTCGAATGTCGGGTTCTTCACTGGCTTGTATGCTAATCAGAATTCCGGAAGCTTGTGAGGAGGAGTGTTCTTGATCAACTAGACACCATGATTGGTCTGATTTGACACTCCATTGGGATGTTTCTAAATTAGTTTTGACAGGAATGACTACAGAGGTTGCACTCTGTTCAAAATCTTGTTGTAGATACTGTTCCTCAATAGAAAATTGTGGAGTACTTGGGGAATCGTTTTTTTCATCACTGCATGAAATGAACCATAAAACTGTACATAGACATATGGTCAAAAAGGATAGGACTCTCATAGTTTTTTTTATGGGGTTAAGGGTTGATAATAAAAATGCAGTTGCTTATGTTTGAGATGTGTGGCAAAGATATAAAAAAAGTGGGATATTCTATTTTTATACAGAAAGAAGGAGAGAAAAATAGATAATGAAATTTCCCTCCTTCATCCATTTTTAGTAAATCAAATATATAGAGTAAATGTGAGGGACAGTCCCAATTTCTGTCCCTCAAAGGTTAGAAGATTATTATTTACCAAAAATCTGCATTTCGCCACAGTTCCAGAATTGTCCTGTGCATACATTTCCTGCATTACTTTCAGTTACAGAAAAACGTATATAAGTAAAAGATTCACTTGAAGAGAACACATTTGAATCATATTCCTCATTACCGGTTGTAAATGAGTTTGCAACCTCTCCTATTTCTTTCCAAGTATTACCATCATTTCCTGCATAGATTATTGTTTTGGTGGGTGCACCATTCGCATTCTCAAATCGTGTCCAGAAATTATATGCAAAATGATTGATTGGGTTGGACAATTTGAAATCAATGTAATGTCCATATACGGCATCAATCGCTGAGCCACTATAGTTAGAATGCCAATGGAGACCTCCTCCTCTACCATCGAACAATCCAGCTAACCCGGTTCCATCTCCGTTTACTGTAGCATTCGAAGATAGCATATCGAGGGAAAGTGGTATTTGGGTCAATTCACTTCTTGGAATTGTATAGTTAATACCTACGATGCAACTCGATTTGGCCTCGTCGACTGCAAAATTGGGATTAGATGTTCCAGAAATCTTCAATGGTATGGCTTGTTGTCCCCATATTAATTTGGACTTATCTAAAGTTATCGTTACAGTTGCATGGTTAGAACCATTTTGGAAGGGCGTTATTTCTATTGTATATGAATCTTCTGCAGCCATTTTTAAGTTTTTCTTGTTTGCAGTGTTATATTCGTCCAGAATTCCTTCATCTACTGTAACCTGACAATCCAAATCCCATTGACTTACAATGGGCATTAGGATGGATTGTGTGATCGTTGTTGTCCCTTCACTGCCTGTAATGTCGTCTGTGGAGATGAAGCCACTGTTCTCGAAACCTACAGTGAGGGTTTGAACGCTGGGTATAATAAATGCATAACGTTTTTCTGCATTAATGGAGTCAGAGCCATTATACAGTTCAAATGGAATGACGTAGGTTGTTGCATCTGTTCCACTATTTTGTTCAATTTGTTCGGCTATCAATGAAACATTTACTGTTTTATATAAATCTGCTGCTCCAAATTCTATAGTTTCATTGCTGAAAGTGTAACATGTTCCTGGTAATGCTTTATAGTTTACGCCTTCTGCAGCATTATATGCAGCAAGGCTTGCATCACTCATGATTCCGACATCAATAGATGCTGTTGCTCCTAAAGTGGAACCAGACTTGTTAACAATAAGCTGGTAGTCTGTATTTTCTCCAGTTTTATAAACTGTTAACGGTAATTCTCCACTATTTCTGAAATAAAGAATAGTGCTGAAATCCGATAAGTATTCGTCTTTGCCATCTTCGCATGCAGTATGTGTCAATAAACAGCTGGTGGCAAGAATCGCAAATAATATGTTTTTTTTCATATGAATTCGTTGTTTGATTGTTAGTATCAATATTACCAACCGTAGTTTTGTCTTAACAGTCGGTTACGGTCTATTTCGCGTTGAGAGAATGGATACAGATAATGGTTGTCTTCAAATACGCGTGTTTCGAAAACAGTACGTTGCCAGAAATCGGCGGGGGTAACATTCGCCGCATTGCTACCAATGGGGCACTCTGTATTCATGCCATACATAGGACCGCCATCGGTTTCTTTGGCAATCATCCAAGTACGAGTGTCATAGTAGCGATGGCGCTCAAAGGCCAGTTCGACGCGGCGTTCCTTGCGGCAGAGTTCGATCAGCTCTTCTGTGGTCGCGTTGGAGTATACGTCCGTGATAGGTTCCAGGCCGGCACGGTCACGCAAGTCTGCCCACTTTTCCATTGCAAGTTCTTCATATCCTCCAGGAAGGGCAACACCTCGTTTTTTACATTCCAAAACAGATTCGATGAAGTTCAAGTATATTTCGCCCAAACGGAACACGGGGAAAGTAATGTTACCCCAATTGCCTGCGGCCGAACTCAAACGATGGTCGTAGAAACGGTTGAGCAGGTAGCCGGATTTCGGATAGTCGTGGCTCTTGTTGCTGTTGGCTCCTTTGGCAAAAGAAATCATGGTTGATTGTGTGTTATGAAGCCAGTAGTTACCGCTAAAGAATACCGTGACATAGAAGCGCGGCTCCCGGTCTTTATACATGTTGGGCGCTTCCAGATCGTAGTTCTTGAATTTGCTCCAACCTTCAGCCGGATATTCCCAGGTGCTAAGTTGCAGTTCTGTATCGGCGTCATACCCGGACTGGGCGTCCACGATGGGGGTTCCATCGGCTTCGTATCCTGTAATCGGGTAACGGCCGCTGCTCATGGCATAGGCATCGACCAGTTGTTGTGTCGGGCCTACTGCACCATAGGCAGTACCTGCTACACCTGTTGGTACAGTACCTACTCCCCAACTGAAGCGGTTATTGTAGCGATCTGTCCAGATGAGTTCGCTGTTCCAGTTTACATTGGTGATGCCGACGTAATCTTCATAAGGATTGCCGTTGCCCGCACGATACAACTTGTATTGTGAATTATCCAACAATACTTTGGCAGCTTCTGCAGCTTTCAGCCATTTGCTGGCGTCGTATTGCTGGGGAAACAATTCTGCATCAGACAGGTCGGGAAATTCACTGGTTGTAGGGTTTTTTATGTTGCGATAAAGTGTGTTGCCGTTGAATAAGTCACGTG
>UMAB01000060.1_pt1 | contig 13103 bp, 10 predicted proteins | sample 1963601 | NCBI WGS metagenome assembly UMAB01 (sample SAMEA4835905, study PRJEB28245) | human gut metagenome | biome: gut microbiome; material: fecal sample | place: Denmark | collected 2008 | reverse complement strand
GCTGTACATTGCGGTTGGCGCAGTCTGGCGGCGGGAATTCTTCAAAAAACCATTGAGCGGCTTCGCGAGCGAATCGGCGATCCCGATGCCCAATTTATCGCATGGTTGGGTCCCAGAATCGGTGATGATGATTTTGAGACGGGCAGTGATGTCCTTGAAGCCATGCAAACAAGTATTGACGGGGCAGAGGTTGCCTTTAAGGCCAACGAAGATGGCAAATACCTTTGCTCATTGACGACTTTAGCGCGAATGGCTTTACTGCAAGTCAAGGTCGAAGAGGTCGTTGAAGCCCGTCACAGCACTTATGCCAATCCCGAACTCTTTTATAGCTTCCGCCGTGACGGTAAAACGGGACGTCATGCGGCGATGATTTGGATTAAAGGCTAAACATGCAAAGAATTCCTCGAATCGGCGTTGTTTCCATGGGCTGTCCTAAAGCGCTCGTGGATTCCGAAAGGATCATGACCCAGCTTCGTGCCGAAGGATATGACATTGTCGGCTCCTACACGGATGCGGATTTGGTGATCGTCAATACCTGCGGGTTTCTAAATGAAGCCGTAGCAGAAAGTGTCGATGCCATCAATGAAGCAATGCACGAAAATGGACGAGTTATTGTCACGGGGTGCTTGGGGGCTAAAAAACATTTGGACGGTACACCCTATTTGGATGATGTCTGTCCTGATGTTTTAGGGGTGACCGGTCCGGGCGAATTCGATAAGGTCTATGAGTTGGTGCACAGGCATTTGCCTCAGCCGCATAGCCCCTACTGGGATTTGGTTCCGAAAGCCGGTTTAAAGCTAACGCCTTCACACTACGCGTACTTGAAGATTAGCGAAGGCTGTAATCACCGGTGCGCTTTTTGCATCATTCCGCAGTTAAGAGGAAAACTCGTCAGCCGACCGATAGGTGAAGTGTTGCGTGAAGCTGAATTACTGCGCGAAGCGGGCGTTAAAGAGCTGATGGTGATCAGTCAGGATACGTCTGCCTATGGAGCCGATTGCCGTTATCGGATTGATTTTAATGAACAAGGGAAGGCGCTTCAGACAAAACTCTACGATCTAGCCCGAGAGTTAGGGGATATGGGCATGTGGATTCGTCTGCACTATGTTTATCCTTACCCGGCCGTTGATCAAGTGGTCGAATTGATGGCCGATGGAAAGATTCTTCCTTATCTGGATATCCCGTTTCAACATGCTCATCCCCGTGTGCTCAAGGCAATGAAGCGGCCCGCTGCAACGGAAAAAACATTGGAACGCATTCAAGCTTGGCGCAGAATTTGTCCGGATTTGACGATTCGATCAACATTCATTGCCGGTTTCCCCGGGGAAACGGAAGAAGAATTCCAATACTTGCTGGATTTCCTTCAGGAAGCTCAATTGGATCGCGTGGGTTGCTTTGCTTATTCACCGATTGAAGGGGCGGCTGCCAATGAATTGCCCGGTGCTTTGCCCGATGAAGTCCGTGAAGAGCGTCGGGATCGCTTCATGCAGGTGCAATCAAAGATTTCAGAAGAAAGAATGGCCCGAAAGATCGGTTCTATTCAAAAGGTCATTATTGATGAACCCGAAGATGAAGATGGTGTGGCAATTGGTCGTACCACGGCTGATGCCCCTGAAATTGACGGCATTATCTATGTGACGACCGATGCTCACCTCAATCCCGGCGATATTGTTGACGTGAAGGTGACGGCTAACCAAGAATATGACCTTATCGGCCGTCATATTCCGTAGGTTGCAGGCATTTGGCAATGCGTATCAGAAAACTTTTGAAATCGCTCTTTTGGGCAATCCTTGCGATTGTTCTTGTTATTGAGGGCTATTACATCGCACAAGTCCTCTGGTACAGCATTGCCCCTGTAGAGACTTCCGCTTATATTGAAAGCGAAAAGGAACGTCTGGGACGCGTTCAATTTAAGCCTGTTTTATTGAGAAATGTCGCCAATGACATGGTTCGCGCCACGGTGGCGGCTGAGGATGCAAGGTTTACCGAGCATTTCGGCATCGAATGGGAAGCGACAGGCGAAGCTTTTGTCAGTAACGTGATTGAGGGCGACCGTGCTCCGGGCGGCTCCACAATTACACAGCAAACGGTTAAAAATCTTTTCCTCACTCATGAAAAGAGTTACTTGAGAAAAGTTCAAGAAATGATTTTGGCCTTGGTTATGGAAGCGACTTGGTCAAAAGGCAGAATTCTTCAGACCTATTTGAATATTGCCGAATTTGGAGAAGGAATTTTCGGTGTCGAGGCTGCTTCGCGCCATTATTACGGTATCAGCGCCAGACGATTGTCTCATTGGCAAAGCGTTTGGCTTGCGGCCATTCTCTCAAACCCCAGGTATTACGAAACGCATGGTTCGACGGACTGGCTTCGTCATCGAATTGATGTGATTGAGGGGTCAATGAAAGAGCCCCAATTTTCGAAGATCAACAACAGGATGCCTTAGCGTGGCGTTCGGCGACGCGTTTGATTAAAAGCAGATAGGCTAGCGCTGAATAAATAATCCCTTGCGCTAAGCTCACACTTAATAAAGAAGCGATTTCAGAAAGTCCAGCGCCTTCTTGACTGGCCAAAACAATTGCCTGACATCCGGGTGTTGTCGGAATGATCCAAGCAAAAGGCAGCGCCCAAGCGGCGAAATTTTCCATCGGAAAAACAAGACCGGATAAAAATACGCTGGGAGCGGAAGCTAATACAAGTCCAGCTGCGTATCGATTAGTATTCATCCAAAGCGTCAGAAACACAGCCAAGCTTGTCAAAGAGAACGTAAAAGCCAAAACAGCTGCAATTGTTGAGAGAGGATTGACGAGTGTTGGCATTGTCAACAGATGCAACCCCATTGATTCAATAAAGAAGGCCCAGAAAAGAGAGATAACCCAAAAACCTAAAAAGACCGGGAAAAAGGTACGCGTCTTTTGCATCGCCTCAGAGAAAAAGGCAGGAGGTTGCGCAGAAGAAAGCCAGCCGCCCAAAGCGATGCCGACACCAAAGAGCATAACGGCTTGGACAATAACGATAGCAACCATGGGTACGGTGTAGTAACCGTAACCGGCCACGTTGTTAAAAAGGTCTTGCGAAGTAAATGGAGCAGGAGTCATAGCCATTTGCTTAACAAGAATGGGGTTGAGACCTTGGCCAACTAAGCGTGTTGCCGCTTGTGTGATATTTTCCTCTGTCACAATCGTCAATACCGAAGCACTGACAGCTCGCCCCTTGACAGGCAGTGCGCCGTTACTGAAAACCGTAACGACCGTTTGATCTCCACGCTGTATGTCTCTAGCGTAATTTTCAGCAATAACGACAATCACATCAGCCTTGGATTGTGAGAAAGCTTTTTTTGCCTGCTCGAAATCCGCAGTCTGCAAAACTGTGTTGATGGACGGAGCTGATTGGAGCTTCTCAACTAATTCGCCAGAGGCGCGGCTTTGATCCATGTCGACAATCGCGGTGGGAATTTTCACAATGATTTGATTGTCGTAGGGCATCCCGTAAAAGACCAGGTAAAAAAGTGAAGCGATGGCAAAAACCATGAAGCTTTCCCTGGACAAAACGGCTGTACGGATTGTTTGAATGAAAATACGCCAGGCACTCATGATCGCACCTCATTTTCATCGGCGACTTCTTGAGCGATGCGCTTTTTAAATAATGCGAATCCTACCCCGAACCAGAGTAAGGCAAAGATCGCTAATTTCCCCAATGTGTAAAGCGAACTCGTCAAAGGTGCATTGAGAATCCATTCTTGTCCCTGAAAATGGAAATAATGTGTAAGGGGGAAAGTCATGGCTAACCATTGAACCGGTTCGGCCATCGAGTCCAATGGGTAAGAAAAGCCCGTGTAGGGGAAAATCGGAGCGATATAACCGACTGTGCAGCTTAAAACAATAACCCAACCCAACGGCATGAATACCCCAATCAGGAATAAGGGCAGAAGTGTCATTACCGCCATGAAAAAGGCAAGTCCAATGAGCCACAAGAGGAGGCTGCCCTGTACCCACCAACCGAGATAACCGGTCATAATGGCGATGTAGACAAAGCCATAGAATGTATAAAGAATCCACCAAGGGATGGCTTTCCCAAGAAAAGCAATGAGTGGACTGCCTTTGGCAACATCAAGCCAAAGTTTAACTTTTTTGTCGTGCCACTCGGCAAGCAATCGGCTCGCCAATGCCAAGGCAAGCCCTAAATGTAAAATCCCGGGAATTAACGTGGGCAGAATATAAGCTTGGAAGTTAAAGGCGATGTTGCCCAAAGTAATCGAATGTACACCGATTAACTCGGTCGCTCTTTTGGCTTGCTTTTCGTTTAATCCTGCCGTTTGAGCCAACTTCACTAAATTTTCTTTTTGAAAAGCAAGTAGTGCCTGTTTGATATCCAACTCTAGAGTTGTGGCTATTGCATAGAGGGATTTTGGGAAATAAAGCTCAAGCGAGGAAGCATCAGGCTTACCGCTTCGATCGAGCCACTGGTCAGGGATAGTGAGGTAGGCGTAGATATCAGAACGCTTCAAGGCTTTTTGCGCTTCAAGCGGGGAATCATAGGAGACTAACTTAACAGAAGGCAGCGCATCCAGTTTTGTCTCTAATTCGATGGATTCAGGGTGATGGTCAAGATTGACCACGCCGACCGGTACATCACGGATCATCCCTTGGCCAAAGAGTCCGATAATTAAAAGACACCAGATGACAGGCATAACGATAAACATCGCTATGTCCCACGGACTTCTGAGGACAGTCCGTACTTCTCGAAGGATGCTTTCAATCAGCGCAACTCTGACACTCATGGTCATTGCCGTTTTTTAGCGGTTGACGATTACGCTCATGCCGGGACGTAAATCGGATACGGGCTGAACGGGCCGTGCGCGAACTTCAAAAGTTCTCAAGTCATAGCCGCTGGATTGTCGGGTTGCACGCCAGGTTGCGTAATCGCCTCTCGGGTTAATAAAGTAAACCTTAAATTGAACGTTTTTAGCATTTAACGCGGGAATCTCTGCCGATAGCACCGCCCCCTTAGTGATTTTCGGCATATCGTCTTCACGGATGTTAAAGACCGCCCATTGATCTGAAAGGTCAACAAGGGTAGCCAATGGCAGCCCTGCGGCAGCGACCTCACCGATTTCCACATAGATTCGAGAGATTTCACTGGCAATGGGGGAGGTTACATTTTTTTCTTTAACTAAACTTTGCACCTGTTCAACACCGCCTGTGGCTTGTGCTGTTAAAGCGGTGGCTGCCTGTTTTTCCTGCGTTCTCGCTCCGGTAAGGGCAATGTCATACTGCTCTTTGGCAGCGGCAAGCAGTTCGTCAGCGCTTTTCTTCTGTGCAAGCACCTCGTCGTGCTTTTGTTTAGAAATTAAGCCTTCGCGATAAAGAGCATGAACACGATTAAATGTTTTTTGTGCTAATTCCTGACCGGCTTGAGCCCTTTGCATTTGGGCTTTGGCGGCACGAATTTCCTGTGGTCTTGCACCTTCATCAACGAGACTTTGTCTGGCGCTAGCCGCTGACTTTAAAGCTTCAACTTCTTTGAGTTTAGCTTCAACTTCGGGAATATCCAGCGTCATAAGCAGTTGACCGGCGCTTACCGTGTCACCTTCATGAACGGGAAGAGTTTCAACACGGCCAGTTACTTTGGCTGCTACATCAACGGTTTTAGCCTGTATGACGCCGTACAAAGGTTCTTCGGACGGATGAGTTCCCATCCAGAAACCAACCCCCAAGACAAGCAAGCAGGCCACTGCTGCCGCGCTCAGTAATACCGGTTTATTTACTTTTTTTGTATTCGATTCTGTCATTGTTCTACAACCGTTATATCGGGACGCTTAAAGGTGTCCATGAAATCCAACATCGTGCCGCTTGCTGCATGCAACAAACTATAGGCTACTACGAATCGGTAGGCTGCTACGCGTTGAGCAACCTGAGCGGCAATCAGTTTATTACGGGCATCATTGACATCATCAACAGTTGATAGCCCCTCTTTAAATGATCGCTCGCGAAGTTTCACATTTTCTTTGGCCAGATCAATGGAACTTGTGCTCAAACGATATTGTTCCAAGGCTTGGTTGCTTTTGAGCCAAGCGACTTCAACCACTTTGTTGATCTCATTTCTGGCTTGACTCTGAGCTGCTTGAGCTTTATTGACTAGTGCCTGAGCGCTGCCGACGCGTGCCGAGCGGTCGCGGTTGTCCCAAAGAGTAAAGCTGATACCGATTCCGGCAATCCAATCCGGTTCGGGCAAAGTCAGGTAATGCTTGATCATGTTGTAATGACCGAAGAGGTATACCTGCGGGTGATAGCTGCCTTTGGCGGCTTGTACACCCATGCGTGCCTGTTCATGCTGCGCTTCAAGTGCTTTGAGCGTCGGGTTGTTGGCGAGAGCCAGGTCTTGCCAGTAAGAAAGTGTTTTAAGGTTTTTCGTGACAAACATCGGTGTATCAAGCTTGCCGATGCTCTCTTCACGAAGTAAATCCGCTAGTTCTGTTTCGGCCACTTTTCGGTCCGTTTGAGAACCGATAAAGTCTCTTTCGGCCGCATCACGGTTGACTTGAGCACTCATGCGCTCAATTTTGGCAATCATGCCGGCTTTCTCAAAGCGTTTGGCGCGGTTTAAGTCACGTTCTTGCTGCTTGAGTAAATCGGCACGAAGTTTTTCAACACTGCGGGCCAACTGCACACCGAAATATTTCTGAACCAAAAGAGAATCGAGTTCATCCTTGGTTTTATCGTGACCGGCTCGGGCCTGTCTTAATGCAGCCTGCGTTGCATTTTGTTTGGCACTGATAGCACCACCTGTGTAAATCGGCCAAATCAAGTCAACGGAAGCTCGCGGACCGGAAATATCTTCTTCAAAATCAATCTTGAATTTATTTTGACCAAGAAGACCGCTGACGGAGGGAGGTAATACAGAGCCTACTTGACCAAGTTTTGCACCGGCCAATGGATTATCAAAAGACATATTGATGTCTTTTCGTCCCTCAACCTGTTGAGCGTTCAAACTGATTTTTGGCCCGCTTAAAGAACGGGATTCCTTGACTTGCTGTTGCCTTTGCTCAATGTCTGCCTGACTCATTTTGAGCATATCGGCTCTTTCTTGCATGAGAGCCCGGGCATGCTCAAAGCTCACTCCCGCGCCATAGGCGGGAAGTGCACTGACCAGAGTGCAAATTGTGGCTGCCAAAAAAAGTTTTTTCATAAATTAATAAGACCTTATTTGGCTTCATTGTAGCCGCAAATATCAGTAATTTTCATTACCATTTCGGGTATGATCGAGCGCTTTGACAAAACCTCTTAGATAAGCCAGGCGTGACTCAATGGTCGGCGTCGATGTATCAATTTTGAGTTTTGTTGAGCCCATCATGCGCATATTCCTGCTCTTTTGCATGAGTTCAATTAAACGCATGGGTTCAAAATGCGGTTTAGCAATGAAAGTGACGATAATGACTGATTCCGTTGCTTCGATACGCTCGATACCCAAGTGTTGGCAATAAAGGCGTAAGCGATGCGTTTCGATGAGCGTGTTGGCTTCCGTGGGCAGTTTCCCGTACCGATCACCAAGTGCCTCTCGTACGGTTTCAATAGCGTTAAAGCTTTCACAGCTAGCTAATTCTTTGTAGAAAGATAAGCGTTGATGGACGTCTTCAACATAGTCTGAGGGTAAAAGCGCTGGCGCATGAAGGTTGATTTCCGCCATAGCCTGAAATGGTGCGTCCAAGTCAAAAGACTCATTGTTGCGCATGCTCTTAACCGCGCGTCTGAGCATTTGGTTATAGAGATCGTAACCAACAGCGGCAATTTCACCTGACTGATGTTCACCGAGTACTTCACCGGCGCCGCGAATTTCCAAGTCATGCATCGACAGATAAAAACCGCTACCCAAGTCTTGCAGATTTTGAATGGCTTCCAAACGCTTTTGGGCATTTTGCGTCATCGCATCCTTACCGGGTGTGAGTAAATAGGCATAGGCTTGGTGGTGACTTCTACCGACGCGACCGCGCAACTGGTGCAATTGGGCCAAGCCGAATTTGTCGGCTCGATGCATGATAATCGTGTTTGCAGTCGGGACATCAATGCCGGTTTCGATAATCGTTGTGCATAACAGCACGTTGTAGCGCTGTTGGTAGAAATCACGCATGACCGATTCAAGTTCTCGCTCATTCATCTGCCCGTGACCGACAACGATGCGGGCTTCAGGAATGAGCTGTGCGAGCTGCTCTCGTCTATTTTCAATCGTTGAGACATCGTTATGAAGGAAATAGACTTGTCCGCCACGCTTTAATTCACGCATGACAGCCTCACGAATGACTTCCGGTGTCTCCTTTCTTACAATGGTTTTAATGGCTAATCGCTTTTCGGGTGCCGTAGCGATAACAGAGAAAGATCGGATACCTTCCAGGCTCATGGCAAGTGTGCGCGGAATCGGGGTCGCGGTCAGTGTCAAAACATCGACTTCAGCACGAAGTTTTTTAAGTACTTCTTTTTGTCTGACGCCGAAACGGTGTTCTTCATCAATGACAACCAATCCTAAGCGGGCAAAATTTACTTTTTCGGATAAAAGCTTGTGTGTCCCGACAACAATATCAATCGTGCCGTTCTCAAGGCCCTCAAGAACTTGTGTGCTTTGTTTGGCGCTTCTAAAGCGCGAGAGTTCAGCTACGCGAACGGGCCAGGCTGAGAATCGGTCTTTAAAGGTATGAGCGTGCTGCTCGGCCAATAGAGTGGTCGGGCAGAGAATAGCAACTTGCTTTCCGCCCATGACCGCGGCAAATGCCGCACGAAGAGCCACTTCTGTTTTACCGAACCCGACGTCCCCGCAGACAAGCCTATCCATTGGCTTATCCGCCTTCATGTCATCGAGCACGGCTTCAATGGCAGCTTGCTGATCGGCCGTTTCTTCAAAGGGGAAGCTTTCAGCAAAGGCCTCATAATCGGCTCGGGAAAAGCGGAAAGCGTGTCCCTGACTTTTTTCACGCATTGCGTAAAGATTTAAAAGTTCCGCTGCCGTATCGCGAACCTTTTCAGCCGCTTTTTTCTTAGCTTTTTCCCAATCATTCTTGCCCAAATGGTGAAGGGGAGCATGTTCCGCGTCACTACCGCTGTAACGTGAAATAAGCTGAAGTTGCGCAACCGGAACGAAGAGCTTTGCATCATTGGCATAGTCAAGCCGTAGAAACTCTTCCTTTCCATTAGCCGTGTCAATCGTTTGAAGCCCCGCGTAGCGACCGATACCATGTGAGATATGAACGACAGGATCGCCGATTTTTAATTCAGCGAGATCGCGGATCATCATATCGACGTTGGTGGTGTGAGCCTGACGTCTTAAAGTGCGGCGGGGCGCTGTGGCGTAAAGTTCCGTTTCTGTGAGAAGCGTTATGCCTTCAGTACTAAGTCCTTGGTATAAAGGTCCAACTGTCAGCATCACCGGTTCAGTGTCGCTGACAAACTCGCTAAAACTATCTGCGTAGGGAACTTTGAGACCGTTTCGGTCAAAAAGTTGACTAATTGTTTCGCGGCGACCGACACTGGGGGCCATGATCAAAACGCGATGCTTCCGAGTTTTTTCTTCGTCAATGAGTCTTTCCAGATTTTCGAGCGGTCTATCGGCTTTTCGGTCCACGAGAACGCGCGTGCTGATCGGGCTGTCTTCCGTTTTACCTTGAAAGCGAACAAAGCGCTTGAGCTCCGTGAAAAAGCCCTCTGTGCTCTCGTAGAGCATCTCAACGGGTAAAACCGGTCTTTCCGGATCCGCTTTTAAAAATTTGTACCGGCCTTGGGTCTCTTCAATAAAGCGGTTAAGTGCGGTTTCCACGTCGCCCAGCATTCCGATTAACGTGCGTTCTTCATTGAGATAGGAGAAAAACGTTGTCTTTTCTTCGAAAAATAGGGGGAGGTAGTACTCAATGCCGGCGTTGATAATGCCTTGGCTGAGGTCTTTGTAAAGAATGGCTTTAGAGGGATCCCCAGTGAAAAATTCCCGCCATTTTGCCCGAAAGTCAACTAACGCTTGAGCATCCGTTGGAAATTCTCTGCCCGGGAGCACTCGGACTTCATCCACTGTTTCCAAGGAACGTTGTGAATCCGGGTCAAAAGAGCGAATAGAGTCAATTTCCGTGTCGAAAAGGTCTAAACGAAATGGGGTCTTAGCGCCCATGGGGAAAATATCAATCAAACTTCCGCGGACACTGAATTCACCGGGAGCGACGACTTGACTGACATTTTGGTAACCGGCGCTCACCAACCGTTCGCGAAGGGTGGCCGCATTAATTTCTTCGCCTTTTTTAAAGAAAAAGACTCGTCCGGATAAATAAGCGGGAGGCGCGATGGTTTGCGCAGCGGTTGTCCCAGTCAGTAAAACAACATCAATTTGAGAACGTGCTTCGTCGGGATTGGCAAGTTTGTAGAGAATTTCCAATCGCTCGCTGACCAAATCCTGATGCGGACTGACCAAATCGTAAGGTAAGGTTTCCCAGTCCGGAAAATAAACGATATTGAGTTCCGGGGCAAAATAGCTGATTTCTTCTTTGAGTCGGAGACACTGTGAAGCATTATCGGCAATCAGAACTAAGAGTTTCCTGTCTTCGTGTGTCTGCAGCGCAGCCAGAGACAGCCAAAGCGAATCGGCACCGCTTGCGCCTAACGTTAGTGTTCTTTTGGCTTTGTTGCTAAGGTGGGAAATGTCCCTTCTGATTCTGTCACGAAGATTGTCAAACATGTTTGCCTCTTATTTATTCAGAGCGTAATTATGGCTACTTTTTTCTTTTTTCGTTTGTTAGCTTCTGTGCCGTTCGATCCTTTTAATCTCCTATACAATCCGTGTCCATGAGGAGGTTTCCATGGCATTAAGTGGCGACGCAAAACTTTGGCGTGGCATTGTCTGTACGCTGGTGGGCGGCATCGGCTGGGGTTTTTCCGGTGCCTGTGGACAATATCTGTTCACTTTTCAGGATGTCCGTCCAGATTGGCTGACTGTTGTTCGAATGGTGATCGCGGGCATCTTGCTTTGCATGGCTTTTATTCCAACGCATTACCGAGCGATGCGTCCGATTTTTAAACCGGGCTTACACTGGCTATGGTTATTAATTTATGCCTTGGGTGGCCTGATGATCAGTCAGTTTGGCTATTTAACGGCGGTCGAGTACACCAATTCCGGTACAGCCACGATGTTGGTTTATTTCAATCCAGTCTTTATTTTAGCGGCCGTCTGTCTGATGCAGTCCAGGCTTCCGATGCGCCGTGAGGCGATGGCGATCATTTGTGCCTTAGTGGGAACATTTTTCGTTGCCACACATGGTGAGCTCAGCCATTTGGCTATTTCTGCAGAAGGTTTATTTTGGGGCTTAACCAGTGCGTTGGGTATTGCAATCTATACGATTTTGCCGGCCCGCTTTCTTTCAAAATACCCGACTCAAGCCCTAATGGGGGTGGGTATGCTGGCAGGCGGATTGATTACCGGGTTTGTGATTGACTTCCCTTCAATTAGTTTTCAATTGGACACGTACGGTATTGTTGCTCTGGTTTTGATCATTCTTTTGGGAACGATTGCCGCTTTTATGCTCTATATGCAAGGTGTCGCGGACTTAGGCAGCGTCAAAGCAAGCATGATTGCATGTGTTGAACCGATATCCGCGGCCGTCTTCTCTGTTGTCTTTTTCGGTACGCAATTTGCATTGATGGATTATTTGGGCTTTGCCTGCATCCTTGCTACCATATTCATCCTTGGCAGGCGTTAAAAGGTTTATCGGTATGTCCAAAAGTATTTTGTTGATCCCGGCAGCCGGGGTCGGGGAACGGATGAAAATCGGTTATCCGAAGCAATATTATCCCTTGCTTGATAACACATCCATGCTTGAAGTGACCGTGAATCGGCTACAGGATATGCATCTTTTTGATCAGATTGCGATCGTGGTGTCCAAGAACGATTCCTACATTGATCAGTGTCATTTTCACGGAGATGTTTGTATTTTCCACTGTGGGGGAGAAACTCGGGCGGAATCTGTTTTAAATGGTTTGGTGGCATTAAATCCGACAGATGATGATTGGGTCTTTGTACACGATGCTGCTCGTCCTTGTCTGGATCGTGAATCTATTGAAAGACTGATGGAGACGATTGAGTCGGAAGCGATTGACGGAGCAATTTTGGCTATGCCCGTTACCGACACGATTAAGTGGGTCGGCTCTTGCGGTCTCATCGAAAAAACCATCGACCGCTCGCATTGCTATCGGGCGCAAACTCCACAGGTATTTCAAGCGGGCGCTTTACGCGCCGCATTAGTTGAGGCAAAAGGGCCAGTAACGGATGAAGCAAGTGCGATGGAAGCGCAAAATGCCAAAATCCGAATTGTGGAGGGTTCCGCTTTTAATATTAAGGTCACTTATCCTGACGATATAGAAATTGTCAGAAACTATTTGTTGAATTCAGAACAAAAGAAGGATTGAAAATGAGTTTTCGTATTGGACAAGGCTACGATATTCACCGCCTGGTTGAGGGTCGTCCTTTGATTTTGGGTGGTATTACGATTGATTATGAAAAAGGACTTTTGGGCCACTCTGATGCCGATGCGCTTTTGCATGCTATCACCGATGCTCTGTTAGGCGCAGCTGGATTGGGGGATATCGGTCGCCATTTTCCGGATACTGATCCTGCTTACAAGGATGCGGACAGCAAAATTTTATTGTCCGATGCGGTCGGTCTTGTGGTTAAAGCCGGTTGGGCAATCGTCAATGTGGATGCAACGGTCATTGCACAAGCACCTAAACTTGCTCCCCATATGGAAGCCATTCGAGAATCCGTTGCCAAGGCAATCGGCATTGATCTTCAACGCGTGAACATTAAGGCCAAGACCAAGGAAGGGTGCGATGCCGTCGGCCAAAAAGAAGCTATTGAAGTTCACGCCATCGCACTGCTTGAAGCTTTTTAGTATTCAGGCGTGATGATTATTTATTTCTAGGCAAAAGCGTATCGGTCGGTGCCGTTTGTTCTTCGAGAACCGGTTTTTCGTTTCGTTTATTGGCAAGCGGCATCACCAATTCGACAATTAAACCGTGCGGGTGGTTGGATGATAGTTTGATGTGTCCGCCCGAACGTTTAACCACACGAACAACAATGGCGAGCCC
>UMAB01015454.1_pt1 | contig 13127 bp, 18 predicted proteins | sample 1963601 | NCBI WGS metagenome assembly UMAB01 (sample SAMEA4835905, study PRJEB28245) | human gut metagenome | biome: gut microbiome; material: fecal sample | place: Denmark | collected 2008 | reverse complement strand
AGTCCTCAAAGACATGTTTCTCGGTGCTGAAACGGTCAAAGAACATGTTCTCATAGTCCATGTCGTGGATAGAGCAGATGCTGGTCAGGAACTCCGACATGCTCAGGTTGGAAAACTGGTCCGTGAAGAACTTTGCACCGAGCACCTCATTGTTTACGAAAGTGCTCACGCGCAGATAGAAGAGGCAGTCCCTGCGCATGTCGTCGAGAAGGGGCCGGTAACGCTCTATCACCCGGCGGTTGCGCTCCACATCCTGCCCTCTCCGGACCGCCGCCATGGCCTTGTCCACATGCAGGGCGATGGTGATGATGTCCTCCACCAGCTGCCTGTCCATCTGGCCGGCATATCTGGTGAACCAGGCATCCTCTCCGAGCGTTACCCGGGCCGTGTCGGATACACCGGTGAAGCCGCCGTAATACGGAGACTTATGCACTCCGGCGGCATCCAGACGGCCCACACGCATGGCCGGGAATATCCTGGAGCGCACCTTCTCTCCGTCGGAGTGCTTCATCTCCTCGAAGAAGAAATGCACGATATTGGCTCCGGCGATGCTGTCCGGCTGGTCCGTGGACACCAGGCGTATGTTGAAGCCGTTGGCGAAGACAATGCTGTGCTCGGGATGCAATATGGGGTACCTGGGCTTGCAGAAGTGCCGCGGCAGGTCCTTCTCGCCATATACGAAATCGATGCCTTCTCTCATCAGAGGCCTGCCTGTGGTATCGGCGGCGCTCTTGTAAAATGAAATAAGCTCAGGGATGATGATGGACATCAGGCGGATATAGGTGCTGTGGCCGAATCCGGCGGTCTCACCGGGCATCGATGCGGCCACCCGTATGGTCCTCGGACCCGTCACTCCCTTGGTCTTGCCGGTACCGCGCCCGGCCTCGATGACCATGCGGTTGGAGTCCACCAGCAGCACAAGCAGCTGCATCATGTTGGCGTAGTACGCCGTCAGGCCGTCATCCTTCCGCTCCATCGTCTGTAACCTCCTCGTATTCGGCATCCACGCCGGCCTCGCTGCGCAGACGCTCCCTCTCCCTGTCAGTCACCGGCAGCTGCCCGATAATCCGGCCCAGCTGCTTCTTCTCATTGCGCCTGACCGCCTCGTAGACACTCTTCTTCCTGTATCCCATCCTGGTGAAATCCACATCCTCCGACACGATGAACACGGGCGGCTGCCAGTCTCCGGGACGGATGACATCCCGGTTGCGGGTACGGTACTCGTGTGCCTTGGCCGAGGCCTTCAGGGCTATATCGAGCCGGTTCATCTTCACGGCCAGACGGAAGATATCCTCCATGCGGTCCGCATAGTAGTTGTCCCACGCCTCGGCGGATATGTTCTCATCAATGTAGAAGAACTGAAGCGCATCGTAATACACCGTCCTAGCCTCAGAGTAGGTCATCGCCGGCCACTCCAGGCGCAGTGCCCTGGTGACACGGGTCAGGCTGGCACCCTGAAAATGGATAATCGACGATGCGGAATTGAGTTGGAGGATGTACTCACGCAGATCCTCCGCTATCATGTCGCCCTTGCGGGTGAGCATGAAGTTGCGCACCGTATCGCCGTCCAGCTGCCGCAGTCTTTCCAGTCTGGTACTCATATTCCGAACAGTTCCCGTTTCATCTCGTCCACCTCCGCCTGTAGATTACGCTCGTAGATGAGCTTGGCCGCGTCCACATCCCCGTTCACGGCCTGGTTCTGCAGGGCGGTGTTCAGATCCCTTCCCGCCTCCTCCAGACCGGCCTGATACGCCTTGCACAGGTCCGTCGTCGGATTCGTAAGGTCGCAGATAAAAGTCACCCGGTCCTGTCCCTTCAGTTCAAAGGCGGAGGCGACAGCAGTCACCGATGCATTGCGCCGGCCCAGTTCCAGTACCATTGACAGGTATTCCTTGCTATATTCTCTTTTCTGAGGCATAAAGGTTCATTTTAAGACATTCGCCCATCATCCGCTCACGGTCGGTCCATTTGTCCAGCAGCTGCCGGTACTTCTCCTGAAGTTCCTCACTGAGGCCATCGCGGCGCAGCCGTGTTCCGTATCTGGAAACATTCATCGCAGCCCTCCGGTACTCCTTCATGAAGTCCTCCGGGGAGGTCAGGAGCAGCTGCCTGAGCCGCGACATCCCGTCATCAGCCCTGACAAAGGGATGACGGCCGAGAAAGCGGCCGGTGCTGTTGAAACTGCGGAGCTCGTCAAAACACAGGCGGCTGCGGATGGACTTCTCCACAAGTTCCGCTATCTTCTCCGGAGTCGGAGCGCCGTCCAGCTCCCGGTCCAGCCTAAGCAGGTCCCGGTGAAGGTTGATGCGGTCCGAGTAGATCAGCTCCGCTTTCTGGACGGAGGGGTCTTCGAGGTCCCTCCAGTCGATTTTTGGGTACTCTTCTTTTTTGGTAAGTTTTTTTTTGGAGGTTTCGCATTGCCTAAAAAGTTCCCTGAAACATGACCTGAAGAGTGTCCGAATGTTTGCCGATGCTCCAGAATCTCCTCCCTGGTGCAGAACTGCAGGAGGGTGTAGATAATGTCATAAGACAATGTCGATCCGTTGGTGGAGATCAACGTCCGCACCAGCAGCGACGACTTGGGCGCATACCGGCGGAGAAGGTCCTTGTCGGCATCGATATGGGCATCGTATGCCAGTTCCTGGGCTATTCTGTTACGTTCTCTGTATCCTATGCTGTACATAATCAGATATTTTAATGTTAAAAAGCCGGGGCACGGGCATCACACCCGACACCCCGGCATCACGAAAGAATGGAGAGTATTACGAGGTCTGAATACGCGAGACTTCGACGAGAGTAGAAGCGTCCAGGACGCGGAAGATGATGGAGGATCCCGCCTTGCCGGTCCATGTGGTACCGTTGCGCAGGACTATGCCGTCGGTCTCCGCTATCTGGGTAGGATACGTTCCGCCGCCGCCGAGGATCTCGATCAGCCGTCCTTCATCCAAGGCGGAGAGGCCGGCGACTGTGGCGATGGAGGCGGCAGCCGTGTTGTCCGCGGATGTCTTGTACTGCGAGGCTCCGGAGACGGTCAGCGTAGTGGCATCGGCCGCGATGGAGGCAGCCGGCTGCATCTCTACGGTACCGGTATAGATGAGCGGCATGTCGAAGGAGGAGTTGCCCACGGTGATGGTGCTGTAACGTCCGTCCTTGTTGTTGAGACGCTCGAAGGTCTGCAGGATGTAGGGCGAGAACTCCCGTCCGTACAGATACATCTTGCCGGTGTCTATCTCCAGAAGCACGAGGTAGAACAGCTCGCCCTGGGCGTTCTCGAGGAAGTCGTAGACCTCCACCCTCTGGCCGCCGAGCACGAATGCCAGGGTGTTATCGACAGTGGAGGTGATATCGCCCTTGGAAGAGGTGGACTTGTCGTCAGGAGTGTAGGAGACTACCTCGAAGCAGTGCCAGTACTGGCCCTCCAGCAGGGGGATGGAACCTATCTCCCTGCTGGCATTGGGCTTCGGAAAGGGCTTTGAGCGGTCTACCTGGCTCTCATGGACCAGGTAGAGCTTGTAGTGGATCTGGCTGCCGGCGGTGACGCGGTCACCGACACGGCCGATATTGACCATTTTCAACATAACTCAGTGATTAGGCGGTTACTTTTCTCTCTACCTCGACGAATTTTGCTCCGTCCCAGTAGACTTTCAGGAAGTCGCCTGCAGCCTTGGGCGACCATGCGGCGGTGATGCCGTCGAACTTACCGCTCTTGGCGATGGTGGTGGCGTTGGTGCCGCCTCCGGAGCGGATGATGTAGACCACGCCCTGCTTGGCGCCGGTGATGTCGGTCAGGGCCGTAGCTGCGGCATTGTCGGCGGATGTCTCGAATACAGGGCCGTTGGCCGTGGCGGCACTGGCGGTCGTTGCGTCGGCTGCCAGCTTGTTTACGGGCATGTTCATGAAGATGAGCTGGTGGCTGCGGTCCGAGGCATTGAACGATTCGTCATCATCGAACTTCTTGCCGGCGAAGGCGGCCGAAGCTCCCTCCTTCCAGACGCTGTACGCCCAGACGCTCTCGAGGCGCTGCTCGAAATTCATACGGGTCATCTCGCCGGGCACATTCTCCAGCTGCATGATATTGCCCGGCAGGGTCATCCACATCAGCTTGGAGTTGCCCATGTTGGGAACCCATACGATGGGCACGTCGTAGTTGGGCACGCGGTTCTGGACACCGGTATAGTCGGCATTGCCGCCGTACTTGGAATTGTACCATGCCTTGAACCAGGGCTCGTGCTTCTTGTTGGTATAGAGAACGAAATCATCGATGTTGTCCACAACAGCGGCCACCTTGGAGACAAACTCCTCCTGCACGTCACCGATGTTCGATGAGGTGTAGTCGTTAACATCGGCATCGGTGAAAGGAAGCACCTTTCGGCCCTCCACATAGCTGTAGAGGCGGTAGATGACTCCGAAGGCCGCGAAATTGGCATGGGCGGTCTCGCCCTTTACAGGCTCCATGCGGTAGCCGTTGACCACGCGGTAATTCCTCTCCTGCTGAAGCTTGGTGGAGATATTGAGAATGAGCCACTCTATCATATTCCACTTCACGGGATCGGAGCCGGAAGTGTTGAGATAACCGATGTACTGTGTCTCGATCCACTTCAGGGACTTGAAGAGGTACTTGAACATCACGTCGTGCACCTTGGCCAGCTCCGGCTTGAGGTCTACCGAACCCTTGCTGACCTCACCCTCCTGATAGGCCTGGGAGAACTCGCCGAAGAAGACATTGGTCAGCACCTCGCCGTCCTGGATGTTGCTTCTGCGGGGGAAGATGTGGTCGAGGTTGGGGATCATCAGGATCCTGGCGATGAGGGCATCCTGCCTGCGTACCAGGAACTGCTCGCCGAGACCGGCGTCCTTCAGCGAGGAGTAATCCACCTCTCCGAGCTTGCCGGGAGTGATCACGCCCATCTGATAGAGCTCAGCGTACCTCCTGGAAAGACTGGCGGAGTACTTCCTGAACTCATCCATGAAGGCCTCCTTGTCCTCTGCGGTAGGATCCTCCAGCTGCCGGCCGTAGCGGGTAATGCGGTTCCACCTGCGGTCCATCGAGAACATCGGATGCTCGATGCCGAAGACATGGGTTGCGGTGTGGGCACGGCCAAAGACGTTGACCTCGCGGGTGACGGTGTCCTCCGGCCTGTCAGGCCTGGCCCTGGAGGCGAGCTCGCGGACCTGCCTGTTAAGGCCGTTGATGGCCCGGATGACACGCCTGGCACCGGCAACAGGGGACCCATCCGCCTCATTGACTTCCTCCACGGCCCCGTCATCCTCATTTTCTTCATCCTCATCTCCGCCATTGTCTCCGGACGGCTCTTCCTCAGACATTCCGTTGACAACAGCGACAATCTCCCTGTAGGCGGCGGCCTCCGCCTCGGTATTGCGCCACTCGGCGGCCTCGGCGGAGAACTCGGTGTTGAACTCCTCCTTCCAGGTCTTGGCTATCAGGGCGGCTTCCTCCTGAGTGATCTCTTTCTTTGCGGCCTTCTCCTGCAGGCCGAGTTTCTGCAGGACCTGGGCCAGTTTCTCTTTGAAATTCATAATGTCTATAGATTTGAGTTAAAAAAATTCATTACTTTCTGACTCTCCCCGAGATCATGCGCCTCCTGAAGGCAATCTTCGACACTCCTTATACCGTCAATCAGGCCGAGTTCCTCCGCCTCCCGGGCATAGTACAGCTCGCCGCGGAGTGCGTCGGAGCCGTCGGGGATGGTCCTGGTCGTGCGTATGTCCGCTATCATCGTATCCAGCATGGGATCGAGGAAGCGGCGGATGTACTCCTTGGGCCTGCCGTCGACGGCATCCCTGTAGACCTTGTTCTTCAGGTCGCTGCCGGAAGCATATATCTCCACCTCCTTGAAGCCGTTGGTGCGGTACCACTCCCGTTCATCGAGGAAACGGGCCATCACGCCTATGGAGCCGACTTCGGTGAAGGGAGACACCGCATAGATCCTGTCGGCTGCGGAGGCCATCCAGTAGGCGGCACTGGCGCACATGGACTCGCAGACGGCTATCACGGGTTTCGCGCAGGACCTTATGGCTGCGGCGGCCTCATGGCAGAAGAATACCTCGCCGCCCGGGCTGTCCACGATGAGAAGGTGAGCCGTGAACTCCGGTCTTTCCTCCACCGTCCGCAACTCATCTACAAATGTCTTCGTGGAAAAACGCCACCAGTGCTCGTAGAACACGGTGCCGCAGATATAATGCACGGCCACGCTGTCCGGGGCGGCATCGTCCTCCCACGGCAATGCCGTCCTGGGAACCGACGCAAGCCTACGCACGGCCTTGGCTGCCATCTCACGGTAAGTGTCCGCATCCGGATCCTGCACTTCGGCCAGGTCCAGCATGTCGAGGCACTGCGGATGGATGGATATTACAGTATTGGGTAGATTCTTGCCGGTCATTCCTGCTTTTTCTGCAAAAATGGCCTCATAAAGTGATGAATAAAAGGACGGATATGCGCTCTGAGAGCCCTGTAAGGGCTATAATTCCACCGGTTCAACGCTCAGGCACCCGCACGACACCACGTAACGGTCGGGATAGGGAGTGACGCTGATGACCGGAGCGTCCTCCTTGGTGCCGATGTAGCGCACCGAGCCGTCCGAGAGGGTCATCTCCACCACGGCCCGCCGCCTGTTGGCCGCCATCACGGCCGGATCGCTGACCACGGCGGAGAAATTCTGCGAATAATAGATACCGGAGTCGTCACTCTGCGCCTCCTGAGTGAAGGAGACCGGATCGGTAGCCATGAAAGCAAGAGGCGATGCATCCTCCTTCAGGGTGACTTGCTGCTTCCACTGTCCGGCAATGGAGCCGGACGCGATGAGACGGAAACGATGGGTAAAATTCTTCATAAAAATACTTCAAAAATATGGTCAAAACCGCTGAAAATCCTGGGACAACAACAGTGCTAAATATTGATTGAAACTAAATTTTCTCTTTGCTCCGTGGTGCTGTACCGGTACCAGTCCTTGCGCAGCATCTCATGCGTTATACCGCCGTCTCCGTCGGAGATGTTGTGGTCGATCATGAAGTTCTCGATCGCGTCCTTGATGGAGACGGTGTCCGTGTTCCTGAGGCATCCCCGCATGTAGTCGTGGAAGGTCTTCTTGAACTCCTTGTTCAGGAAACGGGCCACCACCCTCTCCCCTGTGCGGGAGAGGTAGCAGCGGAAAAGCGTGTTCACGGACTGGACGCGGTCAGCCGGTACGGAGTATGACTTCGCCGAGCACCTGGTCGGCCGCAGCGCAATCCTGATGTACTCCCTGCGGAGCTCTTCGGGCACCGGCTGCCAGCCCACGGCGGAGGTGATTAAGTGCTGCTTGAGAAGCCCCCATATCACCGAGTCCTTCCCGGGCACGAAGACATCGCCGCCCCCGGAACTGGAGACCACGAAGTCCCGCAGGTACCTTCCTACCCGCACATCGACGGTTATCATCTCTTCCATACCGCGAAGTTCCACAATTGACAGATTATTCAAATGACAGTCTGCAAGATACAAAAAATCCCGGCTCAAGTCGTTTCTTATTCATTTTAAATTTACTGAAGTCTTTTTCAAAATAATTTGACACTCTGACACCGAGGCTGTAACCATTCTGATAATCAGTGTTATATCTGGGTCAAAACATCGAAAAACATGTTTGACACCGAAAACAGCCCAAACAGGCCTAACTACCTGATAACGTGCGGTGTCAAATCGTTTTCGCATATACCCCCGAAAAACGGCCCCGGTGTCAGAAAAACCAAAATGACATAATTTGACACCGCAATTTGACACCGAGCAACACTCTTATTATCTTATACTTAGACCTCTTTTTATCCTCTTGGTGTCAAATTGTCAAAGGATTATAAAAAGAAGTAGGTAGAGTGATGAAAACCTTACGGCAGGATACAAAAAAAGCGGAGCCCCCACACCCCGCTTGAAAACCGCGCATTGCTGACACTGCGACACTCATTCATCATCATTGAATAGAGGCATGTCCTCCTCATCCGGCTCCGGCTCGCCGCGCATGATGCGGGCGATGTTGAGAGCTCCGTCACAGTGGGTGTCGATGTACCAGTAGTAGACATCCTTGCCGTCCTCCTTGCGGTGGATCTCGCCGCGTTCCTGGTCGCTGGGAGTGAGCAGCAGCTCGGATGGATTGAACCGCCACTTCTTGTACTGACACAGCAGGTACAGGCGCCTGGAAAAGGTCTTGAGCTTGATGAGCTCGGCGTACTTCTTCGGAAGGCTGGCCCGGTAGTCCTCGAACACGTCGTGCTTATTAATGAGGCAGTTCTGGCGGCCCGGAGTGAAGTAGTCCTCGGCCCAGTAGAGGAATTCGTCCGTGATGGCCCGCTGGAGGTTGCGCTTCTCTATCTTGTCCATGGGCGGCTGGATCCTCGTGCGCAGCTTCATGTATACGGACAGGCAGTTGAACATGAAGGTGTAGAAATCATCCATCTCCTGGGGAGTGTAGTCCTGGATGAGGTTCTTGCCGAACTCGGTCAGCGGCGAACGCTCGCTCATGCCCCGGGACGGATCCTCCGGGTGGTAGTAGTCCGAGAAGGCCACGAACCAGGTCCTGCGCCGCAGGGACGCATCGAACTTGTTGATGGCGTGGTTGGAGGTGAACGCCACCTTGGGAGAGTCCTTGTACTCTATGGTGAAGGCCGGGGCATACTTGGCGTTGACCGTCATTTTGCCGGTAATCATAGGCATGAAGCGATGCAGGTCTACCATCTCATTGAGGTCATCGAGGAAGACCGTATCGGTCACGCCCTTGATGACTCCCTGCAGGAGGAACTCTGTCTTGGAGGGGTTGTAGTCCTGGCCGTTGATGAAGAGCTGGCGGCGCAGCTGCTCCACCGAAGACACAAAGAGGGACTTGCCGGTACCGCCCATGTGCGTGCCCTCGTCCGACTGCTCCATCTCCATGGCGTAGATGGCGTACGGCTGGCCGGCACTCTTGTACTTGCACAGCAGATAGCCCAGGGCCATGACCTTATTGATGAAGTGCAGCTCATTCTCGGAGCGTTCCTCGTCGGTCAGCGGCACGCCCAGCTCCTCCTTCCGCCAGTACTGCCGGCCGGTATTCCAGACGTACTGCATGAATGTGCTGTCGCTGCGGTGGACGATGAGCCGGTACCGCTTACTGTCTGTCAGAGTGTCAATCTCCTTCCGTATGGCATTCGCCTCGGGGGACCGGGGGGCCGCGGCCCGGAGCCGGGTGAGCAGGGCGGCGTATTCGTCGGTGTACTCGATGTCGAAGAACGGTTCCCGGATGGAGATGTCGTGGTCGATGATCTTGTGCTCGTACACCATGCAGGAAGTGCTGCCCGGACGCAGCCTCTCGGTTCCTCCGGCCGTCACCCTGACCACCCCGTTGCGGAAGAAGAAGTATTCCTGCCTCTCGTCCCAGGAAGTGAAGTCCGGCGTTATCAGCTTCATCCTCTCCAGCGAGGCCAGGCGGATCTTGGGAGTGTTGTACAGGAAGTTGGCCAGTGCCTGCGTATAGTAGACGGTATGCGTCCGGATGTACTCGATCAGGTATTCGGCACAGGCGGAGGATATGGCGTTCTCGTCGATGAGGGAGACCACGTTGTCGTGAATGCGGCAGAAGGTATATCCCTTGGCGTTGGCCGTCGTGGGGATGCGGTAGAATCCGGCCGCCTGCAGGAAGGCGTACATCTGCTCGTTGTTGATGTCGTAGGAGTACTCGCCCGTCTTCTTGGACATCCTCAGGGTCCAGAACTTGAGCGAGCCGGAAAGCTTCATCAGGTCGGCGAAGAGCTTGTATGGGTCGGGCTGCTCGGGACGACGGAAGTGTACGAAGAAGTCCTTGGCGTCCTTGCACTGGCCGCCCTTGCGGGTGCGGAATGTGCGCAGCTCGTCCGGAAGGCGGATGACACGCAGATCCAGGTAGCGCATGGCGATGCGGTACATGCCGGCCAGGCCGGTATCATCGATGTCATAGAGGATGTACACGCTCTTGGCTATCCTCTGCAGCATGAAGAACTCGTGGGCGTTCAGATCCGCCGTCTCGGAGTTGAGCCAGCAGACATGATAGCCGGCGGCATGGACATTGAGGGCATCGGACGGGCCGCTGCAGATGATGAGCTCCTCCCACCTGGTGTCCTCGTCACTCCCGGCACCGTCATCCTGAGTGCCAGGATAGAGTCCGTCCCGGGCCTGGGCCAGGGCAGAGCGGAACTTGCGCTCGCCGAAGACATAATCCGCCGGCTTCTCACCCACATACATGAAGCGAACCTTGCCCAGAGGGATGTACAGTTTGCCCCAGTCGCCGTAGTCGTAGTAGAATATGGGATAATCCGGAGTTGAGGATATCTTCCAGCTCCTGCCCTTCTCGTTGCGCCTGGTGATGTAGTAATCGACCGGCTTGAGGCAGAGGTCGTCGCAGACCTGCTCGGTGATGCGGTATCCGAGGATGTCCAGCTCGGCCTGGGTGAACTTGCCGTCCGGCCGGACAAAGACCCTGATGCTGTCGGAGGGCTGGGCCGCCTCCATCTTCGGAGCCGGCTCCCCGGCCGGACCGGAGACATCCTCCAGCAGGTGTGGGGCGAACTTCCGGGCTATCCAGTCCAAGGCCTGCGGAAATGTCAGATGCTCCTCCCTCTGCACCAGCTGTACGGCAGTGTATGCCTTGGTGTCCGCTCCGCCCTTGTCCTGGAAGAACCACACGCCTTCCTTGCAGAAGACGGTGGCCGACGGATTGCGGTCATCCGGACGGACACGGAAGTTGCGGCTGCCGCCGTTCCGGAAGCAGGCCGAGGCCTGAGGAAAGTAGTACTGCAGGACAGCCTTGCCTCCCTCAGTGGCCGCGAATATATCCTCTTTCTCGATACGCTTTCTCATATTATCTTAAAAAAATAAAGCGGTCGCCCCGGACATACCGGAGTCACCGCTGCAGAAAGTGAGGCCGGCTGGAAGGCGCATATCCTTCCGGGCCGGCCCCGGTGTCTTAACAAACGTTCCCGCCTCACGGCGGTACAACTGTTAAAAATAGACTAAAGTTCCATGCCTACAAAAATTTTCTCACTTCTCTGCTGCAGTGACTCCGGTATGTCAAGGAACGTCCTGTTGTGTCCTCCGGCGGGGAGTCGGACCCCGCACCGCCCTACACTCTTTGATCCTGGTCCGGTACCCGTTACGGGCCGCTACGGAGGGAAATGGGCGGGATTCCGTGCTAGTCCGAGGCCGCCCGCCCGGGTTGTTTATTGTGAGGGTTGCGAGACTTCTGATCAAAGCTCCTCATCCGGGGACACTGGCCGTCGCAGGGGCGGAACTGTTCCGGACTGGTGCAGTTCCTGGTGCACTCCCCGCCGAAGAGGTGGATGCACTTCAGGCGGCGGTCCTCCCTGGCCTCGTCCGCGGTCATTTCCTGTCCTCCCTGATGAGGCAGAAGCTGCGGATCGATGCGAGTTCTATCGTGGTTATCGCGAATCCGTTCATGAGAATCATGTTGCCGTCCTTCACCTCCTTCAATCTTCCAATTCTGATTTCGCTATTCACAACGACCTGCAGCCTGGAGCCGCTGGGGACGCGGATGAGATCCGCCTTAGGATACGGGGTGTTATACTTCAGTTTTTCCATCGATACTGAATTTTAATTGTGAAAGCACTTCGTTTACCTCCCCGGCGGGCATTCCCTCCGGAGACGTGGCCACGGCGGCCGACCTCTGGCCGAAGCGGTCGTGGCTCACGTGGATGATGATGTCGTAGTCCTGTGTCATGATCTGTTTAGTTTCTCAGCAATACATTCATCTGCATATTTGATTGAACTGCAGCTTCCGCCATAGGCGGATACCGGATATTTAGCGACAATTACCCCGTCTTTCATCCAACAGCGGTATATATACGGGTATGATCCGTCTTTGAATCTCCCGAGGCTTTTTGCGGATTTCAGGGATTTGTGGTATGTGCCTGTTGTTTCTTCGAAGAAACATTTCTCATATTGTATCATATCGTTTCCATTTCCTTAATTGTGGCAATTCTGCAGGAGATGTCCTCCAGCAGAGAGGACAGCTCTGAGACGTCGGTGTCCAGGACGGAGGCGCAGCAGTGTGCCACGCGCAAGGCCGTCTCCTCTTTATTAGTGGTATCATTCGTAATGCAGTGCAGGTCACGTAGCACGAGCAGCGCGGCCCGTATGAGCTCGAGTCTTCTTAGTCCTATTTCCATAGCATCATTGTTCCCTATCTGTTTCTGAATCTCTTACTGGCTCCTCCATGTCCGGGACATGCAGCTCCGTGTCGCAGCCGAAGACTATGTCGCAGGCCGCCCGCATCAGGGGCTCCACGGCCTCCGGGGAATCATCCCTGGGGACGGAGACGGTGATGAAGATAGTTCTCTGACCGTCATCGTCAAAACGGTCCGCAATGTTCAGTCTGTATTCTCTGTCGTTCATCTCGCAGTGTTTTTAAATTGATTGTTGAATAATCTGTAGCTGATACCGGCCGGAGTGACGACGTACATCAGGGCGGCCATGGTGTAAGACGCGGCGGTAAGATCCCCGGAGGACTTCCAGGTACGGAGGGCGACGATGCTGACGAACACGCCGATGAGAGCAACGGCAGCGGTCAGCGCAATGACGGCGCGGCGGCCGTCGAAGGGTTGGTTGTGTGACATGATATTGTGTGTTTAGATGATGTTCCATAGCATATCGTCCTCCAGCGTGCTGTCGTCCCGACGGCCCCTGCGCACCCTTGATGACATGGTCCTGCCGGCTTCTCCGGATCTGCGCGTCCTTATCATGTCACCGTGAAGGCTGACAATCTGAGGAACCAGCAGGACCAACATCATCATCGCACAGATCCTTCGCCTCAAGGGTGTCCAGTCGACACTGATGTTGTATCTCTTTATGGCCCACCACAGGGACATCTCCGTGCGGTGCTGCACGCGCAGCTTGGCCTTGATGCCCGTTATGATGTTGCGGACGGTGCTGACGGAGACGGGCACTCCGCTCCTGGTCGGGAGATGCTCGGGGATCTCCTTGTCGGCCAGGCCGAGGAAGACGAGCTCAAGCACCTCCTCCTCCCTACGGGTCAGTCTCACTCCTTCCGTCCTCATGGCTCAGCCCTCCGCTATCTCCGGCACAATGTCCGTTCCGGCCAGTTCCGGGGCCCGTCCCC
>UMAB01046304.1_pt1 | contig 13527 bp, 9 predicted proteins | sample 1963601 | NCBI WGS metagenome assembly UMAB01 (sample SAMEA4835905, study PRJEB28245) | human gut metagenome | biome: gut microbiome; material: fecal sample | place: Denmark | collected 2008 | reverse complement strand
AGGTTGGAGTTCAGCGGAACTCCTTTTTTTATGCCTTTATCTGAGCAAAAGAAAAACAACCCCTTGTTTACAGATAATAAAGAATAGAGAAATGGCAATACTTTCACCTGACACATGGCAGTTTATCTGTGCACATCGTACGGAAGATGTACGTGCATTAGCTTTGCAGGCCCGTAAGTATCCGCAGGTAGATATGGCGGCGGCAGTAGTGCAGATTGCCGGCTGGCAGATTGCCGAGAAGAAGGTTCCTCTTTGGGCACAGACGGAAGGAGTGCAATATCCGGCTCACCTGTCCATGGAGCAGTGTTCTTCTGAAATCACGGCCCGCTACAAGGCATCGTGGCTGCAAGGTGATACGATGACCGATTTGACGGGAGGTTTGGGAGTGGACTGTTCTTTCCTGGCGCAAAACTTCCGGAAGGTAGATTACGTGGAACGTCAGGAAGTGCTGTGTGAACTGGCTCGCCATAATTTCCCGTTGCTTGGCTTGCCGCAGGTTACGGTGCATTGTGCTGACGGAGTGGAATACCTTCAAAAGATGGAACCGGTGGATTGCCTGTTCTTGGACCCGGCCCGTCGCGACAGTCAGGGAGGAAAGACGGTGGCCATTGCCGACTGCGAACCCGATGTGCAGAAACTGGAGCCGATGTTGGTAGAAAAAGGCCGGACGGTAGTGGTGAAGCTTTCGCCCATGCTGGATATTTTTTCTTCCTTACGGGAGTTGAAATACATCCGTCAGATTCACGTGGTAGCTGTGAATAACGAGTGCAAAGAATTGTTGGTTGTGCTACAAAAAGAGACGAAATCCCCTTCAGAAGGCTCTGGAGAGGTGTGGATAAGTTGTGAACAGGCTGTTAATAACTTTTTGACGGAGCCGTTTGTTTTCACTTATTCACAGGAGAAAGAAGCACAATGCCCGTTGGCTGACGAGGTAGAAAATTATCTTTATGAACCGGGTGCTTCCTTGCTGAAGGCGGGGCCTTACCGGTTGTTGGGCGCACGATTCGGTGTCAAGAAATTACAAGCAAACAGTCATCTTTATACTTCCGATACATTAGTTGATTTTCCGGGACGTCGTTTCCGGGTGCTGGAAGTGTCAGGTTTCGGGAAGAAAGAACTGAAACAGTTGTTGCAGGGGGTAGATAAGGCCAATCTCACGGTACGTAACTTTCCGGCTTCGGTGGCAGAACTCCGAAAGAAGTGGAAACTGAAAGAAGGAGGAGACGTGTATTTGTTTGCCACGACACTGGAAGGCGATCGGCATGTGCTGATAAAGTGTGTCAAGGCATAGATTTTTATTGGAATATTGTCAAAAAATCATACAGCAGGTGTCTAATTTTTAGACACCTGCTTTTTTATGCAAATCTGATTTGTATTGATAATCAAATGTTTAAAGTATTGGCATGGACTTTGTATAGAAATTGATGGAAATGAAAATCCGAAATGTAAAATACAAACTCTATAAAACAATACGATTATGATTAAGATTGAAAACCTGACAAAGACTTTTCGCACCACAGAAGTAGAGACACTGGCACTGAATAAAGTAAGCTTGGAGGTAAGAGACAAGGAATTTGTGGCAATTATGGGACCTTCCGGTTGTGGAAAGTCTACCTTATTAAATATTATGGGGCTGTTGGATAACCCGACTTCCGGAAGCTACTTTCTGGATGGAAAGGAAGTAGGCAGTCTGAAAGAAAAAGACCGTACGAATGTGCGCAAGGGAAACATCGGCTTCGTGTTCCAGAGCTTCAACCTGATTGACGAATTGAACGTGTTTGAGAACATTGAACTCCCGTTGACTTATTTGAAGATTCCGGCTGACGAACGGAAGCGTCGGGTGAATGAAATCATGCAACGGATGAATATCATCCATCGTGCAAAGCATTATCCGCAGCAGTTGTCGGGTGGTCAGCAGCAACGTGTGGCCATTGCCCGTGCCGTGGTTTCCGGACCGAAGATTATTCTGGCCGACGAGCCGACCGGTAACCTGGATTCCAAAAACGGACAGGAAGTGATGGAGCTGCTGACCGAACTCAATAAGGAAGGGACAACTATTGTGATGGTGACACACAGCCAGCGCGATGCCGGTTTTGCCAGTCGTGTGATTAATTTGTTCGACGGACAGATTGTGGCTTCTATTGCAGAAATGTAAAAATAGTACCTTATGAAACGTGCATTGAAAGGACTGTTTCGAAAAGGAGAGGCCAATGTGGTCAAGATTGTCTGCCTGAGTGTGGGACTGGCCATTGGCCTGGTCATGCTGGCGGAGGTCATTTTCGAACGGTCGTACGATAACTTCCTGCCGGGGTTGAAAGAAACCTACCGGGTGGAAGAACGCTACAAACAGAAAGACACCGACTGGAGAGAGCACGCGCAGACTCCCGGTGCCATCGGACCGGGGTTGCAGCGCTATTGTCCGGCGGTGGAAGTGGCCACCCGTTTTACGGGAATTGGGTCGATGACGCTGACGACGGAAGACCATAAAGAACTGGAGGGGCAGGCTTGGTTTTGCGACAGTACTTTCTTTCGGATCTTTCCGCGGAAATTGCTGATGGGCGAGGAGCCTTATACGGGGTTGGAAAAGGCCAACAATGCCTATATCTCTTCCAAACTGCTAGAGGTGGCAGGCGAACAGATTATCGGGAAAACATTGTCGTGGAAACAATACCCTGAGTTCCATGTGACCGTGGTCGGGGTGTTTGAGGCTTTTCCCGAGAATACTCATCTGCCACAGATGGATGTGCTCATTGCCCTGCCGACCATCGGGCAGGTGGCTTATGATGGAACGAACAACTGGCTGGGAAATGACCGTTACAAGACCTATGTCCGTCTGCGGAAAGGGAGCACTCCGGATGACTTGAAGGAAGGCATGGACCGCATGCTGGAAGCGAATCACGTGACGGAGGCAATGGAGCGTGCGGGAAATGAGTATGACCTTACTCTCCGCCCCGTAGCCGAAATATTTACCTCGTCTGATTATAACCGCATCATGAACATCGTCTTTCTGAGTTTTGCGATTATCATGTTGCTGGTGGCTGTGTTGAACTATATCCTGCTGGTTGTTTCGTCCATGGTGAGCCGTGCCAAGGGAATTGCCACTTACCGTTGCTATGGCGCCGGAAGTGGCGACATTTACCGGATGATTCTTTCGGAATCTTTGTTGCACGGACTGATTAGTCTGGCGCTTGCTGTATTGATTATTTTCGGCTTGCAGGATTTCTTGCAGGAACAGATAGGACACAGCTTGGAGTCGCTTTTTCCCTTGTCTACTGTATGGGTTTGTCTGGCAGTGACGGCCGGAGTAATTCTGCTTTGCGGAGTGATGCCGGGCTATCTTTATACCCGTATACCGGTGACCTACGCTTATCGTCGTTACACGGAAAACAAACGGAGGTGGAAACTGGGATTGCTGTGCTTGCAGTTTGCGTTGACCACATTCTTTGTCTGCCTGCTGACGGTCATAGGCTTGGAGTATAACACTTTGATGAATTTCAACCCCGGATTTGAATACCGGAACACTTTGTATACCAAATTGTCGGGCACCGAGATGGTGGAGCGGGAACGCTGTGTGCAGGAGTTGAAAAAACTGCCGGAGGTAAAGGCGGTTACCTGGGGTTACCAGCTCCTGTCGGATCATTGCAGTGGAAACAATGTGTACAATCCCGAAACAGAAGAAGAATACATGAACATTGCTGATATGTATTATGTAGGTCCCGATTATCACAAGGCTTTCCAGATTCCGGTTATCGAAGGAAATGTGTTTACCCCTACGCTGACAGATTCCTTGTCGCAGCAGGTGATGGTGAGTCGTCGGTTCGTGGAGCGTATGAAAACACTGGCCGGATGGACAGGCTCTCCCATTGGGAAGACGGTATATATTACTGAACACGCGGATCACGGAACCATTGCTATTGTTTGTGGGGTGTATGAGGATATTCACTTAGGCTCTCAAGTGATGGAAGAGCATGACGAGCGTCCTACTGTGATGTTCTATAGGAGTAAACCTTGGGGCTATTTGTATGTAGCCTTGAATCGGATGTCGCCTGAAGCGATGAAAGAAGTACAGCAAGTAATCGACCGAACGGTTGCTTCTCAGCAGTTGAAGGTGTACAGCCTGTCGTTAGAGATGGGCAACTTGTACAATGGAGTGTTGCACGTGCGTAACAGTGTACTTTTTGCGGGCCTGTGTATCCTGATTATTGCTCTGACGGGACTGGTGGCATATGTGCGCGATGAAGTCTCACGCCGCCGTTCGGAAATTGCTATTCGCCTTATTCACGGAGCTTCCATGGCCGACGTACAGAAAATATTTCTGCTTGATTTGCTGAAGATAGCTCTTCCGGCTGTAGTGATAGGTGCTTTGTGCGCCTGGAAGGTAGGTGAACAGCTTTTGCAATTGTTTGCTGTCAAGATAGACCTCACGTGGTACCTGTTTACCGGATGTATCCTTATCGTATGTCTGGTAGTGTGGTTGGTAGCCTTCGGGATGGTATGGAAAGCAGCACGGGCTAATCCGACTGAAAATCTGAAAATAGAATAATAGAATGTATAACTATAAAAATAAAGGAGATAGAATAATGAAAACCAGAATGAACATACTCACATTGGCTTGTGCCTTGACCTGTTTCAGCTGTATAGGAACTGCTCATACTATTCAGCCAAGTAAAAACTACCAGACGGAAAAACGTTCACTTGGTGATATACGGGAAGTGTCTACACTTTCTTCCATCGATGTGGTGTATCACCAGACTTCCGGCAGTCCGTATGCAGAAATCTATGCTTCAGACAATGTCATGCCCTATGTGGTACTGAAGGAGTCAAAAGGTGAACTGAGGGTTTATTATCAGGACGGTACCAGCATCCAGGGCGAGAACCGTTGCCGGGTAGATGTATATGCGCCCTCTGTCAGTCATTTTACCACGATGGCTTCCGGTGATATATCTATTCCCAAAGGATTGAAAACACAGGGAGACATACGTTTCCAGACGAATGCCAGCGGTGATATTGAATGCCCTACGGTGCAGTGCAGTAGCTTTCAGTCTGAAATCAATGCCAGTGGTGATATTGATGTACAGCAGGTCAACTGCCAGAAGTTACAGGCCAGTATCAATGCCAGCGGAGATATGACAGTTCACAAAGCTGTGTGTCAGCATGCGTCTTTGACCATCAATGCATCCGGCGATTTGGTGGTGCCTAATCTGCAATGTCAGGACATCGTGAAGGCTACGGTCAATGCCAGTGGCGATATGGTTATAAAAGGCAGCTGCCAGGAAGCCGTACTTCGTGACAATGCCTCCGGTGATTTGGCGGCAGATAACCTGAAAGCCGTTAAAGTCGATGCGGCTGTATATGGTTCGGGTGATTTGTCTTGTCGTGCTTCCCGTTCTATTACGGCAAGGACGTATGGCAGCGGAAGTATCAGCTATGCCGGTAACCCTTCTCAGGTAGTAACCGAAGGAAAACACATCTATAAAAAATAAAATCTCTCTTTTTAATAGGCAGGGTGAAAAGGCTGTGAAGTTTTTTCACCCTTTTTTGTGTAAGGTAAAATCAGAATGGCTACCTGATTTGTAGATGTGTAGGCTTTGTTTGAGACAATGCAAGGGAAGTAATTGAACAACGTTTTTGTATGTTTTAGGTTTCTCCTTGCAGAACCGTATGTTTCCCTTACGTGAAACGTACGGTTCTACCGAGAGAAACATACGTTTCACGTAAGGGAAACATAAAAAAGAAAAGTATATGTAACTTTCTTTGTAGGCACGTTCTTGACTTTTGTTCAGAAGATGATTTATTCTCCCACTTCCTCAATTCCCATTACTTCCATTACGCCTGCATACTCAGCTGCAAAACCCTCGGAAGAAGGGCCCTGGATGCGGACTTTCAGTTTGGCAGGTATGGCTGTATAGGGTTTTGCATCGGAGGGAAGAGTTGCTTCATAGCGCTTCTTCAGCTCGCCCGACCTGTCAACAACCCAATAGGCTGTAGTGTCTGTGTCGGGAGTGAAGCTGTAGGCTTCGTGTCCCATGATAAGTTGTCCGTGGAGTACCTGAATGGAGTCGGTATTTACTGTTTGTGTAACGGATTTTTCAGTCTGTTGGTTAGAAGACGGGTTGCAGGCTGTCAATAGGCAAAGACCAGTCAAGGGAATAAGGATTTTTTTCATGGTTAATATTTATAACAAGGTTCTTTATTGTTGTGAAATAAGAAAGGCAGTGTAAGCAATGTAACATGCGACTAACAGTCCTCCTTCTATGCGGGTGATGGTCCGTTTCTTAAAGAACCAGCCCACCAGCCAGAACAGAATGGAAGAGCCTACCAGAACAGCCATGTCGATGTTGTTGATATTTCCCATAGGGAGAGGAGACAGGCTTGCACTACATCCTAGTACAAAGAATACATTGAACAGGTTGCTGCCGATGACATTTCCAATGGCAATGCCCGGATTCTTTTTCAAGGCTGCCGTGACGGAAGTTGCCAGTTCTGGCAAGGAGGTACCTCCGGCCACCAGTGTAAGTCCGATGATAGAGTCGCTGACACCTAATGAACGGGCAATACCGCTGGCACCGTCTACAAAAAATTGTCCGCCAAAAATTAATCCGGCCAGTCCTCCTATAATATATAGGGCTGATTTCCATGCCGGCAGTTCCTTCACCTTCTGCTCTTCGCCACCATCTTCGTTCCCATTGCGGGCGATGGCAAAAGTATAACGCATAAAAATAAGGAAGAAACCTAATAGTACCAGTCCGTCTATCCGGCTGATGATGTCCCGGCTTCCTCCGTCGAGTATGCAGTCGTTGGCAAAGCAGGTGAGTACCAGTGCAGAAAGAATGACCAGCGGAATTTCCTTACTCATAGTACCCTGTCCCACTTGTATGGGGAGAACCAGAGCGGTGCATCCGATAATCATCAACACATTGAAGATATTACTTCCTACCACGTTACCGATAGCCATTTCAGCACTTCCCTGTAGTGAGGAGAGTACGCTGATAACCAGTTCAGGAGCAGAGGTCCCGAAGGCTACGATGGTTAATCCGATAACCAGGTCGGAGATACGAAAACGTTTGGCTACAGAGGCTGCTCCGTCGGTCAGTCCGTTGGCTCCTATTAAAATCAAAGCTAATCCGCCGATTAATAAAAGTAGATTCATCCACATACGATACTGTTTTTAGTTTTTTTCTGTTAGCTGGAACGTTTTTCCGTCTGTACTACGTGTCAGTGTAGCTTCTTTTCCTTTGCCACGCAAATCGAGAATGGTATTCTTGTAACCGTAACCTGAGGCTGTGCGGTACTGCGAGAGTAACATATATTGTCCGTCCAAGCAAACTTCAGCGAGGGCTTCATGCGGATAGAATGCCACAGGGATTTCTGTGTTTTCTGCAGTAAGGAAGGACGTTTCTATTTTTTTGTCGGTTCCGTGTGTGCTATAAAGCAGTCGCCCTCTTCTGGATACAATCCAGGAGTCTGCACAGGCTTGCACCTGATAGGTGTCGTCGTCTTCTACGTTCCAGACTGCAATGCCGTCAGGGCGCACACGGCGGTCGAGTATGACTTTGGTATCAGGTAAGAACACTTCTACCTTTGAAGAATCAGTTGCAAAAACTAAGAAGCCGGCTTGAGTTGCCTGACTGTCGGTGGAAGAGAGTACTTTTTGTCCTGTCTCAAAAATCCGGATGTCTTTTTGTAATACGTCCGACCAGGTGTATCCTGTAGAAGCCTTGTCTGTTCCAACTAAAGGCGCTGATTCCGGCTGGCGTACATACTTTATTTGATAATCGGCCCCTTTGCGGAGGGTGAGAGTGTCTTGTTGCAAAGACAGAATGGCCAGTGTATCTGAGAATGAAATTGTCTGTCCGTTACCGATACTTTTTCCGCTCAGTACAAGCTGTCCGTCCGACAGAAGTTGCCAGCTTTCATATTGCAGAGTGGCCATGCCGATGGAGGAGGCTTTCCCTTCCTTGGCCAGTGTCATTCCTTGTACGAAGTTGGATGAAGGAGGAAGTATTTCTGTCCAGTTACCCAACAAGTCAGTTTCGTTTACGGCAGTTTTCGGACTGCATGCTATCAAACCTCCCAGAAAGAGAGGTAAGGCGATTTGTTTCATTTGTTTTTTCATGGTGATATGTTTTTGTTTATAATGCAGTGATATAGGCTTATACTGCATGTATCACAACTCTTTTTATGGTTACAATAAGTGCAAATATACAAATTACTTTAAGTTTCCAAGGTAATAACGGTTTATAGGTTATAAAAATGCACGATTCTCCTCCTTTTTTGCATGATTAATAGTTGTATGTGATACACCAATTCCCTATCTTTGCATCAAACGTTAACATGTAAAGTATATGAGAAACAGAATCCTGTCTTTGTTATTCTTACTTCCGTTTATTTCGGAATCAGTGTCTGCCGCGTTGGTGGAAGAAAAAGATTATGTAGCTTATTTGTTTACTTATTTTACGGGGAATCATATCAGTGAAGAAGCCGTATGTTATGGGGTCAGTATGGATGGATATACCTACTATGCCCTGAATAATAACAAACCGGTGCTTGATTCAAAAGTAATCAGTTCTACCGGTGGTGTGCGCGACCCTCATATCCTGAGAGGAGAAGACGGTCAGACTTTTTATATGGTAGTGACCGATATGGTGTCAGACAATGGTTGGGATTCTAACCGCGCGATGGTACTGCTGAAATCTACAGACCTGGTAAACTGGTCGCATTCTGTCATTAATATGCAGAAACGTTATCCGGGACAGGAAAAACTGAAACGTGTATGGGCTCCTCAGACTATTTATAATAAGGAAGTAGGAAAGTACATGGTATACTGGTCCATGCAGTATGCCGGTGGGGTAGACGTGATTTATTATGCGTATGCCAATGAAGATTTTACTGACCTGGAAGGGGAACCGAAACCTCTTTTTATTCCGAAGGACAAGAAATCTTGTATAGACGGTGATATCGTGTATAAAGATGGGGTATATCATCTTTTCTATAAAACGGAAGGACACGGTAACGGCATTAAAGTGGCAACCACTCGTTCGCTGACTTCCGGAGAATGGGAGGAACAACCGGATTACAAACAGCAGACAAAGGAAGCGGTGGAAGGAGCCGGTACGTTCAAGCTGATTGGACAGGACAAGTACATCTTGATGTATGATGTATATATGAAGGGAGCTTATCAGTTCACGGAAACAACCGACTTGAAAAACTTCAAGGTGATAGATCATGCGGTGAAGATGAATTTCCATCCTCGTCATGGTACCATCATTCCTATTACCCGTGCCGAATTGAAGCGCATTACAGATAAATGGGGTAAACCAGCTGAACTGGGTGAACTGCCGGTAAATCCGGTATTGCCAGGATTCCATGCAGACCCTGAAGTGCTTTATTCACAGCAAACTCAACGTTATTATATTTATTCTACTACAGACGGACAGCCGGGATGGGGAGGATGGTATTTTACCGTATTCTCTTCGGCTGACATGAAGGACTGGACTTACGAAGGTGTGATGCTGGATTTGCGTTCTCCGCAGGTTCCATGGGCAAATGGAAATGCCTGGGCACCGGCTATTGAAGAAAAACTGATTGACGGGAAATATAAATATTTCTTCTATTACAGTGGCAATCCGAACGATGATTCAGGCAAGAAAATCGGAGTGGCTGTAGCCGACTCTCCTGTAGGGCCTTTCAAAGATATGGGTAAACCTATCATTACAGATTCTCCGGTGGGACACGGACAGCAGATTGACGTGGATGTGTTTACCGATCCGGTTTCCGGCAAATCTTACTTGTACTGGGGTAATGGCTATATGGCCGGCGCTGAACTGAACGATGACATGGTGTCTATCAAAAAGGAAACATTGAAGGTGATGACTCCGAAAGGAGGTACATTGAAAGATTATGCGTATCGTGAAGCGCCATACGTGTTCTATCGTCAGGGATTATATTACTTCCTGTGGTCGGTAGATGATACGGGTTCAGCGAACTATCATGTGGCATACGGCACATCGGATTCTCCTCTGGGTCCAATTAAGGTAGCTAAGGACCCGATTGTGATGATACAAGATCCTGCGAAAGAAATTTATGGTACGGCACATAATTCCGTAGTCCGTAAACCGGGTACGGATGAGTGGTATATCGTGTACCATCGTATCAATAAAGATTACCTGGACAAAGATAAAGGCCCCGGTGTACACCGCGAAGTTTGTATCGACCGGATGGAATTCAATGCGGACGGTACGATTCAGCGTGTAAAAGTTTCCAAATAATAATCCTAAACACAACCTTTTTACCTATGAAACACCTGACACATTTGGCTGCCTTATGTGCTTGCCTTACCAGTTTTCCTGTATCGGCTCACGTACAGGAAGTGATGAATGAACCGGATTCGGTATATCTGTTTTCGTATGCCACTGTGAATGATGCGGGCCGTAGTGGGCTGAAGCTGGCTTGGAGTACAGATGAGGCACGCTGGTTCAGCATCGGCAACGGATATGGATATGTGAAATGTGATTACGGCGCCTGGGGAGCAGAGAAACGCATGTTTAATCCTCATCTGGTGCGGGATGAAAAAGGAGTATGGCACTGCTTCTGGCAGCTGAACGAGAGCGGAAAAGAATGGGGGCATGCCACTTCGCCGGATTTGATGAAGTGGAATCCGCAGACTTACTATATGCAGCCGGCTCGGGAAGGTGAACAGGTTCCGGCCGTTAAACGAGGAAGTGAGACGCGCAAGAAAGCGGTGGTGGAAGGTGTGTTGGAACAAGGATATATGCAGAAAGTGGCCTGGGAGGACGTGGATCGTCTGTTGAAGTTTGCGGACTACCGGGCTTACAGAGACCAGTTGCACAATGAACGTACGGAGCAGGATGCTCAGCGTTTTGCCGGACTGGCTCCTGTTTCCTTACAATTGACGGTGCGTCCGGAAGAGGCTAAGCCTATCAGCGATAAACTAATTGGTATTTTCTTTGAAGATATTAATTACGGAGCTGATGGCGGACTTTATGCGGAACTGGTACAGAACCGTGATTTTGAGTATTCTCCAAAGGATAATGCGCGTCAGGGATTTGACAGTGGCTATGCCTGGAGTGTATGGGAGAACGGACAGTCGGCAGCCGTGAAGGTGTCAACCGAAAATCCTTTGCATGAGAATAATCCGCATTATGTCGTATTGCAGGCTAAGCCGGGAATGGCTCTCCGTAATCCAGGTTTTGATGGAATTACGTTGAAGAAAGGAGAAAAGTATGATTTCTCTGTCTTCTCTCGTATGCCTGAAGGAAGTAAAGGGGGGAAAGTTATCGTACGCTTGCTGGATAATGAGGGAAAGGAAGTGGCGAAATCTTCTGTACGGGTAGCAGCCGGAAAATGGAAAAAGCAGTCGGCTGTACTGACGGCTCAGACCGATGTGGATGCGGCTGTGCTTTCAGTGGAACCGGAAGTGACTGGAGAATTGCATCTGGATATGGTTTCATTGTTCCCTCAAAAGACTTTCAAGGGCCGTAAAAACGGACTGAGAGCCGATCTGGCACAGACTTTGGCCGATTTACATCCACGTTTTGTGCGTTTCCCGGGCGGTTGTGTGGCACATGGAAACGGAATAGATAATATTTATCGCTGGAAAAACTCAGTAGGTCCGCTGGAAGCCCGTAAACCGATGGGGAACTTGTGGGGCTATCATCAGACATTAGGCTTGGGATACTTTGAATATTTCCAGTTTTGTGAAGATATAGGAGCAGAACCTCTGCCAGTACTGGCTGCTGGAGTCCCATGTCAGAATTCGGCTTGCATCCCAGGAAAACCTTTGAGCGGCGGACAGCAGGGAGGTATTCCCATGGAAGAGATGGGAGCGTATGTACAGGATATTCTGGACTTGATAGAATATGCCAATGGTGATCCGAAGAAGAGTAAATGGGCGAAGATGCGTGCGGAAGCGGGCCATCCGGAATCTTTCAATTTGAAATACGTCGGTATTGGAAACGAAGATTTGATTACACCTGTTTTTGAAGAACGTTTTGAAATGATTTTCAAGGCAGTAAAAGAAAAGTATCCGGAAATCACGGTGATTGGTACGGTGGGTCCTTTCTATGAAGGTACGGATTATGAGGCTGGATGGAAGTTTGCTACGCGCCTGAATGTGCCGATGGTGGACGAGCATTATTATAATACTCCAGGCTGGTTTATTAATAATCAGGATTATTATGACCGTTATGACCGTGCCAAACCTAAAGTATATTTGGGAGAGTATGCCGCACATTTGCCGGGACGTCCCAATAACATTGAAACGGCTTTAGCTGAGGCCTTGTATCTGACTTCGGTAGAACGTAATGGTGACATCGTGTCAATGACCTCTTATGCTCCTTTGTTGGCAAAGGAAGGACATACTCAGTGGAACCCTGATTTGATTTATTTCAATAATCGTGAGGTGAAACCCACTGTGGGATATTATACTCAGTTGCTTTATGGTCAGAATTCCGGAGATTCTTATTTGCCTGCCGACCGGAAAATCGATAATCCTCGTCAGGATGTACAGAAACGAATAGGTACTTCAGTCGTACGTGACAGTAAGACGGGAGACTGGATTGTGAAACTGGTGAATCTGTTGCCGGTTCCGGTAAAGGCTAAGGTGGAAGGTCTGACACCTGTAGAGAATGGCAAGGTGGTTTTGCAGGTGTTGAGTGGGAAACCTACCGACAAAAATGCACGACCAGTGAAAAAAGAGATAACCATGGCTGAGTTGTCCCAATATGAAATGCCGGCTTATTCTTTGAATGTAATTCGTGTAAAGGTAGCTGGAACCAAGAAGTAGGTGTGCCTTTGAATGATTTTTGACTGATAATTGATTGATTTCTATTTCTACGGTTTGGTAGCAAGTCCCTATTTTTGTAAAAGTGAAAAATGAATACCATGAATAAATTATTGAGAAAATTGTCATTAGGGGTGGCTTGTCTTTTGATGGCGGCTTTTATCAGCTCATGTCAAAGTTCGCAAGCCAGTGGAACGTTTGAAGTTGGGAAAAATACGTTCCTGTTAAATGGAAAGCCTTTTGTAGTGAAAGCTGCGGAGGTACATTATCCGCGTATCCCGGAACCTTACTGGGAACAGCGTATTCTTTCTTGTAAGGCTTTGGGTATGAATACCCTTTGTCTGTATGTATTCTGGAACTTGCACGAACAGCAGCCAGGTAAGTTTGATTTTTCCGGCAATAAAGATATTGCCAAGTTCTGCCGTTTGGCTCAGAAGCATGGAATGTATGTCATTGTACGTCCGGGTCCGTATGTATGTGCAGAATGGGAAATGGGTGGATTGCCCTGGTGGTTACTGAAGAAAGAAGATGTACAGTTACGCACGCTGGATCCTTATTATATGGAACGTGTTGGTATTTTCATGAATGAAGTAGGCAAGCAGTTGGCAGACTTGCAGATTTCTCGTGGTGGAAATATCATTATGGTGCAGGTTGAGAACGAATATGGTTCGTATGGAATAGACAAGCCGTATGTATCGGCCATTCGTGATTTGGTGAAAAAAGCC
>UMAB01048466.1_pt1 | contig 13558 bp, 13 predicted proteins | sample 1963601 | NCBI WGS metagenome assembly UMAB01 (sample SAMEA4835905, study PRJEB28245) | human gut metagenome | biome: gut microbiome; material: fecal sample | place: Denmark | collected 2008 | reverse complement strand
GTAGATTCCCGACGGAATGTCCTTGGTGAGCAGGCCGCTGACGGCATAGCATATATTCTCCACCGAAGTGAAGGTGCGCAGATTGTCGAAAGCGCCGAGAGGCCATGGAATTCCCCTGGACACGACCGAATAGAGCAGATTGAGATTGCCCTTGTTGCCCGGGCCGTGAATCATGCAGGGGCGCAGGATGTAGACTGATTTTCCGGGAAATGCGGAATCCGAATCGTCGAAGCTGCGGTTCGGACGGGCTGCCGCTGCCGGGGCGAAGCGGCCGATCATATATTCTTCCGCCTTGATTTTGCTCTCGCCATAGGGCCCGACCGGCGCCGGGACCACGTCTTCGGTCAGGACCCCCTCCACCCTGTCGGCCGCCGACTTCGCCGTGGAGAAGAAGACGAACTGCTTTGTGCCTTTGCAGGAGAGAAACCAGTCGAAGATCTTCTGTGTCAGGCCGGTGTTAACCTTGAAGTAGACATCGGCGGCAGCTTTGTTCTTCGTGTCGTGGGCCTTGCCGGCCAGATGGATCACCGCGTCGACCTCGGGGATATTGCCGGCTTCAAGATCATCCCAGGAAAAGGTCTTGACGACGCCCGGTTTCTCCGGCGCGACGATGTCAAGGCCGTATATCGTGTTGTCACTGCCCTGCGACAGGTATCCGACAAGATTGGAACCCACGAACCCGTGGACTCCGGTGATGAGGATTTTCATGGAAAATTATGTAAATCTTAATTAAGAAACGGCAATATTTTTCGGAATGTTTTTTATCATTCCCTGACTTTTACGAATCCGACGACCTGCTCACCACCGACATAGACTCCGCATAAGAGAACAAATCGTCGCGTTCACCGAACTGACCGAAGCGCAGGTGTAGGGGATAAGGTAGAGAATACTATATACCCGTACGATATCCACAGAAGGTCATTCGCTCTTATTTACTATATTTCAATGTGCTTATTATCGCCCAACACATAAGATAATAAGCACTTGCCACAAATGAGCACTTTTCCACTTTTCGAAGGACATTCCAATGTGGTTTTATTACTTTCCACTTATTAGCCGTCACTGAACTTTTTCGCAACCTATAATCTACCAACACATCTTTATTTCCGCAAGCAGAGATTTTTCCGTCTTTCAACATCCTGAGCCAATAGACATAATCGTCTCTCAGGCTTCCCATTTCTTCATTGAAATAGAATTTACCAATCTTTTTCTGATCATAAATCGCTGTTGACGGGAAAATTGGATCTGTCTTTAATAACGATTTATAAGTAACAACCTCCGGGACGATAAAAGGCCTCAATATTTCCTCTTCCGAGGTTTCATCAATTCTTCTGTAAGAAGAGAAAACGAGAGAAGCCTTTTTATCTTCCATAAAAGAAAGCTGCTTTTCTAAGAAATCAGGATGCCAGATATCATCTGAGTCAAGAAAAGAAATATATCGTCCTTGTGCAGCTTTCAAAGCAATATTTCTTGCACCAGAGGACCCTTTATTTACTTTACTTTCAATTAATTTGATTCTTGGATCAGAAAATGATTTAACGACATTAATTCCTGCTCCTCCATCTGGAGAGCAGTCATCAACTATAATCATCTCCCAGTTTTTGTAAGACTGATTCAATACTGATTGTATCGTTTTTCCTACGAAACTTGCCCCTTTATACATCGGAGTAATTATAGAAACCAATTCTGTACTCATAATATTAACAGATTATAATTTAGTTGACAGAGATAGTGCGTTTTGAATTACCTGATGCATGTCATAATATTTATATTCGGCAAGACGGCCTCCAAAAATATATTTATCCTGCGTCTCAGCAAGGGCTTTGTACTTTTCGTACACACTACCGTTCTTCTTGTCATTTACTGGATAATATGGTTCATCACCAGGCTTCCATTCTTTCGAATATTCTCTCGATATAACAGTATCCGGTTGCGTCCCAAACTCAAAATGCTTATGCTCAATTATTCGCGTATACGGAGTTTCTGCATCTGTAAAGTTTATAACTGCATTCCCTTGATAATTTGCAACACCTTCAAGTATTTCAGTCTCGAAGGAAACGGTCCTATATTCCAAATGACCAAACTTATAGTCAAAGAAACGATCTATCTCTCCTGTGTATATTACTTTTTCCGCAAGCGAGTTAAAATAATCTCTATCCTCAAAATAATCCGTATTAGTTCTTACCTCGATTCCTTCTAACAATTTATCCACCAAATGAGTATAACCCCCTATTGGTATCCCTTGGTACTTGTCATTGAAATAGTTATTATCAAACACAAACCTTACAGGCAGCCTCTTTATTATGAACGCAGGCAAATCCGTAGCTTTACGACCCCATTGCTTCTCCGTGTAACCTTTCACAAGTATTTTATAAATATCTCTTCCAACAAGTGATATCGCCTGTTCTTCAAGATTTTGCGGATTTGTTATACCAGACTCTTTTCTCTGCTGCTCAATCTTCCGTGCAGCCTGCTCCGGTGTTGTAACGCCCCACATCTGATAGAATGTGTTCATATTGAATGGCAGGTTATACAATTTGCCTTTGTAATTTGCAACGGGAGAGTTTGTATAACGGTTAAATTCCACTAGAGAATTTACAAAATCCCACACCTCCTTATTGCTGGTATGAAATATATGAGCACCATATTTATGGACATTTATCCCTTTTATATTCTCAGTATAGACATTTCCTCCGATATGAGAGCGTTTATCTATAACTAAACATCTTTTCCCTTTCCGCCTCAAACAGTAAACAACAATGGCTCCGTAAAGCCCGGAGCCTACAATTAAATAGTCGTAAGTCATAAATTATCGATTTATGTATTTTTTAAGCTCTAAAGCGTTATGCAGGATTATTTTGTACCAATAAGGAGAAAATTTAAGCAATTTTGCAAAAAAGCGCTGCCTAAGACCGACATTGTGAACAATACAATAATCGACCGCATAATTAAAGATATTATCCTGCATCACCATATTCACAATATAGTCAGCTTCCGGCTCAGAGAAAGACAGGTACGCATATTTATGCATCAAACAGGACGAAACCCAATTGAAAATAAGCAGCTGGAACTCTTGAGACTCATATTTAACTTTAAACTGTCCACCTCTGATAAAATCCGATGCTAAATGGATAAATGTAAGAACATCCAAATCCTTTCGTCTAATGCGCTTTGTGATGCTTGAAACGTTCGACAAATTATAGCAATACGGATAGGCTTTTATTGTTACGACAGATTCTGCGTACATAAACGCCTGCAGACAGAACAACATATCTTCGTACAGAAGCCCTTCGAAGAACCTTAAATTGAATTTATCAATCAGTGATCTTTTAAATATCTTGTCCCATGCATTAGTCCTAAATGAGCCCTTCATTATAGACTCCTGAAAATACTCCTGACCTGTGCTATAAACCTTATTTTCAAGACTCTTAGGGTTCTTCACTTGATAATCTCTATAGTCTTCTACACGTCCAAAACATATAATGTCCGATTCTTTTTCCTGTATAAGTTTAAATATATTTGCTGTAGCTATTTCATTAACATAGTCATCCGAATCAATAAACCACACATAGTCTCCCGAAGCACATGCCAAACCCGCATTGCGAGCGGCACTAAGACCAGCGTTTTTCTGTTTAACATATTTTATCTCTGGATGTTTTATGAGAAAAGAAATACATATATTTTCTGAGCCATCTGTTGAGCCATCATTGACTATGATAATTTCATGTCCCTGATTAATCAAAAATTCAACCGATTCCAGACATCTCCATAAATATTGCTCTGTATTATATACAGGAATAATTATAGATATTTTCATATCAGCTATTTTCGAAAAGAGCTATTATTTCTTTCAGCTTATTACCTTTATCAAAACATATTGTAGAGCCTGATAATCTTTGTTGAGATATCGGATACTTATAAGCCATTACCATGAGTTCCGCAAATTCTGCCGGATTATTAAAAGAATTTGATATATATCCATATTGAGAACCATCTCTATGCAGCAATTCCTTACATCCCTCATTCGGGGTTGATACAACTGTTTTACCTAAAGTTAAACTTTCTAGACAAACTAAAGGCAGACCTTCCGAGAGTGAAGGAATCACTACGATAGATGAGCTTAAAATATATGGATACGGATTATTTATTGCTCCCAACATTTTTATTCTGTTTCCAGCCGGAGATGCTTTAATCATTTCGGTTAGCGACTCTTTCTCCTCTCCTTCACCAATAATAAGAAAATCTATATCTGGATATTCATTTGCGAAGAGTTCAAATCCTTTTATCGCCAGCGGTATATTTTTCACAGGACTTAATCTTCCGACAAAGAGCACATATTTTAAGTCCGGAACATTATATTCATGAGCCAGTTTCATTATTCTGTTTCTGTCTATCGGATTGTATACTACCGTTACTTTCTTCGGATTAATTTTTAATTGATTTATTAACGCATCAGAGATAGATGCACTCACGGCTATAATCTTATAGCAAAAGTATGAGCACCGCTTTAGAATATATGACGACAGCCGTGCTTGTTTAATCTCAGTATTATACAAAAGATTATGCTGAGTAGCTATAATTCTAAATTTTACTGAAGGAGCCAGTAATTTGCACATAGTGGCAGGAAAAACTAAAGAATTGGCTGTAATCACTATATCTGGTCTGTTCTGTTTAATAATCTTAGCCAATTTTAGAATTGTATTCCTTAAGCGCGGAGTGCTCAAATCAACAAAATTTATATTTTCTGATAATCTGTAATAACTATCAGGATTATCGTCCAAGGTTTTCACCATCGTTACGTAAATTATAACATACCCGGCTTCATTTAATAAATTTGCATAATCAGCCATAACTTTCTCCATTCCACCGATTTGAAGAGAGTTTGTAAAGAATAATATTTTTTGTCTCGCCATTTAGTGTTTCCTATTTGTTAATTGACGCTGATATCGCGTTACGGAATATTCATAATATGTCAGAAGTAGAATCAGAAAATAGCTTCCGGAAATAAGACCTTTTAAATTAAATAAATAAACCATTAATACATAGCACAACAAAAATGGCTTCAATACGTGTATGGACGACCCGGTATAAATTTTTCGTGCCATATATAACTGATAATAATAGTATATGATGGTCATGGGTAATCCAAAGAAGAAAATCATACGGATAAATCCTACATCAGTATGCATATAATAGCTGCCATCGCTTGTTGTAATCCTCCCATCTCCAATTAACCATGTGCTAACTTCTTGAGGAAATACATACATATCGAGAAGGACATCCGTAGAATTACTTCTAACCCCTTCTCCAGAAAACATGTTAATGAAAATTTCAAAGGCCCATTCAAAAACTAAATCAAAGGTCGGGACATATTTTGACAATAAATAAAACGCAATGAACAATAAGATAGCGCCCCATATAATTATCCTAAATGACCCTTTTATAAACCCTGATATCTTTTTCCGTTCATTGATGAATAAAAATAAGATTGTGCAAGCTACTCCCACTATAAATACTCTCGCACTCAACAGACCTACAACAAGAATCATGGCACAAATAAGCCAATACAATAGTTTATTCCTATAAATCTTCGACCCCTCAACATAAGGCAATAAAGCCATTACAAGCATATCTATGCTATAATTAAACCCAGCACCAAAGAACTGATTCCCTAGGCCCATCATCCTTACTGAAAGAGCATCTCGTCTGCTTTCAATTCCAGAATCGACTTTCAAAAAAGAATATACGGTATCATATATGGTGTTGTCAATGAAAAATATTACAGTTATTAAAATCTGAATTACCGAAGAATATATCCAGATATCAAATAACATAGCAATGCCAGTATCACGTCTAACATGATAGACATTCTTTACGGTTAACAAACATATACCATAGAAAAAGAAGATATCGAGAGTAGTTCTTATGAACTGCAACGATCCGAAGAAATCTCTTGTCGCAGAAATAATGCTAACTACAGCCGTCACTAGAGAGAATAAAAATACGCCACTAATCTTCTTATATATGTGAAGTTTGTTATCAAAAAACAATAAGACAACATATATAATCCCAATAGCCTGAACTATCTCCAACATCGTAAATGGCAAAAACGACAATTGGAAATTATATCTACATAGGAAAATAAAAATAACAGCAAATATTGTATTTACAGCACTGCTACTCTTATGTCCACCGACCTTAGGGAGAGATTTATAAGCTGTTATTTCTTCCACTGGCATTTAATCGGGATTCTATTCCACAGCAGCTCATAAATAATGAGTACTATCGTATGCAATTTATTACACCCATATTGCTTACATAATGACAACCCTTTATTGAGTGTTCTGAAATCGCATAAAATCAATGCGTTACATAACTGGACGTAATATTGAGCACATGTTTCTTTTATATTATGCTCCTCATAGAATCTGTTCGTTTCAAGTGATATACAAACTCTAGCAAGGAGAGCTGCGGAAGAAAATGTTTTTTCCAAAGAGCCTGACCTTAAAGTAACACAATATCCTGTAGCCTCCTCAATTTTAAATCTTTTTGCATGATAAGCCACATTGACAGAAAACATAACATCGTTTGCTGCTATCGTCTCTGAAAAAAGAACAGAATACTTTACCTGGATGTCTCGTTTAATCAACTTGCACCATGGCGGATAGAAATGATAGCGCAGGCTAACAATATCATGTTCTTTTATATAGCGGTTTAGATTTAAGCTCCTATCTGCTGTTATTGATATGTTATCTGAATATCGGCTTTCGGCATTAAAGAAAACAATATCGCTATCATCTTCTTTATATTTGTCCAATATCGTATTAAACTCCTCTGTAAAATAATCATCTGAATCTGCAAAAATTAACCACTCTCCAATCGCGTGAGACAACCCAACGTTTCTAGCATACCCCGCACCTTTCCCCTCTTTTGTATAATAGATTTCGACATTTGGCCTGCTTTTTCCAGGAAAATTATCGAAATCTGCTTTTGTCGTATCGCTATTGTCATCCACTATGATGATTTGCACATCTTCTCGATCTGGAATTGAATCAAGACATCTGCGTAATAGAGTAGGGGTATTTTTATGAGGAATAATAATAGAGTAACTGTACTTGATCTCTCTAATATATTCAAACTCTATCGCGTTGGTCATTTTGATGAAATTCTATTTGGTTAGTTTTTGCCTAAGTATGTTTTCTGCTATCTGCTTCGCTTTTATATTGTTATCTCTTATATATGCACTCCATTTGTTATAATTATACATCGCTTCTTCTTCCGATAAGGGACAATCCAGTTGCGCCTTTGTTAAATCATCATCTATAGAAAAAATTATAAAACCAAGTCCTCTTAACTCTTTATATAAAATGCTTTCTTTATAAAGAAAAACTTTTACGCCGTGGCGAAGGCAGAACTTTATATTTCCCATAGCCTGTTGACGGAGCACACCAAAAATAGCATGTGAAACATGTGTAAAAAGCTCTTCATACTCGTTAATAGGCAGAAACGTATCTAGAATTCTAATTTTAAAATGATATGAATTGCTTTTGATGTATTCTTTAAGAAACAAAGAGTATGATTCTGAGCCGTATGACATCGGTAAGAGCACCTCTTTATCTTTAATACCCGACATTTTCAATGCCTGTAAAATATCTGCATGATTATTCGTGTCGCTTGCCGAGTTCCCTACGAGAATAAACTTTGCATTGTCGTTTCTACAAAAACAGTCAAATTTTGTAGAAAATGGTGCATAGAAGTGTTTCACATGGGACAATACGCTGTTAGTACTTAACATATTGAATTCCACATCTGTCACCGTTTGTAGGTATGATATATTGTTCATCGCTTTTTTTTCGAAACAAATGAAAAACAATGACTTGATATATCTGCCAAGCCTAATGACCAGATTAGGACCTTCAAGCCTTCTATACATCTTGGTTATGGGCTTATATAACTCTATATCTATTAGAGGACGAATACAGCCATAAGCATTATTATATACATCATAACCCCATACCCACCAAATAACAGTTAAATCTTTCGGCAACCTTGCAACCCAGTACCAATATGGGATTGCTAAGCTATGAAAATAGATTATATCTATTTTCCCTTTTGATATTATATTTAATATCTCTCGGAAACTTTTAAATATCAAGATTTTATCAGAAGCCTTTTCGAATTTTCGACATTCCTCACCGTTTAATTTAGTTGCTTGGTAGGAATAGATGTTATGATAATATTCGCAATTATTAAAGTTCTTAGAAATTACAGAATAAAATTTATACTCCCATAATATATGAAGTACCGTTAAACTGGTTCGTTCCATAATAGTCGAATTGACTCAAAGACACAAGACTCTCTGTTATTGTTACTTTTCATAGTCTTCCTCAGTCCCCCAGAGCTTTACAAAACGTTGCGCCTTACGCTCTTCTTTAAACCACTCACAGAATTGCTTCCAATTATATCGTGGTTCATATCCAAGTTCAGACTTTGTTTTAGAAATGTCTAAAACAAATTGAGTTGCACATCGTTTTTCTGGAGCATATGCTATCTTGGATTTATTTCCCGGTTTCGAAAACACCTCCACTATCCCATGGATTCTTTCATCCAATGTAGAGCCTCCACTCCCAATATTGTATATACCTCCGTCACGTTGGGAATCTGCGCATTTTTCTACTATCTGAAGAAAATCTTCTACGCAACAAGTCTCAAGAAGTCTATTTGGATCGCCCCAAATTTCAATTGGTTCTCCTTTTTCCGCTTTTTTTATCAACAAGCGGTCAGAAATCATTACCTTTTTGCCATCTGTGTAGGTATACGGATTCGGGTGGTAAACATATACTCTGGACAATCTGAGAATGAATCGTTTTATGCCATACACTCTATAATAATGCTCGATCACATTAACTGCGGCGATCTTACAGATTACATACATTGCATGGTCACCGTCAAGAGGAGCCTTCTTCTCCGCATCAGCAGGAATAGGCGATTTACTGCCGAAGAGATAGCTGATATCAAAAAGGGATTGTGGAAAAATGATTTTTGGTATACCATGTTTTCTCATATACTCCAACACATTGTAAGTTCCTTTAACGATGGAGTCAATATATAGAGAGCCATCGTAACCTTCCATGCTCGCAGGAAGTGCTCCTGCAAAATGAGCAACTAAGTCTATCTTTTCTTTCGGCAGTTTCCTGAAATCTTCTTCGTTAGTTATGTCCACGGAGTAATATGGTATACTATATTCAGCGAAGAAACCATTATCCTCCTTTCTATGACCAGCGGCGATTACTCGATAGCCAATTTTATGGAAATGGAGAGATATATAAGCACCTAAAGTGCCTGTAGCTCCGAGTATTAATATAGTTTTCATTACAGAACTATTTTTTTGCTTGATCTATAAACAATATATCCGTCTCTATCATAATTGGAAGTGGCCTCTGTTATTTCTGTGGCAGTCCGTTCTCTAATGACTTCCCATATTTCTGGTTTATTATTGAAGTATTGTATTAACCGTGAAGAATATGATGTTAGATAATAGATACCCGAACAAGCCACATTATGAATTGTAGGAAATTCATACTCGCCCAAAGATACCAAAATCAATTGTTCCGGGAAATTATAGTCAGTTGATAAACCAATCAATGTATTTGAAATTTCATCGCCGCCACCACGAGGGTTTACTTCTATCAGATAAACATTACCCTTTTCGTCAACTTTTATTTCTATATGAGATGCTCCGTCAGTATATCCGACCGCCGTCAAGATTTTTGGTATCAAAATCAGAATTTTATCTCTAACCTCATCTTTAAGAACTGCTGGCTGATGATGCTCCAACTCTATAAAATGTGGGGGACCAGAACTTATTTTCTCTGTTATCTGGATGACCTGATGTCTCCCAGAATAAGACATAGATTCCACCGAGAATTCCTTACCTTCAATAAACTCTTCGGCCATAAACAACATTCCCTTGAGGCTTGTCGGAATTTCAATATCTTGGATTGCGTCGTCAACATAGTTCACGCCTATTTTTGCTGCCCCTTTAACAGGTTTCAAGACAAACGGCCGAGGAAATGTTGAAATGATATCCTCAAGATTTCCTACTTTATAATTAACTGCTGGCAAACCAATGATTTTGTTGGTCATATTGCGGACATACGCCTTGTTTTGAATAAGCTTGAATGTCTCATAAGGCGTCCCAATCTTATCTAATCGGCTACTCACATAAGAAGCAACCCCGGCTGTCGTTTCAGACGCATTAGAAACGATTCCGTCAATCTCATTCTCTCGACAATAATCAACTATCTTATCCATCTCCATAATGGAGATGGGGATAAAATGATCAACAAAGTTCTTACATATCGCATCTTTTGGCCACGCAAAACAAAATGTCTCCACATGCATCTTTTTTGCCTGAATGCACAGAGGCAATTGACCGGTCGCAGCACCGATTATAGCTAATTTTTTATTCATCGAATTTGAACAGTTAGCCACGAATCAAGATTATCCATTGCATATCTCAGGTCACTGGCTGTTGAAAATCTTAAAACGAGAGAGCCAATTGCATTGTTTGCTCCAAGAAAAGATGCAACTGGACATCCTCGATTTACCCATAAATCCTGCTCAACTAACTTGCCATTTATTCCTTTTTGGTTAATTTTTAAATCATTGAATATTCCGCTTTTTTTTGTATGGACAATAATCTCCGCCCAATGCCCATGGTACTGTGTTGGATTAACATCCACAGGAATCTTCTCTCCGACAGCGGCCTGGACAGCTGCAGTAATTAAGTCTACACCTGTTATGTAGCGTATCATCTCCGACAATCTATTTCCTCCGCCCCTAGGAGAAACTTCCATTATATATGGTTTCCCGTCAGTGCCAATTCGTGTTTCGATATTGTAAATCGAGGTCTGCATCCCGAGCAACATCAGAAGTCGCTGTAGTTCAGATGTCAATTCGGTTTTCTGTTTTTCAGTAAAAGTTGACGGCCAACTATATGCAGATGGAGTATATGGATTAGGAGCATTTGCATCAAAGCGCTGAGCCGAAAACGAAACAAATCTTAATTGTCCGTCAATAGAGAAACAGTCGCAATCCGAAGAACATCCTTGTTTCTCAATAAAATCTTCAATGATTATATGTCCTGATATCGAATGCTCAAATGCAATCTCTACCGCTGCTTCCAGTTCATCAGGCGCATTAACTTTCGTAACTCCCTTACTCCCGGCAGAGTCCGTCGGTTTAACAATGACAGGCCAAGAGAATTTATCGATATCCGTAAGAGCCTCTTTCTTAGAAGCATAACCTTTGGCTTTCGGCACGTTGAATCCGTTATCTGCAAGAAATTTTCTGAACCTGTCCTTGTTCTGAAGTATGCACACGGATTCGTAAGGTCCGGGCATAGGCAGCCCCATCTTATCGGCGACGTATGCTGCCGTAATGACTCCAGGATCCACGGCAAAAGACATTATGCCGTCAATCTTCCGCTTACGTGCTTCAGCCAGAACAGCTTCTTTGTCCACTATGCTGACATTGACATATTCGTCGGAGTATTTATGCGCGATATTATCAGGGAGATAGTCACATGTTATGACGTAACATCCAAGTTTATGAGCGGCTTCTATAACAGGGAGGAGGTAACGGAGGCCCCCAAGCAGCATCAATTTTTTTTGTGACATTTTCAAAGTTTTACAACATCCAATACCCTCTTCACATCCTCATCCGTCAGCAGATGGTGCATGGGCAGGCAGATAACCTGCTCGGCGATCCTGTGCGCCACCGGCAGGTTCTCAGGCCGCGCGGAGTCGAGCCCACGGTAAGCCGAGAACGTGCTGATGAGAGGGTAGAAGTACCTGCGTCCGAGTATATTGTGGTCCTTCAGCTTCTGGTAGAGGTCATCGCGCGTCATGCCGTACTTCTCCGCGTCCACGAAGATCGGGAAGTAGGAGTAGTTGTGCCGCACGCCCGGCATGTCCTCGAAGTAGGTGATTCCCTCGACGCCCCTCAGTCCTTTGCAATAGAGCTCTGCGACATGCTTTCTCGCCGCAATCGCTTTGTCTACCTGTTTAAGGTTAAGCAACCCGATTGACGCGCGGATTTCGTCCATTTTGCTGTTGATTCCCGGGGCCACGACCGTGGTCTCGTTGGCGAAACCGAAGTTCTTGAGGTAGTCGATTCGCTGCTTGGTCTTCTCGTCGTGCATGACGAGCGCGCCGCCCTCCACGGTGTTGTACACCTTGGTGGCGTGGAAGCTCAGCGTGGACATGTCGCCCGCGTTGAGTATCGATTCTCTATTCACCTCGACGCCGAAGGCGTGCGCGGCATCGTATATCACCTTGAGCCCGTACTTGTCCGCAATCTCCTGGATGCGCTTCACGTCGCACGGCTTGCCGTAGCAGTGCACCGGCATGATGGCAGTGGTCTTCGGGGTGATGGCCGCCTCTATCTTGTCGGGGTCCATGCCGCAGTTCGAGGGGTCGATGTCCACGAACACGGGCTTGATGCCGTTCCACCAGATCGCGTGGGTCGTGGCGACGAAGCTGAACGGCGTGGTGATGACCTCGCCGGTTATCCGAAGCGCCTGTAGCGCGGTGATGAGCGGCAGGGTGCCGTTGGTGAAGAGACTGATATACGGGACCTTGAGGTATTCGCAGAGGGCCTTCTCCAGCTCCCTGTGGTAGTATCCGTTGTTGGTGATCCACTTGCGCGCCCAGATGTCCCTGAGGTACCCGTTGAGCTCCTCAAGATCCGGCAGAAGCGGAGACGTCACCGTTATCTGTTCGTTTTCCATTTTTTATACTTTCCGTCTCCGGACGAGTCCGAGGACGATGTTCTTCAGTTCGTAATATTCCTCGAGCCTCAGCAGTTCGCAGAGGCCTATGGCGATTCCCGCCCCGGCGAGGAGCTGGGCCGCCAGGAGCGCCACCGGGGGCAGTCCGGTGAGCGTCAGCGCGTACAGCGCCGCCATCATCACGAAGGCAACCCCGAACGACGGGGCGATGTCCCTCAGCTGGGCCAGCGAACCGTAGCCTATCATCCTGCCGGAGAACATGGAGTTGAGCCAGTAGCTGATGAGACCTGTCACCACCCACCCCCAGAGCATCCACTCGATGCTGATGAAGATTCCGAGCAGTATAGGACCTATCGCGATTATTTTCTTGACTATCTCCAGTTTGAGGAACAGGTCCGAGCGACCGGCCACCTGCAGCATATTGAGGTTGATGGCGTGCAGCGGATAGAGGCAGGCCGAGAACACGAGAATCTGCAGGTACCTCGCAGCCTCGGACCACTGACTTCCGACGAGCACGTACAGCAGCGAGTCCGCAACCGCCCCGAGCCCGAACATGAACACGAACGACAGGAGCATCGTAACCTTGATAATCTTCCGATAACCTTCCCTGAGCCGCGTCTGTTCGTCCTGTACCGAGCTCAGCACAGGGAAGCTGACCCTCTGTATCACCGAGGTCATGTTCGTCGAGAAGATGTCGGAGAACTGCTTGCCGCGGGTGAACTGGCCGAGCGTCGCGGTCGAATAGCATTTCCCTATGACTATCTG
>UMAB01001450.1_pt1 | contig 13571 bp, 13 predicted proteins | sample 1963601 | NCBI WGS metagenome assembly UMAB01 (sample SAMEA4835905, study PRJEB28245) | human gut metagenome | biome: gut microbiome; material: fecal sample | place: Denmark | collected 2008 | reverse complement strand
CGGCGGCAGAGGGGGCAGCCGGCTCGGCCGGCTTTTCCACGGGTTTGGCCTCGGGCTTTTTCTCCATAGGCTTCTTCTCCGCCGGTCTCTTCTCGGCGGGCTTCTTTTCTACAGGCTTGCTCTCGGCGGCCTTCTTTTCGGCAGGCTTTGCCTGGGGGGCCGGGGTCTTGATCTCCGGCTCCTCCACAACGTCCAGCTCGTAGCGCACCCGCACCTTGGCCGGGCTGCTGCCGATGCCTAAAAATCCGCTCTTGGAACGCTCCAATATCTCCAGGGACACGTCATCCCGCTCCAGATGGAGCTGCTCCAGCGCCTTGCGGACGGCCTCCTCCTCGGTCTTGCCTGTTACATCAATATAACGCATGACAAAACTCCTTATTCGTCGTAGTGATGCTCGCTGTAAGCGCGTCCGCGGGCATAGGGACGCTGGCCCACCCGGCCGTTTTCATTGGTGCCGGCCTTTTTCTCCGGCTTTTTGGCAGCTTGATTCTTTTTCTTATTATTGTTATTGCCGGACTTGGACTTCTCATACTGCTGTTGCTGCTGCAGCATCCGCTCCCGGGAGGCCATCATCTTGGCGGCCCGGGCCTCGCGCTTGGCGCGCTCCTTGTCCGTTTCCTCCCGGTCCAGGATCTTGTTGAAGTACTTATTGAGCACCTGCTCCTGAATGGTGGCAAAGGCGGTGTTGGCAATCCAGTACACACACAGGGCGGCAGGCAGGATATAGCCCATCCACAGGGTCATCAGGGGCATGAGGTACATCATCATCTTGCCCTGGGAGCCGGCGGCATTGCCGGTGGCCTTCATGCTGATAAGGGTCATGAGGAACTGCAGGGCTGTGGCAATGACCGGCAGCAGCAGCACACCGATGACCGGCCAGCCGCCGGTGGTGATCTGCTTAAAGAGCTGGGAGCCCTGGCTGGCCAGGTCCATGCCCAGGAAGTTATAGTCCAGGTTGATGAGCCCGTCAAACTGGCCCTGGAAGCTGTCCCAGTTCTGATGGACGAACTTGGCCAGGTAGATCTGCTCATAGGCCGCAGCCTGGCTCCCCTCTGCCACAGTGTAGCCCAGCTTGGTGGCCGCGTCGGTGATGGCGCTGATGGTGTCCACGCTGAGGCCCATGAGGTAACGCAGGGGCTGGCGGATGATGGCGTACAGGGCGATGAGAATGGGGAAGGGCAGGAAGGACCACAGACAGCCGGACATGGGGTTCACGCCCTCCTGGGCGTAGAGGTTGGCCATCTCCTCCTGCTGGCGCTGCTTATTATTGGCGTAGCGGGTCTGGATGTCCTTCATCTTGCCCTGCATACGGTTCATGCGCAGCATGCTCTTCTTACCCTTTAGTTGGAAGGGCAGGATCACCAGCTTCACCACCAGGGTGAACAGGATCAGCGCCAGGCCGTAGGACCCGGTGAGGGAATAGAACAGGCGGGTCAGCCAGGCAAAAGGCACACAGATATAATATCCGAGTTGTGCGAACATATTTTTTTCCTCCGTTTAGTTCTTGGGAAAAGCCGATGGTTACGGAACGGGATCATACCCGCCCTTGTGGAAGGGATTGCATCGCAATATACGCTTGGCGGCAAGAAAGCTGCCCTTTACGGCGCCGTATTTTTCCACCGCCTCCAGAGCGTACTCCGAGCAGGTGGGAATATAGCGGCACCGGGGCGGAAATAGAGGGGAAACCTCCCGCTGGTAAAACCGGATGGCGGCCATACATGCTTTTTTCATGCCTCGCCCTCCTCCTGCAGCAGGGAGAGCCGGCGCAGGCAAGCCAAATACGCCTCGTTCATCTTCTGATACGGGCCTGCAGCGCTGCGGCCACGGCCCACCACAATCACGTCCCACCCGGGGCGCATTTTATCCCGGTTCAGGCGATAAAGCTCCCGGATCCGGCGGCGCACCCGGTTGCGCACCACCGCATGACCCAGCTTCTTACTCACCGTGACACCCAGGCGGCTGGCCCCGGCCCGATTCTTCAGGCAGTACACCACAAAATAGGGGCTCACAGCGGAGCGGCCCTTGCGGTAGATGCGGCGAAATTCGTAATTTTCCTTGACGGTTACGGCTGCTTTCATGGTTTTCTCCCGGCTTAAAGTTACACTGCCAAGTGACATTTGCATAGACGAATAGGGACGGCAGTTTTCCCTTCCACCGTCCCTGTTTTTCACGAGCTATGCCGGATGCACCTTCCGTGACCTCAGAGGGTCAGACGAGCGCGACCCTTGGCACGGCGACGAGCCAAAACCTTGCGGCCGTTGGCAGTAGCCATTCTCTTGCGGAAGCCGTGCACCTTGGAGCGCTGGCGCTTCTTGGGCTGATAGGTACGGAACATTGCAGGACACCTCCATTACATAGAAAATCCGGCGGCGGCAACCGGGCCGCCACACTTACTCGACGGCGGGCGAAGCTTCCTCCGCCCCGCAGTTGAAAAAGTCAGGTGCCGAAAATGCGGCACTTTGTTCATTATACATAATGTAAAAGGGCCTGTCAACAGAAATATTTCTCCGCAGGCGACGTGTTTTCCCGAAAAAAGAAAAAAAAGATTTATACATTATCTAATATATAAGTGTGGACTTTTTTATGTCTTTATGATATACTTACGGTGCCTATGTGCCGCCCCTTCCCAGTGGGGCGGTAATCGGTGGCTGACACAGAAATATTTCCCGCAGCGTTGTCCCAGAATGGGCAACACCGGGCCGGATTTACCCTATAGATAGAATTTGCTTTTGGGAAAGGGGAGCTATCACTTTGAATTCACTGACCGATGTATGGGGCAGCGTGCTGCAGCAGATGTCACAGCAGCTGGCCCCCACCACCATCAACACCTGGTTTGACGAGGTGGACGTGGTCACTATGGAGGATTCTGCTTTCGTGCTGCACTGCGGCAACGAATTCAAGAAGAAAACCATTGAGACCCGGTTTCTGTCCTATATCCGGGACGCCCTGCGGGATCTGTTCTCCGCGGATTTTGAGATCAAGATCCTCAACGACGATCAGCTGTCCGCCTATCACGGCATCAAACCCGACTATCCGGGGGACCTGGAGGACTCCGGGACGTTCACCTTTGAGACCTATGTAGTGGGCCCCAGCAACAAGCTGGCCTACGCTGCCGCCCACGCCGTGTCCGACAGGCCGGGCGTGAACTATAACCCCCTGTTCATCTACGGGGACTCCGGCCTGGGCAAGACCCATCTGCTCTACGCCATCGCCCACGGATTAAAGCAGAACTATCCGGACGCCAAGGTGGTATACATCAAGGGAGACGACTTTACCAACGAGCTGGTGGCCTCCATCCGGGAGGGAAAAAACGCCGAGTTCCGGGAGAAATACCGCCAGGCGACACTGCTGCTGGTGGACGACGTGCAGTTCATCGCCGGTAAGGAGCAGACCCAGGAGGAGTTCTTCCACACCTTCAACTCCCTGTACGAGGCCGGCAAGCAGATCGTTCTCACCTCCGACCGGCCGCCCCGGGAGATGACCAAGCTGGAGGACCGGCTGCGCACCCGCTTTGAGTGGGGCCTGATGGTGGACGTGACGCCCCCCGACTACGAGACGCGCCTCGCCATCGTAAAAAACAAGTCCGCCATGCTGGGGGTGAAGCTGTCAGATCCGGTGTCCGACCTCATCGCAGAGAACGTCACCGCCAACGTCCGGCAGATTGAGGGCACCCTGAATAAAATCTTAGCCTATTACGACCTCATGGGCAGCACCATGAGTCAGGAGGACATCCTCAAGGCCATCCGGGATATGATCAAGAAAAACAACGAGTACATTCCCACAGCTCAGGCAGTGGTGGACTTCATCTGCTCCACCTATCACATTGACGAGGATGTGCTCCGGGGCCAGAGCCGGGGCCGGGAGGTGGTCAACGCCCGTCAGATCGCCATGTACCTCATGCGGCGGATGATCTGCATGAACCTGGTGGACATCGGCAAGGAGTTTGGCGACAGGGACCACACCACGGTGCTGCATTCCCTGGACAAGGTGGAAAAGCAGATGCGCTCCGACCCGGCCTTTGCCGAAACCGTGAAGCAGATCACCACCAATATCAATAACAGCGCCCGGGGGTAATTTCTCCACATAGCTTGTGAACTTTCTGTGGAAAAGGGGGCAGCTTCCGTTTTTGCCCAATTATCCGTGGAAACCTGTGGATATTTTTCCCGCCCCCATGTGGAGAAAAAAACGAGCCGTTTCGCGGCTTTGCTTACTTTTTCCACAATTGTTTTCCCTACGACTACTGTTACTAAAAAATACTTAGCTTATGTTCTGTGCGCATAAAATATGCGCGGGATTTTTCGGAAAAAAAGAAAGGATGATCCAGATGCTGAAATTCTCCTGCGAAAAGGCGCTGCTGCAGCTCGCCGTGAATACCGCCTCCCGCACCGTGGCCACCAAAAGCTCCATCCCCGCTTTGGAGGGGCTGCTGCTGGAGGGGACGGACGTGCTGACCCTGTCCGGCTACAACATGCAGACCGGCATCCGCACCCGGCTGGAGGCCGATATCCGGGAGGGCGGACGTATCGTGCTCAACTCCCGGCTGTTCGGCGACATCATCCGGAAAATGCCCGATGACGTCATCGTTTTCTCTGCGGATGAAAAATTCATGGTCACCCTCACCTGCGGGGACGCCCGGTTCGAGATTCTGGGCTTGTCTGCCGATGATTATCCGGAGATGCCCGAGGTGGAGAGCGACTACTCCATGACCGTGCAGCAGGGGATCCTAAAGGCTATGATCAACCAGACCTCCTTCGCCGTTTCTACCAACGAAAACCGCCCCATCCACACCGGCTCCCTCTTTGAGGTGGGCATCGATGGGGTAACGGTGGTGTCCGTGGACGGCTTCCGCCTGGCTCTGCGCCGGGAGAAGATAGAGCAGCTGGAGGGCGGTGCCTTCCGGTTTGTATGCCCCGGCAGCGCCTTAAACGAGGTGGAGAAGATTTGCGAGGACAGCGAGGAGGCTATCACCGTGATGCTTGGAAAGCGTCACCTGCTGTTTGAAACCGGCTCTACCCAGCTCATCTGCCGGAAGCTGGAGGGGGATTTCCTGGACTACAAGAACGCCATCCCCCGGAACAATCCCATCCGCCTCACCGTGGACAGCAAGACCATGCTCAGCAGCCTGGACCGGGTGAGCGTGGTTATCAGTGAGAAGCTGAAAAGCCCTGTCCGCTGCATTATGGGCAGCGGCTGCATCACCATGTCCGCCAAGACCGGCAACGGCGAGGCAACGGACGTGTGCCCCGTGGAGGGGGACGGCCAGGGCCTGGAAATTGGCTTCAACAACCGCTATCTTATGGACGCCCTGCGCTTTGCCCCGGCGGATCAGGTGGTAATGGAGCTGAATACCGGCATCAGCCCCTGCGTCATGACCCCTGTGGACGGCGGCGACAGCTTTCTTTACATGGTGCTGCCGGTGCGGCTGAAGGCGTAAGGAGCGGAAAATATGAAAATCGTGACCATTACAACGGAATTTATCAAATTGCAGGATCTGCTGAAGCTGGCGGATGCAGTGTCCACCGGCGGCGAGGCGAAAATAGAGGTGCAGGAGGGAGCAGTGCTGGTAAACGGCGATGTCTGCACCCAGCGGGGTAAGAAAATCCGCCCCGGCGACACCGTGACTTTTGATGGGGCCGACTACGGCGTAAAATATGCAGATCAATAGCTTGACCCTGGTGGGCTTTCGCAACTACCGGGAGCAGACCCTGGCCTTTGACCCGGCTTGCAACGTCATCCACGGGGAGAACGCCCAGGGAAAAACAAACCTTCTGGAGGCTATAGTTTATCTCTCCTGCGGCAAGTCTCCCCGGACAAGAAGTGACAGGGAGCTTATAACCTTTGACGGACAGCAGGCCCGCATTACCGGGAAAATTTTCTCCCGGGGCAGAGAGTTTGTGACGGACATAACCTTGCAGGCCGGCCGGCGGCGGAAAATGACCGTCAACGGTGTTGCGGCCAAAAACGCCGCAGAGCTGTCCGACGTGCTGCACACGGTTTTCTTTTGTCCGGAGGATCTGTTCCTTATCCGGGAGGGGGCGGCGGCCCGGCGAAAATTCATGGATCAATCCCTGTGCCAGCTGCGGCCCCGATATGCCCAGGCTTTGGCGGAGTATCATCGGCTTTATGAGCACAAGACCCGTATCCTGCGGGACCGGGAGGATAATCCGGGGCTGCTGGCCATGCTGCCGGACTTTAACGAGCGCATGTGCCGGGTGGGAGCCATCCTTATCTATTACCGGGCCCGGTATTGCCGGGCGCTGGAGGGCTACGCTGCCCCGGCCCACGAGGATTGCAGCGGCGGCCGGGAAAAATTGACCCTGGGCTATGAAACGGTGAAAACCGTTTTGGACCCCTTTGCCAAGACAGAGGACATCGCCCGGAATTTACGCGAGCACCAGGAGAGCCATTATCATGCGGAGCTTGCCTCGGGACTGTGCCTGTCGGGGCCCCATAAGGATGACTTTATCGTAGAGGTAAACGGAAGGAGCGCCAGGCAGTTCTGCTCCCAGGGGCAGGTACGCACGGCGGCGCTGTCGCTGAAATTAGCTGACCGGGAGATACACCGCAGCGCCGTGGGGGAGTACCCGGTGATGCTGCTGGATGATGTGCTGTCGGAGCTGGACCCCAAGCGGCAGGAGTATGTATTAAATCGCATTTCCGGCGGTCAGGTGTTCATCACCTGCTGTGAAAACGACCGGCTGGACCGCCTGCAAGCGGGGCGGCTGTTTCACATCCAAAACGGGGAGGTGCTTTTGTGAGCTATCTGCATATCGGGCAGAATGCCATGATCCCGGAAAAGCGGATCATCGGCATTTTCGACCTGGACATTACCTCCCAGTCGAGGCGCACCCGGGAATTTTTGGAAAAAGCGGAGCGAGAGGGTGTGGTGGTGCCGGTGACGGAGGACATTCCCAAGTCCTTTTTGGTGTGTGACCATCCGTACCACCGGCAGATCGTGTATATTTCGCAGCTGAATCCCCAGACCCTGCAGAAGCGGAGCAGGGGAGAGTAGGAGCGCCGGGCGGGCAGGGTTGTCCACCCCTACGCACGATTTGAAAGTCGGTGCCACCGGGCCGATGTAGGCATCGGCCTCTACACACTGTATAACGATAGAATTTCGTAGGGGGCGATGTGAGCATCGCCCCGCCGCTCCACATCGTTTTCACCCCCGTCTTTGTTTTGTAAATACAGCGGAAGATCATCTTCCCTTGAGAAAGGATAGGATTTATGTCAGAACTGGAAAAAGTCATCGCCGTGGATACGGAATATGATGCCTCGGAGATCCAAGTGCTGGAGGGCCTGGAGGCCGTGCGTAAGCGGCCCGGTATGTATATTGGCTCTACCTCCTCCTCTGGCCTGCACCACCTGGTGTACGAGATCGTGGACAACGCCATCGACGAGGCCCTGGCCGGCTACTGCACGGACATCACCGTGACCATCAATCCCGGCGATACCATCACCGTTACCGATAACGGACGCGGCATCCCCGTGGACATCCAGCCCCAGACCGGACGGCCTGCCCTGGAGGTGGTTTACACCGTGCTCCACGCCGGCGGCAAGTTCGGCGGCGGGGGCTATAAGGTCTCCGGCGGCCTTCATGGCGTGGGCGCCTCCGTGGTGAATGCCCTGTCGGAGTGGCTGGAGGTGCAGGTTTACAAAAACGGCCACATTTATGAGATGAAATTCTCCCGGGGCGACATCACTCAGGAGATGAAGATCATCGGCGATACAGACCGCACCGGCACCACCGTCACCTTCAAGCCTGACCCGGAGATATTTGACACCCTGGTGTATGACTATGACATCCTCCACACCCGTATGCGGGAGCAGGCGTTTCTGAATGCGGGGCTGCGCATCACCATCACCGATACCCGGCCCGGCAGCGAGCAGGGGGAGACCATGTGCTACGAGGGGGGCATACGGGAGTATGTGACCTATCTCAACCGCAACAAGACCCCCCTGCACCAGGAGGTCATCTACCTCTCCGGCGCCAAGGGGGATTCCACGGCGGAGATCGCCCTGCAATATAACGACGGCTACAACGAGACCCTGGTCTCCTTTGCCAACGACATCCACACCCCCGGCGGCGGTATGCACGAAACCGGCTTCAAGGCGGCGCTGACCCGGGTGCTGAACGCCTACGGCACCAAATACGGGATGCTCAAGGACGGGGACGACAAGGTCTCCGGCGAGGATTGCCGGGAGGGCATCGCGGCGGTGATCTCCGTGAAGCTGACGGAGGCCCAGTTCGAGGGGCAGACCAAAGATAAGCTGGGTAACGCCTACATCCGCACCCTGGTGGACGGCATCGTGTCCGACCAGCTGGCGGTATACATGGAGGAGCATCCGGCGGTGGCCCGGACCATTTTGGACAAGGCCCTCACCGCCAACCGTGCCCGGGAGGCCGCCCGGAAGGCCCGGGAATCCATCCGGCGCAAGACGGCCTTAGGCGGTGCGGCCATGCCCGACAAGCTCCGGGACTGCAATGAAAATAACCCGGAGCTGACAGAGCTTTACATCGTGGAGGGCGACTCCGCAGGAGGCTCCGCCACCCAAGGGCGCGACTCCCGCTTCCAGGCCATCCTCCCCCTGTGGGGTAAGATGCTCAACGTGGAAAAGGCCCGGGCGGATAAGGTCTACGGAAACGACAAGCTCCAGCCGGTCATCACCGCCCTGGGGGCGGGCATCGGCGACGAGTTCGACGCGGACAAGCTCCGCTATCACAAAATCATCATCATGGCCGATGCCGATGTGGACGGCGCGCACATCCGCACGCTGCTGCTGACCTTCTTTTTCCGCTTCATGCGGCCCCTGATTGAGAACGGATATGTGTATTCGGCGGTGCCGCCGCTGTATAAGCTGAGCCGGGGCAAGCAGACCCGGGTCGCCTACTCCGACGAGGAGCGGGATGCGGTCTCCGCCCTGCTCCGGGGGGATAATCCCGAGGCCAAGGTGGACATCAGCCGCTTCAAGGGCCTGGGCGAGATGAATCCCCACGAGCTGTGGGAGACCACTATGGACCCGGAGAAGAGGACTCTGCGCCGCATTACCCTGGACGACGCCGTGGCCGCCGACGCCACCTTTACGGTGCTTATGGGCGAAAAGGTGGAGCCCCGGAAGGAGTTCATTGAGCAGAAGGCGAAATATGCGGTGAATTTGGATTACTAAAATAAGGCGTAGAATTTTACCCCAAAAAACGGGCGGACAGAGGCGTCCTCCCCTACAAACCGTTTACAGATAGCCGCCCTACGCACGATTAAAAAAAACGGTGCCACCGGGCCGATGTAGGCATCGGCCCCTACACACTGTTTAGCGATAGAAGTCTGTAGGGGGCGGCGTCCCCGACGCCCCGCTTTACCGCACTTTTTGTCACGCATTCGCCCTGCGCAATCCCATAAAATCCGATGAACCAATCCTTTCACAAAGGAGAAACGATATGAGTAAAAAACCCCAATACGATCCGGAGGAGATCCGGTATCCCCAGCAGCACATTGTGGAGTCGCCCCTGGTGCCGGAGATGGAGAAGTCGTACATTGAGTACGCCATGTCCGTTATCGTGGGCCGGGCGCTGCCCGACGTGCGGGACGGCCTGAAGCCCGTCCACCGGCGTATTCTCTACGCCATGTACGAGGACAACCTCACCTCCGACCGGCCCTTTAAGAAGTCCGCCACCTGCGTGGGCGATGTGCTGGGCCGGTATCATCCCCACGGCGATGCGTCGGTGTACGACGCCCTGGTGCGTCTGGCCCAGGACTTTTCCATGCGCTACATGCTGGTGGACGGCCACGGCAACTTCGGCTCCGTGGACGGCGACCCCGCCGCCGCCTACCGCTACACCGAGGCAAGACTCTCCAAAATCTCCAACGAGATGCTCCGGGACATTGAAAAGGACACCGTGGACTGGGACCCCAACTTCGACGAGAGCCGGAAGGAGCCCCGGGTGCTTCCGGCCCGGTTCCCCAACCTGCTGGTGAACGGCTCCTCCGGCATTGCCGTGGGTATGGCCACCAATATTCCGCCCCACAACCTGCGGGAGGTCATCGGCGCGTGCATCTGCGTGCTGGATGACCCGGACGCCACCCTGGCAGACCTCATGGAGCATATCAAGGGCCCTGATTTCCCCACAAAGGGTATTATCATGGGCCGCAGCGGTATCCGGGCCGCTTACGCCACCGGCCGGGGCCGGCTGGTGGTTCGGGCAAGGCACGAGTTTGAGGAGTTCGGCAAGGACCGCACCCGCATCGTTATTACGGAGCTGCCCTACCAGGTGAACAAGCGTATGCTCATTAAGAACATCGCCGAGCAGGTGGAGGACAAGCGCCTGGACGGCATTTCCGACATCCGGGATGAGTCCGACCGCAACGGTATGCGCGTCGTCATTGAGCTGAAGCGGGACGCCAATCCTCAGGTGGTCTTAAACCGCCTGTTTGCCCAGTCTCAGCTGCAGACCACCTTCGCCATCAATATGCTGGCACTGGTGGACAACCAGCGGCAGCCGAAAATTCTGTCCCTGCGGCACATCATCGACGAGTACCTGGCCTTCCAGGAGGAGATTATCATCCGCCGCACGAGGTTCGACCTGAACAAGGCTCTGGAGCGGGCCCATCTGCTGGAGGGTCTGCTCATCGCACAGGATAATATTGACGAGGTCATCAAGATCATCCGGGAGAGCTACGACGATGCCCGGGAAAATCTGATGGCCCGCTTCGGGCTGGACCAGGTCCAGGCCCAGGCCATTCTGGATATGCGCCTGAAGGCCCTGCAGGGCCTCGACCGGGAGAAGCTGCAGAAGGAGTACGACGACCTGGAGGAGAAGATCGCCTACTTCCGCCGGGTGCTGTCCGACGACGCCCTGGTGCGGCAGATCCTCAAGGAGGAGTTGTCCGCCCTGGCCGAAAAATTCGGCGACGAGCGCAAGACAGAGATCCAGGATGTGGAGGACGAGATAGATATCGAGGACCTGATCGAGGAGGAGCAGTGCGTCTTTACCCTCACCAAGGCCGGGTATATTAAGCGCACCCCCGTCAGCGAGTATGCCGCCCAGAGCAAGGGCGGCATGGGCAAGAAAGGTATGTCCACCCGGGAGGAGGACGAGGTGGTGTCGGTGTTCACCGCATCCACCCATGACTATATCCTCTTTTTCACTGACACCGGCAAGGTCTACCGCAAAAAGGGCTATCAGATTCCCGAGAGCGGCAAAACCGCCAAGGGCATCAACATGGTCAATGTCATTCAGGTGGAGAACGGGGAGAAGGTCCAGGCTATGCTCCACTTCCGGGAGATGGAGGATAAGCCCCTGTACCTCTTTATGACCACCCGCAGCGGCACCGTGAAGCGGCTGCCTGTGGACCAACTGAAGAACATCCGCCAGAGCGGAATCCGCGCCCTGACCCTGGACGAGGGCGACCAGCTCATCAGCGTGCAGGAGACGGACGGGGAGCAGTTTATCCTCATCGCCACCCACGACGGCCAGGCGGTGCGCTTCCACGAGAGCGATGTGCGGCCCATGGGCCGTACGGCTGTGGGCGTGCGCGGCATCCGGCTAAGGGAGGGCGACTATGTGGTGGGCGCCGCCCGGGCAGAGGAGGGCAAAACCGTCCTCACCATCACCGAGCGGGGCTATGGCAAGCGTACCCCTGTGGAGGACTACCGCATCACCAGCCGCGGCGGCCTGGGCATCCGCAACTACATGGTCACCGATAAGACCGGCCCCATTGTGGGCATCAAGGTGGTGGATGGCACGGAGGATCTGCTGCTGGTCACTGAAAGCGGCATCCTCATCCGCACACCGGTGCAGAACATCCGCACCGCAGGCCGCGCCACCCAGGGCGTCATCGTCATGCGGTTTAAGACCGAGGGCGACCGCGTTATCTCCATGGCCCTGGCTGACCCGGAGGGGCAGACACCGTCTGCGGAGGAGTAAACGATGGGAAGGAAACGGGAGAGAGTGGCGCCCCTGACCCGGTGGCAGTATTTCACCAAGACCCTTTATAGTGACGCCGCCTCCAGGGCGGAGTTTGAATATGACAGAGTCATCTATTTCAAAAGTGAGGAGCTGCAGCGCATTGAGGCAGGTAACCGCCGCATCCACGGGCTGCTGCTGGTGATACTGTGCCTGGTGTTCCTGTCGGCTATCAGGTGGCAGAACATCTATTTCGTGGTGGCGTACATGGTTATCATCGTGGCGGGGGAGGCGGTGCGCCTGCTGCGCTTGCCCAAGGACATCCGCGCCCACCTGACCGATACCGGCCGGAGGAAGTGAGGATGACCGTGAATATCATCGCCCGCATTCGCACAGAGCTGCCTGAAAAATTCGGCGTACCCCGGCAGAGCGGCCTGGTGCCCCAGCTCCGGGGAACCATCGTGTTTGAGCCGGCGTACCGCAATCCCGACGCCCTGCGGGGGCTGGAGGGCTTTTCCCACCTGTGGCTGATCTTTCAGTTTCATCAGGCGGTGCGGGAGGGCTGGTCGCCTACGGTGCGCCCGCCCCGACTGGGGGGCAACCGGCGCATGGGCGTGTTTGCCACCCGGTCGCCCTTTCGGCCCAATGCCATAGGCCTGTCCTGCGTGAAGCTGGAGGGGGTGCGGCAGGAGGAGAAGCTGGGCCCGGTCCTTGACGTCAGCGGCGCCGACCTGGTGGACGGCACGCCGATCCTGGACATCAAGCCCTACCTGCCCTATGCCGATTGCCACCCCGAGGCCACCGGTGGGTTTACTGACCCATTGGAAGGACAGACCCTGCAGGTGGCGTGTGAGGGGGCCCTGCTGGCGGGATTGAATGAGGAGCAGCGGGCGGGACTAATGGGCGTGCTGGCCTGCGACCCCCGGCCCCGGTATCAGGAGGACCCGGAGCGGGTCTATGGCCTGGCCTTTGCCGGAAAAAACGTGAGGTTTACTGTGCAGAACGGGGTACTCACCGTCCTGGCGGTGGAGGATTAATGCCGTGCAGGGCGATATGGGCACTTTTTGTTTTTGCCTGTAGGGGCCGGCGTCCCGACGGCCCGAACCTGGGCTTGCATAAATTTTCCTACTATCCGTAGGGCGGGCTGCCCTCAGCCCGCCGCGTGGATTTGCACCGCACCTCTTGTAAAAAACACTGTCATTGCGAACCAGTGACCGACGTCACTGGTGTGGCAATCCGTATTCCCTCTGCGCTGTGCCTCCGGCGGCTCCCTTTCTTTCTGCGGCGAAAGAAAGGGAGGAAAGAACGCCGCCAAAACCCATGGTTCAGGAATCCTTTCCGCGGCTGAAGCGCCGTCTGTATCGGCCTCCTTTTGCCCCGCGAATCGGTCTGTGCAAAATTTATGCCGTCCTTTCGTATCGTCTCTGCGTCCCCATCCGCGATGCGCTCTGCGCTTGTGCTGGCCTGGCGAAACAGGGAAAGCCTCTGCGGCTACTGCGCGGCGGCGTGAGGGCACGCCGCTCTACGCAAAGCCAGAAGCTTGATTCCGTAGGGGCCGATGATCCTGTTGCGGTACCCAAAATTTCCATGCTGCCTTGTGGCTGCCGCATGAAATTTTGACCGCGGCCACTCGTTCATCTCGCTTCATCCGCCACCGGCGGCGCTCGAT
>UMAB01049892.1_pt1 | contig 13877 bp, 10 predicted proteins | sample 1963601 | NCBI WGS metagenome assembly UMAB01 (sample SAMEA4835905, study PRJEB28245) | human gut metagenome | biome: gut microbiome; material: fecal sample | place: Denmark | collected 2008 | reverse complement strand
CTGCGATTTTTTCGCAGAGGGCGCTTTTGTCAGATCTTATTGGGGCCGGATCACCGTACAAAATGCGTATGTACGCGCTCTTCCTTTTTGGGCAGGCCGAACTTTTCCTTGCCCAGGGCAATACTCTTCATAAGGAAGGTCATGTTTCGGGCCAGGGTCCGCATGGTCTGCCTGCCCTCCCCATCCTCCAGGGCATCTCCCGGCTCAAGGCCGTGAATGGAGTTCCAATACTGGCTGGACGCCACCGGCATACCGTTGATGGTGAAATACTTGTTCAGCTCGTCAAAGGTGGCCGAGCAGCCGCCGCGGCGGGCGCACACCACGCTTGCGCCGACCTTCATGGTTTTGTCAAAGCCGGTGCTGTAAAAAAGGCGGTCCAGCACGGCGATGAGGGTGGCGTTGGCAGAGGCAAAATACACAGGACTTGCGACAACAAAGCCATCCGCCTCCTTCAGCTTGCCGGCCAGCTCATTGACCACATCGTCAAACACGCACTTACCCGTCACCTTGCACCGGCCGCAGGCGCTGCAGCCCCGAACCGGCTGATTGCCAACCTGTACCAGCTCCGTCTCCACGCCTTCCTCAGCAAAGACGCTGCACATTTCCTCCAGCGCCGCGGCGGTGTTGCCGTTGGCCCTGGGACTTCCGTTGAGCATCAAAACCTTCATAGGATGTTTTCCTTCCTTTCAGACGTATTTGCCGCAGCCGCAGAGCGCAGGCTTTCCCGCTGCATCTTTTCTTTCTTTCATTGTGCCAGCCAAGGCAGAGAAGCTCAATTGTTTCCTCGCTGCCGGTCTTGTCAAATTTGCATCGGAAAAGCTCTCAGATGCGTTCCCCCTCCGTGGTTATCCAATTGTGGAAGCCGCGAGGCAAACTATATCTGAAAAATCTTCAGGTAAATGTATCTCCAAAACAGGAGACCTGCATGTGCGTTCATAGCAGCTGTAGTCAGCTTTCAACTCAAATCATAAAAACTGAAATGGGATATTGTGTTGTGCAAGCCAGTTGGCTGCATAGCTATTTTCTTTGCACAGGATTGTCAGATTCCCACATTCCGAAAAGGCATTGCCCCCGATATGAACCACCGTAGAGGGAATATACAACGTCTTCATCTGTTCGCATTTTTTAAATGCTTCCTCCCCGATCTGCAGCAGGCCATTGGGCAGGTCTACCTTTTGCAGCCTGATACAGCCTTCAAACGCATGCGCGCCGATAAAGCGCAAATCCCGCGGCATATTGATCTCGGACAGCCTGGTACAGTTTTTAAAGCAGCCGCTGGAAATATGCCGGATCGACGGAGGAATATGGACGCTCTCCACCTGACTATTGGTAAAAGCCACACCGATATTGACTACACGCATACCGGACACCTTCGCCGGAATATGTACCGTTTTGCGGCGCTTGGGCCCGTGGATCAGCGTTGCGTAGCTGCCAAACACATTGAATACACTTCCTTGGTGGTTCACCCGCTTGAATTCCGCCTCATCCAGCAGACGCTGGTCGGTCATCCGGGTACCATAGACCATATCCACGCTCTGCTCCAAGAGTGTTTTAGAGCTTCCCTTCAGCAGGACGGCATCGTTCACCGCAATATTTTCCTCCATCAACCGATTCAATTCCTCTCTTGTTTCGGCATAAAACGCATTGGGGTGACGGCCCTTGACCTTATCAAAGGTGATATGCATTTGTTCGCCAAAGAAGAGATAACAATCGACGGAAGCATAGTTCTGCAGGATATCATCTCCAAGTTCCGCATGGGCCTGGTCCGAGAAATCTCCCAAACCTGTCATATCGCCCAGGATTGCAATACGGTTATTATCCTCCGGAATGGGCAGGTGCTGCAGCACTGTCAGCGAGGATCTGACCGATGCAGGGGAAGAATTGAAGCAATCCATATAGAACGTCCGGTGGCAGGTTTTCACAATATTCTGCCGGACACCGCTGGTGGAGAAATTAGCCAGCCCCTCCACGATCTTATCCCGGGGAATCCCCAGGTGTTCACCAACCGCAAAGGCGCACACGGCGTTCAGCACATTATATTCGCCTAGAACATTGATCTGCACATCGGTCCGTTCATTGCCATGAACGATCTGGAAGGTCGTGTCCAAAAAGCCCTCACGGATATTTTCCACATAGTAATCCGCTTCATGGTTCTCCACGGCATAATATACAACACTACACGGCGGCTTTACCCCCCAGAGCAGCGGATCGTCTCCGTTCAGGTAGAGTATGCCATCGGCGGGCATGCCATCAGCGATCTGCAGCTTGTTGGCCATCAGAAGATGATGGTCACCGTTGAAATTGCCCAAATGAGCGTCCCCGATATTCGTAACGATCGTCAGAGACGGACAGACCATACGCGAATGCCGGGAGGCACCGCCGGGTCTGCCGCCGCCACACTCTTGAATGTACATGCCCACATCCCTGGTCAGGTGCTGCAGATTCATTGCGATCTTGACCTGGGAGTTGGTGTTGGACTCACTCTTGACCGTGTTGAACTGCATCTTCACCACCTCGGCCAGCATATCCTTGGTAGATGTCTTACCGATGCTGCCGGTGATGGCAATAGACGGGAAGTCGAACTGGCGGCGAAGGTATGCGCAGGCCCGCACGTGGGCCTCCATCACATCATCCGTATACGTACAGGGGCACGGAATGGGCAGCTTGCAGAAGGATACCATGAAAAACGCGCCGCGCCGATAGGCACGTTTCACGGCGCGCACTCTGCGGCTGTGGGAAACCTTCACCAGGTCATTGGGATCATCAAAGGCCTGACGGAAGAAAAATATATCTCCCGGGCTGGTTTCAAATGTCCGCGCACAGATCTTTCCCACAGAAAAGTCGGCCATATACGCATACTCTTCCGGCATATTGAGCTCGATGGCATCTAAAAGCTGCCCCAAGGTTATCATCCGGTCCGCCGGGCGGATCCGCAGCATAGACCGTTCGATCCAGCCAATGCATTTCTCTCGTTTGGGAGAGGATACGGTCTCGCTCTTCAGAAGATCCATTAAGGGCTCGTCCGGCTTTTTATACAGCGGCGTATAGGATTCCTGGATCAGCTGCACTTTTCCCTGGACTCTTCTCAGCCGCAGGTGCAGCATTGCGCGGGCGGGGAAGGAGCCACCCTTTTCTGACAGAAAAATTCCCAAGGAAGAAACAGAACGGGTAATCTTTCTGTGTCCAGACAAGAATGTACTCCCACCGCTTAAAATATTAGGCGTCAAGCCGACCACATAATCGGCTCCCATCTTACAGAGAAATTTATGCAGCCGCCTCTCCCGTGCGGAGACAGTGTTCCTTTTTCTGTAACGGTTGCTGACATAAACAATGATATAATCCGCATGCTGTCGCTTCAGGGCTAAAATATAGCGCATGAGATCCACTGAAATATGCCGGCCTTTCGCAGCGCGTCTAAACCGTTTATAAGCTATGACGCCGATCCGGCAGCCATCACCCTGAAGCATCTGCCCGCTGATAAAACTGTCGTCCCCAACGGCGAGAATTCCTTTTTCTCTCAAAAATGAACGGCTTTCCTGCAAGCTCTGTTCTCTGTTGACATCTTTGAAGCGCATATTCCGTAGCTCAGTAAATGAAACATGCGCTCTCTCCAGCAGCGGAGATACCCTCTTCAGATCTTCCTCATATCCAGCTAAGTCAAAAGGGTCGTATGTTATTCCCAGGCAATTGATTAGTATATCCTCATCCTTTTTTATTTGAAAAGATTCCGACGGCAGAATATTCAGCTTTGCTCCAAAAATATTACAGAGAACTGCCAAAAGATATATGATTGAGTATTTAGTCTTTTCTTTGGTGTTGTTAATCCGTACCGTTATTGAGGTAAGTGCTTTGCTGTAAAACTCATAAATACGATTTGGTTTCATTTTCATAAACTGCAGTTTAACCCCTTGCGCTCTCCAAAAGTTTTGCAACCAACTGCTCATACTCCATGCCGGCGGCCTGGAACATAAGCGGATAGATGCTGCCCCGGGTAAAACCGGGCACAGTGTTGATCTCATTGAAGATGATCTCCATATCATCGGTGACAAAAAAGTCTACCCGGGAAAAACCGGCGCAGCCCATGATCTTATATATGGCAATGGCCTGGCGGTCCAGCTCCTCGCCGACCTCTTTCGGCAATTCTGCGGGGATCTTTTTGTGGGTGTCATGGGTCTTGTACTTCATATCGTAGTCATTGAAAATACCATTTACCACGACCTCGCAGGGGACGCCTACGATGGGATCTTCATTGCCCAAAACCGCAATCTTCAACTCCCGGCCCCGGATCCCCTGCTCGATGATGATCTTGTCGGAATACTCTGCCGCATTGGCAAGGGCCGCCATCATTGCATCGCCCGACTCCACCTTGCTAATGCCCACGGAGGAGCCGGTGGTAGCGGGTTTGACAAACAGGGGGAAGATGCTGCCGGAGAGCACTCCGGTAAAGTAATCCGTGATCTTTTTCGCGGTGAGCTCCGGAGCTTCTTTATACTCGGCGGAGGTACAGGCATAGTAATAGGGCCTTTTGATCCCGCACAGGTCACAGAAGATCATGGAGACCGTCTTATCCATAGCGCAGGCAGAGGCGCAGACATTGCTGCCCACATACGGGATCCCGCTCATTTCCAGCAGACCCTGGATGCAGCCATCCTCGCCGGTCTCCCCATGGATGATGGGAAAAACAACATCCAGAGGCTGTACTTCATAACCGGACTCACTCAGGATCAAGAGCCCACGATTCTTTTTATCCGGTGAAAGGATCGCACTGCGGTTTTTCGGATGGGATAGCCAGCTTTTCCCATCGGCAATTTCCTCGCAGGATGCCTCTGTCAAAATCCAGACGCCGTCCCGGGTGATGCCCACGCGGTATACGTTCCATTCATCTTCATTGATAGCCGAGATCAATGAAGCAGCGGAACTGCAGGAAACGAAATGCTCCGGCGATGCCCCGCCGAATACCACAGCAACATTTTTTTTGCAGGAACTCCCTACCCTGTTCTCTAATGTGTTCATCATTCTTTTCCTCTTTTTCCGTATAAATTATAAGTTGTTTGCAAATTTTAGAGCTCAAATGTTTGAAACCTGGGCAAATTCCGCATCGGCCGCATCGTCATGGGTGACCTTGCGGATCATATCCAAGAAGCCCTCCGAAAGGTCACTGGCAAAAAATTTTCGGTTCCCGACAGCATCCTGCGGGGCGCAGAGATCTTTCTCTTTAAGCACGCGAATGACCTCCTCCACCACGATCTTCGACGGATTTACAAAATTTACCTCCGGGTATAGCTGGCCAATGGTCGCTTTGATAAAGGGATAGTGTGTACAGCCCAGGACCAGGTTCTCCACCGAGTTGGTCTCAATGAAGCTGTCCAGATAGTAGTGGGCAACGGTCTCGATCACCTTTCCCTCCCAAAATCCGTTTTCGATCAGCGGAACAAAAACCGGGCATGCTTTGGAGCAGGAGTCGATCCCGCGGGCCTGCAGCTGGCGCTTATAAACGCCGCTTTTGATGGTGGCGTGGGTCGCGATTATCCCCACATTCTTCAGCCTATTTTCGGCAATGTGCTGCACGGTCGGCTCGATGATACTGATGATGGGGATGGATGGAAATTTCTCGCGGAGGATATCCGTACACAAGGCGCTGACGGTATTGCAGGCGATGAGGATCATCTTCACATCCTGATGCGCCAGAAACTCCACAATCTGGATAGCAAACCGTATGATTGTGTCCCGGGCCTTGTCGCCATAAGGCGTTCGGGCTGTGTCGCCGAAATAAACCACATTTTCGTTAGGCATCCGCTTACAGATTGTTTTTATACAGCTTAGGCCTCCCAATCCGGAATCAAATACGCCAATAGGGCGTGTATCGGACATCGCTATTCCCCCAATCAAAAATCTATGCTTATAGAGCACCGCTCCTGCGGCTAAATGGCCCAGGGGGCCATTTAGCCGGCCCCCTGGCCTGAATTGTTTTAACGGCTGTCAGCAGGAAGCCTCCTGTACGCACTCAAAACGGATCCCGTGCTCGGCAGCATACTTCTCCACGTACGATCCGGCAGGGCCATAGATCGTCAGCTTGGTACAGCCGGAAAACGCAGTGGGCGCGATCTCCAGGCAGGAGGTTCCAAGGGTAACGGATTCCAGCTCCTCGCAGCCTTTGAATGCGTTGTGGCCTATGCAGCGGACATTCCCGGCATCTACTTCCTTCAGATGTTTGTATCCGGCAAAACAGTCATCAAGGATCGACGCCAAAAACGCCCCTGCGGCAACACCGGTAATGTCTTTGCCGGCGCAGGCCTCTTTGTTTAGACAGATCACCCGGCAGCCCTTGATGGTATCCGGAATGTTTACCTGCTTGTCCTCGGCAATATACTCGTCGATTACAGCGGCGGCGTGGTGCATATTCACACCGGAAAACGCTCCGTTGTTGAAAACCACACCGTTGTCCCGTCGTTCATTGGCGTTATTGACCACAAACTCCGTACCAAACACCGCATCGATAGCCAAAGAGGTGGACTGCATATGCTGTCCCTTAAACAGGAGTACGTCGCCCGGCTTGCTGATCTGCCAGATATGGTCTGTCAGCTCGAACCAGTTGGTGGTATAGAACACCTCTGCGGGGCCGCCGGCCAACCCGTCTGCCAATGCCTTCGTCTTTTCGCCAAAAACGAGGATATGATCCAGCTTCAAATCCCGGATCTTTTCCGCAACACGAGCATGAATCCGCTCATTATCCTCACCCAGACGCATCAGTTCCCAAATCACGGCAATCTTCTTACTGCCGGCCGGGACATGCATATTGCACAGTGTCTCAACAGACGACACCAGAGACAACTCTACGGAACTGAAGCAATCCACATACAGGGAGTAGCCGCCCACATTGCGTGTGTTCTGCCGGGTAGCGAGCGGATGATACTTCATAATGCCCGCTACGATCTCGTCTGTGGTCATATGGGCCCACCGTCCCACGGCGAAGGCGGCCAAAATGTTGTAGGCGTTATGCCGCCCAACGATATGGACCTTTACAGGTGTACGCGTGCCGTCTGCCTCCACAACTGTCATCTGCAGGGATTCAGGCTCCTGCACGATATCGCAGCCATAGTAATCCGCAGACGAATCCTCAATGGAAATGGCGAGAATATCCTCGCTGGATTGTTCGTATCTTTCCCGCAGCCAGCGATTATCAATATTCATAATGCCGATGCCGCCGGGTCGTCTGTTTTCAAAAAGACTCAGTTTGTCTTTTTTGATGTTGTCAAATGTCTTATAAAGGTCCAGATGCGCTTCGCCGATATTGGTGATAATTGCGACATCCGGCTGCAGCATTTCTGCGCCCCGGGCAATGTGATCCGGGAAGGATCCGCCGCATTCCTGCACATACATTTCGTGTTCCGGCTTCAATTGCTGGATCAGCCGCAGAATATTGACCCGATTATTGGCATTATTGAGCGTTGTGCAGGTGTGCGTGTTATAGCGGGAGGACAAAACCTGGTATACCATCTCGGTGGTAGTCGTTTTGCCGGCGGAGCCGGTGATGCAGACCGTTTTTGCCTTGTAGCAATCCCGGATATATTTGCCCACCTTTACACAGGCCGTCAAGGAATCATCCACCACGATCGTGGGCATCGGCTCACCCAGTTCGTCATAGATCTGCTCCTCTGCAAAAGCCAAAACCGCCCCACTGCGCAGCGCATTGCGGCATCTCTTTAGCTCCTTAGCCAGCATTTTGTCATAGAAGAAAATGCTGCCCTTAAAAACTTTCACGGTATCACTCAGCGTGATCTGGGGAACCACTCGGTCCTGGATCGACTTGAACTCGCTGGGGACCGGGATCCCCACGATCTCGCAGATCCGTCGGAGGGTCAGCGTTCTGCTGCTCAGCCTGCCGTGTGCTGTTTTACTGCGCCAGGCGGTGGCCTGCTCAAAGCCCTCCTTATGTACGGCGTAGTCCGTGTAAAATTGCTCAAGTGTTACGTTTTTCTCGGTCAGATAGCGTGCAAACTCGGCGTCCGGATAATAACGCATGTGGACATATGCTTGGTTGGCCAAAGACGCCTTGCTGGCCCGGGCAACAAAGCCAAATTTATAGCAATTTTTCCGGAGCCACAAAAATGCCGTCTCTTTAGAGGTGGCCTTTTCCTTGTAGGCGCCTTGCTTTGCATCCAGGGCAAAGCCTAGATGATGTTCGCTGCAGCCAAAGGGGGTAAAACGCTGCTGTGCCTTTTCCCTGCCAAATTTTTCAGCATAGGCATTTATTTTCAGCAGCTGGTTTTTCTTCGTCCGGAAGCCAGAGCAGATCTCCAAGTAGACCCCGTCCGCCCGGGCAGCCAGATACATCCGCTTCCACGCCTTCGCAGCAGCTTCACACAGAGCGATTCCCTGGGGCAAAGCATACTCCTGCCCGGTGACGCGGTTTTTAGGTGCATATATATCGCGGATGGAATTGTTCGCATTGATAATGATGGGGATTTCGGAGACATCCTTCCCCGAAACGCACACCATGCAGACATACTCCGTTCCGTCCTCCGCAGTCGCCGTAATGCCGGTGTAACCACCCCTGTTCCCGATCACGACTCCGTTCTGGAGCACAGAGGCAATGATAGCATCTTCGCTGAAGAAACGAACAAATTTCTTCTCGGGGAGGAAATTCAGCAGAGAGGCCATGGCTCCTGTGTTCACGCGGAATAAACTGTCAAAGCACATCTCCGTGCTGACGTTATGGACTTGGTTTTCAACCGTCTGCTCAATTTCATACAACGCGCGGAAGTAAGAGAACTTATACTTCTGCTCCCTTTCAAACCACGTTTTGGGCGCTTCATTTGCAGATAGATCCAGCACCGTGAACTCATTGGCGGCCTGTGCGATCTCCAGCGGCACATAGGACGGTTTAGCACTGACCGTTCCGTCCTCAGCAACGGTGATATTCAGCTTTGCGATCATGCCGTGGTTGACAGTCTCGCGGCCGGGCATCGGGGCTACGCCCCAGATGTAATTACCCAGGCCATAGAATACGGGCACCCTTTTGCTGTCCTTTTTGTCGGCAACCTCGATCCAGCCAAGCTCCTGCATAACATGCGAGTGCGAGCCGATGATTGCATCGGCACCCATATGCGCAGTTTTCCAAGCGATATACTTTTGCAGCACATTGGAGTGGCGCTCATATTCATTGCCCCAATGATAGAATACCAGAACGACCTGTGCGCCCATTTTTCTGACCTTTTTTATGTCCTTTTCGATCCGGTCTAAGTCGTCCTCTAAGGTCTCATAGCAAAAAGAATTCAGAAGCTTTTCTGCGTTCGGCATCAAGGCGCGATTATTGAGGGTTTTCCTGCCGGAATATTTCGCCGTTTCGTAGGTGTAGTTCAGCACCGCTACCCGGATCCCCTTTACGTCCGTTACCGCAAACCCGGTATCCGACGCAGTCGCTTTGGTGCCGATCACAGAAAGCCCGCGAGAACGCAAAACCTCCACGGTGCGGACTATGCCCTCCGTGCCCGTATCGTTGGAATGGTTGTTTGCAGTCGCGACTATCTGAAAGCCGGCGTCAGCAATGGCATCGGCTATAGCATCCGGCGTGCTGAATTTCGGGTAACCTGCAAAATCCTTTCCGGCCAGCGTAGTCTCCAGATTGCAGACTGCCAAATCCGCCGCCTGGATATACGGCTTTGTGTAAATGAAATTATTCAAAAAAGAATATGTGCCATCGCTTTTGTTCTGCGCTGCCTGCAGCTGCACACCGTGGCACATGATATCTCCGATAAATGCCACAGATAGTTCTCGGTTTCCACTCATAAAATGTCTCCCCTCTAAATCTTAAAGTATGTTCTCTTTTTTAGGCTCTCTGTGGATGCTGTGCTCAAAAGCTCATTTTGCTCATCTAAAAAGGAAACCGTGTGCCTGCGTTTTCTGTCATGAAGTTCCCTCTTAATGCACGGCATTTTCACATTTTTTCAATAATATTATATCCCGTGCTGTGGGCAATGTCAATGAAGGCATCGTCTTTATTTGCGTCGGATTGTAGGACTACAATACATCTTGGACAAGTGAATAAAAAGCTATGAAGGATATGGTCTCATGGGTTATAGTTGAGTTGTCACACCAAACCTGCCCGAAAGGAGACCATATCCCTCATGAGTAAAAGTATAACACAAGACATGGCCTATCGGCAATCCCTAATGAAGTACACAGAGAAATACGGTGTCAGCCGCGCCAGCCGGAAGTACAACAAGAGTCGGTCGTACATCTACTTCTGGAAGCAGCGCTGGGACGGCAGTGTGGCGTCCCTGGCCTGCCAGTCCAGACGGCCCCACAGCCACCCCAACCAGCACACGGAGGCCGAGCTGAAGCTCATCCGTGACATGCGCCGCAGAAATCCCGAACTGGGCATGATCGAACTGTGGCACCGACTGCGGCAGCGCGGCTATACCCGCTGTCCGGAGAGCTTGTTCCGTATCATGCGTAAAATGGGGTTGTTTCCGCCCGGAAAGCCGAAAAATACATATAAGCCCAAGCCTTACGAGCAGATGACCCATCCCGGTCAGCGCGTGCAGGTGGATGTGAAGGTCGTGCCGCGCAAGTGCATCGCGGATCCGAAGCTTCGGCTGTTCCAGTAAGATGAAATGAGCCGCTTCGCATTGCTATCCCGCCCCCAATATGCTAAAATATCCTCCAAGAGAGGTGGCATCCATGCTTGATTTCAGTCGCCTGGAGCAATACCGGGAGAACAACCGCATAGAGGCCAAAAAGGCCCTGGGCGGTCTGCCCAAGAGCATTTGGGAGACCTACTCCGCCTTCGCCAACACACTGGGCGGCATTATCCTGCTGGGCGTTATCGAGACAGCGGACAAGACCTTCGATTCCGTAGATCTGCCCGATCCCGACGGTTTGATCCGTGAATTTTGGCACATCATCAACGATCCCATGAAAGTCAGTGTCAATATCCTGGCCGAAAAAGATGTGTATGTGGAAGAGGTTGGCGGCGACCACATCGTCGTTATCAAAGTCCCCTGTGCGGATCGGGCCTACAAGCCCGTGTATGTTGACAATGACACCCGCAACACCTATCGCCGAAACGGCGAGGGAGATTACCGCTGTACATACGAGGAGTATCAGGCCATGGTGAGGGATGCGGCTGTCCGGTCGCCGGATATGCACTTGGTGCGCAGCATGGGACTTGAAGCCCTCAACTCCGAGAGTGTGCGCAGCTTCCGGCAGAGGATGAAGCTGTACCGCCCCAGACACATGTGGGAGAGCTTGGACGACACAGCATTCCTGCAAAAAATTGGTGCCATAGCCGATGACGGCGGCTTACTGCACCCGACTTTCGCCGGACTGCTGATGTTCGGCAATCACCAAGACATTCTCTGCGAATACCCTAATTATGCCATAACCTACCGTGAGCAGCTTGATACGAAAGGCAACTGGGAAGAAGCCCCTTGGAGCGGCAATGTCTATGAATTCTACTACTGGGCTTATAACAAACTGCAACAGAACGCGAAAAAGCCCGCCCGTCAAGCTCTGCGTGAGGTGCTGGCCAACTGCCTTGTTAATGCGGATTATCATGGCAGCGGCGGCATCATCGTCAGCAAGGGCTATCAAAAAATCACCCTCTCCAACCCCGGCAGCTTCCGTGTGCCTCTTGACACCGCCAAAAGCGGCGGCGTGTCCGATCCGCGAAACCCCGCAATGGCCCGGATGTTCCGCTTCGTGGATGTAGGCGAATACACCGGCGGCGGCATCCCCAATCTGTACCATATTTGGAAATCCGAAGGCTGGCCGGAGCCGGTTTTCTCGGAGAGCTGCTCGCCGGATCGCGTCTCCCTTACGCTGTATATGACAGGCCACAGCGGCGCAGAAAATGCAGCCGCCGGAAAGCAAGTCCCCCTGAGCGCATTATCCCAGCGCCAACTGCTGATCGACTATCTCACAGATCACCCCACCAGCGACCTGTTTGCACTCTCCAAATCCCTGGGCACCAGCTTGAGCCGCACGGAATCCATCTTACAGCAGCTTGCCGATGAAGGTATCGTCGTCGTGGAGGCAGGCCAAGGGAATCGACTGTATAAGCTGAAAGCGTAAGGCAGCTCAAATCCTGCGCCGCAATAGACAAAGAATAAGAAAAATCCCTCTGAAATCGTTGATTTCAGAGGGATTTTGGTCCGAGTGGGGCGACTCGAACGCCCGGTCTCCTGCTCCCAAAGGGATGCTGAACACTTTTTTCGCTTGTTTATATCGTTTTTTAGCCGTTTCCTGTTTGTTTTGCTTACTCTTTGACGCTCTTATCTCCACTGTTTCCGGGTGCTCCAGCGCCGTCTGTGGTAATCTATGTGGTCAAAAACGCTTCCCGCCCGGTTTCCGGTGAAGATTCACCGGTGCCGGACAGGAAGCGTTTCTCGTTGCTGTTGGCTACATTGTAACTCTGAGGAGGGTGTTATGCAAGTGGTTTCTGCGGGGGTGGCGGCTCAGAAGCTGCGGCGCTATAGACAAAGAATAGCATCACGCATTTACCTTCTGGAGATAGAACTCACTCTCCAGAAATACTATTTCGGGTTAAATTTAGTTTCCCCTCAAAAGCTGTTACATTCCCGTAATTTGAGCGGCATTTTAAGGGAAAGTATGTTTGAAATACGGGAAAGCACCTGTTCATATGAGCAGATGCCGTTTACACAGCCCTATCCGAAGAAATACTGTTTCATATCTGAGGTGCCACCATCCTTGTCGCAGAACCATTCGTAATCAGCGAGACAGTTTCTGCAGTGGGCAATTACATCAAATCCACCGGGTGAATGCCAGTTGTCGGCAATGCTCATGATTTCCAAAGGTTTCCCACAGGCCGGGCAAGGTCGGATTTTTCTTGCTTCACGAGTGGCACGCGCTCGCTGTTCTGTCTCAAGTACGCCTAAAAGACACTGCCAAAGATTCGAATTTGGCTCATGCTCTGCGTAGTCTTCAAGGTATCGCCTGATATCATCGGCAGCCAGAACGAGAAACTTATCATCCAGAAGACGAATGTGACGCTTGATATAATCGGAAACCACCACGGGCATACATGTGTTTTTGCCCATCGCATACCGCATTGCTGACAGCAGGATCAAGCGAAAGTCGGAATCGCAGATCGGAGCGAGCAGGTCTTGAGGGAACAGCAGGAACTCTTTGCCATCATTCATGCATACGCGCAGTGGTCGCTGTTCTTCCGTTACCAGATTCAGTAGACTGTTAGCTTGATCCTTCAGCTCATCAATGGTGATCGATTCGTAGTTCTGAAATGAGTTTACTTCATAATTCATCATGTGACCTCCAATCAGTTTGTCCTCACAATGAGGTGTTGGCATTGTAGCTCTGACTGCTCGGAGGTTCAACTGTTTCTTTTGTGGTTCGAAAAGAAATTTAATAGAGTCGTAATTCGTGCGGATTTATCATTTTCTTGCTTTCCCTGCCCAAATGTGCTATCATTATAAACAACGCTGTCAAGTGTTGGAATAGGCCTTGGCAGTATGGCTGCAATAGACCGAATGCTCTGCCAAGTAGCAGAGCATTTTTTGTATATTGGTACGGAGGAGATATTTATGTCTGTGAGTTATAAAAAACTCTGGAAGCTGCTCATCGATAAGGACATGAAAAAGAAAGACTTGTGTGAAAAGGCGGGCATCAGCCCAGCTTCCGTTACCAAGATGGGACGGAATGGACATGTCACTACGGAGATACTTGTGAAGATTTGTGCGGCACTGGATTGTGGTATTGAGGATATTGTGGAGATCGTACCTGACGACTGATAAGTCCAATAACGGTTAGGGATAGATGCGTTTTCTCAATACGCAACCGGGATTTTGATGAAAGGAGAACTCCATGAAATCAAATTTTGATTTTCTGAATCGATACTG
>UMAB01022821.1_pt1 | contig 14017 bp, 9 predicted proteins | sample 1963601 | NCBI WGS metagenome assembly UMAB01 (sample SAMEA4835905, study PRJEB28245) | human gut metagenome | biome: gut microbiome; material: fecal sample | place: Denmark | collected 2008 | reverse complement strand
ATGCAAATCGAGCGCAGAAACGCCAAACTTGTTTGGGTGATTTTCTTTGCAAAAGTAATAATGTAAATGGGAGAGAAAGACTATATAAAAATCGGTCAAGAAGCGTTTTTGCTTCTTGCAAAATGAAATTTCTAAAATCATGGAATTGCTTTATGTCATATTGGGAATTTTAATTAGCTTGTTTTTTACTGCGTGGTTTATACCGCAGATATTAGCGGTGTCGTATCGGAAAAAGTTGTTTGACTACGTTGATGCCAGAAAAATCCACACGGGCGTTGTTCCGCGCTTGGGAGGAATCGCGTTTGTGCCGTCGATCTTAGTGTCGTTGTGCCTTGTCGTAGGTATTGCCTCGCTGTTTGTCAACGACAGGAATGTGTTGGAAATATCTCCATTGCAATTGTCGTTTGGCTTGTGTAGCATCATATTGTTGTACTACGAAGGCATTATGGACGATTTGGTCGGTTTGCGCTACCGCATAAAATTCGTGGTGCAAATCATCTCTTCTGTGCTGATTGTGTCGTCCGGCGTGTGGATGAATGATTTCCACGGTTTGTTCGGATTGCATGAATTGTCGCCGTGGATTGGGATGCCGCTCTCAGTTGTTGTAATTGTGTTTATCATCAATGCCATCAATTTTATTGACGGCATCGACGGATTGGCGTCGGGGCTAAGCATCGTGGCTACTTTCTTTTTTGGCATGTTGTTTTATTATGAAGAGATGTGGGGTTGCGCATACCTTTCATTTGTCACATTCGGCACGTTGCTCCCGTTTTTCTATTATAATGTTTTCGGCAACGAGCAAAAGCGGCGGAAAATATTTATGGGCGATACCGGTTCGCAATGTATCGGTTTGATATTGGCTGTTTTGGCAATCTATTTTTCGATGTCGCGTCCTGAAATGGAAACGAAGGTCAAAGGGTCGATTATCGTGTCGTTTTCTTTGCTGCTGGTTCCGGCGTTGGATGTCATTCGAGTGGTGATCCACAGGTTTAGGCGGCATGCAAATATTTTTCTGCCCGACAAGAGCCACATTCATCATAAATTGTTGATGTTGGGCATGTCGCACAAGGCGGCAATGTCGTCGATTGTGTTGGCTGCAATGGTTTTTGTCGCGATTAATTTGTTGCTGCTCCAACGCATAAACATTAATTTGATTTTGGTGATAGATGTGGTAGTTTGGACGGTGGCACACATGCTGCTGACAAAGGCGATTAATAAGAAAAATGAAAGTAACGGCGCAGAAAAATATTGACAGCGGTTTCTGTGTCAGGAATAGGGCAGGGGCGGATTCGAATGTCTCTGCCTTTTTTATGGAAGAAATGGGCGACTTGGAGAAAAAGCCAAAATGCGGGATTGCTGTGCTTTCATGAAAATTATAGCTTGAAATTTACTTGAAATTGCAATGCGTTTTTCTTGCAGTGGATATATATTTTATGTAATTTCGCAACGTGAAAATTATTGCTTGGCGTTCATGCCGCGAGGTATGTGGAAAAAGCAATAGGTTGACAATAAGAGTGTAATTTATCAATTAATTGATTAGCAAATATGAGTAAGGAAAAGAAATTCTTAACTTGTGACGGCAATCAAGCCGCCGCACATATCAGTTATATGTTTTCCGAAGTGGCTGCCATCTATCCGATCACGCCATCGTCGACAATGGCTGAATATGTGGATGAGTGGGCAGCAGCAGGTCGCAAAAATATCTTCGGAGAAACAGTGCTTGTCGAAGAAATGCAATCAGAAGCCGGCGCTGCCGGTGCTGTTCATGGCTCGTTGCAAGCGGGAGCCTTGACGACGACCTATACAGCGTCGCAAGGATTGTTGCTGATGATTCCGAACATGTATAAAATAGCAGGTGAGAACTTGCCGTGCGTATTCCATGTGTCGGCACGAACATTGGCTTCGCATGCTTTGTGTATCTTTGGCGATCATCAAGACGTGATGTCAACGCGCCAAACGGGGTTTGCAATGCTTTGCGAAGGGTCGGTGCAGGAAGTGATGGATCTTGCCGGAGTGGCTCATTTGGCAGCATTGAAGGCTCGTGTGCCATTTGTCAATTTCTTTGACGGCTTCCGCACTTCGCATGAGATTCAGAAAATTGAAATGCTCGAAGAGAAAGACTTGGCACCGCTCATCGACCAAGAGGCATTGGCTGAATTCAGAGCCCGCGCATTGAATCCGGAGAAGCCGGTGGCACGCGGCATGGCAGAAAATCCCGATCATTTCTTCCAACATCGCGAAGCTTGCAATCGTTATTATGATGCTGTTCCCGCAATAGTGGAAGACTATATGAATAAAATCTCGGAAATCACAGGCCGCAAATATGGATTGTTCACCTATTATGGCGCGCCGGATGCAGAGCGTGTCATCATAGCAATGGGATCTGTGACGCAAGCTGCACAAGAAGCTATCGACTATTTGATGTCGAAGGGCGAAAAAGTGGGACTTGTGGCTGTTCATTTGTATCGTCCGTTCTCTGCCAAGCATTTCTTGGCAGCTGTTCCTAAAACTGCAAAACGCATTGCCGTGCTCGATCGCACGAAAGAGCCGGGAGCAAACGGCGAACCGTTGTATCTTGACGTGAAAGAATGCTTCTATGGCAAGGAAAATGCTCCGTTGATCGTTGGCGGACGTTACGGATTGGGCTCGAAAGATACAACTCCGGCGCAAATTTTGTCGGTTTACGAGAATTTGGCATTGCCGGAACCGAAGAATCAATTTACCATCGGCATTGTCGACGACGTTACATTCACTTCGCTTCCTCCGAAAGAAGAAATCGCATTGGGCGGCGAAGGCATTTTTGAAGCTAAATTCTACGGACTCGGCGCCGACGGCACAGTCGGAGCCAACAAGAACTCCGTGAAGATTATCGGTGAAAACACGAATAAATATTGTCAAGCATATTTCGCTTACGATTCGAAGAAGTCGGGCGGCTTTACGTGCTCTCACCTGCGCTTCGGAGATACTCCGATACGTTCCACTTATTTGGTGAACACTCCGAATTTCGTGGCTTGCCACGTACAGGCATATTTGTATATGTATGATGTGACACGCGGTTTGCGCCAAGGCGGCACGTTCTTGTTGAATACGGTGTGGAGCGGCGATGAATTGGCTGCGAATCTTCCGAACAAAGTGAAAAAATACTTTGCAAAGAACAATATCACAGTTTATTATATCAATGCAACGCAAATAGCGCAAGAAATCGGGCTTGGAAATCGCACAAACACGATTTTGCAGTCTGCATTTTTCCGTATAACGGAAGTGATTCCGGTAGATTTGGCTGTGGAACAAATGAAGAAATTCATTGTCAAGTCTTACGGAAAGAAAGGCGAAGATGTGGTAAACAAGAACTATGCGGCAGTAGATCGTGGCGGCGAATACCGGAAATTAGACATTGATCCGGCATGGGTAAATCTGCCGGATGATGCTGTCGTTGAAAACAACGATCCGGAGTTCATCGCGAATGTTGTTCGCCCCATCAATGCCCAAGATGGCGACTTGTTGCCTGTTTCAGCGTTTGAAAATAATGCCGATGGCACATGGCAACAAGGAACAGCCGCTTATGAAAAGCGCGGTGTTGCAACGTTTGTTCCGGCATGGGATCCGGAAAATTGTATCCAATGCAACAAATGTGCATACGTTTGTCCGCATGCTGCAATTCGTCCGTTTGTTTTGACTCCGGAAGAAATGGCAGGTTCGCCGTTCAGCGAAGCAGACACGCTTCCTGCAATAGGGAAGACCTTCACCGGAATGCGTTTTGTTCAACAAGTGGATGTGCTCGACTGCCTTGGTTGCGGCAACTGCGTTGATGTTTGCCCCGGCAAGAAAGGCAACAAGGCGCTTTCGATGCAGCATCTTGAAACGCAACTTGACGTTCAAAAGAAATGGGATTATTGCGTGAAGAATGTTTCGTCGAAACAACATTTGGTAGATGTCAAATCGAATGTGAAAAATTCGCAATTTGCCACGCCGTTGTTTGAGTTCTCCGGAGCATGTTCAGGATGCGGCGAAACTCCTTATGTGAAATTGATCAGCCAATTGTTCGGCGATCGCGAAATGGTTTCGAACGCGACGGGTTGTAGCTCGATTTATTCGGGTTCGGTTCCGTCGACGCCTTATACGACGAATGAGAAAGGCCACGGACCGGCATGGGCCAATTCATTGTTTGAAGATTTCTGTGAGTTTGGCCTCGGCATGACATTGGCGCATGAAAAGATGGTTGCCCGCATCGAGAAAATCATGACGGAAGTGGCGGAATCCGATTCTCCTGCCGAATTTAAAGCGGCTTGCGCTGAATGGCTCGCAGGAAAGAACGATGCGGATGCCAGCCGTGCAGCTGCCGACAAGTTGATTCCGATGATTGAGGCAAATAAAGACAAATGCCCGTTCTGTGCCCGTCTTGACAATTTGAAGAATCATTTGGTGAAACGCAGCCAATGGATTATCGGCGGCGATGGCGCATCGTACGATATTGGATTCGGAGGTCTCGACCATGTGATTGCGTCCGGCAAGAATGTGAATATCTTGGTGCTCGACACAGAGGTTTATTCCAATACGGGCGGACAAGCTTCGAAAGCTACGCCACTTGGCGCAATTGCCAAATTTGCGGCAGCCGGAAAGCGTGTGCGTAAAAAGGATTTGGGATTGATTGCTTCGACTTATGGATATGTTTATGTGGCACAAGTGGCCATGGGCGCCGATCAAGCTCAAACGTTGAAGGCTATTCGCGAAGCGGAAGCCTACGACGGTCCGTCGGTGATCATTGCTTACGCTCCATGTATCAATCACGGATTGAAGAAAGGCATGGGCAAGTCGCAAGCGGAAGAGGCAGCTGCCGTAGAATGCGGTTATTGGCATTTGTGGCGCTACAATCCGGAATTGGAGAAAGAAGGCAAAAACCCGTTCACGCTCGACAGCAAAGAGCCAAATTGGGATAACTTTGAATCTTTCTTGAAAGGCGAAGTGCGTTATGCTTCGGTAATGAAGCAATATCCGGCAGAAGCTGAAGAACTTTATGCCGCTGCCAAGGCAAACGCTCAGTGGCGTTACAATAATTATCGTCGCCTTGCCCTTCAACAATGGGGACAAGATCCGGACGAAATGAAGTAAACGAAATCTTTATAGATAAGAAAGCGGAAACTCTCGAAGGGGTTTCCGCTTTCTTTGTTTAGGCTTATGTTATTGTTGGATTGTCGAGCCAAAAATAAGATGGGGTTTTGTTGAACCGAATTTTATTCGTTGGCGACTTTCTTGTTTTCTTCAAGTTGCTCTTTGCTCAGCAATGCATTCATGTCTTTCAAAATATCTTTGACACCGCTATTGAAGTCTTCATACAATTTTTTGTAGCAGTTTTTGTAATAAGTCCTCTTGTCTTTGCGGTATTGGTGGCGATCGTTGTTGTAAAATTCAGAACATGTCTTGTCGAAATTTACGGATACGTCGCTAATTTTTTCAGTCATGTGTACTAAAATTCGATCAATGACGCTATTTGCTTTCTCTTCGTCGATATTGTCGTAGAAGTTAAGGATAAATACGGTTTCGCCTGCAAGGCTGGAAGCCATTTCCTTCATGTACTTTTTCAGTTGTCGTTTGTTTGCCATGATTTATAAGTATTTGGTTACTATAATTTGTTTAATATGATTTCGATTAGGTCCTCAATGGAGTTTTTATAGTTGGTATTTGCCGAATGCGACACGCGGCCTGCGATAATCGAACATACTGTTACAGCTTTGTGTCCCATGAGTTTTGCCAATCCTTGCAGCATGGCGCTTTCCATTTCGAAGTTGGTGAGCCGCAATCCTTTGTATTCGAAATTGCGAAGGGAAGAGCCGTATTGGCTGTCGGCGAGGGGGAGACGGAGTTCGCGTCCTTGTGGCCCATAGAACCCATTGGCTGTGATGGTTACGCCGTCAAATATGCCTTCTGCATGTATCCTGTCGGCGAGTTCTTGGTCGGCATCGACTATATAGGGGTGATTCCAAATCGGATTCCAAGCCGTTTGCCGTATGAATTCGTTTTCCATTTCGATGTCTCTGAATTTTTCTGAATTTCGATAGAAATGGAAAGCCCCGTCGATTCCCAATGCTTTGCGGGCTATGACCATCGCGCCGACCGGAATTTCCGGTTGGATGCTTCCTGATGTCCCGATTCTCACCATGGTGAGTTGCCGGAATTGTTCTTTTTCCGTTCTCGTCGTGAAATCGATGTTGGCCAAAGCGTCGAGTTCGTTGACAACGATGTCGATGTTGTCTGCTCCGATGCCGTGCGACACGCACATAATGGGCTTCCCGCGATATTCTCCTGTTATGGCGTGGAATTCCCTGTTGGTTGCTTCTGCCTTTTTCTTGTCGAAAAACGAAGCGACTAAATCAACTCGCGCAGGGTCGCCGACCAAGATGATATTGTCGGCCAGCATTTCCGGCTTGATGTGCAAATGAAACACAGAACCGTCAGGGTTGATGATTAGTTCGGATGGGGGAATGACTCTTTTCATAGTGGTAATGTTTTTTCAAACTATTACAAAGATAGCGAAAGTTGAGCGCAAAACAATCAAACTTGTTTGAAATTGTTTTGCCGAAACGCATCCTATCTTATTCAAAGATACCGAAAGACGAGCGCAAAACAATCAAACTTGTTTGAAATTGTTTTGCCGAGACGCCTCCTGTCTTATTCAAAGATACCGGAAGACGAGCGCAAAACAATCAAACTTGTTTGAAATTGTTTTGCCGAAACACCGTTTATCTTATCCGATGCCGGAGAATGCGGAAGATTTGTTGCGACGCATTTTTAAGATTGGCATAGGCAACATCAGGAGCAATCGCTTCGGCAAGCGTGATTGGCCCTTCTACAATTGGTATCACAGCGAGAAACCCGTGCCGGTTGAGCAAGTCGCGATCTTCCACGCGACCGGCAAATGCGATGACGGGAATCCCTTTTTTCGTACTTTCGAGGCATACGCCATAGGGAGCTTTCCCCAACAGTGTAGTGCGATCCATGGCACCTTCGCCCGTGACGACTAAATCGGCATCGGTTAAATGGTCGGCGAATCGTATGGTTTCCAATAGCATGGAAATACCGCATGATAGTTTCGCGTCGAGCAAAGCCCACAACGCTCCGCCGATTCCGCCTGCTGCGCCCGAATATTGTCGACGTTGCATGTCTTTTCCGGTTGTGTTTCTGACGACTTCGGCAAACTTGCGCATTCCATTGTCGAGCAATTCGACGGTTGCGCTGTCTGCACCTTTTTGCGGTGCAAAAAGAGTTGCTGCGCCGTTTTTGCCGTAAAAGGCAACGTCGACGTCGCATAGAAGATTGAAAGTACAGTCTGCCAATTCGGGGATAACGCCGGTGGCATCTATCGTTTCGATTTCGATCAGATTTTTTCCGCAAGGGCGTATTTCTTTGCCTTGCGTGTTTAGAAATCTGAAACCGAGCGCGGAAAGCAATCCTGTTGCAGCGTCGTTTGTGGCGCTTCCGCCAACTCCTATTAGAAAGTTCCGGTATCCTTTTTCTATTGCTTTTTTGATGAGCAGGCCTGTGCCTTTGGATGAATTTTCCAATGGATTGAATTCTTCGGGGCGCAGCAATGCGATGCCTGAGGCAGTGGCGATGTCGAGTGTCGCCGTGCAGCAATCGAGTGCGCCGAATTTCGCTGTGATTGGCCGTCCGATTGGATCTGTCGTGCTTGCCATAATCCACGAACCTCTGCGCGACGCAACGATTGCTTCTGCCGTCCCGTCGCCGCCGTCGGCAACCGGCAGTGTCACAATATCGCATTCCGGTATTGCTTGGCGAATGCCTTCCGCGATGGCGTCGGCCGCCTTCAAGGAGGATAGCGATCCTTTGAATTTATCAGAAGCAATGACTACCTTCATAAGGCAAAGATACGATATGTGGCGCGTAAAACAAACGAGTTTTGCCAAAACATAAAAAATGCCCTTTGAGTTAGTTTCAAAGAGCATTTTTATTACAGGCAAACTATGTCAGATGTTGCGGAAAACAAATTGTGATCCCTCGGTATCGATCATAATTGTTTTTTCTTTTGTCACGTTTCCGGCCAAAATGTCTTTCGACAAGCGATTGAGAATTTCCCGTTGGATTACACGTTTCACAGGACGTGCTCCAAATTCCGGATCATAGCCTTCATTGGCCAGAAGATCGAGCGCATTGTCGGAGATTTCGAGGCGAATCTCGTTTTTCGCCAACATTCGCCGTGCATTGTCGATTTGCAATGACACGATTTGCTTGATTTCGTTTTTGTTCAATGGCGTGAACATGATGATTTCATCGATACGGTTCAAGAATTCAGGGCGCACGTTTGATTTGAGCATTTCGAGCACTGCATTTTTGGTTTGTTCGATTACTTCATTTTTGTTCGTGTCGGTCATTTTCGAGAAGTTTTCCCGAATAAGTTGCGACCCCATGTTGGACGTCATGATGATAATCGTGTTCTTGAAATTGACGGTACGGCCTTTGTTGTCTGTCAAACGCCCGTCGTCGAGCACTTGAAGCAAGATGTTGAACACATCGGGATGTGCCTTTTCAATTTCGTCGAACAAAACGACTGAATACGGTTTTCTGCGCACGGCTTCTGTCAATTGACCGCCTTCTTCGTAGCCGACGTATCCGGGAGGAGGACCGATGAGCCGCGACACGGAGAATTTCTCTTGATATTCGCTCATGTCGATGCGGGTCATCATGTTCTCGTCGTTGAACAAATAGTCGGCAAGCGCTTTGGCCAATTCGGTTTTTCCGACACCCGTAGTGCCTAAGAAAATGAAAGAGCCGATAGGGCGGTTGGGGTCGTTAAGACCCGCACGACTTCTGCGCACGGCATCGGCGATGGCCGAAATGGCTTCATCTTGCCCGATCACCCTTTTGTGCAATTCTTCTTCGAGATGCAACAACTTTTCTCTTTCGCCGGTCATCATTTTCGATACGGGAATGCCTGTCCAGCGCGACACGATGTCGGCAATGTCTTCGGCATCGACTTCCTCCTTGATTAAGGATTTGTCGCCTTGCATGTCGTGGAGCTGTGCTTGAAAATTTTTATTCTCGTCTTCTTTGTTTTTGATTCGGGAATAACGAATTTCAGCCACTTTTGCATAGTCGCCGTCGCGTTCGGCGCGGTCAGCCTCGAATTTCAGTTGCTCAATGTCGATTTTGTTTTGTTGTATTTTGTTGATCAACTCTTTTTCAGCTTTCCATTTTGCCATGTAGCTCTTTTCTTCTTCGCGGAGTTCGGACAAGTCTTTTTCGATGTCTTTGACTTTTTCGGATTCTCCTTCTTCACGCCGGATTGCTTCCCGCTCGATTTCCAATTGCGATATTTTTCGTATAATTTCGTCGAGCGCTTGTGGCACAGAGTCGATTTCTATCCGCAATTTCGATGCAGCTTCGTCGATTAAGTCGATGGCTTTGTCGGGGAGGAAACGGTCTGTGATGTAGCGTTCCGATAATTGAACGGCAGCAATAATCGCCTCGTCGAGAATACGCACTTTGTGGTGGTTTTCGTAGCGTTCCTTTAGCCCGCGAAGGATGGCTATGCTGCTCATTTCGTCCGGCTCGTCGACCATGACAACTTGGAAACGGCGTTCCAAAGCCTTGTCTTTTTCAAAATACTTTTGATATTCGTCGAGCGTCGTGGCACCGATGCTTCGCAAATCGCCCCGAGCCAATGCCGGCTTCAAAATGTTGGCTGCATCCATGGCGCCTTCGCTTTTGCCGGCACCAACCAGCGTATGGATTTCATCGATAAACAAGATGATTTCTCCATTGCTTTGCGTCACTTCGTTGACAACCGATTTCAAACGTTCTTCAAATTCTCCCTTATATTTTGCTCCGGCTATGAGCGCTCCCATGTCGAGCGAATACAATTGTTTGGTTTTCAAGTTTTCAGGTACGTCGCCACGTACGATTCGCTGTGCTAATCCTTCGGCAATGGCTGTTTTACCCGTACCCGGCTCGCCTACCAATATAGGATTGTTTTTCGTTCGCCGGCTTAGAATTTGCAATACGCGGCGTATTTCATCGTCACGCCCAATGACAGGGTCCAGCTTCCCGCTTCTCGCCCGTTCGTTGAGGTTGATGGCGTATTTGCTCAATGCGTTGTAGGTGTCTTCTGCGCTTTGGTTTGTGGCTTTGTTGCCTTTGCGCAGTTCTTTGACGGCTGCATCCAATTCTTGTTCGGTCATCCCCGCATCTTTCAATATGACAGATGCCGGATTGTTGGTTTTGAAAATGGCCATCAAAAGGGCTTCCAAAGTGACATATTCGTCGCCTAATTTTTTGGAGCAATCAATGGATTTTAGCAACACATCGTTGGCGTCGCGCGAAAGATACTGCTCGTCGCCTCCGCTTATTTTAGGGAGCGAATTGATCGCTTTGTCGATTTGCATTTCGATTAGCGAGTGGTTGATGCCCAATTTTTGGAAAATGAATTTTACAACCGATTCGCCTTTCGATATCACAGCTTGAAGCAGATGCACCGGCTCAATGGCCTGATTGCCGTTCTGCTTTGCAATTCGGACTGCTTCTTGGACAGCCTCTTGCGATTTAATGGTAAAATTGTCGAAATTCATATATTTATTGTTTTTATTTTCTATTGTTACTGCTTGTAAATATGCAAGAAATGTGCCATGTCGTTTGTGTTGTGACATTTTTGCCTGTTGGCTTGTGCAGGATGTTATTATGTCGCGTTAGTGCCGTTTTGGCATATTACATGAGTGTTGTTTATGTTTGTCGCTTTTGCGCTCGGCTTGCGGTATCTTTGAATAAGATAGGCTGCGCCTCGGCAAAGGAAAAATGAATGAATTCTTTTTCCTCTGCGCTCGGCTTGCGGTATCTTTGGATAAGATAAGCTGCGCCTCGGCAAAGGAAAAATGAATGAATTCTTTTTCCTCTGTGCTCGGCTTGCATCTTTAAATAAGATAGGCTGCGCCTTGGCAAAGGAAAAATGAATGAATTCTTTTTCCTCTGCGCTCGGCTTGCGGTATCTTTGGATAAGATAGGCTGCGCCTCGGCAAAGGAAAAATGAATGAATTCTTTTTCCTCTGCGCTCGGCTTGCATTATCTTTGCATCGGAAATATTGCGATATGGATTTTGAATTAATAAAGGAAGATGCTAATTGCAATGCACGCGCGGGATTGATTACGACCGATCATGGGACAATCGAAACCCCGATATTCATGCCGGTGGGAACGGTGGGGTCGGTCAAAGCTGTGCATTTTCGGGAATTGGAATTTGACATCAAGGCGCAGATAATATTGGGCAATACCTATCATCTCTATTTGCGCCCCGGAATCGATATTCTTGAAAAGGCCGGCGGATTGCATCGTTTCAACGGATGGTCGAAGCCGATACTTACCGACAGCGGCGGTTTTCAAGTGTTTTCCTTGTCTTCCAATCGCAAATTGAAAGAAGAAGGTGCATATTTCCGTTCGCATATCGACGGTTCGAAACATTTGTTTACGCCGGAAGGCGTGGTCGACATCCAGCGGTCGATTGGCGCCGATATCATGATGGCCTTAGACGAATGTCCGCCGGGCGACTCTGACTACCGTTATGCGCGAAAATCGCTCGACTTGACGCTCCGTTGGTTGCGTCGGGGATGGGATCGCTATCGAGCGACGGAAGGAAAATACGGATACCGTCAAACGTTTTTCCCGATTGTGCAAGGTTGCGTTTATCCCGACTTGCGCAAGGAATCGGCAAAATTCGTAGCCGATCTTGGCGCCGATGGCAATGCGATAGGCGGCCTTGCCGTTGGCGAGCCGACGGAGAAAATGTATGAAATGATCGATGTGGTCAACGAGATACTTCCTAAGGACAAACCTCGCTATTTGATGGGAGTGGGGACACCGGCAAATATATTGGAAGCAATCGAGCGGGGTGTCGACATGATGGATTGCGTGATGCCGACGCGAAACGGCCGGAATGGAATGCTTTTCACGAAAAATGGGATTATGAACATGCGCAATAAAAAATGGGCGGACGATTTCAGCCCGATAGAAGCCGATGGGGCGTCGGAGGTCGATCGCCTTTACAGCAAGGCTTATTTGCGCCATTTGTTCGTAAGCCAAGAAATATTAGCGATGCAAATAGCGTCGATTCATAATTTGGCGTTTTATTTATGGCTTGTCGGCGAGGCTCGCCGACATGTCTTGTCGGGCGATTTCAAGCAGTGGAAAGATGAAATGGTTGTGCGAGTAATGCAAAGATTGTGATGAAGCTGAAACGGAGAGACATACGCATAAAAAGATTGGATGCCTATATCATAAAGAAATTTTTGGGCACTTATGTTTTTGCCATTGTCTTGATTTTGGCAATCATCGTAATGTTCGACATCAACGAGAAGTTTGATAATTTTACGAAAGCGCCGCTTGGAGCCACGATATTCGATTATTATTTGAATTTCATTCCTTACATGGCGAATCAATTCAGCCCGTTGTTCACGTTTATCGCTGTGATTTTTTTCACGTCGAAAATGGCCGACAACTCGGAAATTATCGCTATTTTGTCGAGCGGGGTGAGCTTCAAACGCTTGTTGGTTCCTTATATGGTATCGGCATTGGTTATTGCTTCCTTTACATTTGTGCTTGATGCTTATGTCATTCCGCCGGCAAATGTGAAACGCATTGATTATCAAAACAAATATGTGAGAAATAAAGCCATCGATTATGGAGTGAACATCCAATTGCAGGTGGCTCCGGGGGAATTTGCCTATATGGCGCGATTCGACAATCGCATGAAATCGGCCTACAATTTTTCTTTGGAATCGTTTGAGGATAAAAAGCTGAAATCACGCTTGACGGCAACGACTGCCGTCTACGATACTTTGTATCGGTGGTCGGTCAGGAACTACATGATTCGCGATTTCAAAGGAATGAAGGAGGAGATACGTTCCGGCACTACGTTGGATACGATTATCCCGATAGAGCCTCGCGACTTTTTGATTTCGGAAAACGACCATGAAAAAATGACAACGCCGGAACTGAAAGCCTATATCGATCGCCAAAAGCTTCGAGGCGTTGCGAATATCAAAAGTTTTGAAATCGAATATCAGCGGCGTTTTGCCATGGCCGGAGCTGCATTTATTCTTACGTTGATTGGCATGTCGCTTTCTTCGCGAAAGGTGAAAAGCGGCATGGGCATCAATATAGGCATCGGGTTGGTGTTGAGTTTTTCGTATATCCTTTTCTCAACGGTGACTTCCACTTTTGCCGTGTCGGGCTATACTTCGCCTTTTGTGGCAATGTGGATTCCCAATTTCATCTATCTGATAATAGGGCTTGTGCTTTATAAGAAAGCTTCCATTTGACGGTGAACATCCGGGCGAGTTGTGTGTTTTATCTATACACACATTAATATTATTAGAAATGCTACATGAATTACCAAAACTGCCTTATGCGGAAAATGCGCTATCGCAGGTGTTAAGTGAAGAGACGGTTCTTTATCATTATGGAAAGCACGAACGTGCTTATGTCGACAATTTGAATAAATTGATACAAGGCACTCCATACGAAACCATGCCGCTGGAAGAAATTGTGCGTTCTTCTGACGGCGCAATATTCAACAATGCCGCACAAGCTTGGAACCATCAATTTTATTTCTTTGCGTTTAGTCCTGACGGGAAAATTGCTCCGACGGGTGAATTGCGCGATGCAATTGACAGGGATTTCGGCTCGTTGGATGCGTTTAAGGAAAAATTTGAAGCGGCAGGAGTGTCGTTGTTTGGTTCGGGTTGGGTATGGCTGTCGAAAGATGCTGCCGGCAAATTGTCGATTACGCAAGGCAGAAATGCAGAAACGCCTTTGACGGGGCAGGGCGTTGTGCCATTGCTTTGTTTCGATGTTTGGGAACATGCCTATTACATTGATTATAGGAATCGACGGGCAGAATATTTGCATAGATTATGGGAAATTGTGAATTGGTCGATTGTTGAACGGCGATATTGCAAGATGTAAAGCCGGAAAGTGGAGTAAATAAGATAGGATGCGTCTCGGCAAAAGAAAAATG
>UMAB01026552.1_pt1 | contig 14032 bp, 18 predicted proteins | sample 1963601 | NCBI WGS metagenome assembly UMAB01 (sample SAMEA4835905, study PRJEB28245) | human gut metagenome | biome: gut microbiome; material: fecal sample | place: Denmark | collected 2008 | reverse complement strand
GATAAGATGAAAGGGAAAAGGTGAATGAGATGAAAATACATGCAAACAAGGAATTTAATTTCAACAATAACAAATATATAGCAATTAGATTATATAGAGAAAATTACAAATACCAAGTTAAGAAGTTTAAAAGAACTTGGAATGGTTGGGTTAGTGTCTTTAGAGCTAATACATTATCAGAAAGTAATTGATAGATTAGAAAGTGAGGTACACTAATATGAATCTTTTAAAGAATGAAATTGTAGAAAGAATTAGCAAAATAATTGAGTTAAAGGATATGGTAATAGTACGATACAAAAATTCATTTTTGTATACACGTTATATATACATAGTCTATTTAAAAAAAGGCGGTTGTTTTAGTGCATATACATATTCTGAGCTACTTGATGATATAGCAATTTACAGACTATTTAACAGCATTATATGATATTAGTTATAATATAACATTAAAATTCCACTAATAGATTGACACATCACTCTGTTAGTGTTAATTATAAATAATAATAAAGAAAAAGGAGTTGATAATGATTAAACTAAAAAGATTAATAACGGCAGCAGTCGGTTTTTCATGGACTGGCTTTATTACCGCTTTGTATGGGTCGGTTAATGACGAACTAAAAACACTATTAATATTAATATTAATAGACTTAATCTGCGGATTAATTACAGCGGCAATCTTTAAGCGAAGTCCTAAAACCGAAACTGGCGGACTTAGTAGTAATGAAATGCGAAAAGGAGTGTTTAAAAAAATAGGTATACTTCTTATAGTCGCAGTAGCACATCAGATTGATGTTACACTTAACATTAATTATATAATGTACGCATGTGAGGTAACATTAATTGCCGAGGAAATATTAAGTATCATCGAATCAACTGGCTTGATGGGAATACCTATACCGAGCGTGATTAAAAATTCGATTGATTTACTTAATCGAAAAGTGAATGATATCTTAAAAGGAGATGATTAAAAATGGAGTTTCCAATTATAAACACTGGAAGAGAACATGTTGACCGCTTTGTTAATGAGATTGCGCCACTTGTATGTAATGAATACATTAAGCGTATGACACGTGGCGAACATGTAATATATCCATCGACGTGTATAGCGCAAGCCGCACTTGAAAGTGGATGGAATATTAACGCTAAAACACTGTTTGGTATTAAAGGCGATGGTTTCGTATCTGATACAACAGAGTATATTGATGGTACCTATATCAATATGAAGGATAGTTTTAAATGTTATCCAAACACCGCAGCAGCAATACAGGGATTTTATGACTTAATGCAAAATGACCGATACAGAGCCGCTACAAAAGCCGTTGATTGTGTCGAAGAATGTAAGGAAATTTATAACTGCGGATATGCCACTGACCCGACATATTCTGACAAATTAATTAACATTACAGAAACTAACAACTTAACAGTATTCAATGATTATTGTTTAGCACTATTAAGAGGTGAGGACACCGCAGAAGAAACCGACAACAGTGGTCGTATCGAAGAACTGGCTGATAAGTTAGAAAATGGCGACTACGGCAATGGCAGAGATATAAGAGCTGAAAGAGTAGTACAGGACGGCTATACATTAGAAGAATACGAAGCCGCACAGCTAATAGTTAATGAGAGGAGTTAAAAAATGGCAGTAATTAGCAAAGAAGAATTAATCAAAAAAGTGAATGAAAGTTCACTTTCAGATGATGAAAAAATATCTTTCATGGAAGATATTACGGATAGTTGGAGTGAAGATGTCAACGAAGAATACAAAGCACGATATGAAGCAGAGAAAAAAGGAATGGAAGCTGAAATAGCAACTCTTGAAGCCGAAGCCGAAGAACTTAAGGCAAGATATAAAGAACGCTTCATGTCAGGTGAAGTAAAGAAAGATATTGAAGAAGATATCACAGAAAACAAAGATGAAATAATAGATGTAAAGGAGATTTAAAAAATGCCAAAAAAAAACGTATTAAAAGTATCAAGCAATACAGAGTTATTAAGTTACATAATCAATCAGAATCCTATTTTATCAGCTGAAATCGATTTGCCAGTACAGGGGCAAGATATTCGCCCGATAGGTAAGTTAATTATGGATAATGAAAGATATAGAAATGCTTTCATTAATACAGTTAATATAATCGGTTTGACGGTAATTAAGCGTAATAGGTGGGAGAATCCATGGGATTTTACGGTTCGAGGCACTCTTACAAGAGGGCAGACAATTAGAGAAATTATCTTAGATTTATGCAATGTACACTCATACAATGAAAATGTTAATAATGTCACTAAGTTCTTAGAAACAGAAGTGCCTAACGTACTTAACTATTTGCATAATATAAATTTTCAGGTGTATTATCAGACAACTACTTCCGATGAACAGCTTGCTATGGCTTTTGAAACCGAGGGCGGTCTTTTAACATTCATCGAAGAAGCTGTTAGTATGTTATGGGAGTCTAAAATATATGATGAATATATTATAGACAAGTACCAGTTATGCAGACGTATTCTTGACGGAACAATGACAAGTGTTGAGATAGAGGACTTCGACACTAAGACAGCAAGAGAACGTGTTAGTGATATGAAGTCAATATCTAATAAAATGACGTTCAGAAGTCCTAATTATAATCCAGCTGGCATAAGACGTGCAACTTCTTTTGATAATCAGATGTTTATTCTTAATACTGATTTTGAAGCCGCTATGTCTACGGAAGTTTTAGCAACTTCTTTCTTTAGAGACGAAGCGGACTTTAAAGCACGTGCAGTACTTTGTGACGGATTCGGAAACCACGATACAGACAGACTTTTAGAAGTTCTGAAAGAACAGTACGTGCCATTTACAAGTGAAGAAATACAGGCATTGTCAAATGTACCAGCTGTTATCATATCTCGTGAGTGGTTCATGGACTATTACTATGGCATGGATAATTCATCTGTAGGCAAGCAGACCGAGTTTTATAATCCTACAACTCTAAAGAACAATCACTATCTTCACATATGGGGTGTTAAGTCAACAAGTCCTTTTGAGAACGGAGTTGTTTTCACAGCTGGTGTCTCACCAAATGTAACAGCTGTTACTGTATCTCCAAGCGAATCAAGTTTGTCAGCTGGCTTAAGCTTACAGTTAACAGCTACTGTCACAACAACAGGATTCGCAAACAAAGCAGTAACATGGTCTATAACTAAGGGAGAAGAAGATGGAAAAGCAAAGATTAATGAAAGTGGACTTTTAACTATATCAAAAGATTATCCAGTGAATGAAGATTCAAGTACACCGCAGATAGAAGTTACAGCTACTTCTATTTACAACAATACAGTAACAGGAAAAGCTAGTATTACAGTACTTTAATTATGCATGTTTCATGTGAAACATTTTTTAAGAGTTTCACGTGAAACATTTTTTTTAGAAATGAGGTGAATAATAATTGGCACGTAAGCGGATAAATACACAACTTAATAATCTTAAAACCTTAGATATGTACCGTAGACAGATGTTTAATATCACTCAAAACCGAGTTAAATATACAGGCATAAGCACATATATAGACATGTCGTATGTGAATAAGGTTCTATTTAATCGTGGTGTTGTAGCAAGCTTCATTGATGAAATACTGGGACATTTAATATTGCCTTTTTTTAATGTCGGAGTATTTGATTGCTACGGCAGACCGACAAAAATTCAATGCTATGGTATGAATGGCTATAGGTCAAAAGTCTTAAATACCGATGAGTTTGTTCTATTATATGATACAACTGGTATGTACCCACTAATTTATGACGTAGAACAATACGCTGAAAGAATGGCGCTTGACGTTCGTACAATGGATATTAACATATCACAGCAAAAAACACCAAGATTTTTTACTACTTCAAACGACAATAAAATGACAGTACAGAATATTATTAATAATATTGATAGTTGCGAAAATGAAGTACTTGCATTTGAAAATAATGTTATCGAAAATATGAATACAATTCTTGCACCAGCTCCTTACATTTCAGACAAAGTGAATGAGCATAAAAAGGAAATATGGAGTGAGTTTTTAAGACTGATAGGTGTAACATCATTAACAGTGCAGAAAAAAGAAAGATTAATAACAGATGAAATACAGGCAAGTCAAGGTGGTACGATAATAGGAAGATACGCAACTGCATATCCACGTGACAAGTGGAAGCAAGAACTTAAAGAAAAATTTAATATAGACGTGGACTGGGCGTTCTATGACGACATGCCAGTTAATCTAAACACTGAAAGAGGTGATTACTTTGATATATCCGATATGCCAACAGGGGAATGACCTACCCCCAACAATATATAGTATCATGCAAAGTATCGTTAATTTTAATAATGCAGATACTGTTAAAATATCTGACATGTGGCAGAATGCAAGAGTTAAGATTTTTGATTTCAACTACCCACTTACACAGAATGTTTCACGTGAAACTTTTGAACATAACATATTAAATCATTATCTTATGCGGCGAATTAACTATGATACAGTTAGTTTATTTAAAATCATGTTAGAAAACAAGTTAAATGAGATAATGCCGAAGTACAACATGTTATGGGATAGTCAGATTGACTGGGATATTTTCAAAAGCGGCACTACTACACGTGAATATAAAGATACGACAACTTCTGCTAATACTACAAATACTACAGCTACAGGAAAGAATGATAATACATCAAGCACTGATTCTAACAGCATAGTCAATATGACTAACAGTGACAGTAAGTCGGATGTGCCGCAAGGGCAGATAGATGATGTGAAAAACAGTGAGTATATATCAGAGTATGATTATTCTGTCAATGACAGCACATCTAATACTAATGGAAGTTCAAAAAGCTTAACTAATACGACTAACACAGCAGAAAACATTAGCAATTCAACCGACAATAAAACGATTAAAGAAACTGTCACACGAACAGCAGACAATGAACTTGATATACTATTAAAATATCAAAGTGAGTATATCAATATATGGAACATGATATATAAAGACTTAGATTCTCTATTTTATGGTCTTGTATAAAAGAAAGTGAGGTATAAATGAGCGATATAAACGTGAATAATGACTATACTAAAATGAATAATTTAACACCCTTTAAATTATGTGTGATACAGAACTTCCCATTCATCGAAGTTGATTTTGACGCAGTTACTAACTATCAGCTGTTATGCAAAGTAGTTGAATACTTGAATTATGTTATTGATAATAACAATAAGCAGAATAGAAATATAACACAGCTTGAACAGAATTTTATCACGTTGTACAACTATGTAAAAGATTATTTTGATAATCTTGATGTACAGGAAGAAATAAACAATAAAATTGATGAATTAATAACAAGCGGACTTTTTAATATATACTTAAGTGGTATATATACTCCCGAAATGTTTGGTGCTAAAGGCGATGGACTGACAGATGATACAATTGCTATTAAAAAAGCTTTAGCATTTAAAAATGTTAATTTATCAAAAAAATATTTGATATCAGAACCTTTGATTTTACAAAGTAATACTCATATTTTCGGTGGCGGCACTATTCTATTAAATGTAGATTTTAGTGACAGTTACTTGAATCATTATGTTTTATATACAACAGATACAAACAATGTGGAAATTAACGATATTGAAATAAATTCTAATTCATTAGGTATATCTTTTCACGGTGTTAATGATGTTAGTATTAGCAATGTTAAACTCAAAACAGATAAATATGCTATATTGATTGGCGATTCTATCAACAATGAATCTAATAATATTGATATAAGGAATATTTTAATCAATAATGATGTAAGTATAGGTTCGTCAGATGGTGTACACATAAATGGAGGTGTTAAAAATATTAACATTTCTAATGTTAATGGAACGACAGGCGATGATTTTATAGCACTTAATGCTATTGAGGGTAATAGACATATTATATCTAATCTTAAAATCGACAATATTATTTGCAGCGGTTACGCTGGTATTAGAATATACGGCAAAGCAAATAATATTATAGAAAACGTTAGTATAAGTAATTGTAAAATTAATTCCGACAATGGTGTTAGATTAACAAACATTGTAGCTTTTACAGAAATATCATACGAAGAACCAACTTTTTCTAACATTTCTTTTAAGAACTGCCAGATAAACAGTGCGGTAAGACCTCTTTTTGTTAGCTATATAAAAGCAGATATCAAGTTTTATAATTGTGATTTAGTAACAGCTTCGACCAATCCGTGTATAGGATTTTTTAATGGTTCTCTTGATTGTAAGCTTGAATTTTATAAATGTAATATGAAAACTAACAGCAATTCCTATATACAGGATTGCGTATTGAATCCAGTTCCAGATAATTGCAATACCAATGTGATACTTAAATTGAATGATATGACATTAGATAAGCAGTTAATTATTGCATTTGGAAAATTCTATAAGGAAATAGAAATTAATAAAAGTGTTATTAACAAGTATCTAATAGGAATTACAGAACAGGAAAGTGTTAAATTAATTATATTGGATAGTACTATTAACAGCACCCCTTATGACGGCTCTGCTAGTGGATATTATGAAATAAGGAATTGTATCTTAAAAACAACTTTACTTTTAAGCTCTTTAAATGGTGATGAATCAACAGTTGTATTTGTAAAAAATATATATCTTGATAATAATATTAAGGGTACTTTTGTTAATTTCAAGAATGGAACGTCAGCAAATAAAATAATAAACTTAGAGGGTTGTTTTCAGCTATCAACAGCACCTCAAAATGAGGGTACTATTATTAAGCGATATGCAAGTACAGGATTCGACAGCATACAAATATATAAAAATGGTGCATGGGTAGAACTTTAAAAAAAGTGAACTGAGTTCAATTTAGTTGAACTCAGTTCAATTTTTTAATTAATAATTTCCTAGTCCATCATGCGAACTCCATAATGTTACACCATTTCTGAAAGCGTTATTGATAATATCCATATACTCGCTAGGTACAGAACCATAACCAATGTTAGAATCTGACGATATTTTAACATAATTATGACTAGCACTGTCTAAGTTCGGTGTTTTAACTCTATTAGTCGTATATCCGTACATATCAAAGAAGCTGTCTGCCATTTCTGCTATATCTCTTTTACATGTGTTAAATTCGATAAGGAAATAGAAGTTTTCTAACAGCATATTGATTAAGTTGCCGCTAGCCATTCCACTCATACTATCGGGTTTAGTTCGTGCCGTAGCTATATTGCCAAACGTGTTTATCATAGAACCCACACCAGCCAGTGCCGCAAGAGGATTTCCTGTCGCAACAGAAGTAACAGTACCGACAGCACCGCTGACAGCAGATAACGCTATATTAGTGCTATTTTGAGCAAGATACGTTGCAAAGCTGTCAACAGTCATTGGGATTGTTGGGTAGTTGTCTATCAATAATCCGAAGTCGGTATTACGTTCTATTCCCTTGTACTGTATAGGATAGCAGATTGATTGCCCTTTATAATTATTAGTGCTAGCAATTTTAAACTGCACATTTCCATCAAAATCTTCTGCCCTTAATTCCACACTACTTCCCTGCTGATTAGATAGTGTTATTTTCGTAAATGGATATTGTAAAGTTTTAGAATATTTTGGAATATAGCCGCCTATATCGGTTAGGTGTGCCTTATTGATTCCATCTGATATTCCAGTGTTGTCGTTATATGTAAAGATTCCTACAAGGTCGCCAGCTTTTCCCTCATTGACATAATTAGAAAAATAGCTCATTAATTCATTAATGCCGGTTTCTGATAAATCAGCACGTACACGCCATAGTGTCATTGGCAAATTGCCAATAAATGGTGTACCGCCAGTGTAAGCTTCATAAGGCGATTCATAATGAGGATTCTCAACAGTACTATCACTCTTTCTTGCTTCACTAAAAAGAAATGCAATTTTGTTTGGTGTGACACTTAAAGTGTTAGAATCCCGTACGATGTAATCATCAACGGAGATAGGTTCGGGCAAATTATTAGCACCGAAGCTGTCATTAACTGGGTGTTCACGTTCCACAAAGCATGTAGCCCTAGTCCAGTAATCCCACCAAGTTGAAAAAACATCTACTGTATATTTTAATTCCGTACATCTGTCAGAACGATATATCACATCATCTATCCACGCGAAAAACCACATATCACTATAATCGGGATTCTGAAAAGCTATGTAATTCGCCTGTAAGCACTGCTGATATGTAAAGTCTGTATTAATAGTGCCGCTTTTTCTAATAAAACTATAGTTGTTAGAACTACTTACAAGGTGTGATTCGCCTCTAAGTAATTCTAACATGTCATTAGCTGAATACCTTAATACGTTCTTATATCCCTTATCTATTTTTATGCCTTTAGCTAATATAATAATACTATTTCTCATATCAATTATATCTCCTTTTATATTCTTCAATTATTATTTTTTGATTTTCATCATATGTCTGTTCTATGCTTATTTTCTCTTTTACATACTCATACACGCATAAGTCTTTAGCTAGCGTTATTAAATATCTGTATTCAATTTCTTTTTTCTTAAATTTATAAATAATAATCACCTCACTTTTTGAAATCGGTTCACTTTTTAATTGCAAAGTCTATACACTGTTTAAAGTCAGTGCCGCATAAGTCATTAGAATAAAAAATGTTACTTTCAACAAAAGTCTTATATATTAATTCCCTTATATTATTTTTAATTCTATAATCAAGATTATATATGTTTTTATTATAATATACACTTTCTCCTACTAAACCTATAATTATAGTATTTTTTTTAATCTCTGTATATTTCGGGCATATAAACCATACAAGTACACCTTTTGAATTAGTGTAAAGAGTTGCTAAGAATTTAAAATCAGCATAACAGAATACTATTCGCAAAACGGCTTTGTATTTTTTAATACTGTCTTGCAAGTGCGGTTGCGGTTCTGACATCCAGTTGCCGCCACTTATCATAGTTGCAGCAGAACCTATTGCATAACTTTTCTGCTTTGATTCTCTACAGTATTCTATAGCAAGCTTAATAGAATTATTTTCTGTTTTAATGTCAATAGTTCTAATATCACCCTGCTTCATATCTCTAATAATGCTGCTTAATTTCCAATCATGTAGATACGGACATACACGACTTATTGTATTTCCAACTAGCCACAGCCGTACTTTTCCTCTTTTTCTATCAACTGTATCATAGAATATCATTAGTTTATTAGCTTCATTGGCTATATATGCAGTACGTGACATAAACTCTTCAAATATGATGTTATCTACGTCAAGAAAAGACACCGAACTGTAATTCTGCTCTTGCGATAGTGCGATAGCGTATCCCATCTTAACACCTTTTGTCGTTGTGAAAGTTTCGCTGTCGAAGTGAGATAGATATATGCCACCTCTCCAAAAAGTTGTACAATTAAATTTTCCATCTGTTAACTTTTCTATATCGACGTCAGAAAAGTATTGCTCTATCTTGTCGCTTTTAACTTCATCTTTCCATCTTCGTAAAAGGATAAATCTTTGCCCTGTTTGTAAAAAGTGTTCAACAGCCATTTTATGTTTAACCTGATATGACTTCCCACCACTCTTTTCACCAAGCAGAAGATTAAACAAAGCGTTTTTTGAAGCTAGTGTATCTATATTATAATGTATATTATCCTGTTTAATGTTAATCACCTCATTCCTTATATTTTGCACGTTTACTGCTATCGTTAACAAGTTCTGCATATTCTAAAGCTTTAGAAAGTTTATAAGACGTTGGAAGAATACAACAACCGCTTAAGTCTTGTACATGTATAGTATTTCCTTGGTAATCTGTTAAGTCAATTTCCTGTTGCTTTTCACAATAATATAGCAAATTCTTTCCAGTGTCTTTGTATTCAAATAGTAAATCATCTTTAAAATTACTAATATCATTTTTTAAAGCTTTAACACCATTTTTGGGCACTCCCGATACTGTAATATGCAGTTCATTTTCTTTTTTAAACTGATAATTTTTCTTAAATCCGTATATATTTTCATACTGTCTATAAGCGTATTTTTTCGCCCCTTGTGTAATAAACTCTTGATAATGTCCGTCACTATCGAATACACCAAGAGGGTGTTCAATCCCTTTTTGGTCAGCTGGCATATATTTTTTTAAGTCTATTGAAAGTATATAAGATACTTTCTTAAGCTTTTCTAATACAGAATCGTTGTATTTTTCAATCACTGACTTGTCATATCCCTGTAATAATTTAATACTGTCAGTATCGCAATACACGACATATACATCAAGTTTTACAACATTTCTAAGTAGATTATTTCTTGCGTATGCAGTAACCCATACACCATACGCAAACGATAAAAAGCTTTTCTTTTTTTCATCATTTAATAATTCTAATATTTCATCATTGCATAAATCTTGTTCTTCTAACCAATCATATGTATTATCATATTCAACTTTTGCCCTAATCAAGTTAGTCACACTCATTCCATACAGTGAATTAAATTTACTTTTCTCTTTATTATATTCAAGCTCCATTCCTTTAACATTTTTGTATGCAGTTTTTTTAACATATTTATCAAGTACAAAATTAATAAATAATTTTGGCAAGTATGAATACACAGAGTAGTAAGCTTCTTCTATTTCATAGCTTTCTATGTTATGTGTATCACAGATGAATTTAAAATCTAAGTCAGTTAATACTATTTCTATTTCATCAGCTTTCATAATTCTACCATTGTCATATTTGCCACCTTTGATATAACTGCACTTAGATTTACTAATAAAATTGTTATAATACTTTGATGATATACCACAGAATTTGACTTTCACAAGATAAGCAAAGCAATCTAACATGTCCTCTACACGTTTTATCTTGCAAGGTTTAAATTCTGTCGATGGATATTTTTCTGTAACAAGTACATAAGGATATGAGCTTGTAAAATCCCAAGAATCAATATTGTACAAAACTTCATCTGTATATATCCAGTTTGCATGTGTATATCCACCTGCAAAAGCTTCAACTAATAAATTATATACATGAGGATCAGTGTTTATAGCTTTTTTGACTTTTCGTCTGTATGAATAGTCTTTATAAGTTAAAGTTTTTAGTTCTCTTCTTACGTGTCCGGTAGACGTTAGTGGTATCTTATCTACCCTGTTAAACTCTTCAAGTTCATTTAATATATAGTAATATACAACTAAGCAATCATACTCACAATAGCCTAATTCTTTGTTGCTAACTCTTGTCAAATTGTTACGTAATTTTGAATAATCTAAGTCACCTACCTTTTTTTGTACTGGCAAGTTAAAAAGTTTTGGAAGTTGTGAAAGTGCGGCATTACTCATAAAATATGTACACCTAAACTCTATGTTATAATCAAGTAGACTTGCTTTCATTACTTTATGTGCTTTACGAGCCATGACTTCCTCAAAATCGAATATACTCTTAAGATATTGAAACTCAAACGAAAGATTATGCACAAAAATAATTTTTCGTTCTTCGCAATTTTCTTCTAATAGTTCAATAAACTCTTTAAACTCCTGCCATGTTCTGCCGAAATATACTTTATCGTTAATACCAAACATCCATATATACATGCAGCTTTGTTTTATAGAATTTTTTCTATCAGATTCGGAAAAATTAAGATATTCCAATGATTGATAAACTCTATTATTTAAAATTAAATATGACGTAGTTTCAATATCAAATGTATATACAGTATTATCTATTTTATTTGTTTTTCCAAGGACTTCACATGTATGTCCTTTGTATTCTTTCCAATACTGCATATACAATACCTCTACTTCTTATTAAATATATGAAATATATCTATTAACTGTTTTTTCATATTTTCGTCGTTTCCATAATCTATATATTGCTTCACACGTTCAAGATAAAACATATCATCAGTGTTCTTTTTATCCATTTCAATAGCTATTTTTTGTACTTCATATTTAACTTCATCAGTTATTTTGTAATCTTCGCTTTCAAAGAAAGCATATAAGCTTTCAGCTTGTGCATAAGTGATATCTTGTGTAATTTGATATTCAGCTATTATTTTATTTTTTGTCTCTATAACTCCCTGCACAGTTGATGTTTTTGATTTTAAAAAATTATTTGTTGCTTTTAAAATAGCGTTCATCTGTCCGACGGATAAATTTTTATTAAATTTAATGTAGCCTTTATCAGTTACTGCATTGATTATATCTGCGCTTAAATAATTTAACATACGTGTAGCCGCCCAGCCTGGGTGTTTTTTGTCTATTTGACCTCTTAACATTTGTAACATAGCATTAACTTTTTTTACATTTTTGATAACTTGTTTATGTAGCTTTTCTTTGTCGGTCATGTTCTCACCTCTTGTACTTTACAGGAAAAATTAAGGCAGATAAGTTCTCATTTTCATCATAGAATTTAACAGGACTATAAGGACTTATTCCTTTTATCTGTATAGCATTATCAACAAGCTTAACTAATTTTTTATCAACAGAGATGAACATATTATCAAGATTGAATGAATAAACAGAGATTTTATTAATTTTTCTTATACAATCGAATTTAACATTGTATTCATATTTTTCACTGTTTAGAATTTGAGTAAAATCATTTAATCTAACTCCATTTTCGGACATATAATCATAGTTAAACATTCTTAAATCTGCTTTGTATAATGCACAATTTTTATAGCAGATAAAGTTGTTTTTAAAATCTAAAATATAGTCAACTCTTTTATTCCTCTTTGAAAATTCCTTAATAAATTTTAATATTATTTTTTCCATGATATTAACTCCTTTAAAAAATACCGCCGCACATGTGCGGCGGCTTGATGTTAGTTAAAAGGTACTGGTTCGGTGTCGGCTGTGTGAATGTTTTCCATAACTGGAACTGCCTTGTATGCGATTCCCTTCTTACATTTTACTTTCTTTACAATGAAAGTATCTGTATACTCACTATAATCACTATAGCTTTCTGTAAATAAAGTATTACCGCCACAATGTGCAATGCCTTTTTCGATTGTGTTGTAATATTCGAGATTAAACTCTTTTTCATCGGTTACAACATGTACCGAGCAAGTGCCGTTAATTGTTAATCTTTCATTTACAAGTTCTGTAATAGGTGTGCTTGTAATATCACCTTTTGATACCATTATTCTGAAAAGGTCATTGTCAAGTGCGCCTGTTGGTTCTTCTAAAATTGTTACTTCATACTTCTCTCTGTCTGTGCTGTTTTTAGCCATTTCTTTTTTCTCCTTTAAATTCTTTGTCTTTGTTTTTGTTGCTTCTTTATATATTAACATCTATCAGCATGTCGCTTTCTGTTGTAGGTTTGTCGGTAATTTATATAAAGCCTGCCGGCAGATGATAATAACTAATTATAATCTATGAATAAAAGTTAATCTCATCATCAAATATATTATAAGCAGTATACCAATGTGCTGGATAGTATTCAGAACTTACACCATTATTTTCAATTCTAACCACTTCCTCACATTCTTCTATATCTTCAATATCTTCAAGTGGTATTAATTTGTTGTCGTATTCCTCATATAAATCAATAAATCTCATAATGTCACCTTTTACCTTTCGATATAATCAAATACAATTCCAATGAAAGAACACTTTTCATTCTGTATGTCATATGCGATTGCCATTGCTTCTAAGTAAACTTCCTTTTCAGATTTAAACATCTGGCTATCAACCTTTATGATAATATTTTCTTCTGCTCCTATATCAATATTCTCATACCTTGCTATAAATACATACATCTTATCCACATTTCCTTTTTTCTAGTTATTTATTAAATGACTGATATAAAGTAATTGTTATTATTAAAGAATTATTTGTTAATTCAAAATTTCTCACTTCTAAATTGCTTAATCCGTCATCATTCAATATATCAAGTACTGTATATACACTATCTTCTATTTTCTCTATTTCGTTAGTTGCACTATCTATGATTATTGTATAAAGATTAACATTATCATTTAATCCTACATTACTACATTTAATTAATAAATCTTTCACTTTCATCTCATTCACCTTTTCCCTTTCATCTTATC
>UMAB01026827.1_pt1 | contig 14367 bp, 10 predicted proteins | sample 1963601 | NCBI WGS metagenome assembly UMAB01 (sample SAMEA4835905, study PRJEB28245) | human gut metagenome | biome: gut microbiome; material: fecal sample | place: Denmark | collected 2008 | reverse complement strand
CAAATAGCTGATTTACAACTATGTTTTATAGCAGGATTTTCAAAGACGAAATGCACAAGATCAAATGACGACACATTATAATATTTCATGCGCATGGGCGCGCGCGTCACAATTACAACTACAGGTAAGTTCTATGGGAGCAAAACAAGAAAACAGTGCGCTAGGGAAAGGAAAGCGATGCTTTAAAGAGAGGAAAACAATGCTTTACGAAAAAAGGGAAATAGAATTGCAGGAAGAAGTTATGAATAAAATTCCAATAGCAATTTTTATCAACCCAGGAATTGCGAATTCATCCAATCTTAATACAGCAGGCTAGATTTTTTTCTCCTTTTTTTATACCTTTGTACGCGCAATGAAAACCGTAAAAATACAATGATTTAATTCACACTTCCAGAAACAAAATATGCGCTCAACATGCTAGCAACAATGAAAAGCTATAATACCTTGTCTGATGACGAACTCTGGAGCCTACTGAATGGGAATAGCCGTAGAGCAGCTCTATCTGTCCTTTATCAGAGATATTATGAGTTGCTATACAATTATGGCATGAAATGTTACACCGATAGTGAGCTCATCAAAGACTGCATTCAAGACGTTTTCGTTAAGTTGCACCAAGGAAAATACCTGGCTCCCAACGTTACTGTCCGCGCATATCTACTCCGTGCATTCCACAATGCCTTCCTAGACCAACTTGCCAATTTAGACAAAAATGCAGATGAATTTCCGAAGAAGGGCTTCAAATCCCCGATGACCAAAACTTTTTCGACGAGATTTTTTCATTAAGCGACGAAGATATAAAGTACACCCAGGCATTACATAACGCCATAATGGCCCTTTCGCCCAACCAAAAAAGAATACTATACCTACATTATGTGCGACAACTATCATACAAAGAAATTGCTGAGGCATTGAACATCAGCATACAATCATCCATGAATTTAAATAACCGCGCATTGACCAAACTGAGGACCATCTTACCTGAAAAGACATTGTTCTTTTGCCTACTTTGGTTCATCAGATAAAAAAGTATCCACTCCAATCGCGCAAAGTTAATAGTTAGCCCGCCAAAGTAGATAGTTAGTAGAACAGAGTAGGCTATTAGCAAAGCAAAATCCCCTATACAGAATTTGCTCCACCTCAACCCAACTGGAGCTTTCACATCATAATTATCGAAAATAATGAAGAAATAACGCAAAGCCACTTCATGCTTTCACAAGCAATTAACATATTGTTTCACAACACTATACGGTGAAGCATAGCTTTCACATTCGTGAAAGCATGCAAAAAAAATGCAATTCCCAGCATTTTTTAGTTTCCGTAGTGGGTAGATTTTCAAAAAAAAGCAGTTATATAAATGAAAGGGGAAGCAAACCCCTCAACAACAGATATAATTTATGCAAGAAAAAAAACATTCATACTATAAAGCAATCCGTTACCTGATCGGACGATACCAGCATAACGAATTCAAACCTTCACAAGAGGAAATGGACGTTTTGTGGCACAAGATCTGCGAAGAAGCAGATCGGAAAGCTGCAATCCGCCAAAAACGTATTCGCACCCTCACTATCGGCGTAGCAGCCTCACTCATCATAGCCTTACTCTCCACACCTTGGATGCTATATTATCAGGATAGACATGCCACATTGGAGGACATTGCAACCCAACTGCTCACCACATCAGATACAAGCGAAGCTACCGACCACCCTCTGCTTATCATAGCTCCCGACCGTGTCATTCCGCTACAAAATCATACCAAAGTAGAATACTCCTCCAAAGGAGAAGTTTCTCTCAAATCACAAAATCAAATCAGCCAAATTGAACATAAGCAAGAAAGCACAAGCAAGTACAACCAAATAATTGTCCCCAAAGGACAACATACCCGACTGCAACTGGCCGACGGTTCAGAACTACATATTAACTCAGGATCAAGAGTTATCTATCCATCAGAATTCTCTGGCGATCGTAGAGAAATCTTCGTAGATGGCGAAATCTATATTGACGTCAAACGTAACGAGCGACAACCCTTTTATGTGAAGACCACAGACTTTGAAGTCAGGGTTCTAGGAACCGCATTTAATGTATGCGCTTACAGCCAAGATCCTTCATCAGAAGTGGTTCTACTTCGTGGCCGTGTAGAAATTGCAGACAAAAAAGGAGACAGTATGGAACTACTGCCCAACCAACTAGCTCAAATAGAAGATAAACGATTAGCGAGTAAACGTGCAGTTGATGCAGAAGCTTATATCAGCTGGACACGTGGCCTTCTCCAACTAAAAGGCGAACCGTTAGAACACCTGTTGTTCAGACTGGAGCGCTACTACGGCGTCAAGATCAAGTGCGACGACGAGGTAAAAGGACTTGACATACATGGAGTTCTAGACATTAACTGTACACTACCTGAGGTATTAGAAAGAATATCCATTACAGCCTCTATCCAGATTGAAACGAGCAACGGATGTTATTACATCCATGCCAAACCAGATAACCTGAAGTCTAACCCATAAAAAACATCTATGCCTATGACATAAAACAGTAAAAAACGTTCGTAGCCTCCTGTACAAATAAAGCTACCATCAAAAAAGGCCGGATGATACGGCAATATCACCCGGCTAGAGAATAGAAAAGAGCCTTTAGGGCCTCTTACTACAAAATCAATATACAAAGATATGAAAAATAACACCAACAAAAACATTACGGTGGTTAATCTATTTAAAGCCATCGTATTATTAATTATTTTTATCATTCCCTTATCTCTTTCCGCACAGGATAATAAGAAGAACGCAGGCAACAACCAGCTGTTCACATTCGAATTTGTCGATACCCCCATCAAACGAGTATTTGATCATATCCAGAGTCACAGCAACTATGTATTCTTATACTATGGCGGTATTGTCAACGACACGCAGAAAGTAACAATCAAAGTCAAACAACAGAACATTGATAGCGTGCTACAACAGCTGTTTAAAGACAAACAGATTGGATACAACATCAAGGAGCGCCAGATCATTCTGAAAAAGATTGAGAAAGGAAATCGAAAAAACCAACAGGCCAAACAGAAAACCATACAGGGCGTAATTACAGACGAAATGACAGCAGAGCCCATTATCGGGGCTGCCATCATGGTAAAAGGGACTTCTATCGGAACGACTTCGAACATTGATGGTAATTTCACCCTGCAATGCGCAGAAGGTGACACATTAGGCATTTCCTACATGGGCTATCAAGACAAAAACGTAATAGTCAAAAGCGGGAACATCTATGCAATAACCATGAAAGAAGCGGCAGAGATGTTGGGAGAAGTAGTCGTAACCGCATTTGGTGTAGGGCAGAAGAAAGAATCATTGGTCGGTGCGGTCCAACAAATAAAACCGCAAGAATTAAAGGTTCCCTCATCAAGCCTCAGTACCGCTTTTGCCGGACGTATGGCGGGGGTAATCGCCGTTCAACGCAGTGGCGAACCTGGAGCCGATGGAGCAAATTTTTGGATTCGTGGAAAATCGACATTCAGTGGAGCCACAGGCGCTTTGATCATTATGGACGGTGTAGAAATCAGTTCTACTGAACTAAATGCATTAGATCCGGAAGTTATCGAAAGCTTCTCTATATTAAAAGATGCCACAGCCACAGCCCTATACGGTACACGAGGCGCAAACGGAGTTATGATCGTCACGACCAAAAATGGAAAAGATCTGGATAAACCCATCATTAATTTCCGTTTGGAAGGATCCATTTCTTCCATGACACGTGTGCCAGATATGGTAGATGGTGTCACTTATATGGAAATGTTCAACGAAGCCGTTTCTCGTCCAGGATGTGATGTAAGCCCTTATTCCCAAGATAAAATTGATGCAACAAGAGCCGGTCTTAATCCCTATATCTACCCCAATGTAAATTGGTATGACGAAATGTTTAATAATAGTTCTTTCGCAGAAAGAGCTAATTTTAACATACGAGGCGGAAGTTCCAAAATGGACTATTTCATGAGTGCAAGTTTTAAACACTATGGTGGGCACCTGAAGTCCTTAAGCAAAGATTATTTTTCGTATAACAACAACATACGCAAGTTCAACTATGACTTCATCAACAACCTTAATATTAATGTAACCTCTTCAACTAAAATTTCTTTAGGACTAAACCTGTCTGTTGCTGATGAAAAATCTCCCATGATGAGTATGGACGATATTTTCCAATCAGCCATCATGGCCAACCCTGTAGATTTCCCTATTCAATTCCCTTCTGACAAGGCTGACAAAAATACCATACTTTGGGGAGACAAACAAGGAGGAACTTTAGGACAAGGATGGTATGGTAACCCTATAGCAGACGAAGTGGCAGGCTATTGGACGGAACGACTGACAACGATCACCGCAAACTTTAAGTTAACTCAAGAATTAGACATGATCACTAAAGGACTGAAATTCACAGGATTATTTTCACTAAAGAACTACAGTCGCTCTACCGTCAGCCGAGAAGCTGATTACAACCATTACTATATGTCATCATATGATCCCGAAACTTTGGAATATGAAATTACTCGCATTGGCGATGAACAAAGTACCGCACTCAACAACAGCGGAAGTCAAAGCGGTGACCGAAACATGTATTTCCAAGGGATTTTGGATTATAACCGGACCTTCAATGACGTGCATGATGTGAACGCCATGCTTCTGTATAACCAACAGCAATATGAAGTCAATGGTCCCGGTGATTTATTTTCCTCACTTCCACAGCGCAAACAAGGCATTGCCGGACGTATTTCTTATTCCTACGACGGGCGTTATTTTGCCGAAGCCAATTTTGGCTATAACGGATCTGAAAACTTTGCCAAGGGACATCGTTTCGGTTTCTTTCCCTCCATTGCATTGGGCTACAACATATCCAATGAGAAATTCTGGGAACCTATCCAAACAATCATCTCCAATCTAAAAATTCGAGGTTCCTGGGGCTTGGTGGGAAATGATGCTACTGGAGCTGGCCGTTTTGCCTACATGGAAAATCTAAAATTAGGGAACACAGAATACTATACGACTGGTATCCGCCAAGATACTTATTACGCTGGACCAACATGGGAACGCTATTTTAATCCTGATCTAACCTGGGAAGTAGGTGAAAAAATAAATCTCGGAGTTGATTTACAGTTGTTTAATGACTTAAACTTTACATTCGATATTTTCAAGGAAAAACGCCGTGACATTTTCATGACACGAGAAAATTCCATCCCTGAATTTGTAGGTACAGGCGATACAGATATTACTTCCAACAATGGAGAAATGGAAAACAAAGGATTTGACTTTGCTGTAGACTACAACAAACAAATCACTAAAGACTTCTTCTTGTCATTCAAAGGAACTTTCACGTTCGCCCGTAACAAAATCCTAAAAATGGACGAGCCTCCATATTTCGAATATCCAGGACTTTCAGACGTCGGGCATCCATTAGGTTCCTACTGGGGCTATGTTGCAGACCGACTTTTTAAAGATCAGAATGACGTAAACAATTCACCAAGACAAGATCTGGGATATGCACCTCTTCCTGGTGATATCAAATACATTGATCAACCCAATGCAGAAGGAATATGTGACGGTGTAATCAACAAAAATGACCGAATTGCCATCGGCCATCCAGCTGACCCGGAAATAGTTTATGGCTTTGGCCCTTCCATGAAATGGAAAAATTGGGATTTTTCTTTCTTCTTCCAAGGAGCAGCCCGCACCTCTTTAATGATGTATGGTGTACATCCATTTGGAACAAGAGAAATCAGAAACATGTTCCAATTCATCGCAGACGACCATTGGAGTGTTGACAACCCCGACCCTAATGCAGCCTATCCTCGTTTAAGTAAAGATGACAATGACAACAACGATCAATATTCTACATATTGGCTAAGAAATGCAGCTTTCCTTAAATTGAAAAATGCAGAAATCGGATATACCTATAAAGGAATGCGATTTTATATAAGCGGAAGTAATTTATTAACATTCTCTCCATTCAAACTTTGGGATCCAGAGATGGGAGGTGGCAACGGACTTTACTACCCCACCCAAAGAGTTTTCAACCTTGGTTTCCAAATGACAATACAATAATAAGACTTAACAAAATATGAATATTATGAAATTAAAATACTTACTTTGCAGTTTTTTCCTCTTGGCCATCACATCATGCAACTATCTGGATGTGGTACCCGACGAAGTAGTAAAAGAGGAAGACACCTATGAAACGCCAGACTTAGTACGTGATTATCTTTATTCATGCTATTCTTTTCTACCTACCAATCGACAGATCAGCAACAACGCCTATTGGATGATGTGTGGAGCAGAAACCTCTTTTTACAGAAAAGAAATGTTTTCAACGTTCAACGAAGGTACATACGGTCCTTCAAGCCTTCACATGACAGTTGACACATGGTCTCCCATTTGGGAAGGTATCCGACAATGCTATATGTTTTTGGACATTCTAGATAAAGCCAAAGGATTGGTTCCTATTGACAAGCAGCATTATCGGGGAGAAGCCAACTTCTTGATTGCATATTACCATTTCCTGTCTTTACGTTCGTATGGCCCCACATTAATTATCGACAAACTATATGATCCCAAACTGAACGTAGAAGAATTCCCAGAGCGAAGCAGCTATGATGAAGTTGTTGATTTCATCAATCGCAAATTAGATGAAGCGTTTCCAGATCTGGCACCTACATTTTCCGGAAAAGACTTTGGACGTGCTACCCAAACTGCTGTTTATGCACTGAAATCCCGTCTTTATCTTTATGCAGCCTCTCCTCTGTTTAATGGAAACAGCGAAATGTATGCTGACTTCAAAAGCAAAATTGACGGCAGACATCTGATTTCTCAAGAATATTCAGAAGAAAAATGGAGAAAAAGTGCAGAAGTAACGCTTAATGCCATCACAGAATTGGAGAAACAGGGATATCGGCTTTACGGAGATGAAGACGCGGGGCGTCCTGATGACAACCGTCCATCGTTGTCTAACCCCGCACAACGCAGAATCCGTTATTCGGTCATGGACTTTTCCAACCCGAATCCAGAAGTGATTTGGGCCGACACACGAGAAGAAGGATATTACGACATACAAAACCGATCCATTCCACGTCAATATGTAGATATCGTATATGATGGTTCAGGAGGAATTGCGCCAACCTTACAAATGGTCGAATACTTTTACACAAAAAATGGATTACCAATTGATAAAGATAAAACGTTCGACTACGATGGACGCTTTGACATCGTGGAACTTCCTGTCAACTACGATGGGAATAATTACTCAGACGTCAGCAACGGAACATCCATCAAATTACATTTGAACAGAGAACCCCGATTCTATGCAAATATTGGTTTCCACCATGGTTTCTTCGAAATAACTCAATATGACGGAGAGTTAACCAATGAGGATCCCTCCAAACGTGTCATTATTGAGGAGCTGCGTAATAGCGACAGACACGGAAAACGTAATCAAGACTTATATTATTCTGTTACAGGTTATCACAATAAAAAATTCGTCCATCCAGCTTATGAAGATGGTTATGTAGATTATCCACTTCCACTTTTCAGAATGGCAGAAATCTATCTGAATTATGCAGAAGCCTTGGTGGAACTAAATGAACTAGATCTTGCCAAAAAATACCTCAACAAGGTACGTATACGTGCTGGAATCCCAGAAGTAGATGACGCTTGGGATAACTACTCCACACAACCCGGTTATCAAAACACAAAAGAAGGATTAAGGGAAATAGTCAGACAAGAACGGCTGTTGGAGTTTTATCTGGAAGGCTTAAAGTTTTTTGACATCAGACGCTGGAAAATTGCAGAAAAATGGTTGGGAGTGCCTGATTTGGGGCTAAATGTCGCAGCTGATGACGATGAGAACTTTTTTAAAGTTAGAGAAGTTCCGCTGACACGAAACTTCCACAAAGGACAGTATTTAATGCCCATTCCAATGAATGAAACCAATAAGGTACCCCAATTAGTACAAAATCCTTATTATAATTAATTTATAATTCACCAAACATTGAAGGAGGGAGGTTTCCCTCCCTCCTGAAAAGTAATCGACTATCATGAAAAAAACAATATTCACCATTCTTCTAACCCTTTTAGTAATACAATTATACGCCCAATCCAACTTAGCAGTATGTTTGGATGGAAAAGACAACAATTTACGTATAGGTATGGATTCAATATGCCGTCATTGGACCCTTGAAGCATGGATCAAACCAGATACGGACAAATGGAAACATGAAGAAGTTATTATCGGTGGCGGAGAATACAGTAGCCTCAATTCATTAGACAACCTGCCTCTAACCATCAAAGAAGGGAGATTGCACAACGCCGGTGCCAATCTTACAGGCTGTGAAATTCCACAAGGAGAATGGAGCCATGTCGCTGCAGTTTGTGATGGAACTCATATACTATTATATTTGAATGGGATAGAAGTCGCACGTGCCGATACAGCCACAATCATATTACCTGGTAGCATTGGAATAAACGAATCTTCAGAAAGCATCTTTGGAGGATGTATTGACGAAGTCAGAATATGGGAAACGGAACTTTCCTCCAAAGATTTATGCCAATGGATGTATCGACCAGTGACACCTAAACATAAAAAATTCAAATATCTAAAAGGATATTACAATTTCGACGATTTTTCCGATGATATATCTTTAAACCGAGCTGCAGAAGGGCGCCTTTCCTTTCATTTGCGTAACGGACGTCTAGAACAATACAAAAACGCTCCGCTAGCACATACCATTATAAATGACAATCCATTATTTCAAACCAACTATGGTAAACAAGAACTTTTTAAAGTAGTTGCTCTACCTACAGAATGGGATGCAGATAAGGGTCAAAAGGACTTTCAATTGATTAAATTAAGAATAGAAACACAAGGTGAAATTTCCGCCCAAACAATCAAACAATTATTACTAGACTTTAAAGGTAGTTCCTCTTTAAAAGATATTGAAAGAATACATATATATAATACTGGAAATAAGCCCCGTTCTACGACACGGGTAGAATTAATTGAAGGTGGAATTACTGTCAATGCAGAAAACGCAAAAATCAATTTTCCTAAAAACAAGTTTACAAGATTAAATCATGGAACCAATTATTTGCTCATCACCGCAGACATCAGTTCGTATGCTACAACGGGCAATACACTCTGCATTTCCATTCCATCGGTCAAAATAGGACGTAAATCAATCACTCCGATTCAAGCCAATGACTGTCTTCCCATCCAAATAAGTGAAAACAGTTTTTGTAACAAACAAATATTAAAAGTACTGCAATGGAATATTTGGCATGGAGGGAATCATTTGGGGAAAGATGGACGTGAACGTATCGTCGATCTAATCAAAGCAACCAATGCCGATGTTATCACCATGCAAGAAGGTTATGGCTCACAAAACATGATTGCACAAAATCTCAATTTTTATCTACAAACACCGTCAGCCAATGACAATTTATGTTTATTCAGTCGTTATCCAATAACAAAAATACCTACTGAAAGAACATTTTTCTCCAATCCTGCTATCATTTCAATGCCCCAAGGCAACAAGGTATATGTAAACGCTTGTTGGTTACGATATGCTTACCGGCCAGAATACACTTGCTCGCACGCCAACTTTGGAATGGATCCCCAAAAATGGGTTGCTGAAGACAGTATCCTCGGAAGGGAAGATATAGAGCTTTTGCTAAAAAATGATTGTTACCCTCATACACAGCGAACAACCCCTATAATTATAGGAGGAGATTTTAACGCAGGAAGTCATTTGGACTGGACCTCCAAAGCAGCTTCACTCCATTTCGGATACTCAGCGGAACTATTACCTATTTCACGTTACCTATATCAAGAAGGATTTAAGGATTCTTTCCGAGAAAAACATCCAAACGAATTGGAAAGAGGAGAAGGCACATACGCTGTAATATTTGGCCAATCACAAAACTCACGAATCGACTTCATTTATCATAAAGGAGAAAACATCAAAGTCATTTCCTCAAAAATTATACGTACCATGCCAGAGATAGATGATATTTGGCCTAGTGACCATGCAGCAGTATTGACGACATTCAAGGTTGATTAAGCATACATAAAGCTACACAATTCACACAAAAAGCAATTAAGAGAATTATGTCAAAGAAATTAAACTGTTTTTTCTTAGCACTGTTCATCCTATCTGGATGCAAGTCAAGTAAAAACAACAATGAAACAATTCCCAGAGCGGCAGACAGCTTAAAAGTCCTATCTTGGAATGTTTGGCATGCCGGTCATTCAAAAGAATATCCACAAAAAGGATGTAATGCCACCAAAAAAATTCTGAAAAAAAGCAACGCTGATATTATTATTATGATAGAGACTTATGGTTGTTCCAATTCTATTGCAGATTATTTAGGATACTATCATCGACTATTATCGGACAATTTATCCATTTATAGTCGTTACCCAATTGTCAGAACTTTGCCTTTCCCTGACATTATTTCACCCTATAACTTTGGTGGCGTAGAACTGAATGTTCATGGAAAAACGGTTCGGGTATTCAATACTTGGCTACATTATTTACCAGATATCCGCTTGGCACCACTCGACAAGCCAGAAACTGAAATTCTGACTTGGGATGATGCAGGTTCAAGAGACGATGAAATCAAAACCATCATGCAAATTTTACAACCATTTATTGCTGAATCGGATAGCATTCCCATCATATTAGGAGGAGACTTCAACGTACATTCACATTTAGACTGGACAGAAGCAACCAAAAACCTATATAATCACAGAGGGAAATGTATTAATTGGACCGTATCTCAAATCATGCAAAAACATGGATTCATTGACAGTTTTAGAGAAATCAATCCAGACCCGGTAAAAAACTTGGGACCGACTTGGTTTTGGTCAGATGGAGGTATAAAAAAACGGATGGACCGTATTGACTTCATCTATTATTTAAGGAAAAACATACACGCTATCCGCTCTAATTCATACAATGCCGATTTAGGAGGATCATTCCAATTTTGTGGCGAAGAATATTTATACCCATCAGACCATGGGTTCGTATCAACAACATTTAAAATACATTGAAGAAATGAACACAGTAAAAAAGAAAATTGCGTTTTTAATCCTTTGTTGTATAACAATAGCACTTAAAGGACAAAACCCAGTGGATAAGATTTATAAAGATTTGATTACCCCATCTGAGAAAGAAATTTTCGTAGTAGCACATCGAGGGGACTGGCGCTTTGCTCCTGAAAATTCATTGGCAGCTATCGAAAGTTCAATAAAAAGAGGAGTGGATATCATTGAGATTGATGTAAAAAAAACAAAAGACGGTGAGTTCATCTTAATGCATGATATAACATTAGATAGAACGACAACCGGTAAAGGATATGTAAAAGATTGGACATTGAAAGATATAAAAAAATTATATTTAAAGAACGGAGCCGCTATAAAGACCAAACACCGAGTGCCCACTTTAAAAGAAGCGCTCCTATTAGCAAAAGGAAAAGTTTTGATAAATTTAGATCATTCATATCATATTTTCAATGAAATATTTCCAATTTTAGAAGAAACAGGTACTACTAAACAAGTCATATTAAAAGGTGATCTTCCCGTGTCAGAGGTCAAACGAGATCTTGTCGCATATCTTGATAAGATAATCTACATGCCTATTATACAATTAGAGCAGCCTAATGCAATTGATGAAATCAAGAGCTTTATAAAAGAAATGAAGCCTATTGCTTTCGAACTTCTTTATTCCAGCGACACATGCAATGTCCCATTAATCGTCAAAGACATGTTAAAAGGAAAAAGTAGAATTTGGTATAATACTTTGTGGGATACAATGGCTGGCGGGCATGATGACGATCTTTCTATAGATAATCCAGATGAAGGATATGGATATCTGATTGATCGGTTGGGGGCTACTATTATACAAACAGACCGATCCGAATACCTCATAGATTATCTTAAATCTAAAAATAGAAAATGAAAATATGGCACTTGGTATTAAAACATATCGTATAGTCATCCTACCATAGCTGCAGAGAGGACCAACATCTTTTTTTAGGAACCATTTAAAAATGAGAACATGAGAAACTTTACAATTTTAATACTATTGTTTTATTCAACATATATTTATTCTTTTGCAAGAATTTATGACAACAAATCATTAAAGGTATTGCAACTGAATACCTGGCAGGAAACGACCATGGTAAAAGATGGTAAACTTGGATTAATAGAAACAATTATACAAATCCAGCCTGACATTATTTTATTGAGTGAAATAAGAAATTATCAAAATAAAGACTTTATATCAAATTTAAAACAAGCCTTACATAAAAAAGGAATAGACTATGAAGGAACAACAGAGTTTTCAGTTGATGTAGGAATTCTATCGAAATATCCAATAATCAGTCAACAAATAGTTCCAGATACAGATGGAGGAGTTTTAAAAGCATCAATTCAAATCAAAGATGATGTAGTTACAATATATTCAGTCCATCTTGACTATACACATTACGCTTGCTATCTTCCGCGTGGGTATAGTGGCACAACTTGGGAAAAAATAAACGCTCCAGTAACAGACTGCGAAGAAATAGAACAAGCAAACAGGGCTTCATCAAGAGATGAAGAAATCATGCATATCCTTACCGATATTCAGCATGATAAAAAACAGTTTGTTATCATAGGCGGAGATTTTAATGAACCATCGCATCTGGATTGGGATGAAAACACCCAAAATTTATGGGATCATAACGGGACAATAATAAATTGGGATTGTTCCACTCTATTATATAAAGCCGGATTCAAAGATGCGTATCGCACTATGTATCCCAATCCTGTAACTCACCCCGGCTTCACCTATCCGGCCAATAATCCGGATGCAAAATTGTCACAATTAGATTGGGCACCAGAAGCGGATGGCAGAGATCGGATTGATTTCATTTATTATCGCTCAACAGGCGATTGTTATAAACTAAAAAAAGCTCAAATAGTAGGTCCTATCGGTTCCATTAAGTACAACAAACGGACTATTGACGAATCTGGACAGGACACTATTTTAGTACTCAAAGGGACATGGCCGTCTGACCATCGAGGAATTTTAGCAACTTTTCAATTACAATAAATAAACATTAAAACCTATAGCATATGAAACGGATTTTATTCGACATTTTACTCTTGACATACATTATTGTCATGCCACTTCATGCACAAAAGATTAATCTAAAGTTCAATAAATCAAATGAATTTAAGATCGTACAATTTACGGATGTCCATTTTAAATATAACAATCCGAATTCAGATGTCGCATTGGAACGTATCGATGAAATACTAACAAACGAACAACCTGATTTAGTAGTATTTACAGGAGATATAATTTATTCTGAACCAGCAGACAAAGGAATGCAAACAGTATTACAACATATATCAGAGCACAATATTCCCTTTGCTGTGACCTTCGGAAATCATGATGACGAACAAGGTATGACACGATCAGAATTATATAACCTCATTCGAACAATCCCCGGCAATATGTTGCCCGATTGTAAAACAAACGGATCCTTAGATTACGCACTCCCTATAAAATCATCTAACGAAAATAATACTGATGCAGCCGTACTTTATTTTTTTGATTCTCATTCATATTCCCAACTACCTGATGTGAAAGGATATGACTGGCTAACATTTAATCAGATAAAAAATTATCGTCAATTGAGTAGTTCGTTTACAGAAGCTAACGGTGGTACCCCCTTGCCGGCATTGTCATTTTTTCATATACCGCTACCCGAATACAATCAGGCAGCCTCCAGCGAAGGATCTATCCTGATAGGTACTCGTATGGAAAAAGCATGTGCACCTGCTCTGAATACAGGTATGTTTGCTGCAATGAAAGAGGCTGGCGACGTAATGGGAATCTTTGTAGGACATGACCATGATAACGACTATGCAACAATGTGGCAGGGTATACTGTTAGCATATGGCCGCTATACAGGCGGTAATACTGTATACAATCATTTACCTAATGGCGCACGTGTTATCGTACTAAAAGAAGGAAAAAGGATGTTCGAAACATGGATTGATCTAAAAGGCAATAAAAAAATCAACCAAACGGTTTATTCAGACAATTATATAAAAACTGACTTACATAAATAAACAATATCATCAATAACTACATAAAAACTGCTTCACCCACTATTATAAGCAAATAGGCCAGTGATCTGTAGTTTAGTTATAAAATTAAGGAAGCATGAAAAAAGAATTATTAATATTCGCATTCTTATTACTAAACAATTTACTATCCTTCTCACAGACATACCCCATAAATATCACATTAGAAAAAGAAGGTTCATTTTCTATGATTCTTCT
>UMAB01017022.1_pt1 | contig 14702 bp, 12 predicted proteins | sample 1963601 | NCBI WGS metagenome assembly UMAB01 (sample SAMEA4835905, study PRJEB28245) | human gut metagenome | biome: gut microbiome; material: fecal sample | place: Denmark | collected 2008 | reverse complement strand
GCATCAGGATGTTTTCGCGGCGTGCGCCCAGGGCTACATAGAGTTTGGTACACGAGGTAGCCGAGGCTCCTGCACCGTTTACCACAATCTTTACGTCTTCAATGCGTTTGCCGGCCACTTCGAGGGCGTTCAGCAATCCGGCGCTCGATATGATGGCCGTGCCGTGCTGGTCGTCGTGCATCACCGGGATGTCCAGTTCTTCTTTCAGACGGCGTTCTATTTCAAAACATTCGGGAGCTTTGATGTCTTCCAGATTAATACCTCCAAAGGTCGGGGCAATGGCTTTTACGGCCTGGATGAATTTTTCGGGATCTTTTTCGTTTACTTCAATGTCGAATACGTCGATACCGGCATAGATCTTGAAAAGCAATCCTTTACCTTCCATAACCGGTTTGCCGCTCAGTGCACCTATGTCACCCAGACCCAGTACGGCTGTTCCGTTAGAGATAACGGCTACCAGGTTGCCTTTGGCAGTGTATTTATAGGCGTCTTGCGGATTTTTCTCGATCTCGAGACACGGCTCTGCTACCCCCGGTGAGTAGGCAAGCGAGAGGTCGGTCTGCGTACTATGAGGCTTGGTGGGCACTACTTCGATTTTTCCCGGTTTGCCCTGTGAGTGATAGAGCAAAGCGGCTTCTTTGGTAATCTTTGCCATATTGTGATGTATTAATTAGTAATCATTTGGGTGCAAATGTAGGGATAAAAGTTTGAAATTGTCAGCCTTGTCATTGAAAAGTTTACATTTGTATAGAATAACAAGCGTTTTTTATTTGTTTCCGAGCTGTTTCGAACCGGAATTGTAAATCTTTGATTTGCAGACTCTGCTTCCGACCTGTCAGAAGTTTGCTTCCAATCTGTAACAAGCATGCTTCCAGTCCGTTGGAAGTTTGCTTCTAACCTGTGTGCGTGCAAAAGCTTGTTCCGGCAATCATTTTCATCCCATTTGCTATGAAAAAGAAAAGGGGGAGTGCATCATTTGGAAGCACTCCCCGGTTATGTCAGCTTGTAGGTGTTGGCTACAAGTCTTTTATGCGTTTAGTGCCTGCTCAATGTCGGCGATGATGTCGTCGGCATTCTCAATACCTACCGAGAAGCGAATCAGGTCGGGACGTACGCCGGCTTCGATGAGTTGCTCGTCGGAAAGCTGGCGGTGTGTGTGGCTGGCCGGGTGCAGCACACAGGTGCGTGCATCGGCTACGTGGGTCACGATGGCGGCCAGTTTCAGGTTGTCCATAAACTTGATGGCGACATCGCGTCCGCCTTTCAGACCGAAGGAAATTACACCGCACGAACCGTTGGGCATGTATTTCTGGGCCAGTTCGTAGTATTTGTTTCCTGGCAGACCGCAATAGTTCACCCAAGCCACACGGTCGTTCTTCTGGAGGTATTCGGCCACAGCCTGTGCGTTTTTGCAATGTTGGGGCATACGCAGATGCAAGGTCTCCAATCCCAGGTTGAGCAGGAAGGCATTTTGGGGTGACTGGATGCTACCCAGGTCGCGCATCAGTTGGGCGGTAGCCTTGGTGATGTATGCCATCTTACCGAAGGCTTTCGTGTAGGTCAAGCCGTGATACGACTCATCGGGGGTACACAGACCGGGGAATTTGTCGGCATGGGCATCCCAGTCAAAGTTGCCGCTATCCACAATGCAACCGCCTACGCTGGTAGCATGTCCGTCCATGTACTTGGTAGTAGAGTGTACAACAATGTCGGCACCCCATTCGAAGGGGCGGCAATTGATGGGGGTAGGGAAGGTGTTGTCTACAATGAGAGGTACACCATGTTTGTGGGCTATGCGGGCAAATTTTTCAATGTCGAGCACTTCAAGGGCCGGGTTCGAGATGGTTTCGCCGAACAGGGCCTTGGTGTTGGGGCGGAAAGCGGCCGAGATTTCTTCTTCTGAAGCATCGGGGTTGATGAAAGTCACGTCGATGCCCTGCTTCTTCATGGTTACGCCGAAGAGGTTGAACGTACCGCCATAGATAGCCGACGAGCATACAAAGTGGTCGCCTGCCTGGCAGATGTTGAAGATGGCATAATAATTGGCAGCCTGTCCACTCGACGTCAGCATGGCGGCCACACCGCCTTCAAGGGCTGCTATCTTGGCGGCCACTGCATCGTTGGTTGGATTTTGCAGGCGGGTATAGAAATAACCGCTGTCTTCCAGGTCGAAAAGACGTGCCATCTGTTCGCTGGTTTCGTACTTGAAAGTTGTACTCTGATAAATGGGAAGCACACGTGGTTCTCCCTTCTTGGGATTCCAGCCGGCTTGTACACACAGGGTTTCGGGTTTGAATTGCTTTGCCATAACACTATCTGTATTTAAAGTTTTTTCTTTATTAAATGCTTTTATGGTCGCAAAAGTAAGTATTTTCTTGTACTTTTGTCGGCAATAACACCTTTTTTAGCAGATATAAACAAGTATGATGCGCATATTGTTCTTTTTCTTTGGTCTTCTTTTTATTCTTTCGGCTAAGGCACAACAGGCCACCGATACGCCTCGGCGCGGCGAAGGCATTACGTCTTTCCTGGAGCGGAACAAACGTCCCGGACGTACATATTATAAGGCCTTTCTGGAATTGAACAAGAAGCGTTTGCGTGGCAAGAAAGAGTTGCAATACGGGGTGCGCTACGTGTTGCCACCTTTGTCTGAAGATTGTGGAGGAAAAGGCGATGCCATTTCCTCGGGAAACACGGTCCTTCGCGAGCCTTTGTTCGGGAAAGAACTTTCGCAGGTCAAAGTTACCTCCAATCGTCTTAAGGGGGCTTGTTTTTATGTGGTGAGTGGTCATGGAGGCCCCGATCCGGGAGCTATCGGGCGTGTGGGACGTACCGAACTTCATGAGGATGAGTATGCATACGATGTGGCGCTTCGGCTGGCACGTAACCTGATGCAGGAAGGAGCTGAAGTACACATTATTATTCAAGATAAGAAGGATGGCATCCGTAACGAACATTATCTGAAGAACAGCAAGCGAGAAACTTGTATGGGTGACCCCATTCCCTTAAATCAGGTGGAACGCCTTAAGCAGCGTTGTATCAAAATAAACGGGCTGTATGCCAAAGATCGCAATCGGTACAAGTATTGCCGTGCCATTTTCATACACGTTGATAGCCGGAGCAAGCGTGCACAGACCGATGTCTTTTTCTATCATGCACCCAAAAGTCCGTTGGGCGAACGGCTGGCGAAAGGAATGAAAAATACGTTCGAGGCCAAGTACGACCGTCACCAGCCCAACAGGGGGTTTGAAGGCACGGTGAGTGCGCGCAACCTGTATGTGTTGCTGAACGCGACTCCCGTGTCTGTCTTTGTGGAATTGGGCAACATACAGAATGCTTTCGACCAGCGTCGTTTCGTGATAAGCGATAACCGTCAGGCATTGGCCAAGTGGATGACCGAAGCCTTTATAGCCGACTTCCGCAAGAAGTGATTCTTTTTAGTTTTTGAGTGCCTTAAGTAAGTGTGGCATCAGCTGTGCAAGACTGTGCTCGGTCTGTGCGGTATAGAAATTACCGTCAACTTCGTAAGGTTGGTCGGTTGCGTTGCCGGTTTGGATGGCAGGTTTGGCTATGGGGTGTATGGCAATTGTTTTTCCCTCGTTCACTCCAGCCTTTTCAAACACTAGCCCTGCGGCGCAATGCCCTATTAGCATTTTTCCTTTTTCGGCAAATGTCTTGATAACATCCATTAATGTTATGTTATAAGGTTCGTTGGCATGTTGCTGGAAAGTCGGTATTGCATCGCCACACGAAAAGACTATTGCGTCGAACTCGTCTTCGTGTCCTTTCAGGTGCTCTATTACATCGTCTGCGGTCAGAGCAATTCCCGAGTTGGTGCGGATGTGCGGAGTGTTGGACACTGCAAATACCTTGTAAGCGATTCCGTTCTCATAAAAAGCTTCCAAATACTGGAACAAACCATATCCGTTTACCGGATTTACTGCCAATACAGCTACTTTCTTTGACATAGTGCTAAGATTTTAAAATGAAACAATTGTTATTATCCGTAACTTCGTTACTTTTGTGCGACAAAGGTATCAGGCTGTTTTGAGCCAGTCAAGAAGGCACTTGACTGTTAGATAGTTACAAGCATGTAACCTTTGTTGGAAATGAATACTTTGCAAAATGTTAAAAAATGAAAGAATTTCATCATTCAGGTTCGTGTCCTGTTCGTGATGTGTTGGGAGGCTTGGGTGATAAGTGGACTATGCTGGTTCTGATAACCTTGAAAGCAAACGGGGGGATGCGTTTTAATGATATCCGCAAGTCGATAGGTGATATATCTCAACGCATGCTGACAGTTACTTTGCGTTCATTGGAGGCCGACGGACTGGTAGCCCGCAAGGTGTATGCCGAGGTTCCCCCACGAGTGGAATATGTGCTGACGGAAACAGGTCAGAGCCTTATGCCACATATTGAAGCTTTGGTGGACTGGGCTCTTAAACATATGGATGAAATTTTGTTGTGTAGATCAACGAATAAGCCCTTATGAAAACATTGAAATATTTTTTAGCCTTGTGTGGCATATGTCTGGGGACTACGTTGCCGGGCTGGGCTGGTGACAGCATCCAGGTGAGAGTAGCCTTGGTGCAGGCTCACTTGGCGTGGGGAGATGTAGACAAGAATCTGGAGGCTTTTGGAAAACGGGTAAAGGAATGTAAAGATTGCGACGTGATTGTTTTCCCTGAGCTATTTACTTCGGGATGCGAGATGAAAAAGCAGCCGGGAGATTCTGGAAAAGTTGATAAAAAAGCGGAAGTTGCTTCGCGCTATGACGAGATTCTGGCGCGTATGAAAGGTTGGGCACGGCAAACTGGAGCTTTGATTATGGGGTCTACGATCTATTGCGAGGCTGGGAAATATTACAATCGTCTGTTAGCTGTGTATCCCGATGGCGATTACCGGAGTTATGACAAGCATAATTGTTTCAAAAAAGGAAGTTTCTCGCCGGGTACGGAACACTTGGTACTCACTTGGAAGCAGGTGCGTTTTTCCACTTACATCTGTTACGACCTCCGTTTTCCTGAGTGGAGCCGGAACGAGGATACTTACGATATAGCCATTTATGTGGCTAATTGGCCGGAATCGCGTTCAGATGACTGGAATCGCCTTTTGGTTGAGCGTGCCCGCGAAAACAAGGCTTATGTCGTTGCGGTCAATTGTGCGGGAACCGATCCTGCCGGCATGGTGTATCGTGGTGATAGTGGTGTTTTTACTCCCGAGGGCCATTTACAGGTGCGTAGCCACGATTATGCCGATGAAGTGTTAAAAACTGACATCAAGCTGGTCCGTTAGGTCTGCTTGTTTCTCCCGTTTTTATTTGTAGTTTTGTCCTATATTTTAATTTTAAAACATTAGAAAAATGCTTAGACTGAATGTATTTATCCAAGTAAGTGCCGAAAACCGTGCTTTGGCACTTCAAACAGCTAAAGAACTGGTAGCTTGTTCATTAAAAGATGCAGGTTGCATTGCTTACGATGTATTTGAAAGTGCTACCCGTCCTGACGTACTGATGATTTGCGAAACTTGGAAAGACGAAGCTTCGCTGGCTGCTCATTCCAACGCTCCGCATTTCACCACATTGGTGCCGAAACTTGAAAGCCTTGGTACCATGAAACTTGAGAAATTTGAGTTTTAAGCGCTTATCTAAAAAACATCCATCTCAATATTGAAGCGGGTATGGTATGTGTAAACGAGTTGACTTCATCGGTCCGCTCGTTTACTTTTTCAAGTAGTGCCTCGGCATCTTTGTCCGAAACAAGCCCTTCGTTCAGCATCTGTTTGATGGTGCGTCGTTCATTGCTCAGTAGCATGCGTATGGCTTTTTGGGTCAGTGCATGTTTGTAGGCTTTCGGGAAATCGTGTGCCAGCTTGTTGATGAGAGTGTCCATTTGTTCGATGTTACGGTTGATTTCCTGGCGCAACATTCCTAGTGTTTCTTTTTGCGGCTGGGTTAGCAGGTTGGAATCTTCCAGATCATTCAGTAACTTTAAGTCTTCCTTTTGTAGAATGATAAAACCTCGTCCCAGGTCGTAGATAACCATGATACGTTCGCGGAAGTAAAAACTTACCCATTGTTTGATGAATGGAATGTGTTGCATGCGGTAGAGTATGGCAGTTCGGCGACAGAAATCGAAAATAGAGTTACGGGTATCGAGCGTGTAGTTGCCATCGTGGTCGTAGAGTTCATCCAGGGAGTTCATAAGGCGGCGGTATGCCGTTTGTGAAATGATACCTTCGTCATAGATTTCCCGGCTGAAAGCTTTCTCGCGGTCCAGGATGCGCAGGCGTATTTCGGCCTGTAAAGCAGTCGTGCGAGGTGTCTTCTCCGGAAGCTCGGGCAGAGGGTAAAGGTAGTGTTCCACTTTGCTCCAGGTTGCACCCGCCAAAGCTTCGCGTCCTTTCAATTTTTCAAGGTATTGTGCCGAGTTGTCGCGTACATGCTCCTGTAACTTATATTCCATCAGCACCCGTGCCGAGGGTATGTGTATAAGTCCCAGGCGTTCCAGCAGCCAACGCATGGTAGTAGCATTGATACATAAGGTCAGGGTTACAATGCCGGCGGTAAAAAAGAGTACCTGGCTACGTATCTCCTCGGGAATGGCGGATGTATATGATACCATGAGTGCCAAAGTCATACCCAGTGCGCCACGTAGGCCTCCCCACGCCAGTATTACGGTTTCGCGTTTGTTGAGTCCGTATCCTAGCCGTTTCATAAGCGGGTAGAGTAGCATGATCATGAGATAGCGGAATACATTCAGACCGATATATAGTAATAGCAGGATACCGACGTGTGCCCACGAAAATTCTACTTTTTCGGCAATTACCACACCAACCAAAATGAAGATAAGGGTATTGGCAATGTAGGTCAGCAATTCCCAAAAACTTTCCATGAAACTATTTACTTGCGGTTTCAGTTTGGGTTTTCCGATATAGGTAACGGTAAGTCCGAAAGCTACCAGGGCAATGACTCCCGAAATGCCCATGTAATATTGTGAAAGGATAAATACCATATAAGCAGAGAGAATGATCACGCTGTTCTGTATCAGTTCTTCGGAATTGATACGGGTGATGAACCAGATGACAATGCGTGCCACGATGTAACCCAGCAAGACACCGCCGGCCACTACTTCTACGAATTGTATCACGGGTGATAACTCGCTTTGTCCGGTGGCCGTATACACGCCGAAAAACAACATGAAGCACACAATACCTGTTCCGTCATTAAGTAGCGATTCGGCATCGACCAGAGTAGAAAAACGCTTGCTTGTTTTAAGTTCGTGCAGGAGGGCTACTACCGCCACAGGGTCGGTTGCACTGATAAGAGCGCCAAACATTAAGGCAAAAGCCCAGGTCCATTGTTCGTATCCGGGTATCAGATAATGTATGCCTATGAGTAAAGCAGCCGTAAGCAGCATGCAGATGATAAGTCCGGGTACAGCCAGCAGGGTAGCATTGGCAAGAGTCTTTTTAAATATGTGCAGATTGAGTTCGTAGGCTGCATCAAAAATCAGGATGGGCAGGAAAATATAGAGGATCAGGTCGGGATTGATATCGGCTACGGTATCCAGTGCTTCGCCTATGGCGGGCATGGCGTGGAATACGTCCCAACGGTTGAGCAAGCCTACCAGCAGACCGATAGCGAACAAGGCTACCGTGTATGGTACGCGGCTATGGCGTAATAATGATTTCAGTAAGGCACCGATAATGAGCCCGGCAATGGTGAGCAACATGGGTGATAAGAGGGCAAATTCTTCCATAATGTGTATGTGTTAAGATAAGGAACCAGTTACAAACCTTTTTTATAATATTCACAAATATAAGCAGATTTATTCTATCTGAAGCAACACTATGTAGATATTTGTATGGTTTGTTTAAATATGGAGGTATCCTTATAACATACATGGGGACTTTTTGTTTTATGGGGATATTCTTAATTCCCAAAACGCTACGGCCGAGGCTGCGGCTACATTGAGTGAATCTACACCGTGGGCCATTGGAATACGCACGACGTAGTCGGCTCCTTCGATAGCATGGTGAGGCAAACCGTCGCCTTCAGTTCCCATAATCAGAGCTAACCTTTTTTCGGCTTTTAGACTGGGATGATCGAGAGATATAGAACGGTCGGGGCTAGGGCGGCAGTGCGGAATCCTAGTTCCCTGAGCTGGGTCAAAGGCTCTGAAACCCATGTCCACGGAACCAGAAACACCGAACCCATGGATACACGTACCGAGCGGCGGTTAAGCGGGTCGCACGAGTCGGGAGTGAGCAGTACGGCATCTATGCCCAACGCTGCAGCCGAGCGGAAAATAGCACCGATGTTGGTCGTGTCGACTACACCGTGGATAACAGCTACGCGCCTAGCTTTGTTGCATATTTCGTCCACTTTGCGCATTGCCGGACGGCGCATGGCACAAAGCACACCACGTGTAAGTGTATAGCCGGTAAGTTGTGTCAGCAGGTCGCGTTCGCCGGTATAGACAGGGATGTTTCCGGCGCGTGCAATCAGGTCAGCTGCGTCGCCCTCAATATGCTTGCGTTCACAAAGCAGTGCGGTAGGTTCGTATCCGGCGTCGAGTGCCACGCGAATCACTTTAGGGCTTTCGGCGATGAAAATGCCTTGCTCGGGGTTGATGCGGTTGCGCAACTGAGCTTCGGTAAGGGCACTGAACACTTCCACACCGGGATGTTCAAGGGAGGTTATTTCAACAATGGGCATAGGTCTTGTTCGTTTATTTCCAGGGAGTATAGGCCACCTTGATTACACCGTCTAGCCGGTTTTCAAAAATGCGGTAGGCTTCGTCCAGGCGGTCAAGGGTAAAGCGATGGGTGATGAGGGGAGTCGTGTCTATTTTCCTTTCGGCAATGAGCCGGAGTATTTCGGCGCAATCGCATCCGTTCACACCACCGGTTTTGAAAGTAAGGTTCTTGCCGTACATGTCGGGCAGGGGAAGTACCTGAGGATGGTCATAAAGTGCCACTACGGTGACAATGGCGTTGGGACGGGCACATTTCCATGCCAAACCGAATGTGTCGTCGGCCCCGGCCACTTCGATAACTACGTCGGCTCCTCCATGTGCACTGTGAGACATTACACATTCGTGACACTGTTCGGGAGTAGTGACCAATACTTCGGGATAGTGGCAGCGTATAAAGCGGATACGTTCTTCCGACTTCTCGCATACAATGATGCGTTTGGGTTGCTTGAGCAGGGTGCAAAGCAGGGTACAGATACCTGTTGGGCCTGCTCCGATGATGAGTACCGTATCGTCGGAAGTAATTTCGGAAATGCGGGCGGCCCAGAATCCGGTAGCTAGAATATCGCCTGTAAAAAGTGCCTGTTCGTCTGTGACACCTTCGGGAATACGGTTCAGTCCCTGGTCGGCATGGGGAACACGTACATATTCGGCCTGTCCGCCGTCGATACGGCATCCCAGTGCCCAGCCGCCGTCGGGGTCTTCGCAGTTGTTCACATAGCCATGTTGGCAGAAAAAGCATGTTCCGCAGAAGGTTTCTACGTTGACGGTTACCCGGTCGCCCGGCTGTACGGTAGTGACCTCTTTGCCTACCTGTTCCACAATGCCTACCATCTCGTGGCCGACGGTGATGCCGGGTACAGCACGTGGAACATGCCCGTGTTTGATGTGCAGGTCGCTGGTACAGATGCTGCCCAACGTGACGCGTACCAGTGCGTCGTGTGGTTTTATCAATGTAGGTACGGGCTTTTCGATGAAAGCAAACCGTCCGGGTTCGAGGTAGGTGTAAGTCAACATGGCGTATGAAGTTTTAGTAGGACTATCAGTTGTTCAAAAGTTTTTCCTTTAGGAATTGACCGGTGTAGCTGGCACCGCATTGGGCCACCTCTTCAGGTGTGCCGCTTGCCACGATATATCCTCCTTTGTCGCCTCCTTCGGGGCCGAGATCGATAATGTAGTCGGCACATTTGATAACGTCCAGGTTGTGCTCGATGATGACGATGCTGTGTCCACGCATAATCAGTGCGTCAAATGCTTCGAGCAACTTGCGTATGTCGTGGAAGTGCAGACCGGTTGTCGGCTCGTCGAAGATAAACAGGGTAGGATCGGCTTTCTCCTGGCTCAGGTAGTAGGCCAGCTTTACGCGCTGGTTTTCACCGCCCGACAGGGTAGACGACGATTGCCCCAGTTTGATGTATCCCAGGCCTACATCCTGCAAGGGTTGCAGCTTTTTGGCAATCTTCTTCTGCTTGTGTTCCGTAAAGAATTCGATGGCTTGGTTTACGGTCATTTCCAGAATATCGTAAATGCTGGCGTCGTGGAACTTCACTTCCAGCGTATCGGACTTGAAGCGTTTGCCGTGGCACGATTCGCATTCTAGCACCAGGTCGGCCATGAATTGCATTTCCACGGTTACGGTGCCTTCTCCTTTACATTCCTCGCAACGGCCGCCCTCGCTGTTGAAACTGAAATATCCCGCTGTATAGCCCATCTGTTTGGCAAGCGGTTGTTCGGCATAGAGCTTACGTATTTCATCGTATGCTTTGATGTAGGTCACCGGATTGCTTCGCGACGATTTGCCGATAGGGTTTTGGTCAACGAACTCCACATTCCGCAGGTCTTTCAGGTCGCCGCCGATGGAAACAAATTCGCCGGGGCGTTCGCTGCATTCGTCCAGCTCACGTTTCAGGGCGCGGTAGAAGATGTCGCGCACCAGGGTACTCTTGCCCGAACCGCTTACGCCCGTCACTACTGTCATGATATTCAACGGGAAGCGAACGTCTACGCCCTTCAGGTTGTTTTCGCGTGCGCCTTTTATTTCGATGTAGTTGTTCCACGGACGGCGCTGTGTGGGCACAGGAATGGTTTCTTCTCCCCGCAGATAGCGCACGGTATAGCTGCGTGTATCCTTGTTTGCGTCATTCTTCAGGTCGGACATGTTGCCCTGGTACACCACTTCGCCACCCAGGCGTCCGGCTTTGGGACCGATGTCGATGATATAGTCGGCAGCGCGGATTATCTCCTCGTCGTGTTCCACTACTACCACCGTGTTGCCCAGTTGCTGCAACTGGCGCAGTACGCGAATCAGCTTGTCGGTGTCGCGGCTGTGCAGACCGATGCTGGGTTCGTCCAGAATGTAGAGGCTGCCTACCAGACTGCTGCCCAGCGAGGTGGCGAGGTTGATGCGCTGGCTTTCACCGCCCGAGAGCGAATTACTGAGGCGGTTCAGGGTGAGATAGCCCAGCCCCACATCCAGCAGGAACTGGATGCGGCTGTTTATTTCGGTCAGGATGCGGCGGGCAATGTTGGCATCGTGCTCGTTCAGTTTCAGTTTGTCAAAGAAAAGTTTCAGTTCGGTGATGGGCAGATCCACCAGCTCGGAGATGTTGCGTCCGCCCACCCGCACATAGCCTGCTTCGGGTTTCAGACGGGTGCCGTGGCATTCGGGACAGAGGGTCTTGCCACGGTAGCGTGCCAGCATCACCCGGTATTGTATCTTGTACTGGTTTTCCTGGAGCATGCGGAAAAAGGCGTTGATGCCTTCAAAGTAGGGAGTACCTTCCCAAAGCATGCGCCGTTGTTCGTCGGTCAGTTCGTAGTAGGGGGTAAAGATGGGGAAGCCGGCTTTTTCGGCGCCGCGTATCACCATGTCGCGCCATTCGCCCATTTTCTCGCCCCGCCAGCACACCACGGCGCCGTCGTAGACCGATAGCGCACGGTTGGGCACCACCAGGTGCTCGTCAATGCCCACCACGCGACCGAAGCCTTCGCATTTGGGACAGGCACCGATGGGGGAGTTGAACGAGAACATCTGGTCGTTGGGTTCTTCGAAAGTGATGCCGTCGGCCTCGAACTTGGTGCTGAAGCGGTACAGACTGGTGCTGCGGTCGGGCTGGTAGAAGCGCAGCAGGCAGGTGCCGTCGCCTTCGTACATGGCAGTTTCGGCCGAATCGACCAACCGGCTGATGGCGTCTTTCTCGTGCGAGGCCGTCATGCGGTCTACCAGCAGAAACACCGTGTCGCCTTCTTTCGGTTCGTATTCGTCAATGCGCACCATTTCGCCGTTCACTTCCAGACGTGTAAAGCCCTGTTTCAGGTCAATTTCCAATTGCTGTTTCAGTGAGCGGTCTTCGCGCAATATGATAGGTGCCAAAATGGTGTAGCGTGTCCCGTCGGGATGCTCCAGCATGCAGTTCACAATGTCTTCGGGGGTATGTTTCTTGACTTCCTGACCGCTTATGGGGCTGAACGTGTGTCCCACGCGGGCGTACAGCAGACGCAGGTATTCGTATATTTCGGTCGAGGTACCCACGGTGGAGCGTGGGTTGCGGCTGTTTACCTTCTGTTCGATGGCAATGGCGGGCGGGATGCCCTTGATGTAGTCGCATTCCGGTTTGCTCATGCGGCCCAGAAACTGGCGGGCATAGCTGCTGAGGCTCTCCACGTAGCGGCGTTGCCCTTCGGCATAGAGGGTGTCGAAGGCCAGCGACGACTTGCCCGAGCCCGACAGGCCGGTAATGACAATCAGTTTGTTGCGGGGAATTTCCACGTCAATGTTCTTCAGGTTGTTGACGCGGGCGCCCTTTATGCGGATGGATGTGTTTTCTGCCATATTCCTTCTTGCTCAAAATTACGACGGTTCATCTTGCAAAAGTAATAATTTTGAGGTAACCTCGTTTCAGATGCTTCTATTTATTTTATCGTAAAACGGGCTGTAAACAATGTGCGGTGGGGAATATGCGAGAGGGGCACCACCGATTGTGTAATCTGTGGCGCCCCTCCTATATACAGGTTCAGCAGTCGTGCTGCGCAACGCGTCTTAGCCCAGCGGCAATTCTTCGCCGTCTTCGCCCGACGGAGCATCGTCTTTCTCTTGTTCCGATAGCTCTATCCACTCCAGCGAGCTGCTGTCTACCAGGGCTCGGGTATAGGTGCCGCTGCTGGTCTTTTCACGCTCGGGGGTGAATTCCACACGCACGGCTTTCTTCTGTTTTTCAAAGTCGAATTCTTCCAGCGAAGCTACGCCCACACTGTCCAGTGTATAGCGAAAATAGCCCAGTCCGGTGATGTGGACGGACTTGCCCTGCTTCATGAGTTTGTGCATCACCGTGGCGATGTCGCCCAGCACGGCCTGCACGTCCGAATTGCTTACGGTGGAAATCATGGCCAGTTCGGCCGCAAGTTCCTTGGTTTCGATAGGTTTCCCCTTGACAATGGCCTGCGGGTAATACACCTTCTTCGATTTGTTGTACTGTTTCTTCCAGAATGGCATACTTGTAATGTTTTTTGATGGTTAATAAATATAGATTTTAGGTCTCTTTTCCCGAAGCTAAACCTTTACGATGCCAAAGTTTAACTTTGAGCACCTCGAAGTTCAACTTTGACGTTCTCGAAGTTCAACTTCGGGAAATGCTTGTTCTGAGGTATTGTAGGCGGATGTTCCGCATTTATTACTTGTGTCAAATACTTTTAATGTTTCTAGCCTGCCGATATAGCCAGACTTTACTGTGGTTGTTGGTTTATCGGGTTGCATTATTCGTGCTCGCGGACGCAGCGGACAGGACCGGCAATAGCACGATACATAAAATCATTTTCATCAAATATGTTAACTATATTAGTTACGTGCAGATGGAATACATTTACCGTTCCGTTTTGGGTAGGTGTAGAAGTATGGTAGTTGCCGCAGACACCATTTCGTATTGGATTTCCTTGTATATTTCGGTAGCCAGTGGAAGGGAAAAATGAAATACGTAAATCTTGTACATTACTATCCCATTTCGCTCCGTCCATATACATGTGAAAACCACGGTGCTCAGTGTTTTCTGCCGTGGTTGTTTCCACGCAATTTATGTTTGCATACGTTACATCGTTTACATTCAGTCCGGTTTTTGTAAATCCTAACCACATGTCAATAGGCGGCATCATCCAGCCTGCCGGGCAGGGGTCAAAGATACTCTTTTCTATAGCACCATTGTCGCTGAGGTAACTGTCTTCGTCTATCTGAAAAACATTGTCAGCATCTTCAAAAGGAGTTCCTCCCCACAGCCTGTCTTCGTGTCCCCAGAACCAGTCTCCCTCATTGATAACTGTTGTACTTTGGGCATAAACCATGTGGGTAGGATGTTTGGTTACATAATCAATGGTACCGATATCTGCGTTGGTTAACAAAGCCTGAAACAATTCGCCTGTACCTATGGTCGAAGTCATCTTTATCATAGTTCCTGTACGGTCGTAAACAGAGATAATATACTCGTTGCTGTATTCATAAGCATAATGATGATATGATTCCTTTCCGCTTGGGAACGGGTCTTTTCGTCCCCACTGATACCACAATCCATATGTCCTTTGCGGGTTGTCTCCCGGTTCATCGGCCAGCGCCCCGAGGTTGCACGCCATGACGGACTGGCGCTTTACGCGCGGCTTGTCTGGGTAAATACCTTTTTCATCCCACTGGTAAGTAGTGTAAGGCACGGCTCGCGAAAGTTGTGCGGGCGAACTGTTGTTCACCCAAATATGCCACGACCATACAATTTCATTGCTGGCATTGTATCCGGCTATCACCGCATTTCCTTCGGCATCGCCGGTTGTTACGGTAATAATGTCGTCCTCAATCTTTACCCGGTCACCGTTTGTATTGTTGCCGATGGCAAAGTGGGTGCCGTCGCCCGTTTGCCACAGGATGTCTACTTTCGTGATTTTCTTTTGGGCATTGTTCTTGTTCACGTA
>UMAB01018511.1_pt1 | contig 15150 bp, 10 predicted proteins | sample 1963601 | NCBI WGS metagenome assembly UMAB01 (sample SAMEA4835905, study PRJEB28245) | human gut metagenome | biome: gut microbiome; material: fecal sample | place: Denmark | collected 2008 | reverse complement strand
ATAGAGGAGAACCGCAGCGTGCGGCAGCTCTATGTGATGAACGCCGACGGCACGGGCAACCGCCAGATCACACATTTCTCCTCGAGTGCCAACAATGCCCGCTGGTACGGGGACGGCTCCACCATCCTCTACCTCCAGGGCGGCCAGATCTGGTCGATGAGCGCCGACGGCAAGAACATCCGCAAGGTGAGCAATATCCCCGGAGGCATCTCCGAGTTCAAGCTCTCCCCCGACCAGACCAAGCTGATGTACATCGCCCAGGTGAAGTACGCCACCAAGCCCGCTGACCTGTATCCCGACCTGGCCCAGTCCACCGGCCGCGAGATTGACGGTCTGATGTACCGTCACTGGGACTGCTTCGTGGAGACCATCCCCCACACCTTCGTGACCGATGTTGTCCGCTCGGGCAAATCCCTGAAAGTGGCTCCCGGCAAGGATATCATCGAGGGCACCAAATTCGAGCTTCCCACACTGCCCTTCGGCGGATTAGAGCAGCTCTCCTGGAGCCCTGACGGACAGTGGATCGCCTACGCCTGCCGCAAGCTCACCGGCAAGGACTACGCCTTCTCCACCAACACCGACATCTACCTCTACAACGTGGCTGACGGTACCTGCGAGAACCTCTCCGAGGGCATGAACGGCTACGACACCGACCCCGTATTCTCCCCCGACGGCAAGAGCATCGCATGGCTGAGCATGGAGCGCGCCGGCTTCGAGGCTGACCGCAACAGGGTCTTCGTCATCGACTTAGCCTCCCGCGAGAAGAGGGAACTGACCGTGGGCTTCGACCACAGCGCCGCCTCCCCCGTATGGAAGGCTGACGGCAGCGGACTCTACTTCAACGCCCTCGCGTTCGGCCTCCAGGCCATCTTCTCGGTAGACCTCCAGGGCAATGTCACCCGCATCACCCCCGATGACCTCTGGTTTGACTTCGGAGGAGTGGCCGAGTTCGGCGAAGGACATCTGCTCTCCACCGCACACAACATGAGCCGCCCCGACGAGATCATTTCCGTATCCCTGGCAGACGGCTCGTTCACCTACCTCACCCACGAGAACGACGACATCTACGCCCAGCTCGAGCAGGAGACCTACGAACTCCGCTGGATACCCACCACGGACGGCCTTAAGATGCTCACCTGGGTAGTCTATCCCGCAGGCTTCGACTCCACCAAGGTCTACCCCACCATGCTCTTCTGCACCGGAGGTCCCCAGCAGTGCCTCAGCCAGGGCTGGTCTACCCGCTGGAACTACAAGCTGATGGCCGCCGAGGGCTACATCGTCATCCTGCCCAACCGCCGCGGCACCATGTCCTTCGGCCAGAAATGGTGCGATGACGTGTCCAAGGACTACGCCGGCCAGTGCATCGACGACTACATGTCAGCCGTATACGAGATGAAGAAAGAGCCTTACGTAGGCAAGATGGGCGCCTCGGGAGCCAGCTTCGGAGGCTACTCCATCTACTACCTCGCCGGAGCGCATCCCGATGACTTCGACGCCTTCCTCTCCCACGCCGGCATCTTCAACCAGGAGCACATGTACATGATGACCGAGGAGATGTGGTTCTCCCACTGGGAGAACGGCGGAGCACCCTGGGATCTCGAGATACCCGCTGCCCGCAAGCACTACGTCAACTCTCCTCACAAACTCGTCCGCAACTGGAAGACCCCCATCATGATCACTCACGGAGAACTGGACTACCGCGTACCCGTAGACCAGGGCATGGCCGCCTTCAACGCAGCCCAGATGCTCGGCGTACCCTCGCGGATGCTCCTCTTCCCCGACGAGAACCACTGGATCCTCAAGCCCCAGAACGCCGTCCACTGGCAGAGGGACTTCTTCGAGTGGTTCGACAAGTGGCTGAAAGACTGACACTACAGCAGTCCTGAATCGACAAAACCCTACAGTTAATATGAAACACTTTATTACAGTTCTATCATTCATCGCAGGTGCCGCAGTCATAGCCCTGTGCTCCTGCAGCAGCAGGACAGACAGCCGTGTCACCGTCCTGACCGATGAGGTCAAGACCGAGGCCGTCAGCGTCAGCGGCGAGACTGTCTGCACCTTTCCAGATACCGTACTCATAGACAGAGCCTGGATGGCCGGAGACCATTATGCAGTCTGCGAGACCCAGACCAGCTGGACCGGCCTGTCCGCAAGCCAGTGGGCATTTCAGGTCTACGATATCCGGACCATGCAGTGCGTCTCCCGCTTCCTCCATGCCGGCAACGGACCCTACGAGGTGCTGATGTCGTCCGCATACGCCGTGGACGACACACTGTACGTGATGGACATCCAGAAGAGCAATCTCTTCGTCATTCCGCTCGACAAAGCCGCAGAAGGTATGCCGGCAAGCAAATGGATCAGGCAGATGCCTTACAAATTCCGTACAATGAGAGTCATGACCTACAAGGGACAGATGCTGTCCCTCAATCCCTTCTGGTTCGAGGACAAGAGCATTGATGTCTCCAACGGTGAGCCCAAGCTGTTCTACTCCGACGGAGAGCTGATACCCTACGGCGAGGGCAAGATATTCTCCGGAAACTGCTTCCAGGGCCATCTGCTCGCCAATCCCGATAAAGGCACGATAGTCTACGTCGAAAGTTCCTATCCCCTCGTAGAGTTCTACGACGACAGCCTCCGTCTGGTCAGGAGCATCACAGGACCTGACAATCTGAAGCCCGAATACCTCAATGACGGCTCCTATCTGTTCTACGCCAAGATATACGGTTATCCATACGGCCCCGTCTGCTGCGACGACAGCTACATCTACCTGAGGTACGATGACAACATCGACACCGAGAATCCCATCATGACAACTCAGATGGAAGACGGCATACCGACTATCCGCACCGGAGGCAGCACAGAAACAGAAAAAGAGCCCAAGGATGTCCTGATCCTGGTATTCGACTGGAAAGGCCGTATACAGGGCAGCTATCGCCTCGAAGGCATGACCGGATGCTCCGTCATCACCTCCGGCGGAGACGGCATCCTCTACGCCAGCACCAAGGACCCGGAGACCGAGCAGCTCTCCATCCTCCGCTACAAGCTATTCTGACAAGACAACAGAGCGTCGCAGAGGACAATGGCTGCGGCGCTTTCCACTACTACAGGGACGCGCAGGGCGAAGCATACGTCGTGGCGTCCCTTTATTATGAGTTCTTCGGGACGGCCGGTGGCCAGGTTGACAGTGGTCTGGGGACGGGCAATGCTGGAGGTAGGCTTGACGGCGGCACGGAAGATGATAGGGTTGCCGTTGGTGATGCCTCCGTTGATGCCGCCGGCACCGTTGCGGGAGGTGTGTCCTGCGATGTCGGTGAGAGGGTCGTTGTGCTGCGAGCCGCGCATGCGGGAGGCTCTGAAGCCGTCCCCGAACTCTATGCCCCGGATGCCGGGAATGGAGAAAATCATCTGGGAAATGGCCGCTTCCATCGGATAGAAGAAGGGCTCGCCCAGTCCGGCGGGGACCCCGCTGCAGATGCATTCCACCACTCCACCGACTGAATCGCACTCCGCCGCCACCTCGGAGAGGAGGGCATCGAGGACAGTATTGTCCCCTTCATCTCCTGCAAGGGACAGGCCTCCGACCTCCGTCAGTCGGGCATTGACCTGTATCGGGGCAATGATTTTCTTGGCCACCACCCCGGCAGCAACGAGGGGAAGGGTCATCCGCCCGGAGAACATTCCGCCTCCGGAGGTGAGGCTGTCCGCTCCGTATTTTATCCTGCGCACCCAGTCCGCATGGCCGGGACGGGGGATGTCGGTAAACTGCCGATAAGCGGAAGGGTCAGTATTCTCATTGCGGAAGAGGAGCTTGAGGGTGGTGCCGGTGGTCAGGCCGTCCTCCACGCCCCGGACGATCTCCGGGATGTCCCTCTCTGTGCGGGCGGTAGTCCCCTTGCGGCCTGGACGGCGGCGGTCGATGTCCTCAGCGAAGTCCCCGGGACTCAGTGGGATACCCTCCGGTACACCGTTGATCTCAACCGACATGAGAGGGCTGTGGGATTCCCCTGCCAGGGCAATCCTGAATGTATTTCCGAAAGCGTTGCGCATATCGTATCGTGCTACTGGTGAATGGACTCAAAGAGTTTAAGGAAGCCGGGGAAGGACTTGTCGATGCAGTCAGTGCTGTCCAGGGTGACCTTGGAAGAGCAGCCGAGCGAAGCGACCTTCAGGGCCATTGCCACGCGGTGGTCGGAGAAGGTGTGGAAGTTGCCGCCCTTGAGCATTTTACCCTCTACTATCCTGCGGGCAAGACTCATACCGGTGATATCCATAGTATCTCCGTCAACACGGGCCGGAACGCCCATAGCCTTAAGGCCCTCCTCCATGACCACGGGACGGTTGCTCTCCTTGTTGCGCAGGCGGGCCACTCCCGTAAAATGCGAGGTGCCCTCGGAGAATGCGGCCAGTACAGAAAGGGCCGGCACTAAGTCAGGGGAATCCGTAGCATCAAAGTCAAAAGCCCTGAGACTGCCCCTTGAAACAAGTATGCCTCCGCCATCGGGCAACTCCTCGACCGAGGCTCCGCAGCCGCGCACCACATCGAGTATCTTCTTGTCGGCCTGGATGGTCCCGAGATTGAGTCCCTTGATGGTAAGCGAACCGAAGATGGCCGCGGCCACGATGAAGTTGACCGCCGCGCTCCAGTCCCCCTCGAAGGTCATCTCGGTGGGGGAGTATTTCTGTTTACCGGGGATATTGAAGACCAGCTCATCGCCTTCCCGGTGCCACTCGACGGTGACTCCGAACTTCTGCATGACATCCACAGTCAGCAGGATGTAAGGCACACTCGTAGCGTTCTGAACCCTCAGCACACTGTCTTTCTTGGACAGGGGCAGGGCCATGAGAAGGCCGGTGATGAACTGAGAACCCTTCTTGCCGGAAATGGTTATCTCGCCTCCCTTGATAGGGCCGCATACCACTGCCGGCAAGGTCTCCCCGGCAGTAAGGATACAGCTTGCCCCCATCTCCTCCATCGCCTCCTTACAACCGTACATGTGACGGTCCATCAAGCTTCCTTCGCCTGTAACAGTCACTGATTCCCCGAGCTGAGCCATAACAGGGATACAAAGCCGGGAAAGCAGACCGGATTCTCCGACAAAAGCCGTACGGCTGCCCTGAATATTCTGTATGGACATAGAAATCAAGTCTGAGAACGGGGAATCATTCTTCTTCTTCTCGGGAGGAAATCCTCCGCGGATGATAAGGCCGCCGCCCTTGTCGATGTATGCCTCCTGAGCAAACTGCTTGGCCACGCCTATAGCCGAGTCGATGTCGCGGCATCGGGTACAGTTGTGGAACTCGCTCTCACCCTTGGCCAGCATGGCTGCGATGATAGCTCTCTGGGCCACGCTCTTGGAAGCCGGCATATCGACCGTACCGCTCACCAAACTCTGGTCACGGAAAGTCTCCGCCTCCTCCATAGTAAACATTCCCGGAGCGACTATGTACTTCGGCCGCAATGCACAATATGTAAACGGCGCTCCCTGTCTGTGAGCCTCCAAACGGCTGAAACGCCCGGCGTTCCCCATAGCAAAAGCTATCAGCGGTACCCTCTTGCGTCCCATCCGGCCTTCCCTCTGCAGCCTGTACAGGTCCAGCACACGGAGGGCATCCTCAGTCGTATCGGCCGTCGTGACTATCTTCACTATATCGGCCCCGGCCGCTACAGCCTCACGGTAAACCTTGGCCAACGCATTTGTCGTAGGGGTCATCTGATAATCGTGAAACGACAGAATCAGTTTTGTCCCGCGGCTGCGCAGCAGAGTCTGCTCCTCTTTCTTAAGATTGATGTAAGAAAATACATTGACATCCACATAGGCGGCCCCGGCCAGCACAGCAGTCTCACAGAGGTGACTGCTTCGTTTCATACAAGTGGCGATAAGAGGTAGCTTCGAGCCGCTGAAGAGTTCGTGAACCTCATCCCCGCACAGTCCGCAGAGATCCAGACGTATCTCCGCCACTAAGTCCGGAAACTGTTTGCGGTACTTCTCACAGCGTTTCAGGGCTTTCCTGCAGGCATCCAGGCCGTAGTCTCCTATGCTAATACATATCATAGATTATCTTCTGAAGTTCGTTCACGCCTAAAGCCGCTGTCTCCACAGAGCCCAAGCCGCGAATCAGTACAAAATTAATAAAATCTTCCTTACGTTTCTTATCATTGAGTACAAAGTCCGATAATTTTGCAGCCATCTCCTCCTCCGGAACATCGGCACAGTTCGCCAAAATCTCAGAAATATCCCTGTATCCCAGCGACTTGAAATCACGAACAATTCTCCCGGCCACCTCCTCCGCCAGCACCCCTTTTCTCAGGGAAATACCGGCTGTGGCGATAATCCCCGCGGCGACCGCCTCCCCGTGCGTCACGGGCCTGCCGGCATTGAGGCAGATGGACTCCACCGCATGGCCGAGGGTATGTCCCAGGTTCAGCTTCATCCGCTCCCCCTTCTCAGTGCGGTCAGCCTCCACTATCGCAGACTTTATCCCGATGCAGCGGCGGACTATCCTGTCGAGCATTTCTTTATCCTGCTCACTGACAATTTTTTCTGCCATGGACGTCCCGTCTCCGCTTTGCCCGGCCTTCCCAAGCCCAACTTCATTTCCCGGAATTCCCCTCCCCTCAAGTATTCCACCGTACCATTCCACCGCCTCCCCGTACATCTCCGCATCGCCTGTGATCAGCGTCTTCAGAACTTCCGCCATACCGGAATGCCATTCCTCAGCCGGCAGACTTCCCAGCACCCGGGGAGCGACTATCACCGCCTCCGGAGAGCCGAACGTCCCTATCACATTCTTGTACCCGTGGAAGTTCACTCCGGTCTTGCCGCCGATTGAAGCATCTACCTGGGCCAGAAGCGTTGTCGGCACCAGCGCATATTTTATTCCACGCTTGTAGACCGAAGCCGCGAATGCCGTGATATCCGTCGTCACCCCGCCGCCGATGCCCAGCAGCAGCGCCCCCCGGTCAGCCTCCCGCTCCAGCAGCCAGCCGACTATCTCCTGCAGACCCTCGAGCGACTTCAGCTCCTCCTGCGCCACGAACGGCATCCATTCTATGCCTGCGGCTTCGAGTACCGGAGCGAACCTTCCGGCCACATTGCCGTCCACCACCGCATAGATGCCTGTCGGCCTGACACCGGCAGACACGCCTCCCGTCTGCCTGACTCCGGAAGTCTCCTCTGCACCGGCAGTTCCCGACCAAAGACGACGCAGAATCCCCGGTAATTCCAGTTCAATATCCGTGATATAAATTACTCTCTCCATTGACCGCAAAGATACGCAAAACGGCGGCTTCCCATGCCCTTAATCCTACTATTTTCCCACTTCCCGCTTGGCGTATGAATAATCTTTCTTATCTTTGCAGTCCAATGCTCACCAGCACGCATCAGCCCGGATGGCGGAATCGGTAGACGCGTTGGTCTCAAACACCAATGGCCGCGAGGCTGTGCCGGTTCGACCCCGGCTCCGGGTACCACAAAAAGAGGCAATTATTTGATTTTCAAATAATTGCCTCTTTTACTTTCCCTCAAATGTTCCCAAATTGTTCCCAGTCACACTCGTTGATATTTCTTATCGGTTATAAAGTCCTCTACATTTTTCAGGACATCCTCAATATAATTAGTCACTTCCGTTTTTAATGTTATCAAATCTTTAACAGTATATTCTTTCCCAATTTCTGAAAAGGTAAACTCGCCATGCGCTAATTTATTTCTTTTTTCCTTTACTATCTGTAGATGTCGACCATTAGTTGATTCAGTATATCCAAACTGCTTTGCCAAATCTCGAATTGCCTGTGCGTCAATATTACCACTTATATTGACACACGCTTCTTTAAATTCTAATAAACTATCATTTAAAATTTTTTCTGACATTTCATAAATCTTATCGCGAGATTGATTAAAGTCTTTGATTTCTTTAGTTTCTTGACGAACCCACAACTTCTTCATATTTTCAGACAAATTTCTATAAGACAATTTATCAGCTACAATAGAATTTAATATTGCGACTACTGAATTTCGCACTGTAGCCTCAATAAGATTGTACAAGAGTAAGAATCCGTTAGCTTTTAGAATTTTTGACAATTCTTGATCTATTACATAAGTTGAAATGCTTCCACTAATATCCCGGCACTCTACAGAACATTGCCCCTGATCCAACAATTGAATTGTATTAAAATACAGGTCTACCTCATTTAGCCTTTTTTTATATTCACTTTTAGTTGTTATCATATGTTAAAATAATATTTTCACACAACAAACAATCTCGTACAAACTCTATTCTGGCCTTCAATCTCCCTTGGTTATTACTTGCATCAGACGTTGTTAAATCTTTAAACTCATTTGATTCTAACCAATCAAAATTGTTTGGTGACAAATCTGGTTTTTGCTGTAGTGCCAAATAAATCCCGACAGACAAAGCCTCAAATCTCACCCTTGGTGTTGCATTTTCTCTTCCTGCCCTCGCAAAATATAATGGACCCATTCTTTTCTCTACAAATTGCATTACTTCATCAAAATTACTCCTTAACCGTTCTCTATCGAAATTTTTTTTATGCCTCTTTACAAAATCATCAAGAAATGGAGCCACATCATGCTTAAATTCTAAATAAGACTCTGAAAAAGCAAAAAAACGCAATGCCAACTCCTCATATTCCCCCCTATCTGCTTTAGATTTTGATATTGGACACACCCTCCTAAAAGTCTCATCAGCAGCACACTCCAAAATAAAATCATAAAAGGGCCCCTGATAAACACCTTTCCTAGTTTCGCTTGCAGATAATTTATTTGAACTTGTATTAACTCTATTAAAAATATCAGCCCTTACCTCTGCATCTGCTTTTTCTGTAACTACATGAAAACGAAAATCACGTAACAGGAATTTATTTTTACGGGACTCTGATAGATTCTCAAAAGTTGTTCCATTTAACGATTTCAATTTTTCCAATCCAGTGATACTTAACTTATTAGTGCAATAATCCACCAATGTGCGTATTCTTTGTGATCCGTCAATAATCTCAAGTTCTGCTTCCTCTCCTGAAACTGAGACTAAAAATGGCATAATTGGCACACCCAAAAAGACTGACTCAATAAAACGAGACTGCTGCTTCTTTGTCCAAACAAAATTTCTCTGATACATAGGTACAAATATTTGTCCCTTGTTATATTTCTGGACTATTACCTCCACTGGATATTCTTTTGTATCATAGACGTAAGGAATACTTGCGACCGATATTTCACTCTCTATTTGATAGATTTCTGCTTCAGTTAATTTTTTTCTTGCCATAATTCATATTTACCTAAATGTTGTTTTATACTTTTTGCTATAACTCGGCCTAACATTGGAGGCACTGCATTACCAATATGCCTACAAATTATTGATGGATTCATGGTTTCTACTGAACTAAAGAATTTATAGTCCATTGGGAACGTCTGAAATATAGCCGCCTCTCGTAATGATATCGCTCTGTCTTGTTCAGGATGACCAAACCGTCCATTCCCTAAACCTGTACATTGGGTTGTCATCGTTGGTGCTGGTTCGTCCCATTTCATTCTACCATATACACTACCATATGAACGCCCTGATTGTTTCTTAAAACACTCTAAAATTAAATCTTCTGGCCACGTCCTCCAGCTCCCCCCTTCTTTTGTATGTTGTATCCGCTTTAAATTTAAAGGTGACAATTTCCTTGCTCTATGTAATGGATCGTTTTTATCGTATTCGCCCGCAGCAATTGACGGTAATTGTCCAATAGCGTCTCTAACAGTTACATAATTTTGAGGAGAATGTGTCTTAGGTATTAATTCAATCTCTCCCAATTTAGATGCTAATAATACTAATCTCCTACGTCTTTGTGGAATACCATAATCAGGGCAATATACTATTGTATAATATACACTATATCCTAATGATTGAAGTTCATCGCAAAAATCCGAGAATATGCTAGATTTATTAAAATCCACTAGTTGTGGAACATTTTCCATTGATATTATAACCGGTTGCGTTTCACCTATTAAGCGAGAGAATGTATATAATAAATTTACTTTCTTTTCATCTTTGCGCTTAACTTTAAAACTATATGGAGAGAACGGTTGACAAGGAGCACAACCTACAAGTATCTTCAATGAATTACCAAACTCATTATTCAACACTTCCCCATTGATTGTTGTAATATCTACATTATGAAATATAGCGTGATTATTCGTTTCGTAAGCATACCGACAAGACGCATCACTATCATACCCAGATATGACATTCAATCCTTCTTGAACAAGACCATTAGATAAACCGCCAATACCGCAAAACAAATCTATCACCCTAACCTCCTTAAAATCACTCACCTTATCCATAACCTATGCAGCATTATAAATATGAATTAACAATGATTTTATCTCAGCAAATGTCAAATTAACACTAAACTCCGAGTGCAAACCTACATTTATAACATAAATAAACGACTCTTTCCTATAATACCTGTCACCGACCTGCGCTAAGGATTTTTCGATGGTATCTGCTTTTGCAAGTAAACAAACTAATTGATAATCCTTATTGATTAACTGAGTATTATTGTCGGGATGTGCTTTTGTATTATGCTGTGTTGCTGTAAGCAATATTAAATTCTCAACATAATGTGCAATTTGTGGAAATTGCGAACGAGGGAAAATATGATGGACCTGCGTTGCCGTCCCATTCCCCCAAACATCATGGACTTCACTCTCTTTCTGAATCTTGCGGATTAACGCAATGGCTTTCTGCACATAATAATTATTAATCACCTCTTGCTTTTCTTCCATCTCTTTGCTCAACGCCTGTTGTCTTGTAACAGATTTATCTTTATCAGCATCTCGCCAATTCTTTCTGTTGTACATTAAGTCCGAATAACTGGCAGGATACTTTCCTCTACTTCCCGGAATATGATTCTCCACAGCATAAATATTCAGTACCTTATGGAACATGCGATTTATATCAAGACGAGAATGCGTTGGGGTATTTCCCGAAATCAACATCCTATATTTTTCATACAACCTACTTCTTGCTGCATTCAAATCGTTCTCGCAATTCTGCTTATACTCCTCCAAATATCTCATAAATCCGCTATCTGACAGCACTTTGCAAAAATAGCAATATAAAAAGTTGTATGCATTGCGATCCTTTCTTGAGATATAATCCAACAACCCTTCATTGGCAACAGAGAATGTCAAAGAACCATGAATTATATCCACATGAAGTACACGGGCATATGCTAACAACTTAAGAGGTTGAGATAATACCTTATTGTACTCGTTATAGGCAGACTTATCATTTGCCCAAGGTTTATTAAAAATAACTCTCGTATTTTGGATGAAATACTGAGTTTCCCAAATATCATTTATGACAAATATAGGCTTCGTGGCAATCATATTCATTACACAATCCGCTATAAAACACACAATATCAGGAGTACACTTTTGGTCTACAAACCGAGCATTCTTAGACCTACGAATATCTAGATTATATCGATTCAAGTGTTCGTTTATAATATCTCTCATGATAAAATTTTAATTATTTTAGTTTACCAAAAAAGAAAACAGAGTTATTATCAATGTTAAGTGAGCGAGTTCCCATATTTCGAGCAATTGCATAAAATTTACTAAAGCTGTCAGTAGCATAAAATGCCAAATCGCTTTTTGTTATGGTGTCGGTCTCATTCTGCAAAGTGAGAATCGCAACTGATCCGTCTGCAATACAATCTTTTGGAAGAAAACAGGCACGAGGATTATAAGTCAAGTTTGGAAGAAGTACGCACTTCGCCTTATTAAGGTATTTACCAACATCCAATCCTGCTATATCATCTACATAACAGTCATAATCCGGAATGTTGATAATTTCATTATTACCAATATTACGAGACTTTAAGACCCTGATCTTTCCACGACTCTTAGTACGGGACTTCGTAATAACCCGGTCGCGATATGCCTTAAACACATTGAAATTCATTTTACTCGCGACATTATCAAATTCTTCGTTCCTATAAATTATCCAATAAGGGAAACACTGGTCCATCAAATATTCCTGCTTCTGTTCTTTTACTTCATTTGTTATATAAGACTCAACAACCGTATTCTGTGGTCGCTTTCTTACATCAAGAATAAAACTTATAGTTTCTATTTTAACCCCCTTGAATCCTTTTTCTCCAAAGTCAATAACTCTACTTATGCTGACATCTTTCATAAGAGATCTTGTTAAATTGAACTCCGGAGCATTAATCAGGCTTTTAGGGACAATCAACGAAACTACATTTCCTATTTTCATTGCTTTCTCTATGAAAAAAGAAAATATGTTGTTTGTCTCTTTATTATATGCGTTCTCCTTATATTTAGACAATAGTTTCTTTTCCTTAACCAATTTCTTATAAGGAGGATTTCCTACGACTATATCGTATTGTTTCTCAAAATTATACAGTAGAAAATCTGCATTTATATATGAAATATGAATATTTGAGGGCACATTTAATTTTGTCACCAGTTCCTTCAATACTGCAATACTTGCCGCATCTATATCCACAACATCTATATTTACAATAGGCACATTTGAATATTTCTGAATAAGCGTTGGCAAAAAGTTTCCTACACCTATTGATGGCTCCAAAATATTTAACTCTGTAAACTCTTTTGCATCAGGCAAACTTTTGACAATTGAATAACAAATATCCTGGCGGGTATAATAAGCCGCATTGTTATCTCTCTGAGCATTTGACAACTCCGCGATCTTGGACAGTTCTGCGAAACTATAATAACCACACCCGTTTATGAATGTCAATAAGTTTCTCTGCTCTGTCAGCGATCTTTTTGCTATCAAACCCTTAACATCTTGCTCAGACAATATCGGCCTATGAAGGAACTTTCTGATTTTATGTGCGATTTGCCGAAAAATAATTGTCGGCACAGCCTCTCCTAAATTTTGCCGGATATTGATCTCCTCTTTCTTTAAAAATTCTGCTTTTTCTTTATGTGTCATGGAATTCAATTCCTTAAATGGAATATCAGACCATGCAAAAGAAGCCGGCACAGACATCATCAGCATCAGTTCTCTAATGCTGAACACTCTATTATCTATTGGATGAATAGTATTCTGACTCGCCAAAATATCATTTCTAGTATGCACACAAGGGGCTACTTTATCCCAGCACTGACGTGTATATTTATCTCCATTCTTATTTGCATTATACACTATTACCCCATTCTTAACAGTATGAGGAATTTTTGTTATATCAATATTATCAAATGCAGATTGTCCCTCACCAATATCGGAAATCCAACTTTCCATGTGAGGAGAATACTTTCTAAAGCTATGATAAATATCATTATCCGATATTTCGCCCATAGTTTTCAATGATGGAAGATGACCTATTGTCTCTCGTAATGTTTTTTCTTTCTGCTTATCCGGGAACACGTCATACGGAGTAATTTCCTTTAAGTCTTTTCTGACACCTATTACGAGTGTCCTTGTCCTACTGGACGGATTACCATAATCTTTAAAATTTATAACTTGATAAAGAATATTGTAATCCCCAGCAAGATTTACATCTATCGCCTCTTTTATTGGCTTGTCATTGCCATCAGAATCTGTACAGATGGAAGTCAAAAACGCCCTGACATTTTCATAAATGAAAAATTTCGGTTTAATCTGTTGAGTCATTTTTATCGACTCTACCACCAGAGAATTCCTTTTAAGCTCATCTTTCTTTTTATGATTTGCCACAGACATTCCCTGACAAGGAGGCGTAGCAATAAGCACATCAAGGTCTGAAACATTAAAACTCCGCTTCCACCTCCCCAACTCAACAAACACCTTATCTTTTGTCGCCTGTTCTGTCATATCACCACAAATATATCCGCTGTTATAAGCGCATTTATGATTATATGCCTGTATTTTCAGCCGTCTTTCCAATAACTCTACTGTTGCTATGCAATAAAATCCTTCTTCTTTGAAACCATAACAACCAACTCCTGCACTGCTGAATAAACTGATATAAGTCTGAATTCCATATACAGACTTGGCCTCAGACAAAATTGACGGTGTCTCCGAGCTATCCTTTATAGTATATTTCAGGTTTTTTGCCATATCATCTGCTCTCCTTAAAAGTATCTACAACTAACAACAACGCCTGAGGAGCAATATTCGGATCTTCCGACACTACAGCAGATACTTGATCAGCCAACCACAAAGTCAGTAAATGCTCTGTAGTAACATTCAATAATTTTGACAATATGGGCAGCTGATCTTTCTTTGCTTTTCTTTCTCCTCTTTCTATCTTACAATATGTTGCCGTATCAATATCCAAAGCTGCCGCTAACTGTCTTTGTGGCAGCTGATTTTGAATACGAAGCTCTTTTATCCGTTCAGAAAACATCTATTACCTTTTTATGTCTTGACATTATTTGGCAAAGATACATTTTCTGTCCGTTTATATTCGAGATTCGTCACTATTTTTGTTAACAATTTTTACATTTTTTACCCCAGCCCTTCTATTTCTTCGCCCAGACGTCGCATCTGCTCGAGTTTCTGAGCGCGGAGTTTTACGCGGTATTCATAGTCCTGGACTTGTAGGCGGAAAGCCCTGATCCGCTTGAGGTCCCGGCTGTATTCAAAAATGGTTTCCAATGTGTCGAGATCCTGAGTCTGCGCACTGCCCATCATAAGGATTGTGCGATATTTCAGGTCATTGTCCGACATGCTGCGGTTGCGCTTGAACTGCCATGCATTGAGGGCCAAAAGAGAAAGTATCACTACGACTACGCTGACTTGGTACAGCATCGACCGGGATGCACGGCAGATAAAGATGTGGCGGTGAGTTGCCCTCAGGCTTTTGAGCCTGTGGAGTTCCTGCTGGAACTGTTCCTGAAGTGACAGCAGTTTGTGGGTTTCCACCTTTATCTGTACAAATGCTTTCATCGTATCTTCCGTTCTCTTCAAAAGCTGGGACTTTATATGCTCCCAGTCCTGATAACTGTCGGCAAGTTGTTTCCTGAATGCCGAGACTTCACCCTGAAGTCTGGCCAGGTTGTCCGACAGCAGAGCCATATCCTCGCTGCCGGTATCAACATTCTGGTTATGTGCAGATCCGATACGCTCGCTCATATCGGAGCACAGGTTATACAATGCATCCAGACT
>UMAB01023178.1_pt1 | contig 15481 bp, 10 predicted proteins | sample 1963601 | NCBI WGS metagenome assembly UMAB01 (sample SAMEA4835905, study PRJEB28245) | human gut metagenome | biome: gut microbiome; material: fecal sample | place: Denmark | collected 2008 | reverse complement strand
TTCTGGAAGATTCGCCTGGCGAATGTTCCTCCTGGCAATGCTCGGTATCGTGAATACCGCCTTTTTTGATGGCGATATCCTCTTCTCCTATGCCATCTATGGACTGGTTCTCATCCCATTGAGTTATCTTCCTACCAAATGGCTCTGGTGGGTGGTTGCCTTCCTCTTTATCCAACCGGTAGAAATCTACTCTCTCATTTCGGGATGGCAGGTGGATGCATCGGCATTGAGTGAGGTGTATGGAAATATGTATCATGGTCATCAGCACGGCACCTTCCTGGAGAATGCCTACAGTAACCTGCGATACGGACAGGTGGCTACCTATTACTGGTGCCTGATGAAGGGAAGACATACGCAGACTATCTGCCTCTTCATACTCGGAATGCTGGTGGGGAGAAAGCGTTGGTTCTACAATGAGAACAACAACCTGGCTTTGTGGAAGAAGGTGCTGGCGTTTTCCATCCTGGTATTGATTGTGGGTGGCATCGCTGATGTGCGCCACATGGAAACATGGAACAATTGGCTTTATCCTATCTACAACTTCTTCATCCTCTCGTTTGTAGTATCAGGATTCGTTTTGTTGTGGTACGGAAAGAAATGGTTCAGAAAGGGATTGTCGTTCCTGCGCCAGTTTGGCAAGATGAGTCTGACCAATTATTTCCTCCAGTCTATCATCGGTTGCGGACTGTTTGCCTATTATGGTTTCAATCTCCAGACAAAGCTTGGTATCACCTACGCCTTTTTTGTGGGTATTGCCATGGTGGTAGTACAATGCCTCTTCTCCAACCTCTGGCTCAAGTATCACTCCCATGGTCCTTTCGAGGGAATTTGGAAGAAGCTGACCTGGATTAAGTTCTAAAACTTTAAGATTTTGAGATAAAAAAAGGTGTGTCATAAATCCATGATACACCTTTTTTTATCTCTTATTGATCCTTTCTGAATATTTTATCCACGACAATGGCGATGGCGCTAGACACGATTTCCTTGAATTCCTGGAAGATGTTCTTCATGGTGCGGCTTTTTTAATCTGTCATGCTCACTATAAAACTTTCATGATGTTCGAAGGTGGGCGCTGCGCCATGAGTTCCTGCTTCATATAATCCATGTAGGGCGCTACATGCTGATAATAATGGTAATAACCCGGACAGAGATAGTTGAGACCGGAATCGCCATACTTATTAATGCGGCTTATCAGAAGGTAAAAGTAGTTACAGGCATATCCTTCTTTTACTAATAAATGTTATATTCCCACCATTCTTTTCCCTAATCATTTGTTCTCTCCCGAATTTACAGTACTTTTGCAGAAAGTATCTAATTAAAGATTAAAAGTGCGATTTAAAATAATGTATAGATTATGCAATACAAGAATATCATATTCGATTTAGGTAATGTTCTGGTAAAGCTCAATCCGGAAGGATGCATCGGGGCTTTCAAGGCGATAGGACTGGGAGAATAGGCTAATCCGAATCCTCAGAGTGAGGGGATGAAACTGATGAGCAAACTGGGTGTTGGAATGATTACCACCGAAGCATTCTGCGATGCTGCCCGTGAGTTGACAGGAGCTGATGTGACGAATGAAGAGATCATCGATGCTGCCAACAAGATGCTGGTGGAGATTCCTGATGAGAAAAAGGAGCGACTCCTGCAGTTGAAGAAGGCTGGTTATCGCCTCTTCCTCTTGAGCAATACCATTGATATACATTGGGATTATTGCGTGGAGCATCTCTTCCCCTATCAGAACCATGGGGTAGAGGATTATTTCGAGCACTGTTTCCTCTCTCAGCGAATGCATTTGGCTAAGCCTGATGCACGTATCTATGAAGAGGTAGTCAAGCAGGCGAACATCTATCCCGATGAAACTCTCTTCGTCGATGATCTGAAGGAAAACTGTGAGGCTGCCGAGAAGCTGGGCATCCATACCTTCCAGAACGTGAAGTTCGATGATTGGCTTTCACTTCGATTCTGACTTCTTATCATCTGACAGGAATCCCTATCTTGTTACACACATAATAAAGCGAGAAAAATGATATATATAAATTGTTGCCACAAAAACAACATATCCGATAGCAAAATGTCATTTTCAAGGCTAAAAACAAGTGGTTGACCCATATCAAGAAAAACATATTGCAATGATATTTCTCGGCAAAAGATGCCGTTATTCGATAAAAAAGTGTTAACTTTGCACTCGTGTTTAAGGAATAACAAATAATAAATTTTAAAAAGGTTAATAATTATGATGACTATTTTTACAATGGCTTTCGCCGCAGTTATGTTTTCAGGTATGGTTCTTTGCATGGGCATGTTCTTGAAACACGTAGTAAACTCAATTCCAGAAATGACTAACATGAGCCATTCTGTTAGCTTGAGCAAGTAAGAATAGAACATACGATATACATAATATATATATGTGAATCACTTTAGAAATAGAGAGAGATTTATATAAAGATGAGGGTGCGTCATAAGTCTGTGACACACCCTCTTTTATTTTTTATTTATCCTTTCTGAATATCTTATCCACGACTATAGCAATGGCGCCATCGCCGGTTACATTGCAGGCGGTGCCGAAACTGTCCATCGCAATATAGAGGGCTATCATAAGTGCTTGCATATCAGCATTGAAACCTAAAACTGAGGCTAGCGGACCTAGCGCTGCCATGACGGCTCCTCCCGGAACTCCCGGAGCTGCTACCATGCAGATGGCGAGCACGAAGATGAAGTTGAGAAAGAGGGGAAGATTGCAAGGCATACCATTGATGAGACAGATGGTGAGCGCACAACAGGTAATCTTCATCATTGATCCCGAGAGATGGATGGTGGCACAGAGCGGAATGGTGAATCCGGCAATGCCATCGGTGACGCCGTTTTTCAAGGTCTGCTTCAGAGTTACAGGAATGGTGGCTGCCGATGATGATGTGCCAAGTGCCGTGAAGTAGGCTGGCAACATGTTGAGCAACAGCTTAAAAGGATTCTTGTGGGACAAGCCGCCAGCCAACAGATATTCGTAAAGTAAGATGACGATATGAAGTACGAGAATCACGAGGATAATCTGTGCGAAGACAAGCAGAATATGGTAGGCTTCGCCGGAAAAAGTCATGCCCAGGAAGATGCCGAAGATGTAAAGGGGCAGTAGGGGAATGATGACTTTGGCAATGACACCTGATACGATTTCCTTGAATTCCTGAAAAACGTTCTGCATGGTGCGGCTGCCTTTGTGGGCAATGCCCAGTCCGGCGATGAACGAGAAAACGAGGGCACTCATCACATCTACCATGGCTGGTATCTTGATTTCGAAGAAGGGTTTGAGTTCTTCAGCCTTATCTACTGCCACATGGGCTGAGTTGGCTATCATGTGTGGGAAGAGTGCCGAGCCGGTGCCATAGGCAAGCAGACCCGCCAGGATGGTGTCGGCAAAGGCGATGCCCACGGTGGCAAGGAGGAGTTTTCCGGCTCCGTGACCGATGTCGGCAATGGCTGGTGTTACGAGACCGATGATGATGAGCGGTATCATAAAGCCCAGAAACTGGCTGAAGATGCCGTTGAAGGTGAGAAACGCTCTGACGGCCGCTTCATTGAAGAAATTGCCGAAGATTACACCCAACAGGATGGCAATGATGATTCTTGCCAATAGTGGCATTTTGATTCTTTTCATATTCGTAAAATTGCTTTTTGCCTGCAAAGGTACGATATTTCTGACTTTTTTCCAAGTATTTTGCTGTTTTTTTAGAATCTGTCATGCTTACTGTACAACTTTCATGATGTTCGAAGGTGGGCGCTGCGACATGAGTTCCTGCTTCATGTAATCCATGTAGGGCGCTACATGCTGATAATAATGGTAATAACCCGGACAGAGATAGTTGAGACCGGAATCGCCATACTTATCTTTCATGAAGCGGTTCTTTGGGCATTCTCCATGACAGGCAAACTCCATGTCACACTCCTTGCACTGGCGGGGAAGAGAACTGTGTTTCAGACGGCTGAACTCCTGTTGCTGCTCACCATAAAGCATGTCGATGAGCGAATAGTCACGGATATTGCCCAACTTATACTCCGGAAAAACAAAGTGGTCGCAGGAATAAACATCGCCATTGTGCTCCATCACTCCCGCATGACCGCATTCCTTGGAATAAGCACAGATGCCGGGAGAAATGCCCATCCAGTTTGCCAGTGTGCAGTCGAAAATCTCAACGAAGATTTTGCCCACATCCTTCCGAACCCATTCATCGAAAATTGCACAGAGAAAGTAGCCCCACTGCTCCGGCGCAACCGATGCCTCGCTCAGAGAAATCTCATCCTTGTCGGCAAGACTTGCCAGGGTACGGCCATCCTCATGTCGGGTCAGTCGCTCAACGATAGGTGTGAACTGCAGAAACTGACAGCCGTTTTCCTTGAAGAAGCGGTAGAATTCCAGCGGATGATTGGCATTATAGGCATTCACCACCGCCATCGCATTCCATTCTACCCCGTGTTTCTTCAGCAGTTTGATGCCTTGCATCACCTTCTTCCACGATGGCTTTCCCGCAGCCGTCAGCCGGTAATGGTCATGATCAGGCTGCGGACCATCGATAGAGATGCCTACCAGCCAATGGTTCTGGGCGAAAAACTCGCACCATTCATCGGTCAGCAACGTGCCGTTGGTCTGAATTACGTTGTCGATGCGCCTGCCTCCAGCATACTTTTGCTGTAGGGATAAAGCCTTGCGGTAGAAGTCGAGGGAGCGCAGCAGAGGCTCGCCACCATGCCAGGTGAAGAGCACCTGGTTCATGGTTTGCGCCTCAATATATTCTCGGGTAAACTGTTCCAGCATCTCATCGCTCATCAGATGTCGCTGAGCAGTGGGATAGAGCTTGTTCTTCTCCAGATAATAACAGTATTTGCATGCCAGGTTGCAATGGGCACCCGCAGGCTTCAGCATTACATACAGTGGCTTGACAAAGGGGTTTGCTATGTTGTCGTTCATCATTTTTTCTTGAATCTAGTTGTAATCTCTATCTCTCTGTAACCGGGAGATAAAATCAGAACTTTGGCAGCGTAATTTCGAAATCCTTGCTGTCTCGATGCTCCTTTCTGATGGCAGCCAGGAGTTCGGTAAGAATCTTAGGATGTTCTGCCGCCACATTATGGTCTTCGTGGATATCGGAAGCTAGATTATAGAGCCGCGGCTCGCCTTTTACTACCACCAGTTTCCAGTCGCCCTTTCTCACGCCAATCTGGTCGGTTTCGTGAAATTCCCAGTACAGGTAATCGTGATGTTTCTGCTCTGCATCCTTGCCCAGAAGGGTAGGAGCGATAGAGATTCCGTCGAAACCATCTCCAGCCAACTTTCTGTTGGTATAACGCTTGGCAAAGTTTCTGATGCCAGCCAAATCGCAGAAAGTAGGCAGCAGGTCGTAAAAGGCAAACTGGGTATCGTTCACCGCTCCTGCCTTGATATGCTCAGGCCACCAGGCGATAAATGGTATGCGGATGCCGCCTTCGTAGCACTGGCGCTTCAGACCTTTTAACTTACCGTCGCGACCGAAGAACTCTGGATCAGCACCACCTTCTTCATGCGGCCCGTTATCTGAAGTAAAGATGACAACGGTATTCCTGTCGAGTCCCTTCTCCTTCAGCTTGGCGAAGATTTCGCCCACATACTGGTCCAGTCGGGTAATCATTCCGGCAAACTGTGCATGGGTATGAACCGCAGCGTTGTATCTCGAATCTTCCCATCCGCCCCAGGTTTTATCGGTAAAGAACTGTTTCTGGTAATTCTCCAGTATGGAGTCTTCCGGCTGGGCAAGTTCGGCATGCGGCAGGGTATAGGTAAGGAATCCTACGAAAGGATGTTCCTTATCCTGTCTGTCAATCCATTCCAGTGCCTTGTCGTGGATGATGCGGGCCGAATACTGCTTGCGCTTGAAATAATCCTTGCCGAACATCGGATGCTGGATGTTCTGTTCCATTACCTCTCTTACCACCGCTGTATCTCCCATTGCACGACTGTAGCGGTTCAGAAAGTTAGGATAATAGAGATGAGCCTGAAACTGGCAGATATAGCCATAGAATTCGTCCACGCCACGCTTGTCGGGAGTAGAAGCCGAACCTTCATATCCGCCAGCCCATTTCCCGAATACGCCGGTTCTATATCCTTTGTCCTTCATGATTTCGGGCAGAATCTTATGCTGCGGGTCGTAAGGTTCCTGTCCTACGACAGAATACTCCTCGTTGTTGCCATATTTTATCATTGGCACACCTCTCCAGTATTCCTTGTTTCCACGCACATGTGTATGTCCCGTATGCTGACCCGTCATGAGGGTAGCTCTCGACGGAGCCGAGACGGGAGAACCGGCATAAGCCTGGGTGAATCTCATTCCCTCCTGTGCCATCCGGTCTATATTAGGCGTGTGGATATAAGGTTGGCCGTAGCAAGCCAGATCGCCATATCCCATGTCGTCACACAGTATGAAGAGAATGTTGGGTGGGGTGTTCTGGGCGAAGAGAGATTGCGGCAAGGCTTGCAGGGCAGCCATCGCCAGCAAAGATCGGTTGAAAGGTTGATAATTATTAGCCATAATGTTTTGTATTAAGTTATATCTTGCAAAGGTACGCTGAATATTCGTAATTACCAAAAATTTCGGGATATTTCTTAAGAGTATTTCTCTTATTCTTCATAAAGAAACAGTGCCCTTCCTGTTTTACAACAGAAAGGGCACACAACCTAGTCTATTCTCGAACATACATAATGTGTTGACATAACATAGAATAGTTGATTTCTTATGAATTGATTACTTAAAAAGTTTACCTCTTCAAGTTCGGGTTCTTCTCACCGTCGGTTGTTGGATATGGACAGTAAATTCTATCCTCAGACCAAGTACCCTTAACGGTAACGCTCTCCTTGGCAGTATATTCCTTGCCACCCTCTTTCGCAACAACGATAGGAGCATTGGCAACGCGATACTCGAAGTTCTTCTTGAGCTCGTCCGTACGGAGCTCATCTGAACGGCGGGTAACCATAGATACCCAGTTACCTGCAACTTCCCATCCGTGTTCGATATAGCAAGCCTCAGCAAGCTGGGCAGCGCTCATGTTGTCGATCTTTACGGTAGTTCCGTCGCCAAGTGTCACATTTTCAACATCTGTTACGGCACGGCTGCGAACCTGCTTCAAGCAGTTTTTAGCTTCTGTCAAGTCAGAGAGGCCTGCACGGGCTGCACTCTCAGCATACCAGAGGAGAACCTCTGAATAGCGGATGAGGTTATGACGGCGGTCATTAACCATACCCTTATAGTTGATTCCCATGTAATCGTATGGCTGTTTGAGCATATTACCCTTTTCGTCAGCATTGACAGTGAAGATAGTGAACATAGGGTGATAAGCATCTACGACAGGTTTGCCATTGTTGTCAAGTTCCCACCAGTAAACGGCCTTGCTGATCTTATCCTTTTTAACTTCCTTATCGCCGATTTTCTCAGTGATAGTCTCCTGGAATGTAACTTTAGGAGCATAAATAGCATTCTTGCGAGGTCCCTCTGGATATCTCTTCCAGAAAGCAATTTCGCCCCAGGCGTCACCCCAGCCACCATCGCCGAGACCTTCGAAGCGACAGCAGGAAGAAAGCTGTGAGTCATGATCCCACCAGCCCTTGGCATCGTTGTTGATACCGAGCACGGTCTCCATGTTGTAATTGTTACCCATAGAGTAAACTTCCTTCCAGTCTGGGTTCAAGATGAAGCCATAAGTACCATTGTTGGTGATGACATCCTTAGCCAACTCAGCAGCGAGCTTATAGTATTCTGTTCCCTTATTGAGCGGATAACCTGCCATTGACATATAAACTGCTGCCAAGGTAGACTGTGCAGCCTGTTTGGTAGCCCAAACGTCAACTCCGAACAAGCGGGCAGGCTCCTTGTCATAACCTGTAGGAAGTTCGTTGATGGCATCCTTCAAGTCTTGAACGATCAATTCGTATACTTTCTCAATCTCAGATGGCTTAGCATCAAACTGTTCTATGTTGGTCTTAGTGATAATAGGCAATTTGCCGAATACACGTACCAGATAGTAGTACGAGTAAGCACGCCAGAAGTGAGCGTTTCCCAATGCGGTAGCAATCTTAGCCTTATCACCAGGGAATTTCTCAGAGCCCTCGATAATCAGATTGGCAGTTTTGATAACTGCATAATGCTGAGTCCAGGCTTCTGTAACACCCTTGTTGGCACCATCAGAATCAAATGCATCGAGCGCAGCACAAGCCTGCTTGTTGGAACCAGGGTTAGCAGTGATATCGTCTCCCTGCCACTGTGGATACATAGGGTTAGTCCAACTTTGTGTCTGATTCACTTTATCGTACAGCGTATTAACGCCTGCGGTGTAGTCGTCTTCGATGGTATAGAATGTTTCTGGATTCAACTGACCCTTTGGATCCTCATCCAGGAAATCGCCACATGATGTGAGTGACAACATGGAAGCTGCCATGAAGCAACCTGTATATAATAATTTCTTAGTTTTCATAATTCTTACAGTTTTTAGATTGTTGAATTTAGAAGGTTACACGAACACCCATTGTGATGGTACGAGGATTAGGATAAGCACCCATATCCAAACCATTATCACGGTCTACGTTGGCATCACTGAAAGAAGCACCTGCTGGGTCAATACCCTTATAACCTGTGATGGTGAAGAGGTTCTGAGCTGAGAGTGAAAGACGGATGTCTGCCAACTTGGTTACGCTGCGTGGGAATGTATAAGCTACGCTGATATTCTCACAACGGAAGTAGTCGGCATTCTCGAGCCACTTGTCTGAATTACCATAGTTCTTGTTCTCTGCACCGATGGTAGGCATTGTTACACCTATATTACTGAAGTGATCCTTGTCTGTAACGAATCTTGAAGCACCAACCTCTGCATTCATTGCGAAACGTACGATATTCAAACGTTTTGCACCGAAGGCTGCATTGCAGAACATGTTGAAGTCCCAGTTCTTATAGGTAATGGTGTTGTTCCAGCCTAATGTGACATCAGGATTTGAGCGACCCAATACGAAACGGTCTGTACCTGCATTTGGAGAAGCAGTCTTGGTTCCGTCTGCTGCATAATACATGTCTACATACTGTCCCTTGTCGTTCTTTTCTACTCCAGCCCACTTGAATCCGTAGAATGTACCGATAGCTTCACCTTCCTTGATGATAGTACATGGGTCAACAGTACCAGGAGCTGGCTTCTCACCATAAATGATAGGCTCATCGGCTGTCATCTTGGTTACCTTGTTCTTGATGTAGCTGGCATTCAAGGTAGATGACCATGACCAATCCTTGGTCTGGATAATCTGACCATTGATGGTTACGTCAACACCCTTGTTGTTTACCTCACCGGCATTTACCCAATATCTGGTTCCGCCCAGGTAGCCAGGAGCTGCCGTCTGCAAAAGGGCATCCTTGGTGGTCTTGTTGAAGTAGTCGAAACTGATGTTCAAACGGTTACCGAAGAAACCGAGGTCAACACCGAGGTCAAACTGGTGAACCTTCTCCCAGGTCAGGTCTGGTGTAGCAAAACTGTTTGCCCAGTAACCTGTATAAGACTGGTTTGTTCCGTATGAGAAACCTGTTGATTCCAAAGTTCCAAGAGTAGAATAAGGAGCGATGTCCTGATTACCGATGATACCATAGCTGGCACGGATCTTCATGTATTCTACTGCATTTCTGATAGGCTCCCAGAACTTTTCGTTAGAAACAGTCCAAGCACCTGCGATAGATGGGAAGTAACCCCACTTCTTGTTGGTGAAACGGCTGGAACCATCGGCACGGAATGTACCGGTCAGCATGTAGCGGTCGGCATAGTTGTACATGACGCGGGCAACGCCAGAGAGCATGGTCCACTTGCTGTAACCATTAGTCGGATTCTTGGAAGCTGCATCCTGGATATTCCAGTAACCTAACTGCTCGTGGGCAATACCGGTACCGGTCATTTGCATTTTGCGAACCTCGTTAGAAGAAACTTCCCATACACCGGTAGCTGTCAATGCGTGCTCGCCCCACTTGCCCATGTAAGTCAAATTGTTGGTAGACTGCAAAGCGGTTACTGTAGCATCGCCATTTGTCATGGAGTTACCTGAAACATTTACTCTGGTTGAAGTGAAGTTGTACCACTTATAATCATTATAGTCGATACCGTTGGTAGTAGTGAATGTCAAGCCCTTGAGAAGGTTGAACTTCAAGTCAATGTGACCGGTTACCATGGTACGCTTGCGGTCGTTGTCGCCATCATGGAGAATACCGTAAGGATTGTTCTGAATATTGTTGTAAGGGTCCACATTGTAGTTGCCGTTAGGTGCCATCATTTCCATCGTTGGAGAGTAGTTCAATCCTACCCAGATAGGGTTAGACTGGTTCTGCGCAAAACCTGCACCAGAGTTGTCGGTCTGAGCAAGGTTGATATCGGTGGTCATCTCTAACCAGTCGAAAATCTTATTGTGCATGTTAGCCTTGATAGCGTAACGTCTTGATTTTGTATCTGTGATAACACCCTTCTGGTCCATATAGTTGGCAGAGAAGTAGGTCTGAGTCTTCTCATTGCCCTGAGAAACTGCTACCTTATAGTTCTGGGTGATTCCAGTCTGGAGCAACTCGTCCATCCAGTCGATACCTGGTTTGGTTCCGTCAAGATAACCTTGCATGGCACTCTTGGCTACACCTTTGTAGTCAATCAAAGCCTGTGCATATTCTTTGGTTCCCATTACCTCAGGAATGTGGTAAGCGTTAGAGATACCGAAACTTGCATCGAATGTTACCTGGGTAGCACCGGCAGAACCGCTCTTGGTCTGTACCATAACTACACCATTGGCACCGCGGGCACCATAGATGGCGGTAGAAGATGCGTCCTTCAATACCTGGATGCTTTGGATATCTTCAGGGCTGATACCCTCAAGACCTGTCTCGCGAACGATACCGTCTACTACGTAGAGAGGATCGTTGCTCTTGTTTACGGAACTGGTACCACGTACACGAATCTTCATGGCTCCACCAGGAACACCACTCGACATTACCTGCACACCAGACATACGTCCGTTGAGGGCATCCTCAACACGTGCAACAGGCTGGTCCTTGAAACTCTTGCTGTCTAAAACTGCTACAGAACCAGCCAAGTCTGCCTTCTTTACTGTACCGTAACCGATGACTACGGTCTCTTCAAGCATGTTGGCATCATCCTGCAAAGTGATGTTGAGCGGACTACCGCTCCATGTGAGGGTCTGTGATTTGTAACCCACATAAGTGATGGTAAGTTTGGCACCCTTTTCGATGTTGCTGAGGGTGAAGTTACCATCCAGGTCAGTTACGGTTCCACCGGTCTTACCTTCGATTCTGATGGTAGCGCCGATGATAGGTTCTCCGGTAGCGTCTTTAACAGTACCTGTACATGAGTTTTGCTGCTGGGTAGCTGTAGCAATGGTAGAATTGCTTTGAGCAGCCAATGCAGAAACAGTGCAAAGAGGTGACATCGCACCTAAAAGCGCTGCAAAATACAAATTTGCTCTTTTGTTCATAGGGCTATTATTTATTGTTAGTTATAAAATTTTTCGTACTTCTTTCTAGTTATTAGAATGCTGAAACAGAGTTTATACAAGGGCATCCCTTTGCATCGTCGATTACGATGCGGATGCCACTTGTAGTAATCTTATCGAAGCGAAGTATTCGCTTGTAGCCGATAGTGGTAGTCTCTTCCTTAGGGTCGAGCCTTACCCAGTTTTTGCCTTGTTGGTAATAGATTGAGAAGGCTTTTACGCGCTGCCCCAGAGGTATGTATTCCTGGAGCATGAGGCGTGTGATAGATTTTGGCTTTCCGAGTTGAAACTCGATATAGGCATCTTTTTTCTTTTTAGAAGCCCAGAAGGTGTCATACTGGCCGTCTGTGATATTCTTGCCAATGTGCTTGCCTTGCTGGCTGTCTACTTTAGGTGTGATGCCTTTCAGTAGATTGACAGATAATTCTTGTCGGATTTTCCTGTGGAAGTTTACTGCATTTGCAGAGTCGATAGGGTGGATGAGTCCATCCTTGTCTACCGGGAAGTTGAGTAACATGGTAGCGTTGTGTCCTACACTCTTGTAGTAGAGATTGCACAGGTCTTCAACGGTTTTTACCTTACTGTCTTCTTTCTCATGGTAGAACCATCCCGGACGGATAGAAACATCGCACTCAGCTGGTGTCCACTGGTCGCCGTCTTCCCATCCAAACTGCAACTGTTTGTAGTCTTTGAAGCCTGGATAGACGGTGTTGGATGGTATTGTAGACCAGCAGGTCTCGCCTGCAAATCCATTTTCATTTCCTACCCATCGGCATCCCGGTCCGCCATCACCGAAAAGAGTGGCATTGGGTTGTAAACTGTCAACAATTTCGAAAATCCTAGGAAAATTGTAGTAGTTCCTTCTGTCGATGGTTCTGCTTTCTTCGGCACCTCCGTACCAGCCGTCTCCTCCGTTGGCTCCGTCAAACCATACTTCGAAAAGTTCGCCGTAGTTGCTCAGAAGTTCCTTGAGCTGGCGCTGGTAGAGCTTCAGGTAGTAGTGAGAACCGTAGCTTGCCTGGTGTCTGTCCCAAGGCGAGAGGTAAACTCCGAATTTCAAACCGTATTTCTTGCATGCTTGGGAGAGTTCTCCTACCACATCACCTTCACCATTCTTATAAGGTGTGTTGCGGATGCAGTAATCTGTGGTGCGTGTAGGCCAGAGGCAGAAGCCGTCGTGATGTTTGGCAGTAATAATGACTCCTTTCATGCCCGCAGCAACCAGGGTTCTTGCCCATTGTTCGCAATCCAGTTTCTTAGGATTGAAGGTCTTTAAATCCGAATTTCCGTATCCCCATTCCTTATCATTGAAGGTGTTGAGGCCGAAATGGATAAAAGCATAGGTTTCCAGTTTCTGCCATGCCATCTGCTTGGCGGTTGGCACAGGTTGGATGGGGGCTACCTGGCTGTTGTTGCGCTGGGCGGCAGCTGTTATGGCTGCCAGCCCCAGGCATAGTGCAACAAGAAGAGACTTCTTCATACTTAAAATAGGTTTTGTATTGGTTGTTTAAATTCCTTATTTGTCGATGTTCTCATTCAGAAGCCGATATCTTGCCATCAGACAGGCTCCCGTGATTCCTGCAAGACCTTTCAGACTTGAGGTAACGATTTTAGAATCCTCATTCATGATGTTGAGAGAGAATTTCTTGATACCCATCTTTACCGGTAGCGTGAGGTAGTCGCCTGTAACCGACATTTCTCCTCCGATGACCAGCATTTCTGGGTTGAAGATGTTGATGACTCCTGCCAGCTGCTTGCCAAGTTCATCTGCTATGCGCTGCAGTGTGGCAAGGCTCAGTACATCTTCCTTTTCTATGGCGTCCAGGATATCCTGGAGTGATAGGTCTTCATTCTTTTTCAGAACTCTTTCAGAGAGGATGGAAGTCTTTCCTTCCTTTATCTTCTCGACGAGCTTCCTTTTGAGTGCTCTGCCCGAAACCTCTGTTTCTATGCAACCTATCTTGCCGCAGTGGCAGATGATGTTGTTGTTGTAGGCAGTCATGTGACCGAATTCGCCAGAATATCCCGACTTTCCGTAATAGAGTTTGCCGTCGATGATGATTCCGATTCCGATGCCCCAGCATACGTTCACGAAGATGGCGTCTTTCAGGCCTTTGCACTGTCCCTTAATCAACTCAGCGAAAGCCATGCTCCGGGTATCGTTCTCGATACATACAGGTAGCTGTATGAGCTGGGTCAGCTTGTCGGTCAATGACTCTTTCAGGAAGGTGAACATGTTGTAGGCATTTCCCTGTACAGGATTCACGCGCTCAGCCACGTTCACGCAAACTTGAAGTATTTCTTCTCTTGAAACAGGAAGGCTTTCGATAAACTCATTGATGATTCTGCTTATCTCTTCCAGGTTTTCAGGAGAGTTCTCATATACGTAAGGCACTCTTGTTTTTTCGGTAATCAGATTGCCTGCGAAGTCGCTTGCTGCAAGTGCCAGGCAGTTCATCTCAGGATTGACACCGATGAAGTAGCCTGCTGTTGGAACGAGGTCGTAAACCATCGGGATGCGTCCCGAAGAATTGTCTTTCTTTCCAATCTCTCTGGCGAGTCCTTCTTTTATCAACTCGTTGAGGGCACTTGTTGTTGTCGGTAAGCTAACTCCGATAGCCTTCGACATCTCTGGGATGGTGGAGGCTCCGTGAGAGATAAACTGCTCCAGGAGCTTGCCCTGAACTGAGGGCTTTTTGTTTGTCTTTCTAAGATATTTTATTAAGTCAGCTTTCATAACTAATATTTTTTAGTTGCAAAGATAGGGCTTTTCTGTATAGGTGCAACATTTTTGCTGTTAATAAAACTTAAATAGCGAAAAATAGTATACTTTTCGTCGTTTTCGAACATCCTGTTTTCTCCTATACCTTATTATATATAGAGAGGTTGGATGCGTAAGTGTACAAAAGGGGGTTACACTTAATCGGTGTCAGATGCGAACAAAGTACAGGTATTTCAGCCGTAAGGAGACTTAAAGTATAAAAAATGTTTCTGTTTTAGAAATATTAACGCTATTTTCATTGCAGTGTTTGATAAAACTCGTAACTTTGCAAAATAAAATATTTTAGTAACGAACTGAGCGTTAATAAAGAATTTAATAAATAGAAGTTTGTATCGCTCATCGTTATTTTTCGATTTTAACCTATTAATTAAAAGAAGTATGGAATACGATGTAAAGTCTTTAGTGATTGGCTTGGATTTGGGTGGAACCAATTCCGTTTTCGGCATCGTTGATGGGGACGGAGAAATAATAGCTACAACCTCAATCAAGACCCAGACATTCCAACGCGTGGAACAATACGTAGAGGAGTCGGTAAAAGCTGTGGTGCAGATAGTAGAACAGGTAGGTGGTATGGAGAAAATTAGTGCCATGGGCATCGGTGCGCCTTGTGGTAACTATTACAAGGGAACCATTGAAAATGCAGCAAACCTGGTATGGGCAAAGGGTATTGTACCGCTGGCTGACATGTTTGCAGAGAAACTGGGCATTCCGGTTGCTATTACCAATGATGCAAATGCGGCTGCTATGGGAGAAATGAAATATGGTGCTGCGGTTGGCATGAAAAACTTCGTAGAACTCACTCTCGGAACAGGCGTAGGATCGGGTATCGTGGCTAACGGGCAGCTGATTTATGGTTGCGACGGTTTCGCCGGTGAGTTGGGACACATGGTGGTGGATCCTGACGGAAGACCATGCGGCTGTGGCAGAAAGGGCTGTCTGGAGACCTACTGCTCGGCTACAGGCGTGGTCCGTACTACCTTGGCCATGCTCGAAGCATCAACCGTGGCAACTGAGCTGAGAAATATTCCAAGGGAAGAAATTACATCTTATGCAGTTTATAAGGCAGCCATGGCAGGAGATACACTGGCACAGGAAGTGTTCAGACAAACCGGTACAAGAATCGGCAAGGCCTGTGCAGAGATAGCTACCTTTCTGAGCCCGGAGGC
>UMAB01024363.1_pt1 | contig 15820 bp, 11 predicted proteins | sample 1963601 | NCBI WGS metagenome assembly UMAB01 (sample SAMEA4835905, study PRJEB28245) | human gut metagenome | biome: gut microbiome; material: fecal sample | place: Denmark | collected 2008 | reverse complement strand
TTTTTCTATATCTCTGTCATTATTGCCGCTTCCGGAATACAAATAGTAAGGGAGGCACAAAAATGTGCCTCCCTTACTATAATATTTAAAATTTAAATATCTGATTACATGTACCGGTTCTCACCCTCTCATAGCAGCGGCGGATTCGTCCAGCTTGGCGATGAGGGCCCGGGCCTTCTCTGCCTTTTCCCGCTCTGCATTCACCACTGCCTCAGGGGCCTTAGACACGAATTTCTCGTTGCTGAGCTTCTGCTCGATGCGTGCCAGGTTCTCGGCAGCCTTCGCTCGCTCCTTAGCAATGCGCTCCAGCTCCTTTTCAAAGTCCACCAGCTCCGCCAGAGGCAGATAGACATTGGCGCCATGGGTCACCACAGTGACCAGGCCCGTGAGGTCCGCAGGCGACGCATCTGTTACAGTGAGTTCGCTGGCGTATGCCATACGCTTAATGAAGTGCTCACCCAGGCGATAGTCTTCTGCATGGTCGGAGACGATGATCATCTGCGCCTTCTTACTCGGTGGCACGTTCATCTCAGCTCGGCGAGCACGGACGGCAGAAATGGCGTCCTTGACCGCCTCCATAGCCTGCTCCTCAGCACGGAAGTCAAACGCAGAATGGTACTCGGGCCACTTGGCGCGGATCAGATAATCCCCTTCATGAGGCAGAGCCTGCCAAATCTCCTCCGTGATAAACGGCATGAAGGGATGCAGCAGCTCCAGGATGCGCAGCAGCACATAGCACAGCACATTCTCCGCCGCCAGCTTGGCGCCCTCATCCTCGCCGTTAAGCCGGGTCTTGGTCAGCTCAATATACCAATCGCAATAGGTGTCCCAAATGAAGTCATAGATCTTGGCGGAGGCCACACCCAGCTCAAAGGCATCCATATTGTCCGTGACCTCGCGGATAAGGGTGTTGAGCTTGCTGAGGATCCATTTGTCCTCCAGCTCCAGCTTCTCGGGCAGCTCCACCTTGTCGATAGTCAGATTCATCATCACAAAGCGGGATGCGTTCCAGATCTTATTGGCAAAGTTCCGCATGGCCTCGCACTTTTCCACATAGAAACGCATGTCGTTGCCGGGGCTGTTGCCGGTGATGAGGTTAAAGCGCAGGGCATCTGCGCCGTACTGCTCCGCCATCTCCAGGGGGTCAATGCCATTGCCCAGAGACTTGGACATCTTGCGGCCCTTATCGTCACGGACCAGGCCATGGATGAACACGGTCTTGAAGGGCTCCTTCTTCATCTGCTCCATGCCGGAGAAGATCATCCTGGCCACCCAGAAAAAGATGATGTCGTAGCCGGTGACCATGACGGAGGTAGGATACCAATACTTCAGATCCGTCGACTCCGTATTGGGCCAGCCCAGAGTAGAAAACGGCCACAGCGCCGAGGAGAACCAGGTGTCCAGTACGTCCTCGTCCCGAGTCAAGTGGGTGCTGCCGCACTTCTCACACTGGGTGGGATCCTGGCGGCTGACATTGATGTGGCCGCAATCATCGCAGTACCAGGCTGGAATCTGGTGGCCCCACCAAAGCTGGCGGGAAATGCACCAATCATGGACGTTTTCCATCCAATTGATATAAGTCTTGGTGAAGCGCTCGGGTACGAACTTAATGGTTCCGTCCTCCACCACACGGATGGCCTCCTTGGCCAGGGGCGCCATCTTCACGAACCACTGGGCGGAGATTAGGGGCTCCACGTCGTTGTGGCAGCGGTAGCAGGTGCCAACATTGTGAGAATAGGGCTCAGCCTTAATGAGGTAGCCCTGCTCCTCCAGGTCCTTCACAATGGCCTTGCGGCACTCATAGCGGTCCATGCCGTTGTAGGGACCGCCGTTTTCGTTGATGGTGCCGTCATCGGCGATGACCCGGATCACCTCCAGGTTATGCCGCAGGCCAACCTCAAAGTCGTTGGGGTCATGTGCGGGGGTCATCTTCACCGCACCGGTACCGAAGCCGATTTCGCAGTATTCGTCGCCCACAATAGGGATCTCCCGGTTCATAATAGGCAGGATGCAAGTCTTGCCGATAAGATGCTTAAACTTCTCGTCTCCCGGGTTCACAGCCACGCCCGTGTCTCCCATCATAGTCTCGGGTCGGGTGGTGGCGATGACAATGTCACCGCTGCCGTCGGTAAGCGGATAGCGCACATACCAAAGGTTGCCGGGCTTATCAGTGTACTCCACCTCAGCATCAGACAGGGCCGTCAGGCAGTGTGGACACCAGTTAATGATACGGCTGCCCTTATAAATGAGGCCCTTGTCATACAGCTCGCAGAAGGTCTCCCGCACAGCCCGGGAGCAGCCCTCGTCCATGGTGAAGCGGCTGCGGTCCCAATCACAGGAGGCACCCATCTTCATTTGCTGCTGCACGATGCGGTTGCCGTATTTCTCCTTCCATTCCCAGACTCGCTCTAAAAACTTTTCGCGGCCCAGGTCGTGGCGGGTAAGGCCTTCCTCCTTGCGCAGGTTCTCCTCCACCTTAATTTGGGTGGCGATGCCGGCGTGGTCGGTGCCGGGCAGCCATAGAGCTTCATACCCCTGCATCCGCTTGAAGCGGGTGAGGATGTCCTGCAGGGTGGAGTCCATAGCGTGTCCCATATGCAGCTGGCCGGTGACGTTAGGGGGCGGCATAACAATGGAAAACGGCTTCTTATCAGGATTTGGCTCCGCCTTAAAGCAGCCGCCGTCCATCCACATCTGGTAGATCCGGGGCTCCACATCCCGGGGGTCATAGACCTTGGGTAATTCTTTTCTCATAGTGAACTCTCCTTTTCCGAAATTCGGCAAAACAAAAGGCCCGCTCTGTCTTGCCGCAAAAGCAAAACAGGGCGAACCATAAATATAGTCCGTGGTACCACCTGTGTTCGGAGGGGACCCCTCCGCACTCAAAACCTGATAACGGCGGCTGACCGCTGCCGCTTGCTCTCGCTGGGCGGCAAAACTCCGGAGCGACTTCCTCCCTGCCGTCACGGAAACTTACACCGACCGTTTCCTCTCTGGGCATCCCGCACGGGAGTACTACTCTCCATCATCGTTTGTTGCAATATAGCGGTATTTTACTGTATCTTTTGCCAGAAGTCAAGAGAAAATGCATCGCCATGCCTGTCTCACGCAGAGGATATCTGCCATCTTTTTCCTGGGTCAGCCGCTAAAAATCATACCATATTTTAATTATTTGCAGTGCGCTATTCTTCCTTTCTTCGTATGATGCTCATTTTTTGCAAGATTCATTTCACGCAGTTGCAAAATAATGAAAGATTTTTCGCAAAAAGCTTTTTTATATTTTAATACTATTCTTCATCAATTTATGTTATTTAAGCGGAAGCATTTATTAACTCATAACAAATACGAAAATATTGTTCAAAAAAACTCTTTTAATCCAAATCCGTCATAAGAAAAAATATAATAAAATCACAATTATAACTTGCAAATCGTCAGGAAGTGCGATACAATAACGGAAGTGTAATCCGCCTTGCGCGGAAAAAGAGGATAAAAAAACGTAAAGGGAGAATTACTATGAAAAAGCTTTTCGCACTGATTTTGGCCTTGGTTATGTCCTTAAGCCTGTTTGCCTGCGGCAGCTCCAAGACCAAGATGCGCTTCGTCACCGGTGGTGAGTCCGGCACCTATTACGCCTTTGGCAGCACCATCGCCCAGCACGCCACCAACAACGCCGGCATCGACGTCGTGGGTCTGGTGGGCAACGGCTCCAAGTCCAACGTTGAAGAACTGGACGCCGGCAATGCCGAGTTGGCCTTCTGCCAGTCCGATGTGATGGCCTACGCCTACAACGGCACCAACATCTTTGATAAGAAGATTGATTGCTTCTCCACCGTGGCCGCCCTCTATGCCGAGCAGGTGCAGATCGTCACCGTGGATCCCAGCATCAAGACCGTGGCTGACCTGGAAGGTAAAAATGTCTCCGTGGGTCAGGCCGGCTCCGGCGTGTACTTCAACGCTGTAGACATTCTGAGCGCTTATGGCATCGGTGATTTGGATGCCAACGGCAAGTTCACCAAGATCAACGCCACCTATCAGTCCTTCGGCGACAGCGCTGACGCTCTGAAGGACGGCAAGATCGACGCCGCTTTCATCGTGGCCGGCGCCCCCACCACCGCTATCGTGGATCTATCCACCACCAAGCCCGTGTCCCTGGTTTCCCTGGATGACGAGCATATCGACGCTCTGCTCAAGTCCTCCCCCTACTACTCCAAGTGCACCATCAAGGCTGACGTGTACGGCCTGGATTCCGACACCACCACCGTGGCCGTGGGCGCTGTGATCCTAGCCCGTGACGATGTGCCTGCCGATGCCATCAAGGCTCTGTGCGCCGACATCTTCGATAACGCCTCCAGCCTGGTCAGCAGCCATGCCAAGTACGGCGAGCTGAACCTGGAGTATGCCTCCTCCATCACCTCCGTGCCCTATCACGCCGGTGCTGTGGAGTACTTTGCTGAGCACAACATCACCGTGGCCGGCAAGTAATTCTGTTCGACTTCTTAACGAAAATGTCAAGTGAGATGACTACGGCGGAGGCTATCCGCCGTAGTCCTCACTGTCTATAACAAAATAAGCCTAAAGGAGGACGCTCCCGTTGAGCATCTTTAAAAAGAAAAGCCAGACGGCACCTGCGGTAGATACTGCACCCGCTGCTGAAAGCAGCAGTGACATGGAGACCGATCTGGACGAAGTCATGCGTAAGTATGACCGCGAATCTGCCACTCGCATTTGGGAAGGCACCCCCAAGATCATCATTACGGTGATTATGACCCTTTTCTCCCTGTACTGCCTGTATATGACCCTGTTCTCCACTGCCCTGCCCGAGGTGCGCCTGACCCTGTTTGTGGGCTGCATCATTATCTTGGGCTTTTTGACCTACCCGGCCAAGAAGGGCCATGTGAGGGTCAATTCCCTGCCCTGGTACGACATCGTGCTGATGCTGGTGGGCTCCGCGTGCTTTTTCTATTTTGCCATCAATGCCTTTACCCTGATTCAACTGGCCACCCGCATTGAGCCCATCCATGTAATCATCGGCGTCATCGGCATTTTGGTGCTGATAGAGCTGTGCCGCCGATGCGTGGGTATCCCTATCCTGTGTGTTGTGGCTGCGCTGCTGATCTATACCTTCTATAACCAGCTCAGCTATAACCCCAGCTTCTTCAGCGCGCTGAAAAATGTGGTGTATAAGCTATTCTACACCACCTCCGGTGTCATAGGCACTCCCATTAACGTGTGCTTTACTTACATCGTTCTGTTCATTATCTTCGGCGCATTTTTGGAGCGCACCGGCATCGCCAGCTTCTTCATTGACTTTGCAAACCGCGTGGCCGGTTGGTCCAGCGGCGGCCCCGCTAAGGTGGCTGTTATCTCCTCCGCCCTGTGCGGCATGGTGTCCGGCTCCTCTGTGGGCAACACTGTGACTACCGGTTCCGTGACTATCCCCATGATGAAGAAAACCGGCTATAAGCCCGAGTTCGCCGGCGCGGTGGAAGCTGCCGCCTCTACCGGCGGTCAGATTATGCCGCCCATTATGGGTGCCGCCGCCTTCCTTATGGCGGAATACATGGATCTGCCCTACGCTGAGGTCGCCGTAAAGGCTATTCTCCCCGCTATTCTGTACTTTTCCGGCATCTTCATTGCTGTGCATCTGGAAGCAAAGAAGCTGGGTCTGCAGGGTATTCCCCGCACAGAGCTGCCAAAGTGGGGCTATTTGCTCAGAAATCTCTATCTGATACTGCCCCTGGTGCTGCTGGTATGGCTGGTGTCCTCCGGTGCAAAGACCATGGCTACCTCTGCTGCCATCTCCATCTTGGCCTCCTTTATCATCGGCTTTATCCACCTGCTGGCCACCAACCTCCGTCAGATGAACGGCCAGGGCTTTGGAAAGATCCTGTGGTTGACTGTGAAGGCCAGCCTTCTCTCCGCCGTCGATGCTTTCGCAGCCGGCGCTAAGGGTGCCATCACCGTGGCTGTGGCCTGCGCCATGGCCGGCATGATTGCCGGGTGCATTACCGTTACGGGCCTGGCCTCCATCCTCATCAACGCTATCGTGCAGCTGGCCGGTAATGCAACCATCGTCGGCCTGGTGCTGACCATGTTGTGCTGCATCGTGCTGGGCATGGGCGTACCTACCACCGCCAACTACTGCATCATGGCCTCTACCTGCGCCCCCATACTGATCCAGCTGGGCTTCTCCCCTGTGGCGGCACACTTCTTCGTGTTCTACTTCGGCATTGTGGCGGACATCACGCCGCCTGTGGCCTTGGCTGCCTATGCCGGCTCCGCCATCGCCAAGTCTAACCCCATGAAGACCGGTATTAACGCTACAAAGCTGGCTATAGCAGCCTTCATCGTGCCGTATATATTCGCCTATAATCCGAGTATGCTCTTTGTTGGCAATGTTGAGTGGTACGATGTGCTGCTTATCTCCGTTACCGCCCTGTTGGGTCTGTTCGGCATCGCCGCAGCCCTTAACGGCCATCTATATCGCAAGATTCCCATGGTGCTGCGTCTTGCCCTTGTGGCAGGTGGTCTCGGCATGATGATCCCTGGCCTGACCTCCGATCTGATCGGTTTGGCCGTTGTTGCCGCTATTGTCGTATTCCAGTATATCTCCGGCAAAAAGCAAGCCGCATCCGCTGCGTAAACTCTTTTTCTCTCATTCTTTATGATCCACCGATCCCCCAGGGGGTCGGTGGATTCTCTATATTGTTATGCCTTTTATCAGCATATTCAATGACTTCCACGCCAAAAACACTTGCAACCTGCACGCAAAAGTTTTATAATGCAGACATATGCACAAAAACATAATCAAGAAGGTGATAACTATGGAACTTCAAATTCAGGACCTCGTTTCATCCATCAAGCAAGATGGCATTGACAGCGCCAACAGGGAGGCCGCCGCCATTGTGGCGCAAGCCAAGGCACAGGCGGATTCCATTATTTCCCAGGCAAAGGCCGACGCCGACAAGCTGCGTCAGGATGCAAACGCCGAGATCGAAGTGTTCAAAAACAGCGCCCGTCTCAGCGCGGAGCAGGCCAAGCGTGACGCCGTACTGGCTTTCCATCAGGAGATTCAAAAGGAATTTGAAAAGATCCTGGCTGCCGATGTGTGCAAGGCACTGGATCAGCAGACCCTGGCTACCCTCATTCGTGCCGCTTTGCAGGGTGAGGATGTGTCCGCCTACACGGTGGAGGTAAGTCAGGTGACAGATGCCATCCGTCAGGAGCTTGCCCAGGAGCTGAAAAATGGCCTGGAAATCCGCCCCTCCAAGAAGGTAGGCGCCGGCTTCCGCTTGGCCGCTAAGGACGGCTCGGGTTATTTCGATTGCTCCGATGAGGAGATCGCTGAAATGCTCATGCCCTTCTTCCGGGATACTCGCCTATAAGGAGGTGCCTCATGGCTTCCTACTACTATCTCATCTCAAGTCTGCCCATGCTCCGCACCCAGGGTGAGCCGCCCATGGACTATGCCACGTTCTTATCTCAATGCAGATCTGCGGTGAGTGAGGGGACGTATAAGACTCTGGAGGAGCTGACGGTACGCTCCGGTAAGGGGCCGCTTCTGTCCGAATGGGGCGAATTCTACCAATCTCTCTCACGGGAGCTGACCTATCAGCGCAGTGTGAAGCTGGGCCGGGTCTGCCCTGTCCCCTCTGATCGGGACTCAGGCATTGTCCAGGCGGTAACAGCGGCAGTAAATGCGGAAAATCCCCTGGAGGGTGAGCGCCTATTACTGGACCTGGAATTTCGCCGTTTGGATGACATGATCGGCCTGCACAATTTTGACGAATATGCCCTTTATGGCTACGCCATGAAGCTGCAGCTTCTGGAGCGCCAGCGCACCTTCCGGTATGACCGGGGCAAGCAGGCCTTTGACGGGCTGATGGATAACATCCGGCAGCAGATTTCCAGCCTATAACAAAACAGGAGAATCAATATGGACAAAGTAACAGGATTTGTGACCGGAGTAAACGGGAACCTGGTATCGGCCAGCTTCTCCGGCTCCGTGCGAAAAAATGAAGTGGGCTATGTCCTGGTGGGTGACGAACGACTTAAGGGTGAGGTCATCCGTATAAACGGCGACACAGCCAGCATGCAGATCTATGAAATGACAAACGGCATCCAGGTGGGCGACAAGGTAGAGCTCTCCGGCCAGCTTATGAGCGTAGAGCTGGGGCCGGGCCTGCTGACCCAGGTGTTCGATGGCCTGCAGAATCCCCTGCCCAAGCTGGCGGAAAAATGCGGCTTTTTCCTGGAGCGCGGGGTGTATCTGGATCCCATTCCCGACCGGGATTGGGAGTTCACCCCCAGGGTCGCCCCCGGTGATGTGGTCACCGCAAGCGATGCCATCGGCAGCGTGCCGGAGGGTCTGTTCACCCATTTGATCATGGTCCCCTTTGACCTGACAGACGAGTGGACGGTCAAATCCGTCCGGGAAAAGGGCGTATACAATGTACGCGACACCATGGCGGTGCTGGAAAACGAAAAGGGCGAGCAGCGGGAGCTGACCATGGTCTTTTCCTGGCCTGTAAAGCAGCCCATCCGCTGCTATGAGGAGCGTCTGCGGCCCGATGAAACGCTTGTGACTCAGATCCGCTGTATCGACACCTTCCTGCCCGTAGCCAAAGGCGGCACCTTCTGTGTGCCCGGCCCCTTCGGCGCCGGAAAAACTGTTCTGCAGCACATGGAGGCCAAGAATGCCGATGTGGACATCGTCATCGTGGCCGCCTGCGGCGAGCGTGCCGGCGAGGTGGTGGAGGTGCTGACGGAGTTTCCGGAGCTTACAGACCCCCGCACCGGCCGTTCCCTTATGGAGCGTACCATTATTATCTGCAACACATCCTCCATGCCCGTGGCCGCCCGTGAAGCATCGGTGTACACCGCTGTGACCATGGCGGAATACTACCGGCAGATGGGGCTGGATGTGCTGCTGCTGGCAGACTCCACCAGCCGCTGGGCTCAGGCTATGCGTGAAATGAGTGGCCGTCTGGAGGAGATCCCCGGCGAGGAAGCCTTCCCCGCCTATTTGGAATCCGTCATCGCCTCTTTCTATGAGCGGGCTGGCAAGGTCCGCCTCAAGAGCGGCGAGATTGCCTCCGTGACCATCGGCGGCACCGTCTCCCCTGCCGGCGGTAACTTTGAAGAGCCTGTGACCCAGGCCACACTGAAGGTGGTAGGCGCGTTCCACGGCCTGTCCCGTGAGCGGTCCGATGCCCGCAAATACCCCGCCATCCATCCTATTGATTCCTGGTCCAAGTACAAGGGCGTGGTGGATATGGAGCGAGTAGAACATGCTCGGTCCATCCTCAAGCGCAGTAACGAGATCAATCAGATGATGAAGGTCATCGGTGAGGAGGGTACCTCCGCCGAGGACTACATCATTTACCAAAAGGGTGAACTGCTGGATGCGGTCTATCTGCAGCAGAACTCCTTTGATCCCATCGATGCCGCCTGCGACCCCGAGCGCCAGGTGTACGAGTTCGATATACTTTACGATGTGCTAACCCGGGATTTCGACCTGGAGGACAAGAAAGAGATTCGCGCCTTCTTCAATCAGGTTCGGCAGGAGTTTCTGGATTGGCACAACACCCATTTCCGCTCGCCGGAATTCGAGGCCCAGGAAAAGAAGCTGAAGGACTTTTACCTGAGCAAGGTCCAGGGCTGAGGAGGGAAGCAATATGCAGAAAGTTTACACTAAAATCGAATCCATTGTGGGAAACGTGGTCACCGTCCGGGCCTCCGGCGTCCGTTTGGGTGACCTGGCCCTGGTGGGCAAAAGCTATGCCAACGTAATCAAGCTGAATAAGGACCTGGTTACACTCCAGGTCTTCAGTGGCACCCAGGGTGTCAGCACCACGGATCCGGTCCGCTTTTTGGGCCGGCCTATGATGGTATCCTTCTCGGATCATCTGCTGGGCCGCATTTTTGACGGCGCCGGTGTGCCCCGCGATAGCGGACCCGCCCTGACCGAGAATATGATCCCCATCGGCGGCCCATCCGTGAACCCATCCAAGCGTACCGTTCCCAATAAAATGATCCGCACCGGTATCCCCATGATCGATGTATTCAACACCCTGGTGGAGAGTCAGAAGCTGCCCATCTTCTCCGTGTCCGGAGAGCCATACAACCAGCTGCTCTCCCGTATTGCCATGCAGGCGCAGGTGGATGTGATTGTCCTGGGCGGCATGGGCCTGAAGTACGATGACTATCTGTTTTTCCGGGATACCCTGGAAAAGAGCGGTGCCATGGGCCGCACGGTGATGTTTATTCACACCGCCTCCGACCCCACGGTGGAATGTACCCTGGTGCCGGACCTGGCTCTGGCCGTGGCCGAGCAGTTCGCGCTGGACGGCAAGCGGGTGCTGGTCCTCCTGACCGATATGACCAACTACGCAGACGCGCAGAAGGAAATGGCCATCACCATGGAGCAGGTGCCGTCTAACCGTGGCTATCCGGGTGACCTTTACAGCTGTTTGGCTGCCCGCTATGAAAAGGCCGTTGACTTTGAGGATGCCGGCTCCATCACCATTCTTGGTGTAACCACCATGCCCGGCGATGATGTAACCCACCCCGTCCCCGATAACACCGGCTATATCACCGAGGGCCAGTATTATCTGAAAAACGGCCACATTGAGCCCTTTGGCTCCCTGTCCCGTCTGAAGCAGAACGTCAACGGCAAGACCCGCAGCGACCACCGGGCGCTGATGGACGGCATGATCCGCCTGTACAGCGCCTATAAGGAGAGCCTGGAGAAGAAGTCCATGGGCTTTGCTATGTCCGAGTGGGACGAAAAGCTCCTGAAGTACGGCCATCTGTTTGAAACAAAGCTGATGGATCTGAGCGTGAACATCCCTTTGGAGGAGGCGCTGGATCTGGGCTGGGAGATCTTGGCTGAGTGCTTTGAGCCCAATGAAACGGGTCTGAAAACCAGTCTCATTCAGGAGAGATGGCCTAAGCCCTCCGCCCAGGAGTGAGGAGGCGCCTATGGCTGTTAAACTCACAAAAAATGAACTGAAGGTGCAGAAGGACCGCCTGAAGCAGTTTCAGCGTTATCTGCCCACCCTACAGCTGAAAAAGCAGCAGCTCCAATCTGTGGTGATGCATGTAACCGCCCAGCTGGAGGAAGTGGAGCGGCAGCGCCGGGCCGCCGTAGACGGGCTGGACGATTGGGTGGCCGTCTTTGCGGAAAATGAGAGCTTTCCGGAGGGCAAGCAGCTTCAATCTCTCGTCCGCCCCAGCCATGTGGAATGCGGCCAAGAGAACATCGCCGGCGTCACTGTACCTGTTTTCCGAGATTTAAGCTTTGAGGAGATCCGATACGACGTGGCGGACTATCCCCTTTGGGTCGATACGGCCGCTGTCCGCCTGCGGGAGATTGCCCGATTGGACGCCCTGGCCAAGACTCTCCGCCGCCAGGTGGAGCTGCTGGAAAAGGAGCTGCGTTCCACGGCCCAGCGGGTAAACCTGTTCGAAAAGGTAAAGATTCCTGAGGCCAAGGAAAATATCCGTGTCATCGGCATCTATCTGGGCGATCAGCAGACCTCCGCCGTGGTGCGGGGTAAGATCGCCAAGAAAAAGCTGCAGGAGGTGGGCCAATGATCGAAAAAATGAAGGTGGTCCACATTGTGACCACTGCAGCCGAAAAAACTGCATTACTGGATCGTCTGCAGCAGCTGGGTATCGTCCATTTCTCCGAAAAGGCCTCTGCGGATCAGCAGCATCTCCAGCGCTTTGCCGATCTGTCCCGGATGGTCACTGTGCTGCAGGAGTACGGCAATGTTCCCCCGGAGAAGGTCCCTCTGTCCAATGATGAATTTGAAGTCTTTTTCTCCGAGCTATCCGCCTGCATGGAGCGCAAAAAAGCGCTGCAGGAGGAGCAGACCGCCGCTCATGCCGCCGCGGAAAGGCTGGCCGAGTGGGGCCGCTTCTCCCCGACGGATTTGCGTTCCCTCAAGGACGCAGGCTGGGACATCCACATTTACCGCACGGATAAAAAGACCATGGCCGCTCTGCTGAATGCTCCGGATGTGCAGATCATCTGCCTGTCTCCTGTGGGCAAGATGCAGACCTTTGCCACCCTTTCCCCTCTACCAGGCGAGTATTCTGCCACAGAGTTTCCCATACCCGATAAGGGTTTGGAGGAGCTGGAGCAGGAGCAGCAGCGTTGTGCCAAGGGCCTTTCCGATTGCGAAGTTGCCCTCCGTCAGGCGGCTTCCCACCTGCCCAGCATCCGTGTACAAATGCTCAAAACCCAGAACGATGCCGAGTATTCTGCCGTCAGCAATACCTCCCAAAGTCAAGACGGCCTGGTGTGGCTGCGGGGCTATCTGCCCGCCGCCCAAGTAGAGGACTTCAAGGCGGCCGCCGCTCAGGCCCACTGGGCATGGGCTCTTGAGGATCCGGATGCAGATGATGACCAGGTTCCCACTAAGGTTAAATACAATAAAGTGACCAAGCTGATGATCCCGGTGTTTGATATTTTGGGCACTGTTCCGGGCTACCGGGAATACGATATTTCCTTTTGGTTCCTGGGCTTTTTCACCCTTTTCTTCGCCATGATCATCGGTGACGCAGGGTACGGCTGCCTGTTCCTGCTGCTGGCCCTGGTCCTAACGCTGAAGGGCAAGAAAAAATCCAATGCCGTGCAGTTGCTGTGGGTGCTGTCCATTGCCACCATTATATGGGGTGCGCTCACAGGTACCTGGTTTGGCCTGGAGCAGGCCATGGATGTGCCGCTGCTGCGAAGTCTGGTGATCCCCACCTTTGCCAACTATCCGGCATACTTTGACGTATCCACCACCACCCAGCAAAACACCATTATGAAGTTCTGTTTTATTCTGGGCACGGTGCAGCTGTCCTTGGCCTGCGTTATGAACATCCGGCGCAAGCTGAAGGAGAAGGATCTGAGCTGGGTGGCCGATCTGGGCTGGCTGGCCGCCATTGATGCGCTATATTTCGTGGTGCTGTATCTGGTCATCGGCCAGGAGGTTAATTTGATTCCTGTGGCCTGCGTGGTCATCGCCGGCTTCCTGCTGGTGGTGTGCTTCGGCGGCATGGCGCCGGGTAAGAGCTTCGGTCAGGGCCTCAAGGCAGGGCTTGGTGATGCTTTCACGGTGTTTCTTAACACCATCAGCGCTTTCGGCAACATCATGAGCTATATCCGCCTGTTTGCCGTAGGCATGGCGTCCTTGGCCATTGCGCAGAGCTTCAACAACATGGCCTTCAGCTTCAAGGGCCCCCTGGTGGTGGCCGCCGTGCTGATCCTGCTCATCGGCCACGGGCTGAACATTGTTATGGGCCTGCTTTCCGTAGTAGTCCACGGCGTCCGGCTGAATCTGCTGGAGTTCTCCGGTCAGTTGGGCATGGAATGGGCCGGTATCGCATACGATCCCTTCAAAAAGGGTGACAAAATAAAAAAATAAACGGATAGGAGATTAATTATGAATATCGCATTTATTGGTATGGCGTGCGCTCTGGGCCTGTCCGCCATGGGCTCTGCATTCGGTTCCGGCTTTGCCGCACAAGCTTCTGTCGGCGCGTGGAAAAAATGCTACGCCAACGGCAAGCCCGCTCCCTTTATCATGGTGGCTTTCTCCGGTGCTCCCCTGACCCAAACCATCTATGGCTTCTTGCTGATGAACTTCATCCGCAGCGCTGTGGAGGGCGGCTGTGACTCTCTGCTGGCTATGTTCACCGGTATCTTTGCGGGTCTGGCCATCGGCTTGTCCGCCCTTTTCCAGGGCAAGGTGGCCGCGGCCTCCGCAGATGCTCTGGGTGAAACCGGAAAGGGCACGGCCAACTACTTCATCGTCATCGGTATTATCGAAACGGTGGCTCTGTTCACCCTGGTGTTCAGCCTGCTGCTGCTGCAGTAAAACAGAAAAAGGATCAGGGCCAAGAAGGCTCTGATCCTTTTTTATGCCCGCCCCTGTGTGGATAAGCTGCATAGGGGCGGGTTTATTATTCCTGTCGCGCGGGCCGAATCATGCTTCAGCCCAGGTCCACGTCGATGGCGAACAGCCCTCCAGCACCGCCGGAATATAGGTACAACACGTTATCATCAGGCTTGAACTTCCCTTCCCGGGCGAGTTTGATTAAGCCGGCAAAGGCCTTACCGGTATATACGGGATCCAGGAAAAGGCCCTCATTGGCCGCCATCATGCGGATGGCGGCGTTGCCCTCCGGGGAGGGAATGGCATAGCCGGGGCCACACATATTCACCAGGTGCACATCCGACTCGGTGGGCACAAAGTCCAGCTCCAGCAGCTTGGCTGTTTCCTGCATAATACGTGTAGTGATTATCTCAAAGGGATCGCTGTCCACCATCAAGCCCACCACCTGGGTCTTCGGCATAAAAAGCTTAGCTCCCAGTGCCACGCCGGCGTGGGTACCGCCGCTGCCCTCGGCACAGCAGACGTAATCGAAATGCATACTTGTGTCGGCAATTTCCTTCATGCAGTTCACATAGCCCAGGGCGCCGATGGCGTTGGAGCCGCCGCAGGGGATTTTATAATACTTCTTGCCACTGGCTTGGCCCACGCGATCCATCTCGGCGTAAATGTCGTCATAGCTGTCCGTGTCCATGAACCTGACGTCGGTATCCATGAGATACTCCAGCAGCTGGTTGCCCTTGCGCTCGGTAACGCCGCGCTTTTTCAGAATTAGAATGGGTGTCATGCCCAGCTTTTTGGCGCAGGCTGCCGTCAGCATTGCGTGGTTGGATTGTGCGCCGCCGGTGGTGAACACGATCTCTGCGCCCTGTCGCTTGGCGTCTGCCAGCAAGAACTCCAGCTTGCGCACCTTATTGCCGCCCAAGCCGATACCGGTCAGATCATCGCGCTTGATCCACACATTGGTTCCCAGCAGACGACTAATATTCTCCAGCTTCTGAATGGGGGTGGGCAGCACCGCAAGGGGAATCCGGGGAAACTCCTGTAAACTCTTCATATTTGTTCTCCTTTCATGGTATCAAAATATGTATGGATTCGGTCTGTCAATGCAGACCGTACTCCTTCAGCCTTTCGTAAAACACGGACCGAGACAGATCCAGCTGCTTCATAGCTTTCTGCCGATCTCCTCCGCACTGAGCCAGTACCTGCTGGATAAAGCGCTTTTCCTCCTGTCGTAGGTGCTGCCGCAGCGTCAGTGGCGCAGACTCCGTTGGCAGGTGGATATGCTCCGGATAGATGATGTCCGAATCTGACAGCGCCGCCGCTCCCTCCAGCACGTTTTCCAGCTCTCGCAGATTGCCGGGCCAATCGTAGTTGATTAGCTTGCTGAAAGCCTCTCCGGACAGAGTTTTTTCAGATATATGATAGCGCTGGCAAATCTGCTCTGTCAGCTGGTTGGCCAGCAGATAGATGTCCTCTTTATGGTCACGCAGAGACGGCATCTCCACCGAAAAGGCTGAGAGCCGGTAATACAGGTCCTGGCGGAACCGACCGGAATCCACCTCGTCCCGCAGTTCCGGCCCGGCAATAAAGAGCAGCCGCACATCCACAGGAATCGGAGTAGATGCGCCCACCGGCATAATCTCCCGCCGACGAATGGCATACAGCAGCTTGGCCTGTACATTCATAGGCAAGCCGCCCACCTCGTCCAACAGAAGCGTACCGCCGTCGGCCTCCAGGAAGGAGCCGGGTACGCCGCCTTCTCTGCCGAACAGTTGCTCCTCCAGCAGACCCGGCGCCACGGCAGAGCAATCCGTTCGAAGAAAAGGACCACCCCTGGGCTGCACTTGCTGGATGCTCTTGGCCAACTTCGTCCGCCCTGTGCCTACCTCGCCGGTGATGAAAATATTACAATCCATCTGGCTGAGCTT
>UMAB01002323.1_pt1 | contig 16237 bp, 15 predicted proteins | sample 1963601 | NCBI WGS metagenome assembly UMAB01 (sample SAMEA4835905, study PRJEB28245) | human gut metagenome | biome: gut microbiome; material: fecal sample | place: Denmark | collected 2008 | reverse complement strand
TTCATAAAAAACGCTCTCACCTTGCCGGAAAACGAATTTCCCGCATGGGTGAAGGTCGGCGCAATCAGCGCGCCGTCGTCCTTCAACACGCGTTTGATTTCCCGCAGGGCTTTCTCCGGTTGCGGCACAATGTGAAGGGCGTTTGACACGATCACCGCATCGAAGGATCCGTCCGCATAGGGTAGACGGAACATATCCTGCACCGAAAAGTGCAGCTTCGCAGAGCGGTTATCCCGTTTTGCCTCGGCAATCATCTCTGCAGAGGCATCCGTCGCCTCGATATGTGCCGCCGCGTTCACGATATGTTTTGCGATCAGTCCGGTGCCCGTCGCAAGCTCCAGCACCGTTTTGGCTTTTACAACCGGTCGGATCAGTGCATACATCTTTTCGTATGCCGCGCGGTCTTTGCGCATGAAACGGTTGTAAATACGGGCATTTCTGTCCCAGAAATTCTTCTTTTCTTTCATGGTTACATTCCTTTGATATTCACACATAGCCGAAAGTCAGTTACCCTCGGCTAACTCATGCGGTTTTGAAAAACCGCATCTCTGCGGCTTTTCGCCTTATTCAAACAATTCTCTGCAGGCGCCGTACACCAGCGTTTCCAGCACCTGCGGATACAATTCTCCGATCTGCTCCCTGTGCGAGACGGTCAGAATCAGTCCGCGTACAGTCGCGGCGGCAAGAGAAGCGCCGCGCTTGGGCACAAGGTCATATTTTTCCAGAAGCTGACGGATGTGCGCTTCGTCATCGTGGTAATGCACGTTTTTGACCTCATCCGGCAGTCTCTGCAAAAGCAGTTTCGCATCGTTTTCAATGAAAACCATATCGCCGGTATCGGAAAGCCGCCGACAGACGGCAAGAGTTGCCTTTGCCGCGCGTTCCGACGGAGACAAACCGACATTTTCGCTCAATGCGCGGTCAGCCACCTCGTAAAGCTCGGAATGGATACCCTCCAGAACCGCAAAGAAAAGCATTTCCTTGGATTCATAGAATTTATAGAACGAGCCTTTTGCAATGCCGACAGCCCTTGTCAACTGATCCACGGAGGTTTTCTTCATCCCCAGCGTGACGGCGCAGTGCCGCGTTTCCTTCAGCAGCGCCTTGCGAAGCTGTTCGGTTTCAAAATCTGTAAAAGCCAAGGTTGCACCCCCCTGAAATATGACCGTTTTGGTTCTTCCGGTCATATTATATCATACTTCTTTCCGTTTTGCAAGAGGTAAGTGAAAAAAATCGTTTTTTGCGGTCGAAAAGACAAAGTGCCGATGAATAGTACAAGCAGGCAATGAAATGAAAACCTTATCGAAGAACTACGGAACGGCGAAAGGGGCCCGCAAGACGCACCAGTCGACAACAATCTGCATTACAAAAAACTACAACAACTGCAATCCCGCAACAAGGCGGAACTGATTGAATGTCTATCGGAAAAACAGAAGGAAAAGCTCGAAAAATACTGCGACACCACGCTTGAAATGAGCCCGTATCCGAACGCGAAGCATTTGCCTCGGGACTTAGAATTGCCCTGCGGTTGGCGTGCGCTACGCTTGCGGATAAGACAAATGAATAATGCCACACAGTCCCTTGATTCAAAAATGATCAAGGGGCTGTTGCTGTCTCGCCACACGCCCGAATTTCCGGCGTTCCTCGGCTTTCTGATTTGCGTGCGGGGAAAGGCTCCTCCGAGCCATTCAAAGCAGACACAGGCGATTCCGGCGGGCGTGCGAGGGGGATGCGGCACGAAGTATGATTTCAGGGCGTTACACCTCAGAATTGAAGCGATTATCGGCAGTTATACAATGGATTTCGCGAGCATTTTCAAGGGTCGATTTTCAAGCGGGAGAAAGGCAGTGCGTCAAACGCCCTGCCGGATTCACAGCGGACGGCAGAGCCGACCGCATTTCCTCGCGTTTTGACCGCATTTGCTCGTTTTTTCGCGCATATCGGTTGGAAAAAGGCAGTGTGTCAAGCATGCGTATATTTGCGGAATCGGTGTGTCAGCCATACGCAAGATTCCGCAAAACAGGCGGATTTTTCGCCTGTTTGCGGGCATTTCCCGTGTGTCAGGCGTACACACCGAAAAAAATCAATATCTCTGCAACCAAGGGGATAGTGTTTGTATCAGGTGAACCATGGGTGGGTTCACCATGAACCCCCAATGTGAACTATACAAGAGAAAGAATATATAGAGAAACAGAAAAAGAACAACAAAGAGGATGCTTATATTTCCGTTGCGCCGCGAATCGTTTCCCGAGTGCACCGACGGGAATCAGCCGATCCGGTTTTCTTTTTCTGCTTTTTATTTGTCCGAAAAAAGATTTCGCAAAAGATGTTTTTTGATTCGATTATCAAACTCGAGAGAGTGCCGACCGTCTTTCCGCAAAAAAGTTTGACATTTTTTTCGTCCAAACGCGAAAAAAGTGTGGAATACAGGGTGAGGGGACTTTCCCTGAAAAAAAGTTTCCGCCGACAGGTTGTAAAATCTGAAAAAAGTGTGGAATACAGGGTGAGAGGACTTTCCCTGAAAAAAAGTTCCCACTGAAGGGCTATCAAACCCGAAAAAAGTGTGGAATACAGGGTGAGGGGAAAAATAATCCTCCGGGTTCATTGACAACCGAATAAAGGGATACCGAGGTAGTATCCCACCTTGCCCGAAAGGGCGAGCCACCGGGACCGGGCGCCATGACCTCACCTATCGGGTGAGCGAGCGATCAACCGTGTTGCCGGACCGACCGATAAACAGCATCGGCGGCAGGCGATGACAGAGGTGCGGAACAATGATACTTCTGCGAAAGCAGCCCGCGATGTGCATGCGGGATACGGGGGTTACGGGCTGGAACTCTTATGTCCGCGACACTGTATATGATCCTCGTTTCCGTGAAAATAGTCACGGAATAGATGCTGCGAGGTACTCGGTATCTCCCCTGAAAACAACGGCCTGCACCGTAAAAGGTGGCGTATGCTGTTGTTTTTGTCGCCGGGGGCTGATACAAATACGGCGACACAAAAAACATTTTAGGAGGACAAGAATATGATCTCCGAAAAACACAGAACACGAAATCAAACAATCACCCTGCGCGTTACCCCGTCGGAGCGGGAGCTTTTCCTCCGGGGCGCAGAGAAAAGAAACATGACGCTGACGGATTTTCTCGTCAGTGCCGCGCTCTATAAACCAAGTCACGCCATCAAAGAATGCAAAGCCATTCTCAAAAAACTGAACGAAGTGCAGGCAGAATTGCTCCGAGCCGAGTCCGACCATCCCGATTATGCGGATGTGCTGGCGGCGCAGAAAGAGCTGTATCAGTTGCTTTTTCTGCTTGCAAGAAAGGAAACGATATGAACATACAAACCGAAATCAAGCCCTGCCTTGCGGATTATCCCGACGCGCTCACCGTGGATGAAGTCATCGCTATCCTTCGCGTCAGCCGGAAAACGGTGTACGAGCTGATAAAAAACGGGCGCATCAAAGCGGTCAAGGTCGGACGCAGTCACCGCATCGCAAAGGAGAATCTCATCGAATTTCTGAACCCCGCCGCGGCACATTCGAACCCCGGTTGTGTTCTTTCTGATAACAATCGGGAAAAGGTCTGGACTTGCGAACAACAGTGTGGTATGTTGTGTGTTGCGCAGACAGCGTAAAACCAAAAGCAAGGAGAAAAGCATTATGCCACAAGCGAAAAATCATCTGACCGCCAGCACGCAAGCCAAGAACGGAAGCCTCTATGCGGTCATCCAGTACAAGGACGAGAACGGAAAGCGGAAAAACAAATGGAAGTCCCTCGGGCTGAAAGAAGGGGCTTCCAAAGCCAAAATTAACGCCGCCATGCGCGAGGCGGTCAACGACTTCGAGAAAGAGCTGACCGAAATTCTCACGCGCTCACAGAATCCCGATGCGGATATGCCGGTCTTCGAGTACATGGTCAAGTGGCTCGGCAGTGTTCAACCGAGCCTGCAAATCAACACCTATCGCAGTTACCACAACATGATCTACGGCAGAATCAAACGCTACTTCAGTCCGAAATCTATCACCATCGCAAGCCTGCGCCCGAATCAGATCGACGAATTCTATCAGTCCATCTTCGATGAGGGCATGGTTGCCAACACGGTCATACACTATCACGCGGTCATGCGCCGCGCGTTCCAGCAGGCGTACAAGAAAGAAATCCTCTCTGCCAATCCCTTTGACCGCGTGGAACGCCCAAAGAAAAACAAATTCTTCGGTCAGAATCTCTCGGAAGAAGAACTACTGACGCTGCTCAGTCTCGCAAGATCGGAAGCCATCTACCCGGCAATCATCCTCGCGGGATGCATGGGACTGCGACGGAGTGAGGCGCTCGGCATGCGGTGGTCACGCATTGACATGGAGAAGCGCGAGGTTCTGCTCGACACCAAAGTGGTAGAAGTCGAGATTGACGGCGAGAAAATTCTCAAACCAATTGAGGAAATGAAGAACTCCAGCAGTCGCAGAAGCCTGCCGATCCCCGCGCCGGTTTATGAAATGCTGGTCGAACAAAAGGCACAACAGGACCTCTACCGCCGTATGTTCAAGGGCAGTTACAACCGCGCATACGACGATTATGTATGCACGGACAAGCTGGGCAACCTTCTGACACCGCGATATGTCACGCTTCGGTTCTCGCAGGTGCTTGAGAAGAACGGCATGCGGCACATCCGCTTCCACGACCTGCGGCATACCTTCGCCAGCATTCTCATCAACAAGGATATCCCGCTGTTCAATGTATCGAAATACCTTGGTCACTCGGACATCAGTACAACGGCAAATATCTATGCGCACCTGGACAAGAGCGGAAAAAACATCAGTGCGGAAACCATCAGCGCACTGTTCGATGATCGGCATCACGACTAATCGTGGTGCCGATTTCTGACAGGTGGTGAGCGCATGGAACAGATCATCAGCGCGGACGCGGCGAGAGCGTACCTGCATATATCCAAGCGAAAATTTCTTTATATGCTGCAAAACGGCTATATTCGTTACGAGGACAACGGCAACAAAACGCATCGGTACTCCTTGCGGATGTGCGATGTGGAAGCCCTGCGGCAGGAGATGATCGACCATCCCGAACGCTTTGCCGACCTGAATGGGCGGTTTACGGCGCAAAGGAACAAACCGCCGACACTGACCGTCGTGCTGTCGCAGGAGGAAGCGAGAAAGTTACGCGAGTACATAGCAAAATGTTGGAGCAAACATCCCGATGCCTTGTCGAGCAAGCTGGCGGCGGAGCTGACCGGCTTGACCGTGGGAACGCTCAACCGCCATGTGGCAAGAGGCAACATCTTCGGCGCGGTAGTCGGTGGAAAGGTGCTCATCAGCAAACAAAGTCTGATCGGACATCTCTCCTCGCCGGAGACGGTGTGCAAGGTCGGGACAGAACAACTGAAAAAACTGATTGAAGGATATAAAAGGTCGGAAAAATAAAGGGCAAAGAAATGGCCTTGAGATGTTCTCAGGGTTGTTCCTTTGCTTTTTGTAAAGAAAAAGGCCCCTGATTCCAAGTGCCTTTCAAATGTAAAAATTCAATTTATATCAGATAAACCTTCCCGTGACGCTCTCTGTACAGCCACGGATATCGTCCTGTGAACCGCAGGCGACGATCCTGCCGCCGTCTTCGCCACCCTCTGGTCCCATATCGATGAGATAGTCGGCGCTGCGGATGACGTCCAAATCATGCTCTATAACAATGACCGTCGCATCGTTGCCAATCAGGGTATCGAACACCTTAAGAAGTGTTTCCACATCCTTTGGGTGCAGACCGATAGTCGGCTCGTCGAACACAAAAACAGAATCCGTTTGCTTTCTGCCCATCTCGTTTGCCAGCTTCAGTCGCTGTGCCTCGCCGCCGGAGAGAGAAGGCGTTTCCTCTCCCAGTGTCAGATAACCAAGCCCCAGATCGCGCAGGATTTCCAGCTTCGGTCTGACCGAACTCATGTGACGGCAGTAATGCAGCGCGGTGTTTACATCCATGTTCATCAGCTCCGGCAGGGAACGTTCCTCGCCGTCCTTGTTGGCATAACGGAGCAGATTTGCCTGTTTTCCATAGCGCGACCCACGGCACTCCGGGCAGGGAATGTCCACATCGGGGAGAAACTGAACATCAAGAGAGATTGTTCCCGTTCCGTCGCAGACCGGGCAACGAAGACTGCCTGTGTTGTAGGAAAAATCCCCCGCCTTGCAGCCAAGTCGCTTTGCTTCCGCCGTTCTGCCGTATATCTTTCGCAGCTCGTCATGCACATTCGCATAGGTAGCGACCGTGGAGCGCACATTTACGCCGATGGGCGTTGCGTCGATCAGCTTGACCTGATGGATGCCATTCGCTTCGATCTTTCTGACATGGTCTGGCATCCTCTTGTCATAGCAGAGGGCTTCCAGCGCGGGAACAAGGCTTTCCAGCACCATGGTGGTTTTCCCGGAACCGGACACACCGGTGATCACGGTCAGCCGATGCTTGGGAATATCCACCGTCAGCGGCTTTACTGTATGAATGGAGCCGGTTTCCATGTGGATAGCGCCATCGGAAAAGTCAGGCTTTCGCTCCGGTTTGCTTCTGCCGACGGCTGCGCCGGACAGATACGGTCCGATTACAGAGCCCTTGTTTTCCGCAACATCATGTATTGTTCCCTCGGCAATCACCGCACCGCCGTCCGCTCCCGCGCCACGCCCCATTTCGATGAGCCAGTCGGATTCTTTCAATATCTGCGTATCGTGATCAACCAGAATAACGGAGTTGCCGTCCCGGATAAGATCGTGCATCACACCGTTTAGTCCCACGATGTTCGCCGGGTGCAAACCGATGGAAGGCTCGTCCAGAACATACAAAACGCCGGTCGTCCGGTTGCGCACCGCTCTTGCAAGCTGCATCCGCTGCCGCTCGCCGGTGGAGAGCGTGGAGGACGCTCTGTCCAGCGTCAGATAGCCCAGCCCCAAATCCATCAGTCTCGCCGCAACCTCCAGATAGGACTCGCAGATATTTCTCGCCATGTTCCGCATTTCTTCCGGCAGAGACTCCGGCACGTGCTTCACCCATACGATGGAGTCTTTCAGAGTCATCCGGCAGGCGTCCGCCAGCGAAATCCCCATCAGCCTCGGCGCTCTGGCTTCCTCCGAAAGCCGTGTGCCATGACACTCCGGGCAGACAACCTCTTTCAGAAACTTCTCGACCCGCTTCATGCCCTTTTCGTCCTTCACTTTCGCAAGGGCGTTTTCTACGGTATAGACGGCATTGAAATAGGTAAAATCCAGTTCTCCCGCTTGATTAGAGCCTTTGGGATGATAAAAAATATGCTTTTTCTCCGCGGGACCGTGATAAACAATTTCTTTTTCGCGCTCGGTCAGATCACGGAACGGTACATCGGTACGCACCCCCATCGCACGGCAGACCTCGGTCATCAATGACCACATCAGGCTGTTCCATGGGGCGACTGCACCCTCATCAATGGTAAGCGAATCATTGGGAACAAGGGAATCCATATCAACCGTCCGGACTATTCCCGTACCGCCGCAGCACTTACAAGCTCCGGTGGAATTAAACGCAAGATCCTCCGCTCCCGGCGCATAGAAATGCTCACCGCACTCCGGGCAGATCAGTTCACCGTTCATTGCCGCTACATTGATACTCGGTTTTACATAGTGTCCGTTTGGACAGCGATGGCTGGACAGGCGGGAGAACATCAGCCGAAGACTATTCAGCAGCTCCGTCCCCGTTCCGAAGGTGGAGCGAATACCGGGAACGGCAGGGCGTTGGTGCAGGGCAAGGGCGGCGGGAACATACAGTACCTCGTCCACATCGGCACGCGACGCCTGTGTCATGCGCCGCCTTGTGTATGTGGACAGGGATTCCAGATACCGCCGCGACCCTTCGGCGTACAGTACGCCAAGCGCAAGCGAGCTTTTCCCGGAGCCGGACACGCCCGCAATGCCGACGATCCCATTTAAGGGAATATCCACATCAATGTTTTTCAGGTTGTGGACTCTGGCTCCTCTGACTTCAATTTTTGCTGGTTTATCTTTCAAATTCATGCCACTACCTCCGCCTTGCAATTTGAAAAACAGACAAGGCATACTGAGAGAAAATACATTTCAAAAGGGTAATATCGTTCATAACAGTGCTTGCATACGGGGCGGGCATCCCTCTGAAAAAACTTACTCTTCGGGGATACAAGAAGTTTGACTGCCTCTTAGCCTAAAAGCAAAAACCGCAAGGAAATCCTTGCGGCTTTTGCTGCGGCTTAACCGCGCTTTGGCGGAGAGGAAGGGATTCGAACCCTTGTGCGCTTTCGCGCAAACTGATTTCGAGTCAGCCCCGTTATGACCACTTCGATACCTCTCCGTATATGTTCACCCTCAAAAATGAGGGAAACAATCAATATTCAATTTTTTAGAAAACCCGTTAGATAAGCCGGTGAGAAAAATCATCAACCACGCGAAAATCCAATGAAATCAAGGCTTTTCGGCGGTTTTCGGTGGCACAACTACTCAAATGCGTACATGATTTCGAGTCAGCCCCGTTATGACCACTTCGATACCTCTCCGTATATATCCGCGCATTTTTGCGCGGATAAGATTATATCATAAAAGAAATCATTTGTCAAGAAAGAATAAAGTCAATCTTCGTCAAAATCAAGGATTTCGCTTAAAATATAATTTGATACAAGCATTCCTCTGCGCGAAAGTTTGAATCCGTTCGTGGTTTTAACGACCAACTTCTTTTCAAGAAACGGCTTTAATCTTTCCCCGTATTTTTTTATGAAATCGCCGCCGCAACGAAGCTTATATTCATCAACGGATATTCCTTCCGCAAGACGGAAACCGAGCATAACAAACTGTGTTTCAAATTTTTGGGGTGATATTTCTTCCGTACTTTCCGTAATAAAGACAGAAAGCGGATCTTCTATGAAATAATCTATATTTTTAACGTAAGAAAACAGATTATTTTCAAAAAATGATGCTGCTGCAACGCCGAAACCGAGATAATCGTTGCATTTCCAATACTTCATATTATGTCGGCAGGCATATCCGTCTTTTGCAAAATTGCTTATTTCGTACTGACGATAGCCATGCTCTTCAAGCGTTTTTGCCGAATCCATATACATTTTATACTGAATTTCATCACTCGGAATACTCTCCGCAATTGATCTGTTATATGCAAACGGCGTATTCTCCTCGATTTTCAGTCCGTAAAATGAAATATGTTCGGGAGAAAGTGAAATAACCGTATTTATTGTTTCGGCAAGCTTTTCTCTTGTCTGACAGGGAAGCGCATACATAATATCAACATTTATATTGTCAAAGCCTTCAAGACGTGCAAGTAAAAACGAATTTTCAAAATCTTTCATTGTATGAATACGCGAAAGCCTTTTAAGCTCGTCGTCATGCGCGCTCTGAAGTCCGAGACTCAGACGGTTTATTCCCGCGCTTCTGTAAAGCGAAAGCTTATAGCCGTCAAGCGTGCCGGGATTGGCTTCCATTGATATTTCAGCATCGTGAGAAACATTGAATGTTTCCTTTACCGCGCCTAAAATATTGTAAATATATTCCGGATTTATCTGCGAAGGCGTTCCTCCGCCAATATATATCGTATCGACTACATAATCCTTTGATTTTTTCTTATAGCTTTCTATTTGCTTTATCAGCGCATTGCAATAAGCCTTTGATGTTTCACATGAGGGGACGGAATAAAAATCGCAATATGCACACTTTTTTGCGCAATATGGGATATGAATATATATTCCGAGCGATCTCATATTCCGTTTCCTCCTTTTTTTGTTTTATTTATTCGTCGTCGCCAAGCTTGAGCACAGCCATAAACGTTTCCGGCGGAACCTCTACCGAGCCGAGCTTTCTCATGCGCTTTTTGCCTTCTTTTTGTTTTTCAAGAAGCTTCTTTTTTCTTGTTATATCACCGCCGTAGCATTTTGCAAGAACGTCCTTGCGCATTGCCTTTACGGTTTCTCTTGCGATTACTCTTCCTCCGACAGCCGCCTGAACGGGAACTTCAAAAAGCTGACGCGGAATATTGTCTTTCAGCGCTTCAACTATTTTTCTTCCCCTTGCATACGCCTTATCTGCGTGAACAATGAACGAAAGCGCATCCACAACCTCCATATTAAGAAGTATATCAAGCTTTACAAGCTTGCTTTCGGCATAACCCTTAAACTCGTAGTCGAGCGAAGCGTACCCCTTCGAACGGCTTTTCAGCGCGTCGAAAAAGTCATAGATTATTTCGTTCAGCGGCAGGGTATAATGAAGCTCCATGCGCGTTTTATCAATATATTTCATATCTATGAAAACGCCTCGTCTGTCCTTGCACAGCTCCATAATTCCGCCTACATATTCCGAAGGAACGATTATACTTGCGGAAACTATCGGCTCTTCGGCTACCGATATTTCATCGGGCGAGGGATATACCGCAGGGTTATCGATATATGATGTAATTCCGTCCTTTGTGGTTATTTTGTATATAACGCTCGGAGCGGTAGTCACAAGGTCAAGATTGAATTCACGCTCTATGCGCTCTTCTATTATCTCCATATGGAGAAGTCCGAGAAATCCGCAACGGAAACCGAAGCCGAGCGCAATACTTGTTTCGGGTTCAAATGTAAGTGAGGCGTCATTGAGCTGCAATTTAAGAAGCGCGTCGCGCAGATCGGGATATTTTGCTCCGTCAGCGGGATAAATTCCCGCAAAGACCATCGGCTGCGCTTTTTTGAAGCCCTCAAACGGAGTGTCCGTCGGATTTTCAAGCTCGGTCACCGTATCGCCCACGCGCGTATCGGAAACGTTTTTGATGCTCGCCGTGATATATCCCACCTCGCCTGCGGAAAGCTCTTTTGCAGGCACAAGCCCGAATGCCGACATATATCCGACTTCGGTCACATCAAAGCTTGCGCCGGTATTCATCATTTTTATCTTTGTGCCGACCTTTACTCTGCCGTCGGCAACGCGCACATAAACCACAACGCCTCTGTATGAATCGTAATACGAGTCAAAAATAAGGCATTTCAGCGGAGCATCCGGATCGCCTTTCGGCGCGGGAATATCGGTTACTATTTTTTCAAGCACGTCCTCTATATTCTGTCCGGTTTTTGCCGAAACCGCAGGACAATCCTCCGCAGGAATTCCGATAACGTCCTCGACCTCTCTTCTCGTGCCTTCTATATCGGCGGAAGCGAGGTCTATTTTATTTATAACGGGAATTATTTCAAGATCGTTCTCAAGCGCAAGATACGTGTTTGCAAGCGTCTGCGCTTCTATTCCCTGTGTTGCATCGACAACGAGAAGCGCGCCCTCGCACGCGGCTAGCGAACGCGAAACCTCGTAGTTGAAGTCAACGTGTCCGGGAGTGTCTATAAGGTTGAATTCATAATCTTCGCCGTTTTTGGCGTGATAATTCATTTTTACGGCGCGGGCTTTTATGGTTATTCCTCTTTCGCGCTCTATGTCCATATTGTCAAGAAGCTGTTCCTCCATTTCGCGCGAGGAAACGCTCTGCGTTTTTTCAAGAAGTCTGTCCGCAAGGGTGCTTTTGCCATGATCTATATGAGCTATGATTGAGAAGTTCCGTATATTTTTCTGATTTGCCATTTTTCCCTTCCTTAACTGCGGATATATTTACAGCCTTTGTTGCCCAAAAGCCTTTATTTTCATATAACAGAAATATTATACCACAAAAGAGCGCATATATCAAGTATTTTTTGCGGCTGTAAACTTCGTCCGGCTCAAAATTTAATCATCGCGGCTCTTGATAAATTCCCGAAGATATGATATGATTGTTTTTAATAGTATTGTATAAATCGTAAGGGGGAGCAACATGGCAGAAAAAAATATTGAACTCGTAAAAAAATTTGATCCGGAGGTAGGCGCGGCTATGGAAGCCGAGCTTAACAGACAGCGCAGCGGAATCGAGCTTATAGCATCCGAAAATTTCGTTTCAGAGCCTGTAATGGCGGCAATGGGATCGATACTCACAAACAAATACGCCGAAGGCTTTCCCGGAAAGCGTTACTACGGCGGATGCGGATGCGTTGACGTAGTTGAAAACATCGCGCGCGACAGAGCCAAAATGCTCTTTGGCGCGGAACACGCAAACGTTCAGCCTCACAGCGGAGCGCAGGCAAATCTTGCCGTATACTTTGCATTGCTCAAACCCGGCGATACCGTTATGGGAATGAGTCTTGCCGAAGGCGGACACCTGACTCACGGAAGTCCCGTAAATATGTCGGGAATGTACTATAATTTCGTGCCTTACGGCGTTTCATCCGAAACGGGACTTCTGGACTACGATGAAATAGACAGAATAGCCGATGAATGTAAACCCAAGCTGATAGTCGCGGGCGCGTCGGCTTATCCGAGAACGATAGATTTCGAACGCATTTCAAAGACGGCAAAAAGAGTGGGCGCATTCTTTATGGTCGATATGGCGCACATCGCCGGACTTGTCGCCGCAGGGCTTCATCCGTCACCGTTCCCCTATGCCGACGTAGTGACTACCACCACACATAAAACTCTCCGCGGTCCTCGCGGCGGAATGATTCTCTGCAAAGCGGAGCTTGCAAAACAAATAGACAAAGCCATCTTTCCCGGCACTCAGGGCGGACCGCTCATGCATGTCATCGCGGGAAAAGCCGTATGCTTCGGCGAAGCACTCAAGCCGGAATTTGGGGAATATCAGAAACAGATAATCAAAAACGCGAAAGCGCTTGAAGTTTCGCTTAAAAACGAGGGACTTTCCCTTGTGACGGGCGGAACAGACAATCATCTTGTGCTTGTAAATCTCATAGGCACGGACGTAACGGGAAAAGAGCTTGAACACCGTCTTGACGAGGTCGGCATAACGTGTAACAAAAATACCGTTCCCGGCGATCCTCAAAGCCCGTTCATCACAAGCGGCATAAGACTCGGCACTCCCGCATCCACAACGAGGGGTCTTTGCGAGGATGATTTCACCCTTATCGGAAAGCTTGTTGCGCTCGCCGCTTATGATTTTGAAAACTCGGCGGAGCATATCCGTGCAGAAGTAGATAAACTCTGCAAAAAATATCCGCTTTACGAGGACTGATCATGACGGAAAATACAGCTGTTGTAAGCATAATTGCCGAAAAGCTCAAAGCCCGCAGGGAAACCTTCTGCACCGCAGAATCATGCACGGGAGGTCAGATAGCAAAAACCGTGACCGACGTTCCGGGCGTTTCCGCCGTTTTTCCGGGCGGCGTTGTTTCGTATGCAAACGAAATAAAAGAAAAGCTTTTGTGCGTAAATCATAAAACGCTTGCAGATTTCGGCGCGGTATCCGAACAGACGGCACGAGAAATGGCGCTTGGTGCGATAAATGCGCTCGGCGCGGATTATTCCGTAGCCGTTACGGGAATCGCAGGACCGGACGGCGGTTCAAAGGAAAAACCCGTAGGACTTGTATATATCGCCTGCGCCGATAAAAACGGCAGAGTAAATGTAAAGAAGAATCTGTTTTACGGCAGCAGAGAAGATGTGAGAAATCAAACAGTCGGTACGTCACTTACGATGCTGTCGGAATTTATCGTATAACGCCGCAGTAATACGAAAATGTTGATAACTTTGTGGAAAGTGGGGAAAACCCCATTTATTTCCACGCAAATGCAGAAAGGAGGCTTCTTATGGCGAAAGCAGAAAGCAAAATACTTTCTCCAGATGCGCTCGGAGAGATTGTTCGCGCGGGAAAATCCGAAACGCTTGTGTTTTTCGGCGAAGAGGACTACCTTAAAACCGTATGGTCGGAGCGCATAGCAAAAGTCGTTATGACAGCCGAAGGCTTTGAAATTTTCAACCGCTTCAATATATCGTTTTCGGATGAGAAAAGCGGACTTTCTTCGCTTACGGACGCACTTTTTGCTTCGCCGATGATGCAGGAGCATACCTTGATCGAGGTGTGCGACCTTTCCTCTCTCGCAGGCAGGGCTACGGCAATCGACGCACTTGCCGGCGCACTTTCCGGCGGCTCCGGAGACGCTGTGGTCATACTTAATTTCCGTTCCGACGAGCTTGACGCCGATTACCGCTTCGAACAGACGGCACTTTATAAAAAGCTGTCGCCCGTAGCAAAATTCGTAAAATTTGACCTTCTTTCCGAAGGCAAGCTTGTAACCTGGGCAAAAAAACTTATATCGGATAAGGACAAAAGGCTTTATCTGACCGACGAAGGCGCTTTGGCGCTTATAAGTCTTTGCAGCGGACGTATGCTCGCCATACTTTCCGAAACGGAAAAACTCGCGGCATATAAAAACTACGCCGTGACAGGGGAGGCAACTCCGATAACGGAGGAGGATGTCCGCACGGTGTGCGTTCAGAACGCAAAGGACGATATGCCGTTTGCAATGTCAAACGCGGCGGCAAAGTGGAACCTTCGGGAAATGCTCGCGGTGTTTGACTTCTGTCGCGATATGAGAGAAGAACCCGTTTCGGTTATTGCAAAGCTCGGAAAAATATATTCCGAAATGCTTAAAATGAAAACTGCGCTTATGTCAGGATTATCCGTCACTGCAGCGGCAAAAGCTCTCGGAATGAATGAGTATCGGGCAAGAATAGTCGCCCGCTCTGTTGAGAACGTGCCGCTTTCCGTTATAGAAAACGCCGTTCTTCTGGATTACAGAACAGACGTCGCGCTTAAAAGCACTCAGACAGACAAATGGGTTCTGCTTGATAAGCTCGCGGCTGAAATATATACTCCGAAATCTTTGCGAGGCTGAAGATGCTTTACATTTCATTACCGATAATAGTAGAAGGCAAATACGACCGCGAACGTGTGCTTTCGGTCGCAAAGGCGACCGTCATCACAACAGAGGGCTTCGGAATATTCAAAAAGGATGAAAAAGCGGCGCTTATCCGCAGGCTTGCCGCCGGGGGAGGAGTTATCGTCCTTACAGACAGCGACGGCGCCGGACTTGTAATACGAAACTACATTCACGGAATACTTCCTCCCCACCTTGTTTTTGATATTTACACCCCTGAAATAAAGGGAAAAGAAAAACGCAAAGCGGCACCGTCAAAAGAAGGACTTCTCGGCGTTGAGGGAATGGACAGAGAATGGCTGTGCAAAGCGCTCGAGCCGTTTTCGGGCGGAGCACCGCGTCCGGTTCCTATGGTAACCAAAACGGATTTTTACCTTATGGGGCTTTCGGGCGGAAAGGACAGCTCGGAAAAACGCAAAGTTCTTGCGCGGCTTCTCGGACTTCCGGTAAATTTATCATGCAGCGCACTTATAGAAGCGATAAATCTTACCGTCACTCGCGACGAATATGAAAAAGCGACGGAAAAACTTAAAGCAGAGGCTGAAAACAAATGAAAGAAAAAAAGAACTTTTTAGACAGAATAATTGACGGACTTCATCTTACGAAATACCGTGAGATAATAATGTATCTCATCTTCGGTGTGCTTACCACACTTGTAGGTTGGGCTGTCTATTACGGAATCCTCGCCGCAGGCAGAGCGGTCTTCGCCATTCCCACAGATGATGTATCGAGCGGAAAATATATTGCAATATATACCGCCGCACAGGTAATTCAATGGATATGCGCCGTGCTTTTTGCGTTCTTTACGAACAAAAAATGGGTGTTTACAACGGCTGACCAAAGCGTTTCAACAGGAAAACAGCTTGTTACATTTGCAGGTTCGCGCCTTGTGACATTCGGACTTGACTATGTTATAACCTTTGCCGGAACGTTTGCGCTTGCAAAGCTTTTTCCGTCGCTTGTTGCGGTATTCCTGCTCGGAAAAGAGCGCAACCTTGCCGAAATACTTTCAAAAGTAGTGGCAGCCGTAGTTGTCATTATCTGCAATTATATAATAAGCAAGCTGCTTGTTTTCAAAAAACGCAAATCGGAGGAAAAACCGCTTGAATAACCAGGATTGTTCCGCTGCCGTATATGCCTATGTAGGCGACGCGGTGCTTGAAGTATACATAAGAGAAAAACTTGCCTCCTCCGGCATTTCGGACACCGGAACGCTGAGCGCTATGGCGCAGAAGCTTGTTTGTGCAGAAGCGCAAAGCCTGCGCCTTGAAAACATTCTTCCGCTTTTAAGCGATGAAGAAACAACCGTCTATCGTCTTGGCAGAAACCATAAAACCAAGACTACACCTAAGCATTCCACTCCGGGACAGTATCACCGCGCAACAGGCTTTGAAGCTGTTTTCGGATGGCTTCATCTTTCCGGAAAAACCGAAAGAGCACGAGAGCTTTTCTCCGCAGCTTA
>UMAB01028728.1_pt1 | contig 16387 bp, 16 predicted proteins | sample 1963601 | NCBI WGS metagenome assembly UMAB01 (sample SAMEA4835905, study PRJEB28245) | human gut metagenome | biome: gut microbiome; material: fecal sample | place: Denmark | collected 2008 | reverse complement strand
GGGGCTTTTGTGCCTGCCGCAGGGCAATTAAACCGCCTGCGCGGCGGACGGGTACGCGTTTTTCGGCTAACTTTGCACCCCGCAGGCGGGCATGGGCCGGGGCCTTCGCGCCGTCTGCGGCGATTAACTTTTGGAATGCAATGGATATCAAGGATCTTTATGAGCTCTTCCTCCGCCATCCCGAGGTGACGACCGATACGCGCCACTGCCCGGCGGACTCCCTGTTCTTTGCCCTCAGGGGCGCTACGTTCGACGGCAACGCCTTTGCGGCCGCGGCGCTCGAAGCGGGCTGTGCCTATGCCGTCGTGGACGATCCGTCCGTGCCCGTCGGAGGCGACGGCCGCTATATCCTCGTCGACGACGTGCTCGCCACGCTGCAACGTCTGGCCACCGAGCACCGCCGGCGCCTGGGCACGCGCATCGTGCAGATAACGGGTACGAACGGGAAAACCACGACCAAGGAGCTGACGGCTGCCGTGCTGCGCGGGCGCTATAACGTGCTGGCCACCGAGGGCAACTTCAACAACCACATAGGCGTGCCCAAGACGCTGCTGCGCCTGCGCCCGGAGCACGAGCTGGCCGTCGTCGAGACGGGGGCCAACCACCCCGGCGAGATTGCCAGCCTGAGCGCCATCGTTGAGCCCGACTGTGGCCTCATAACCAACGTGGGCCGGGCCCATTTGGAGGGCTTCGGCTCGTTCGACGGCGTTGTGCACACCAAGGGCGAGCTCTACGACTGGCTGCGCCGCAGCCCCGAGGGCTTTATCTTCCTGCACAAGGGCGACACCGTGCTCGAAGGCATCGCCGGCAGTTTGCCCCGCTTCACTTACGGCGAGCCCGGGCTGGGGTGCGACGTCGAGGGCGAGGTGACGGCGTGCGCGCCCTTCCTGCGGCTGCGCTGGCGGCCGGCCGGCGGGACGTGGCACGAGGTGCAGACGCATCTCATCGGGGCGTACAACCTGTGGAACGTGCTGGCAGCCGTGGCCGTGGGCATGCGCTTTGGCGTGGAGCCCGCACGCATCACGTCGGCCCTCGAAAGCTACGTGCCGAGCAACAGCCGTTCGGAGCTGAGGCAGACGGACCGCAACACGCTCATCGTCGACGCCTACAATGCCAACCCGACGAGCATGAAGGCCGCGCTCGACAACTTCGCGCTCATCCCCCATCCGCACAAGATGGTCATTCTCGGCGACATGCGTGAGCTGGGCGAGGCATCGGCCGAGGAGCATCGCCGCGTGGCTGCCCGGGCCGGCGCGTTGGGCTGCGAGGCCGTGTGGCTCGTGGGCCCCGAGTTTGCGTCCTGCGAGCTGCCGTGCAGCCGCCATTTTGCCAGCGTCGACGAGGTGAAGGCCGCCATCGCCGGCGGGGAGCGCCCCGAGGGACGGCTCATCCTGATTAAAGGGAGCAACGGAACGCACCTGTTTGAGCTCCCCGATTTGTTATAAACAACGCTCGGCCGCCGGCCGCGGGGCACCCCGAAACACCCCCGACGGACGGCGCTGCGCCGCAACGGGGCCGGGACGGCACGCATGCCGCGTCCCGGCCCCGTTGTGTCTGCATGTGTCGCCGTCTGTTTTGCCGCCGCGTCAAGCGCGGTTGCTCCCGGGCTATTTGCGCCGGCCGCCTTGAAAATCAGCCGGACAGGCAGCACGTCGGCCCCGGCCTGTGCCCGTTGTATAATTTTGGGGCGAAAGGGTTAAAATTAAGTTGCGGGTGGCATTTTCTGTCAAGCGCGCTTTACATTCGTCCGGCAAAATTTGTAACTTTGCGGGCCTAAGACGGACGACGTGGATGAGAAGCCATTTCGCTTGCCCCACATCGGTGGAGCACTTTCGCAGCTCAGATACGCAGGCGGGCACGAGGTTCGTTTGCGCCTTTTTTGTGTGCGGAGGGGTGGGGCAGAGGCCCCTTGCGGCGCGGCGTCCGTGGTGTTTACAACGCATCAACAAACAACAAACAAGTATATTAACAACACATTAGAGCTATGAACTTTACCTTATTAGTGACAACACTGCTTACAGGTATTGCTTTCGTGGGTATAGTGGTGATATTGGCGAAGCTGATTTCGCCACGCTCCTACAACAAGCAAAAGGAAGAGGCTTATGAATGTGGTATCCCGACGCGCGGCCGCTCATGGATGCAGTTTCGCGTGGGCTACTATCTCTTTGCCATCTTGTTCCTGATGTTCGACGTCGAGACGATGTTCCTCTTTCCGTGGGCCGTCGTGATGCGTTCGCTGGGCCCGGCCGGCCTTTGGAGCGTGCTCTTCTTCCTGTTCATCTTAGTTCTGGGCCTGGCCTATGCCTGGAGGAAAGGAGCGTTGAAATGGCAGTGATGAAGAAACCAAACATCAAGTCGATCCCTTACGAAGAGTTTAAGGACAACGAAACCTTCGAAAAGCTCGTGGCCGAGCTCAACGCTGGCGGCGCCAACGTCGTCGTGCGCAAGCTGGACGATCTGATCGACTGGGGACGCAGCAATTCGCTCTGGCCGCTGACGTTTGCCACGAGCTGCTGCGGCATCGAGTTTATGGCCGTCTGCGCCGCGCGTTACGACATCGCCCGTTTTGGCTTCGAGGTGACGCGCAACAGTCCGCGTCAGGCCGACGTCATCCTGGTGAGCGGAACGATAACGACGAAGATGGCGCCCGTGTTGAAGCGCCTCTACGACCAGATGGCCGACCCCAAGTATGTGGTGGCCATCGGCGGCTGCTCCATCAGCGGCGGACCGTTCACGAAGTCGTACCACGTGGTGCGCGGCGTCGACACCGTCATCCCCGTCGACGTCTACGTGCCCGGCTGTCCGCCCCGCCCCGAGTCGTTCCTCTACGGAATGATGCAGCTTCAGCGTAAGGTGAAGGTGGAAAACTTCTTCGGCACCGTCAACCGCAAGGAAAAGGACCCCTTCGCCAAGGAGGCTGTCCGCGAAAAGGAAAAAGAAATTTTTAGCGAGGAGGAACAGGCATGAATCTTGACATAAGAACCGTTGCACCCGAGAACCTGCGCGAGGAAATGCTCCGCCTGCGCCGTGAGCAGAAGATGAACTTCCTGGAAACGCTCACCGGCATGGACTGGGGCGAGGAGGGCGGCCTCGGCGTTGTCTATACGTTGGAGTCGACCGAAACGGGTGAGCGCGCGGCGCTGAAAACAGCTACGACCGACCGCGAGAACCCGATGCTCCCGAGCGTGAGCGACATTTGGAAAATAGCAAACATCTACGAACGCGAGGTCTACGACTTCTACGGCATCAAGTTTACGGGCCACCCCGACATGCGCCGCATCTTCCTGCGCGAGGACTGGGTGGGCTATCCCTTCCGCAAGGACGATGAGCCCGAGAAGGAAAACCCGCTGCGCATGACCAACGAGCCGCTGGCCGACGTGACGGAGAGCTACGTGCTCAATCCCGACGGCACCATCGTGAAGGAAACGCACCCCATCTTCGAAGAGGGCGAATACGTCGTCAACATCGGCCCGCAGCACCCCTCGACCCACGGCGTGCTCCACTTCCGCGTGAGCCTCGACGGCGAGGTGATACGGAAAATCGACCCCGTGCTGGGATATATCCACCGCGGCGTCGAGAAGCTCAACGAAAGCCTCACCTATCCGCAGACGCTGGCCCTGACCGACCGCCTCGACTATCTGGGCGCCATGCAGAACCGCCACGCCCTCTGCCTGTGCATTGAGCAGGCCATGGGCATCGAGGTGAGCGACCGCGTAAAGGTCATCCGCACCATCATGGATGAGTTGCAGCGTATCGATTCGCACATCCTTTTCTTCTCCTGCCTCTGTCAGGACCTGGGGGCCACGACAGCCTTCCTCTACGGTTTCCGCGACCGCGAGAAGATACTCGACATTTTCGAGGAAACCTGCGGCGGCCGCCTCATCCTCAACTACAACACCATCGGTGGCGTCATGGCCGACCTGCATCCCAATTTTGTAAAGCGTGTCAAGGAGTTTATCCCCTATATGCGCAAGAATTTGCAGGAATATTTCGACATTTTCATCAACAACATCATTGCCCGCAACCGCATGGAGGGCGTTGGCGTGCTTTCGCTGGAAGATGTCATCTCGTTTGGCTGTACGGGCGGTACGGGCCGCGCCTCCGGCTGGCACAACGACGTGCGCAAGCGCATGCCTTATGCCGCTTACGACCGGGTCAAGTTTAATGAGATCACCCGTACGGAGGGCGACAGCTTTGCCCGCCTCATGATACGTATGGACGAAATCAAGGAGAGCCTCAACATCATCGAACAGCTCATCGACAACATCCCCGAGGGTCCGTTCCAGGAGAAAACGAAACCCATCATCAAAGTGCCCGAAGGCACGTACTATACGGCCGTCGAAGGCAGCCGTGGCGAGTTTGGCGTTTTCCTGGAAAGCCATGGCGACAAGACGCCCTACCGTCTCCACTACCGCGCCACGGGCCTGCCGCTGGTGGCCGTTATGGATACGGCATGCCGCGGCAACCTGATAGCCGACCTGATTACTATCGGAGGAACCGTCGACTACGTGGTGCCTGACATTGACAGATAAACCATCCTGCCGGGACACGGCCGTGCGGCAGGGAGCCGCCGGCCGACGGCCCGGTGCGAACTTATCATAAACAGAAGTTATGTTATTCGATTTTAATGTAATATCCCAATGGTTACACGGGGCGCTCACGTCGGTCATGCCCGAGTGGGCGGCAATACTCACCGAGAGTATTCTGGTGGCGCTGGCAATCATCACGCTCTATGCCGTGTTCGCGATTATCCTCATTTACATGGAGCGCAAGATTTGCGCTTTCTTCCAGTGTCGTCTGGGCCCGATGCGCGTGGGCAAATGGGGACTTTTGCAGCTCTTTGCCGACGTGTTCAAGATGCTGACAAAGGAAATCATCAGCATGCGTCAGTCCGACCGCTTCCTTCACAACCTGGCTCCCTTCCTTGTCGTGATAGCTTCGATGCTGACGTTCGCCTGCCTGCCTTGGAACAAGGGGGCGCACATCCTCGACTTCAACGTCGGTGTGTTCTTCATGCTGGCAGCCTCGTCCATCGGCGTGGTGGGCATCCTGCTGGCCGGTTGGAGCAGCAACAACAAGTATTCGCTCATCGGTGCCATGCGTAGCGGTGCGCAAATCATCAGCTATGAGCTCTCTATCGGCCTGACCATGCTCACCATGATGGCGCTCACCGGAACGTTGCAGATTTCGGAAATCGTCGAGCAGCAGTATGCCGAGGGCTGGAACATCGTGCGCGGACACGTGCCCGCCGTCATCGCCTTCCTTATCTATCTGATAGCAGGCAACGCCGAGTGTAACCGCGGCCCGTTCGACCTGCCCGAGAGCGAAAGCGAGCTCACGGCTGGTTATCATACGGAATACTCGGGTATGCACTTCGGCTTCTACTACCTTTCCGAGTATCTGAACCTGTTCATCACGGCGGGTATCGCCACGACCATCTTCCTCGGAGGCTGGGCGCCGCTGCATATCATCGGCTTGGACGGGTTCAACGGTGTTATGGACTATATCCCCGGCATCGTCTGGTTTGTAGGCAAGACGCTCTTTGTTGTCTTTCTGCTCATGTGGATCCGCTGGACGTTCCCCCGCCTGCGTATCGACCAGATCTTGGCTCTCGAATGGAAATACCTCGTGCCCATCAGCTTGGTCAACCTGGTTGTTATGGCCATCGTGGCAGCTTATGGATTTCATTTCTAACGGAGTAAAACTACATTGATTATGAAAGAAGATAAAACATATCTTGCAGGGTTGTTCGGGGGCATCAAAACGCTGTGCGTCGGCCTGAAGACGACGATGCGCGAGCTCTTTACGCCCAAAGTGACCGAGCAGTATCCCGAGAACCGCAAGGAGCTGAAAATGTTCGACCGTTTCCGCGGTTCGCTCACGATGCCCCACAACGAGAACAACGAGCACAAGTGCGTGGGGTGCGGTCTGTGCCAGATGGCATGCCCGAACGGCACCATTACGGTGAAGAGCGAATTTTACGAGACGGAAGATGGCAAGAAGAAAAAGCGTCTTGTCAGCTACGAGTACAATCTTGGCTCCTGCATGTTCTGCCAGTTGTGTGTGAGGGCCTGCCCGCACGGCGCCATCACGTTCGACCAGAGTTTTGAGAATGCCGTGTTCGACCGTTCGAAGCTTGTCAGGAAGCTGAACCACGAAGGCAGCAAATTAATGGAAACGAAATAATCAGACATTATGAATTCGCATAATATTATGTTCATCGTGCTGGCAGTCTTCATCGCTCTGTCCTCGTTTATGACGGTGCTGACAAAGAGCATCATCCGGGCTGCCACGTACCTGCTCTTTGTGCTGCTGGGTACGGCCGGTCTGTATTTCCTTATGGGCTATACATTCCTGGGTTCCGTCCAGGTGATGGTGTATGCGGGAGGCATTGTCGTGCTGTACGTGTTCTCCATACTCCTCACCAGCGGCGCCAAAGACGTTGTGAACAACCGTACAAAGAAAAAGGTATTCTTCGCGGCGTTGCTTTCGCTCGTGGGCTTTGCCACGGTGCTCGTCGTATTGCTCAAGCACGGCTTCAAGGCCGCTGTCCTTTCGGCTCCCGAGGAGGGAGGCATCACCATCGACAGCGTGGGTCGCTTCATGCTCTCGTCCGGCCAGAACGGCTACCTCCTGCCTTTCGAGGCCGTGAGCGTCCTGCTGCTGGCGTGCATCGTCGCAGGTTTGCTGATTGCCCGTAAACGCTAAAAATGGAATAAGACTATGATACATTTGGAATATATTCTCATCATTTCGGCCATTATGATGTTCGCAGGCGTCTACGGCTTCCTGACGCGCAAGAGCACCCTGGCCATACTGCTCTCCATCGAGCTGATGCTTAATTCCACGGACATCAATTTCGCGGCATTCAACCGAATGCTTTACCCCGACGGACACGAGGGCTATTTCTTTGCCCTGTTCTCCATCGCCATCTCGGCGGCCGAGAGCGCCATCGCCATTGCCATCATGATCAACATCTACCGAATGCTGAAAGACATATCGGTGGGCAAGCTCGAAAAGATGAAATGGTGAACTGCGGGATAACAAAGCAATTTTCAAACCGTAAGCAACACAATTGATATGGAATACACAATATTAATACTTCTGCTCCCGTTTCTCTCGTTCCTGCTTCTGGGAATTGCGGGAAAATGGTTCAGCCACAGGGCGGCAGGCTTGATTGGCACGTGCTGTCTGGCCGTTGTGACGATACTGTCGTACATGACTGCCTACGACTTCTTTACCATGCCCCGCACGGCCGAAGGTGTCATCGAGGCCATGCCGCCGGTGGTCAACTTCACGTGGCTGCCTTTCTTTGCCGAGGGGCTGAAATTTGAGATGGGCATCCTGCTCGACCCCATTTCGGTCATGATGCTGATCGTCATCTCCACGGTTTCTTTCATGGTACACATCTATTCGTTCGGCTATATGCACGGGGAGCGCGGCTTCCAGCGCTATTATGCCTTCCTGAGCCTTTTCACCATGTCGATGCTCGGACTGGTGGTAGCCACGAACATTTTCCAGATGTACCTGTTCTGGGAGCTCGTGGGCGTTTCGTCCTATTTGCTCATCGGCTTCTACTACACGTCGCCCGCGGCCATCGCGGCATCCAAGAAGGCCTTCATCGTGACGCGCTTTGCCGACATGTTTTTCCTCATTGGCATTCTCATCTACGGCTACTACTGCGGAACGTTCAGCTTCGACTTCGCCGGCGAGGCCCGTGGCTTTGCTGCCGGTGGCTTCATGCTTCCCACGGCGCTGCTGCTGATGTTTATCGGTGGTGCTGGTAAGAGTGCCATGTTCCCGTTGCACATCTGGCTGCCCGACGCCATGGAGGGCCCGACGCCCGTCAGCGCCCTCATCCACGCCGCCACGATGGTGGTGGCCGGCGTGTTCCAGATTGCACGCCTCTTCCCCTTGTGGATACAGTATGCTCCCGACACGTTGCACATCGTGGCCTGGGTGGGCGCCTTCACTGCGTTCTATGCAGCGTCGGTGGCCTGCGTGCAGAGCGACATCAAGCGCGTGCTGGCCTTCTCCACCATTTCGCAGATTGCCTTCATGATGGTGGCGCTCGGCGTTTGTACGGAGATTACCACCGGCCATGAGCATCCCGGCAGCCTGGGCTACATGGCTTCGATGTTCCATCTGTTTACGCACGCCATGTTCAAGGCTCTTCTCTTCCTTGGCGCCGGGTGTATCATCCATGCCGTTCACAGCAACGAGATGAGCGCCATGGGCGGCCTGCGCAAGTATATGCCCATCACGCACATTACGTTCCTCATCGCCTGCCTGGCCATCTCGGGCATACCTCCCTTCTCGGGCTTCTTCTCGAAGGACGAAATTCTGACGGCCTGCTTTGCATACAGCCCCGCCATGGGCTGGATCATGACGGCCATCGCAGGCATGACGGCCTTCTACATGTTCCGTCTGTATTACGGCATATTCTGGGGCACGGAGAACAAGCAGCTCCACGCCGAGCACACGCCGCACGAGGCTCCGCTCACGATGACTGTCCCCCTGATGGTGCTGGCCCTGATAACCATCTTCTGCGGATGGGCCCTCAACTTCGGCAGCTACGTGAGCGCCGACGGACGCGACTATCAGATCCACCTCGACTGGTCGGTGGCCGGCACGAGCATCGTCGTGGCCATCGTGGCCATCGCCCTCGCCACCTTCATTTATGCCCGCGACAAGCAGCCCGTGGCCGACAAGCTGGCTTCGCAGTTCAGCAGCTTGCACAAATGGGCCTACCACCGCTTCTATATGGACGAGGTTTATCAGTTCATTACGCACCGCATCATCTTTGCCCACATATCGAAGCCCATCGCCTGGTTCGACCGTCACGTGGTGGACGGCTTCTTCAACTTCCTGGCATGGGGCACGAACGCCCTCGGCTTCGAAATCCGCGGCTTGCAGAGCGGAAGCGTGCAGAAGTACGCCTTCGTCTTCCTGCTGGGTGCTCTTCTCCTGTTGTTTATCATGATAATTTAAGCCATTTGACGATATGAATTTTCTATCATTATTCGTTCTGATACCCCTTCTCATGCTGCTCGGGCTTTGGTTGGCCCGGGGGCTGAAGGGTGTGCGCACCGTCATGGTGATTGGCAGCTCGGCCCTGCTCCTGCTGGCAGCCTGGCTCACCGTCACCTTCCTGTCCGACCGTGCGGCCGGGCTCGACGCCGAGATGCTCTATACGGCTTCGTTCACGTGGTTCGAGCCGCTCCATATCAAGTACTCCGTAGGTGTCGACGGCATCTCGGTGGCCATGTTGCTGCTGTCGTCCATCATCGTTTTCACGGGAACGTTTGCTTCCTGGCAGCTCAAGCCGCTCACCAAGGAATACTTCCTCTGGTTCACGCTTCTGAGCCTCGGTGTGTTTGGCTTCTTCATTTCGGTCGACATGTTCATGATGTTCATGTTCTACGAGATCGCCCTCATCCCCATGTACCTCCTCATCGGCGTGTGGGGCAGCGGCAAGAAGGAATATGCCGCCATGAAGCTCACGCTCATGCTCATGGGCGGCTCCGCCTTCCTGATGTGTGGCATTTTCGGCATCTTCTACGGTGCCGGCGGCCAGACGATGAACGTCGTCGACATTGCCAACCACACGGGCGGCGCTCACCCCATCGACTTTGCGCAGCAGTGCATCTGGTTCCCCCTGACGTTTATCGGCTTCGGCGTGCTGGGCGCCCTTTTCCCCTTCCACACATGGAGCCCCGACGGTCACGCCTCGGCCCCCACGGCCGTGTCGATGCTTCACGCCGGTGTGCTCATGAAGCTCGGCGGCTACGGCTGTTTCCGCATCGCCATGTATCTCATGCCCGAGGCCACGAATGAGCTGGGCTGGATCTTCCTCATCCTCACGGGCATTTCCGTGGTCTACGGAGCCTTCTCCGCTTGCGTGCAGACCGACCTGAAATACATCAACGCCTATTCGTCCGTATCCCACTGCGGCCTGGTGCTCTTTGCCATCCTCATGGTCAACCAGACGGCGGCTACGGGTGCCGTGCTTCAGATGTTGAGCCACGGACTGATGACGGCCCTCTTCTTTGCCCTCATCGGTATGATTTACGGCCGCACGCATACGCGCGACATCCGCGAGCTGAACGGCCTGATGCGCATCATGCCCTTCCTCTCCGTCTGCTACGTCATCGCCGGTCTGGCCAACCTCGGTCTGCCCGGCCTGAGCGGCTTCGTGGCCGAGATGACCATCTTTGTCGGTTCGTTCCAAAACACCGATACGTTCCACCGCGTGCTCACCATTGCCGCCTGCACGAGCATCGTCATCACGGCAGTCTACATTCTGCGCCTTGTGGGCAAGATTCTCTACGGCACATGCACGAACGAGCATCACCTGAAGCTCACCGATGCCACGTGGGACGAGCGCCTCTCCGTCATCTGCCTCATCGTGGCTGTGGCCGGCCTGGGTCTGGCCCCCTTGTGGGTGTCGAACATGGTCAGCGGCGGCGTGGCTCCCATCATCGAGCACATCGGCCATGGCGTGTCCTCATGTAATCCGTTCATTTAATCAACATCAAACCCGACAGTAGAAATGGATTATTCGCAATTCCTTTATATGCACGAGGAGCTCTCGCTCCTCCTGGTCATCACGATACTTTTCGTGGCCGACCTCATCATGTGCCCCGATAAGAAGAGCGGCCGCGGCGTCTACAACACGTGCCTGCCCGTCGTGCTGCTCACGCTCCACACGGTGCTCAATCTCCTGCCCTGTGCAGGCGACGCGGTCACGTCGGCCTTTGGTGGCATGTATCAGCACACGCCCATGATGACCATCGTCAAGAGCGTGCTCAACGTCGGCACCCTCGTCGTTTTCCTCATGGCTCACGACTGGCTCCGCCGCGAGGAAAACAAGGTGAAGCAGGGCGAATTTTATCTGCTCACGCTCTTCACCCTGCTGGGTATGTACTTTATGATATCTGCCGGCCACTTCCTCATGTTCTTCATCGGTCTTGAGCTGGCCTCCATCCCCCTGGCCGGCCTGGTGGCCTTCGACAAGCTCCGCTACGAGAGCGCCGAGGCAGGAGCCAAGTTCATCCTGCTCGCTCTCTTTTCGAGCGCCCTGCTGCTTTATGGCGTTTCGCTGCTCTACGGAGCCGCCGGCACGCTCTATTTCGACGAGTTTTTCTCGCAGCTCCGTCCGGGCCTCCTCTCCGTGCTGGGCATGACGTTCTTCGTCACGGGCATGGGCTTCAAGATATCGCTCGTGCCGTTCCACCTCTGGACGGCCGATACCTATCAGGGCGCACCTACCGTCGTGACGGGTTATCTCAGCGTCGTCTCGAAGGGCGCGGCAGCCTTTGTGCTCCTTACGGTGCTCTACAAGGTGTTTGCCCTGACGCCTCTCTTCGAAGCTTGGAACCACGGGCTCTTCTGGATTATCATCCTCACCATCACCGTGGCCAACCTCTTCGCCATCCGTCAGAAAAACCTGAAACGCTTCATGGCCTTCTCGGCCATCTCGCAGGCCGGCTACGTCATCCTGCCCATCATGGGCGGAACGGCCCAGGGCATGACGGCGCTTGTCTACTACCTGCTCGTCTACATGGCAGCCAATCTCGGCGCCTTTGCCGTCATCAACGTCGTGGAGCAGCGCAGCGGCAAGATAAGCATCGACGATTACGACGGCCTCTACCGCACCAACCCGAAGCTGGCGTTTCTCATGACGCTCTGCCTCTTCTCGCTGGCCGGTATCCCGCCCTTCGCAGGCTTCTTCTCGAAGTTCTTCGGGTTCATGGCAGCCTTCAACGCAGGCGAGCACCTGCTCGTGTTCATCGCTTTGGTCAACACGGTCATCTCGCTCTACTACTACCTGCTCATCGTAAAGGCCATGTACATCAAAACGAGCGACAGCCCCATCGCCACGTTCAAGAGCGACGGCTACACGCGTGTGGCCCTGGCTGTCTGCCTGCTCGGCGTCGTCCTGCTCGGCATCGTCGGCACGGTGTACAACTATATCGACACGTTCAGCTACGCATAATGGCGTAAGCACCGACATTCCTTGAAAGAGGGTGGCCCGGCTGGTCGAAAAGACGCTCGGGCCACCCTCTTTCGTTTTCATGGCAGCCACTCGCTCTCGCCCCGCCTCGGCCGCAAGGTATCCCCCTTTGCCGCTCCTTCTGTTCCTTTCCCACTCCGCACAACGCCCGCTGAGCACGTCCTAAAATGCCGCCGCCGCAGTTTTTTAACAAGGAGAATCCATTATTTTCAGCCGCCGACCTCGTCGCTTGCAAATAAGCGAAAAATGGAAACGCTTGATAATGAGCGGATAAGCCGACAGCTCAAATCGAAAACCACCGAGAAAACACGTTTTTCGCCACCATATGGCAAAAAATAGCCCCAATTTTCACCTCGAAACACCCCATCGATTTCCAAATCCATCCCATGGATCGCCATTTCCATGGGATGGATCCATCGAAACATCCCATGGATCGTCAGAAACGCCCCGCAAAGCTCCCCAAACAACGCTAAAAGGCGGACGCCCACCGCCGTCCGCTTTAACGCATTGCCATATAGCGCACACGCCCCAGCCTCTACAACCAGCCCATTCCGCTCCCCGTCATAAAGCCCCCAATTACCCCGCCGCGCCCCCTCACAAGCCAACCCAAGCACCCCCTCCACACGGATTTTTGCCGGCTCAAATAAAAAAATCCCCTCCACGCTTGGTCAATTCAAAATATCCCCTTATCTTTGCACCCGAAAACAAGAGGGAACGCCCTCACAACAAAAAAGGTGCCATAGCTCAGTTGGTAGAGCAAAGGACTGAAAATCCTTGTGTCCCCGGTTCGATTCCTGGTGGCACCACTTTGAAGAAAAGCAAATAGCAGTAAACTCCTGATTTCCAAACGGAATCGGGAGTTTTTGTTTTCCCGTAAGACGCGAAAAAGTGCGGAATATAACCGCTTCCGGTGTTCCAAAAGGTGGAGCGGAAAAGGTGGAGCGAAAATCTCCACCGAACAAGATTCTTTCTCACTGATTTGCAATGTTTTGCGTATCAAGAAAACGCGGATGGTTTCCTACTTTTGTCCCACTAAAAAACTGTAGAAAAAAATGAAAAGAAACTCGTTCAATGTGCTTTTCTTCATCAAGAAAGCCAAACTGTTGAAAAACGGAGAAGCCTCCGTATGTATGCGCATCACAGTAAACGGTGCGCGAGTGGAAACCAACATCCGCAAGAGCATCGACCCTGCTTCGTGGAATCAGGCAAAGGAATGTGCCCGTGGGAAAAGCCGCAAGTCGTGCGACCTGAATGCCTACATCGAGGATGCTAAAATCAGGCTTCACCAAATCTTCAATGAACTGGAGGAACAGCGGCAACCCATTACCGCACGTCTGTTGCAGGAGAAATTCTTCGGGCAGGACAAAGAACCGGAAGAAGTCCGCACCCTCATCGGCACGATGCAGGAACACAACGACCAATGTCGTGCGCTTGTCGGCAAGGACTATGCACTGATTACCGTCCGTCGTTATGAAAGTTGCAAACGCTATCTCGCCGAACTTATCAAGCAGAAATACGGAAAGGAGGATTTACCGCTGACAGAAGTCAACGGGGAATTGGTTCGTGCTTTTGAGTTTTATCTCAAAACGGAAAAGTCCTGCCAGCAGAACACCGTTATCCGCTACATGAAATGCCTGAAGAAAATCACCAATCTGGCATTAACCAATGAATGGATTGCCAAAGACCCGTTTGTCGGCATCAAGTTCCATGAGAAAGAGGTTGTACGCGAGTTTCTGACGATGGACGAATTATTGATCATCTATCACAAGGATTTCCCATTGGAGCGCATCCGAATCGTGCGCGATGTCTTCATCTTTGCAGCGTTCACTGGGTTGGCGTTCATTGACGTACAGCAACTTTCTCCCGAACATATCGTAGAAGATGCGAATGGCAATCTGTGGATTCGCAAGACACGGCAAAAGACAAAGAACATGTGCAATATCCCTTTACTTGACATTCCTTTGGAAATTCTCCGCAAGTATGCCGACCACCCCGTTTGCCAAAAGAAAAAGGTATTGTTACCTGTTCCCTGCAACCAGAAGATGAACAGCTACCTGAAAGAGATTGCCGATTTATGTCTGATAAAGAAGAACTTAACCACACATGCCGCCCGACACTCGTATGCGACCTCGGTCTGCCTCGCCAATGGTGTGAGTATCGAAAATGTGGCTAAGATGCTCGGTCACTCCAATATAAAAATAACACAGCATTACGCCCGTGTATTGGACAGCTCCATCCTGCGTGATATGACCAATGTACGGAATGTGCTTTCTAATGCAAGGTAACTATGGACAGAGGAATCATTACAATCAGTGAAAACGGGACAGTCTCTATGCCGACTGCTCCCGTTTGGATGACACAACAGGAAATGTCCGATGCGTTCAATGTGTTCGGCTGCGACATTCGCAAGGCTGTACGTGCCATCTACAAGAACATGGAATTGTCGGAAGTAGAAACGATGCGGCATGTCAGGCAGGACGGTAGGATTTGCTATGACATGTACAGCCTTGAAATGGTGATTGCCATAGCCTTCAGGCTGCGGACTAAGGAATGTATGGCTTTCAGGAGGTTCGTCATGGACAAGCTCAGTTCAGCCAATAGAGGGAACCCCATCCATTTGTTCTTTTCGCTATCCAATGCCCATCCACGATGCACGTGTTAGTGCAGAGTAAGCAAAACAACCTTTCTGTAAAGAGTAAGCCGATGGCGGCAGAATAACTGCCCGGCCATCGGCTTACTCTTTTTTGCACGTGTCAAATCACGTTTCCAGTCGGTAGGCGTTCCGATACCCGCTCATCACTAACTTCTCGATGTCGGACTCCTTGTAGAGAATCTTACCACCCAACTGGTAGTAGGCAATCATCCCGTTGTTACGGTAATCCTGCAAGGTGCGGCGGCTCACCTTGAGCCATGCCGACACCTCCTTGTCCGTCAGGAACTGTTCTTTACTTGACGAAGTCTTAGAACTTGCGTCCATTCTTTTGATGCCTTCCAATAGGGCATCCAGCTTTCCGATGAAGCCGACCTCCAATTCTTGGTCAGCAAAAATCAACTCATTCATAACTTGCAGTATTTACAATGGATTTAGTGGTACATTAAACTCTACTTATTAAATTGTCCTGCCATGCCATGCAGCATCCTTGCGCCTGTCCTCCACGAGCCGGACAATACTTTGAACATCCTCCGGCTTGTAGAAAATCTTATGCCCAATCTGGGAGTAAGCCAGCGTTCCGTTGTCTCGGAGCGTCTGCAAGGTGCGGGGGCTGATGCGCAACTGCCGGCAGACATCCTGATTGTCCATCCAACGGCTGAGCTTTCCTTTTTCGCGCTTGCCGATGATTTCATTCACCCGGTCGGACAACAGGTTGAGCTTGCCGACCATTTCCTCGTACTTTTCTTTCGAGATAATTACTACATTCATTTTGTATATCACTTTTGTTGTTAATAATCCGTTTCGCCTGCAAAGTAAAACCAGTGTCTGCATTAAACAATGGCTTTGCGATTGGCTGGCAGCTTGTGGCAGCAAGTGGCAGGGAGTGGCGTTATCCGCCTGCCCCGTGACGGCTGTTCCAAGTGTCCGTGATGCAAAGAAAAGCGAAGTGCGGCATAATCCAATCACTTCATGTTTGCGTGGCAGCATTTGGCGTCGGTTTGGTAGCTTCTGGCGTTCTTCGGTTCCCTTTACCCGTCCAAAGGAGTTTTTCTTGTGAGCCTTATTGACAACCTCTTTATCTATGCCCAATCCGGCAATTTTAAGCCCTTAAATCTTATGGCGGACATCCTCGACACAATGGCAAATCGGCGCAGCATAAACCGTCCGGGCAATGCGCAAAGTGCAAAACCATACATTGTTGCCACAGCCTGCCCATTCGTTTGACTGCCTGTCATACAGCCATTTCCTTTGCAACCGATAATCGGTCAAATGTGCGCACATCGGCCAACATTGTTAAACATTAAATTCAAACAAGTATGAAGAAAGATTTAAGCAGCCAAAGTATGGATGCAGTATTGCAGGATTTTTTAGGTAACAAACCAAGTATGGGAACACCGAGTCTAGAACTCCAGCTTACCGACACGCAGGAACAAGCAGGAGAGATTATGCAGGAACAGGCAACCGAACCTATGCCGGAACAAACGGACGAAGTTCCACAGGTGGTACGCCGCATCAGCGGCAAGCAACGCCGGGCATCGTTGGAGGAATACAAGGAAGCCTTTCTCACCGTTCCGTCCATCGAAGACCGCAAGCCCGTGTTCCTCAGCCGCAGCACGCGCGATGCCCTCGACCGCATCGTCCGCATGTTCGGCGAACGCAAGATGAGCGTGTCGGGACTGGTGGAGAACATCGCCCGGCAGCATCTTGCCATTTACGGT